>Ga0209839_10000788_pt1 | contig 16193 bp, 16 predicted proteins | sample OrgsoiDNA2013050_FD_185800 | JGI IMG/M metagenome (GOLD analysis project Ga0209839, IMG submission 185800) | Permafrost soil microbial communities from the Arctic, to analyse light accelerated degradation of dissolved organic matter (DOM) -... | ecosystem: Environmental > Terrestrial > Soil >... | reverse complement strand
CCAGGTCCCAGATGATGAAGAAGCCGTGGTCGATGGCCGCCTGCCAGGCCGCCGTGCCGACCGAGGCCTCGGTGATGGTGCTCTCGACGGTCCCGTCCATCAGGTACTGCAGGGTCTCCGCGCTCGTGTTGGTCCGGTCGATGATCACCGAGTAGGTGTGGTAGCCGGTCTGGCAGGTGGAGCCCGCGCCGGGGCACGGGATCAGCGCGTGGCCGGGGCTGTTGGCCGAGTCGTGGAGGGTCTGGGAGGCCTCGTTCAGGCCGTTGACGTCCTCCATCATGTCGATCTCCCCGGAGGCGGGCCAGCCGCCGCCCGTCCGCATGGGCGACCCGAGAGCCCAGAACGCCGGCCAGTACCCGAGGCCGTTGGCCGGATTCGGCTGCTGGATCGACGCGGTCATCTCGAGTTCGCCGCCGGCCGGGGCCGCGAAGTCGTCTCGCGTGCTCTCGATCCGCCCGGACGTCCAGGTCCCGCCGTTGTTAATCGCCTTCAGCACCAGGTGACCGTTGCCGTCCAGGTAGACGTTGTTGGTCGAGTTGGTGGTCTGCTCTTTCTCGCCGGTCCCGAAGCCGGAGCCGATGTCGTAGAACCAGTTCGCCGACGATGGCGCGGACCCGGCCGCACCCGCGAAATTGTCCCCGAACACCGTCGTCCAGCCCGACGGCGGCGGCGGCACGGTGTCGGCTCGCGCCGGGGCGACGCCGGCCAGCGTCGTCAGCACGACGCTGGTCAGGCTTCCGGCCAGCAACACCAGCGTGGTCAGCACCGAGCGCCGCCGGGGCACCCCCGCCCGGCGTCCGGCGCGCCAGGAAGGGTGCACCGCGGCATTCGTCTCGTGATTCATCTGCCAAACCTCCTACCAAGCCCAGGACCCGACACGGGTAGCGCGGAACTCACCACCGCACCTGTGCCATTGATCGGCGGGTGGTGTCAGCGGGTGGTGGCCCAACTTGATACAAGCACCTTTTAGGCTTAATACAAGGCTTTTATAAAGATAAAACTTAACGAGACCGTAGCAGGCTCGTCGAGGCTGGGCAGGCGGCGGCCAGGGGCGGGCGGGGGCAGCAGGGGCGCGGCGCGGGGAGTGGCGGCGCGGGGAGTGGCGGCGCGGGGCTTGACGCGCGGGGCTTGACAATTGCCGCCGGCCCATTCACTCTGTGGTGCAGAGTTAATGGCAGAGAACTCTTTAACGCAGAGGAATTAACATGAGCGAGCCCACCATGGCTCCAGGTCAACCTGGCGACGCCCGGGAACTGGCGGCTCTCGTGTCCGCGGTCCGCACCAAGGTGCGCCGGGACCTGCGGATGACGTCCTTCCCGCTGCTGTTGCTGGGCTCAGCCACGGCGGCCGGGGTGATACCGCAGGTGGCGACGGCAGGCCACGGCGGGTTCGGGCCGCTTGGCGTCGGCGACTGGCTGACAGGCCTGCTCATCACCGTCGCATTCGCGGTGATGTGGCTCGTATACCGGCGCCGTGCGCTGCGGGGCGGCGTCGGCCGGCCGGCGGGCTTCGGGGCCGCGACGGGGCTCGGGTTCTTCCTCACCATGTCGGGCGGCCTGATCGCGATGGCCTTCGCGGGTCCTTTCCTGCTCTTCGGGCTGGGCCTGCTGATGGTCGGGATCTGGCAGCGCAATCGCTTTCTGGCCTGGTGGGCGGTGCTGATCGGCGGGATCGGGGTATTCGAGGGTTTCTTCGGGATAACTAACCGGCTGTCGGCGTCCGTGTGGCGCGGGTGGGAACACCCCGCGATCTACCTGGTGCTCGCGCTGCTGACCATCCTGGCCGGGCTGCTCGCCCGGCGGCGGGAGAACCGGACGCGATGAGCGACGGGCAAGATCTCGCCGGCCGCGGCGCGGCAGGCGGGGGACCGCAGGCGCCTGACAGCCACCCGGCCCTCACTTTCGATGACGTCGTGCATCAGCGGACCCGGCTGGGGATCCTCGCCGTCCTGGCCGAGGCCGGTGAGGCGGACTTCCCGTACCTGCGGACCGTACTCGGCCTGACTGACGGGAACCTGGGCCGTCACCTGCAGATCCTGGACGACGCCGGTCTGATCATGATCAGTAAGGGCTACCACCGCCGTCGGCCACGGACCTGGGCCACGATCACCGCCACTGGCCGACGCGCGCTTGATGGCGAACTCGCGAGCATGCGAGCACTGATGAAGCGGCTCGATGCCGCCAGCACGGAATGACCACCAATCCAGGTGACCGCCAATCCAGGTGACCGCCAAGCCAGGCACACGGCGCTCGGGCGGTTGATAGTGGTGGGATTCAGGTTCACCGTGGTTGTGACGTGACGAGGGCGGGAGCGCGATGGGCAGCGACGGGTCGGCAGAGGTTGCCTTTCCCTTGTCAGCGAATGGGCGCAGGAGCACGTCCGCGGCAGGCAGGGCCGTGGTCGCCGACGCATTGCGCCAGGTCGACCCGGCTGGGGCCCTGGCCGCGGAGCAAGAGTCGGACTGGCGCACGGGCTACCTGGTGCACTTCCGCCGGCTGGTCGAAGCGGGGCTGACATCGAAGGACGCCGCGGTATCGGTGGCCCGCGACGGGCTGGAGTCGCTGCACCGGCGGATGCGCATTGCGTCGGCGGGTGGCGAGGAGACCGGACTTGACGCGTTGCTCCAGGTGCCTGCGCAGCGGCTACCGGCGACGGTCACGGTGGCGGGCACCGGGAAGGTGGTGGACGAGTTCTCGCTGCCCTATCACGGCGCGGAACTGCGCGGCGACGCCCTGGTGCGCAGGCTGGAGGCGTGGGTGACCGACGGCGTCATCGAGCCAACATGTGCGGACGCGGTCGCCGCGGTCGCGGCGAATCCGGAGTGGCTCCGCCTGTCCGGCCGGACTGTTGCCGTGCTCGGAGCGGGCGCCGAGATGGGTCCGCTTCCCCCGCTGCTGAGCTGGGGCGCCCGGGTAATCGCCATTGACCTGCCCCGTCCCGCTATCTGGGCGCGCCTCCTGGAGCTGGCGCAGCGCAGCGGCGGGACGCTGGTGGTTCCCGTCGCTGCGCAGGATCCGGGCCAGCGCGAGCCCGGGGCAGGCGGTGAGGTCGTCGCGCGCGCCGGCCTCGACCTGATCAGCGAGGTGCCCTCGGTTGCCGACTGGCTCGCCGCGGTTGACGGCCCGCTGGTGCTGGGTAACTACAGCTACGCCGACGGCGCGGCCAACGTGCTCGTGTCCGCCGCCGTCGACGCGCTGACCCTGCGCCTGCAGGCCGCGCGTGACGATGTCGCGCTCGCGTTCCTCGCGACGCCGACGGACGTGTTCGCCGTCCCGCCGGAAGCGGTCGCGCAGTCCGTCCGCGCGTACGCGACCCGCCCGGCAGCGGCGAAGCTTGCCGGCTGGCCGCTGCGGACGCTGTCGGGTGGCCGCCTGCTCCGCAGCGCCTACCTGCCTGGTGCTGAGCCCGGCATCAGCGACAGCCTGGTGGCGCAGCAGGGCCCTAACTACGCGCTCGCGAAGCGGCTGCAGCGCTGGCGCGCCACGGTCGCCCGGCACGACGGCCAGACCGTTTCGATGAACGTCGCCCCGCCGACCCGCACCCGGTCGGTCCTCAAGAACCGGGTGCTCGCGGCGGCCTACGCCGGCGCGCACCGATTCGGCGTCGAGGTCTTCGAACCTGCCACCAGCAAGGTCCTCATGGCGGCGCTGCTCGTCCATGACCTGCACACCGCCGGCCCGGCGCACGCGCATCCCTGGCAGGACGAGGCGCAGGCCGCCGCGCACGGCGGCCTGTGGCGCATCGCGTACGCCCCCCGCAGCGCGCTGAGCCTCGCGGCCCTGCTCGGCTACGGCGCGGCCAGGAAGTAACCCGCCGTGAGCGCGGCGATCGAAGCGGTAGGCCTCGGGAAGCGGTACGGGGCGGTCTGCGGGCTAGCCTGCTGGCGTGAACAGCTCCTGGAACTACTCCTCGAGGCGTGACCGGTGGATGAGCGCCGGCGCGTGCTGCCAGGCGAGGCCCGCTCCGGCGCCAAGGGGGATGGGGAGCAGGTAGGTAAGGGCCCGGTACAAGAGCACGGCCGCGATCACCTGCACGGTGACCCGGTGATCGGCCCCGGCGGCCAGGACGCCCACCAGCCCGAGTTCGGTAATCCCCAGACCGCCGGGAGTAACGGGCAGCACCGTGAGCAGCCGGACGAAGGCGAAGGCCGCCAGGGACGTCTGCCAGGACACCTGGGCCTGGGACAGGCCGGTGCCGCGCAGGCAGGCCAGCAGGACCAGCCACAAGGCCAGCTGGCTGGCGGCCGTAGCAGCGGTGATCCGCCAGCCGCGTGCGGTCAGCAGGGCAGCCGCCCGCTCGCGGAAGCCGAGCAACGATCCGGCCGCGTGGGAGGGCGGCGGCCGGCGTGCGAGCCGGCAGCCGATGGCGACCGCGCGCTGCAGCCCGCGGTCCGCGCGCAGCGCGACCGACTCGCTGCGCAGCAGCAGCCCGAATCCGCCGGCCAGGGCCGCGAGCAAGGCCAGGCCCACAGCCGCGCCGGCGATCAGGCCGGCGTCGGGCCGGCCGGCCGTGACCAGGACCAGCGTCGCGGCGGCCGGCAGGCTCAGGCGAGCGAAGACATTCCAGATCCCCGAGACCAGCGTGTAGAGCGCGTAGTCAGCGGCGCTGACGCCCCAGCTGGAAAGCATCGCCCAGCTGACCCCCATGGCCAGCGCTCCGCCTGCGGGTAGCGTGTTAGCCACCGCCGTGGATCCGAGGTTGACCACCGCCGCTTGGCGCAGCCGTACTGATGGAAGTACAGCGCAGATCGCTATCCAGCTGGTGGCCATGCTGCCCGCGGTTGCGATCGCCAGGAGCAGCACCTGCGCCCACGTCATCGCCTCGATGGTGGCCCACACACTGCGATAGGACGCCAGATGCGGGAGGGCGAACCCGAACGTGGCCACGACGAGGGCTACCGACACTGCCGTGCGCACGATCTTCCGGCCATGTCGAGGCCGGGACCTGGCGGTCGCCGGCTGCCGCACGAGGGCTGTCACAGCGTGCCACCTGGCTCACCTTGGGTCATTACGAGCCACCAAGGTCCAGAGCAGCCGGAATAGCTTCTCTCACGCGGCCGGCGCACCCGGTTGCGGGAGGCATTCTTGAGCGCCTCTTGGTGGGCCCTTAACTCACCGTCCGCCCCCGGTGCACGCGACGCGGCGAGCGCCGTCCTGAGCACGGTCCTGAGCGCCCCTCAGCACCCGTCGTAATTCGTCCAGTTCGAGGCGCCGCCGGCGGCGATGGCGTTGTCGAAGATCTGATCCTGGTAAGCGGCGCCGGCGGCGCCATACTCGCTGGCCGCGCCGCCATAGTGCTCCCAGGTACCGAGCTGGAACTGGTAAGCCCCGCCGCCGTTACCGGGTCCCCAGGCGTAGCTGCCGCCCTCTTCGGCGTTGCGGATGCAGTTCCCGAGCGAGGAGTGGGCGGCGTCCCCGCCGCCGCCGCTGGAGAGCGTCGGTGCCGGACTCGGACTCGTGCTCGTGCTCCTGCTCGTGGTCGCCGACGGCGATGGGTGCGCCGCTGCCTGCTGCGCGCGGAGTGCGGCGGCGGCGGCGGCGAGCGCCGCGAGGTGCCTGCGCCGGGCGGCCGCCTTCGCCCTGCTCCGCTGGATCACGCGGGTCTCCGCGGCGGCCACGTCGTGGTGCACGGCGGTGGCCAGCTGCTCGTCGCTGAGGCTTGACCCCGTGCTCGCTACCGCAGCCGTGTGATGAGAGGCCGGAGATGCCGGAGATGCCGAGAATCCGCCGTGCAGGACCACGACGGCCGTAGCCACGCCTGCGACCGCTACCGCAGCCGCTATCGGCGCCCCGAACCTGACGGCGGGGTTCTTGCGTGTCCTGGGCTTGGCATGGCGGGATGCTTCCGGCATCACGCTCCTGTCCGCGAGGCTCCGCGTTCGCCCGGCGAGCTGACACCAGTTGGCGCCAGCTGGCGCGGGGAGCGCCTGTCCCGAGGAACTTACTGGAGGCCGGGCGGAAGGCGCCGGTAAACCCAGAAATAGGACGCTGACCAGCCAAAGGCTCAGGTAATAACGGATAGCTCCCGCCCGGAGCGCTGATCACGCCGGATCAGCGACCCTCAGTCTGAGCTGAGGTGGCGGCCGGCGGCCGGGTATCAGCGGCCGCGTGTCAGCGGCCGGCCAGGCCCCGGATTGCCGACTCCCGGCGGCCGGCCCAGGCCCCGGCCCTGTCGCCCGGAGCCGCCCGGCCCGATCGCCAGTAGCCCCGCGGCCCGAACCTGTGGAAATTCGTGAGTGGTTCGGGTCGCACTTGTGGGGGCCAGCGCGATGCGAACCACTCACGAAATCGAGGCCCTACGGTGCCGGGCCCGCCCGGCTGGAGGGCGAGGTGTCTGTCCTGCGCGGGATGCCCCCGGCGCCCTGAGGCCGGCCATGCGCAATGGTCGGTCACGGACGCGGCTGGGTGGCTTCCGCCAAGACGGCCGCGGTGTCTTCGACGGAGTCAAGCCGGCCGGCCGCGACCTTCATGACGAGGTCATAGGCGTCGTTGGTCAGGGTCAGGCGGCGTCCGTTGATGCCGTAGAAGGCGATCAGGGCTCCCAGCGCGAGCCGCTCCAGGGCCTCGGCGTAGCGGGGCAGTTCCTCGTCGAGGACTCGATCGAGCAGCTCGGATCGGCTGCCTGCTGATACCAGTCGTCCGATGCGCCCGTCTTCGCCTGCTGATGGCAGGATCGGGAGATGGAATTCTCGGAGGTCGTCCGCCGCCGCCGCATGATCCGGCACTACTCCAGCCGTCCGCTGGCACCCGAGGTGATCGAGCGGGTGCTGGCGAGCGCGCTGCGCGCGCCGTCGGCGGGTTTCTCGCAGGGCTGGGCGTTCCTCGCGCTCACCGACCCGGCGGACCGGGCCCGGTTCTGGCCCTTCGTGCCGACCCGGGTCGAGCAGACCCCGACGATGCAGGACGCGCCCCTGGTGGTCGTCCCCCTGGCGCACAAGGCTGCCTACCTCGAGCGCTACGCGGAGGCCGACAAGGGGTGGGCCGATCGCGCTGAGGCTCACTGGCCGGCGCCGTACTGGTACATCGACACCGGGATGGCGGCGCTGCTGATGCTGCTGACCGCGGTAGACGAAGATCTCGGCGCCTGCTTCTTCGGGATCATGCCCGACCTCCTGGATCCGTTCCGGGCCGAGTTCGGCGTGCCGGGTGATTACGACCCGATCGGGGGCATCACGGTCGGGTACCGCGCCGCCGACGTCCCCCCGCAGGGCCCTGCGGTCAAGGAACGCCGCCGCGACGCCGCCGATGTCATCCATCGCGGCCAATGGGGCCGCCACGGCTGATCCCGCCCGGCCGAGCAGGCCGAGCCCGTTATCCGCCCGCGGTGACCAGGGCATCGTCGCCGATCGCGGACCGGACCCGTAGCCGCGCCTGGTGCAGCCGGCTCTTGAAGGCGGCCTGGCTAACGCCGGCGATCTCAGCAGCCTCCTGCGTGGCGAGTCCTTCGACATCGCGCAGCACGATCGCGGTCCGCAGCTCGGGCGGCAGCTGCGCCAGGGCCCGGCCGAGGGCTAGGCGCAGCTCGCTGTTCTCGGCCTGACGGGACGGGTCATCGGCGGACGACGCGGGCAGCTGCAGTTCTTGCGCCCCGATCGGGACGCCCGCCGGCCGGCGGCCACGCTTCTCCAGCGCCCGGCTGGCCTCGTTAACTGCGATCCGGTAAAGCCAGGTGAAGTAGCTGGACCGGCCCTGAAAGCGGGTGATGCCCTGCCAGGCACGCAGCATGACTTCCTGGGCCACGTCCTGCGCCTCGCCGCGGTCGCCGAGCAGTCGCAGCAGCAGCATGAAGAGGCGATCGGCATAGGCGCTGGATAGCTGCTCAAAGGCATCGACGTCCCCGGCCTGGGCGCGGGCCAGCAGGGCCGCCTCGGTAGCCGCGGGCCCCGTCGTCGGCTCCGGGGCGCGCTGGCCCCGCAGCGGCGGCATCACGCGTTCTGCGGCGAGGACGACTCGCCGGCCCCGGCCCGGTGGACGAGGTCGAAGATCGTGGCCGGCGCGTGCTCGCCCGCCAGGCCGTCGAGGCCCTGGATCGTGTACACGAGGGCGCGCATCGCGCGGATGCCGCGCCCGCAGTCCGCGCAGTCCCGCGCGTGGCGCTCCAGGCGGCGGCGGGCGCGGCGGCGCAGGTCTCCCTCGACGTAGTGCGAGAGATGCTGCTGCGACCACTGGTGGTCATCGGTGCGGCCAGGCATGCCCATCACGTCTCTCCTCGCGGCTGAGGGCTGGGACTGCCGTAGTCACGGTAGCGGGCCAGCCCTCCCGGGCGAGTCGGCCGCCGCGGTCAGCCGCGGGCGGGGTCGGGCCTGGCCGTCGCGGGCTCGAAAGCCAGCGAGCAGGAGTTAATGCAGTACCGGTCGCCGGTCTGCGTCGGCCCGTCGTTGAAGACGTGGCCGAGGTGGCCGCCGCAGTGACGGCAGACGACCTCGGTGCGGCGCATGAACAGGCTGTTGTCCGGCCGCAGTTCGACCGCCTCGGCGACGGCGGGCTCGGCGAAGCTCGGCCAGCCGGTGCCCGAATCGAACTTGGCGTCCGAGCGGAACAGCTCACTGCCGCAGCCGGCGCACCGGTAGAAGCCGTCCTCGTGGTTGTGGACGTACTCACCGGTGAACGGCCGCTCGGTGTGAGCCTGACGCAGGACGCTGTACTGCAGCGAAGTCAGCTCCTGGCGCCACTGCTCGTCCGGCTTACGGATCTGCGGGGTGGCTGTCTGCGCACTGACACGGGCCTTGCGCATCTGTCAGTTCCTTTCTTCTCTCTCGTCGATCACCCTCTTAGACCCGCGCTCCGGCCAACCGGTTTTCTGCTCGCGGGCGCTGGCTAGCGTGGCCACAGCCGCCTGGTCGCGAGCTGCGCCCCGGCGGCGAGCGAGCCGAGCTTGGCCCAGGCGATCTGCGGGTGCACCCGCCCGCCGAGGCCGCAGTCCGTGGCGGCCACCACGTTCTCCCGGCCCACGGTCTGCGCGTAGCGGACGATCCGGTCGGCGACCAGTTCGGGATGCTCGACAACGTTGGTCGAATGGCTGACGACGCCGGGCAGGATCACCTTGCCCTCGGGCAGCTTGACGTCCCGCCACACCTTCCACTCGTGCTCGTGGCGGACATTGGCCGCCTCGAAGGAGTACGCGCCCGCGTTGATCGCCAGCAGCGTCCCGGCGGTTCTCGAAGCTGCCCAGCACGACCTCGCCGGGCTTCGGCTCCGCGAGCGGGACCTGCAGCTGGCTCATGTCGACCAGCTCGAGTCCGCCGAGGCGCTGGGTCCTCCGGGCGGGGCAGGCTGCCCGCGTGACTGGTCAGGATCCGGCCGGCGGAGCTCGGCATTTCTCCGCCACGTCTTCCTGCTTCGATGGTCGCACCGATCTGCGGAGCCCGCTCGCGGCCCCTGTTGACAGTCATATTGTCGTTATAGCACCATGAATGAGGTGTTCGACGATGAGCGGGAAGAGCGGGCCGAGCATTTCGACGTCCTGATTGTCGGAGCCGGAATCTCGGGAATCGACGCCGCGTACCACGTCCGGCAGCGATGCCCGGAGAAGAGCTTTCTCGTGCTCGAAGGGCTTGAGAGCTTCGGAGGTACCTGGCTCACCCACCGGTATCCCGGAATCCGCTCCGACAGCGATCTCTACACGTTCGGGTACGGGTTCAAGCCGTGGACGGGGCCGCCGATCGCCACCGCTTCCGAGATCCTCTCCTATCTGGGCGAGGTCATCGACGAAAATAACCTGTCCGCGCACATCCGCTATCGCCACCGGATCAATTCAGCGTCATGGTCGAGTGACGACAATACGTGGACGATCGAGGCGACCAGGACCGACACCGGCGAGCGGTGCCGGTGCACCGCGAGCTTCCTGTGGATGTGCCAGGGCTACTACCGCCACGCCCACGGGTTCACGCCTGACTGGCCCGGCACGGATCGCTTCACCGGACGGATCGTGCACCCCCAGACGTGGCCGGGCGACCTCGACGTGGCCGGGAAGAAAATCATCGTGATCGGCTCGGGCGCCACGGCTGCGACCCTCGTGCCGGCCATCGCCGCCGACAGCGCGCACGTTACCGTCTTGCAGCGTTCGCCGACTTACTATTTCGCGGCGCGTAACGCAAATGACGTGGCCGATATGCTCCGGGAACTCGAGATTCCCGAAGAGTGGGTGCACGAGATAGTTCGCCGGAAGATCCTCTATGACCAGCGGGCAATTACCCGCTTGTCGTTCGAGGATCCCGAGTTCCTCAAAGCTGAATTGATCAGCCAGGTGCGCGACCTCCTGCCTGCCGGTTACGACGTCGAGACGCACTTCACGCCGCATTACCGGCCCTGGCGCCAGCGAATAGCCTTCGTCCCGGACGGCGACCTGTTCGCCGCGATCTCGTCCGGGAAGGTCTCCATGGTCACCGACGAGATTAAGACTTTCACCAAGAATGGCATTCTCCTTATGACGGGTGAGGAGCTTGCTGCCGACATCATTATCACCGCCACCGGCTTTAACCTCAGCATCCAGGGCGATATTGCTTTCGCCATCGACGGCGAGCCCCTCGACCTGGCCGATACCGTCACCTACCGGGGCATGATGTTCACGGGCGTTCCGAACCTCGCGTGGATCTTCGGGTACTTCCGGGCGAGCTGGACGCTGCGGGCCGACCTGGTGAGCGATCTGGTCTGCCGTCTCCTGATCCACCTGTCCGCGCTGGGGGCCAGGCGGGTCACGCCCCGGCTCCGGCCGCAGGATGCCGACATGCCGATCCTGCCCTGGGTCGATCCGGAGAACTTCAATCCCGGCTACCTGATGCGCTCGGTGGGCCTGCTTCCCCAGAGGGGCGACAAGCCAGAGTGGCAGCACAGCCAGGACTACTGGGCCGAGAAGGACCTTCTCCCGGACGCCGATCTCGACGACGGCTGCCTGACCTACGAGTAACGGGTGGGGCATAGCGCCCCCGTCGATCTGGGTCTCAGGGCTGGCCGGCTTCCCGCGCCACGCGCTCCAGTCGGCTCCGGTAGGTCTCCCACCACGCCTGGTCGCCTGGCGGCATGTTGTCGTTGCCGTCCCGCAGCCCGGCGGCCCCGTCGATGAGCTCCCGGACGATATCGGCGTGCCCGGCATGCCGGTCCGTCTCGGCGATCATGTGGACCAGGATCAGGTGCAGCGTCACCTCGCCCCGGTCGCCCGGCCACCACGGCACCCGCCCGGGCGCGTCCAGCGCCAGCGCGTCGATCGTCGCGTCCGCGTGCGCCCATGCCCGGTGATACAGCCCGGTGATCTGCTCCCGCGACTCGCCGGCGGTCGCCCACATGTCCGCGTTGGGCTCGGCGTCGTCCCCGGCCCAGGGCAGCGGCTCGCCGGACGGCCGCCCGAAGGTGTCGCCGAAGTACCCCAGCTCAACTCCGGCCACATGCTTAATCAGCCCTAGCAGGTTGGTGCCGGTCGGCGTCAGCGGACGCCGGATGTCGTACTCCGAGAGCCCGTCGAGCTTCCACAGCAGAGCCTCGCGGGCAGCCTGCAGATAACGGTGAAGATCCGCCTTCGGATCAGGTCCGGTCATCCCCGCAGTCTGCCACCGGCCGCCGACACCCCGCCCGCACACCGCCGCCGGTCATGGTCGCCCGCGCCGGGCCGGCGGCGGTGAGTAGGTTTCCTCACCCCGATGGCGGATGTTCCGGCAGATAGCGCCTGACAGTGTCGTGTCCCACGGGCATTTGACGGTGGGCATCCGGGCGCAGTCGGGCCGGGCGCCGGCCCTCGGGGGAGGCGTTCATGAAGTCCCAGGTAAGACTGCGGTCGGCGATCGCTGGAGCGGCGGCGGCGCTACTGGCGACCGGAGCGCTGGCGCTGGGAGCGGCTCCTGCGGCTTCCGCGGCGCCCGCGGCCTCGGCAGCCGTTACACCGCGGGTAGACCTCGGGGTGCTGGTGGTCACCGACGGTAACCCCTGGGTGGAGGCGATCCGCCAGCAGCTGGTCTCGGAGGGCGTGCCGACCACGGTCGTCAATCTCAGCGACTCCGGGCGCCCCGCCATTACCAGCTCGTACCTGTCCGGGACCCTGGCCGACGGCACGCCTGTCGGCAATTTCCAGGGCGTTGTGCTCCCGAATGACGCGCCAGCAGGCCTGTCGGCGGCGGAGGAGACGGCGCTGGCCAACTACGAGTCCGCATTCTCCGTGCGGCAGGTCGACGCCTACCTTTACCCGACCGCCAACGTCGGAATGAACCCGCCCGTATACGGCGGATCGCTGGACGGCTCCGCGGCCACCGTGACCGCGGCCGCGAAGTCCAGCGGGTTCGGCTACCTGAAGGGCGCGTTCAGCTTCCAGGGCTCCGCCGGCGGAGCCCAGTCCTATGGCTACCTCGCCCAGCCGCTGCCCGCCACGGCCACGGCGACTTTCACCCCCTACCTGACTGAGACGGTCCCCGGTACCTCCACCACGGGTACCTCCACCACGGGCACGCTGGCCGGTGTCTACGACAATGGCGGGCGGGAGCAGCTCGAGGTCAGCTTCGGCTACAACTACTACCAGCTGCAGTACCGCTACCTAGCGCACGGCATCGCCGACTGGCTGACTCGCGGCGTCCACCTGGGCTACTGGCGCAACTACCTCACCGTGGACTCCGACGACGAGTTCAACGCCGACGCGGAGTGGAGCCAGCCCGGCAAGTGCACGCCCAACGACACCGCCTGCCCGCCCGGTACGCCCGCCACCACGCCGAGCCGGATGGCCCCCGCCGACGTCAGCTACGCCGCTAACTGGCAGCAGCAGCACAAGTTCACCCTGGAGCTCCTGTTCAACGGCGGAGCCTCGGCCCGCTTCCAGGTCAACGGGACCGACCCTCTCCTGGCAGCGTTCCAGCCGGTGGCCAGCAACTTCTGGTGGGTCAATCACACCTACACCCACCAGTGGCTGGGCTGCATCCAGGACTTCACGGTCAGCCCCTGGAAGTGCGTCACGGACAGCGGCGGCGCTACCCAGTGGGTGGACTCCGCCACGATCAACGGCGAGATCGTCAATAACATCCAGTGGGCGCAGCGCAGCGGCATCCCGATCGAGGCCGATGAGCTCGCTCCGGGCGAGTACTCCGGCCTGCGCATCCTGCCGCAGCAGCCGGTCGACAACCCCAACCTGGTCAGCGCCATTACGGCAAACGGGATCAAGTGGGTGCCGCTGGACGCCAGCCGCGAGCCCGCGATGCGCCAGGTCGGCTCGGCGCTCGGCGTGCCCCGGCACCCCATCGACGTTTTCTACAACGTCCGCACGCAGGCCGACGAGACATCCGAGTACAACTGGATCTACGATTCCGCCGCGGACGGCGGCAGCGGCCTGTGCCAGGCCAGCGGGACGGCCTGCCTCCAGCCGCTCAGCCTCCAGTCCGGGTGGACCTCGTTCATCCTGCCCCGGCAGATCGATACCATGCTCGGCGCTGTCGTGCAGAATGACCCGCGGCCGTTCATGTTCCACCAGTCGAACCTGACCGGTGACCGGCTGCTCTACCCGGTCGTCAGCGGGGTCCTCTCGGACTACAACGCCGTTTACGCAGGCAGCGCGCCCGTAGTCAATCAGCGCCTGGCTGCCGCTGGCGCGGCGCTGCATAGTCAGGACGGGTGGGCGCAGACCCGCGCCGCCGGGTCGGTCAGCGGCTATGTGCAGGGCGGCACCGTCACCATCACCGGTCCCGCCGGCACCTCCGTGCCGGTCACGGTGCCGAACTCGACCAAGGTGGGCACGACCAAGGGCGCTACCTTCGGTTCCGCTTACGGCGGGGAAATGTCGGCGTACACCACGCTGGGCTCCGGGCCGCTCACCCTGGTCCTGAAGACCACGCCGTACCAGTCGGGGGCCGCCACCGCGCCGGCCACCGCAGCCACGTCGCGCGCGACGAAGTCAACGTCGGCCATCAGCGCCGTCGGCAACCCCGCGGTCCTGCCCGCGGGCAGGCTGGGCGACGCGATCATCAACGCGACCAACGGGGCCGGGAGCACAGGAGGCAAGAGCGGAACCGCGAGGCCGTGAGCCTTCGTCGCGCTGAGCGCCGGGCCCTGCTGTTGACCCGCATGCTCGCACCTGGTACGCAACCAGGATGGCCCGTCGCGGACGACCGGACTGGCTAGGGTCAACTGGGTTGGGGGTGCTGGTGCCGACGTTACTGGTCGTCCATCACACGACATCACCGGCGCTGGACGAGCTACTCGCGGCCGTGCTGGAGGGAACGCGCGCCGAAGGGCTGGAGGAGGTCGACGTCGTCGTCCGGCCGGCGCTCGGCGCGGGCGTGACCGACGTCCTGCAGGCCGACGGTTTCCTGCTCGGGACGCCCGTCAACATCGGCTACATGTCCGGCGCGCTGAAGCATTTCTTTGACCAGGTCTTCTACCCGTGCAAAGGCGCGAAAGACGGCGCTCCCTACGGCCTGTACGTGCACGGGAACAACGACACGACCGGGGCCGAGCGCGGCGTCGAGCAGATCGCCGCGGGCCTGGGCTGGCGTCGGGCGCTGCCGGTGGTCCGGGTGCTCGGGCCGCCCGCCCAGGCCGACCTCGCGAATTGCCGGGAGCTGGGGGCGACCCTGGCGGCGACCCTGGCGTCCTGAGCCCGGCTAGGTAGGCAGTAGCTCCAGCTCTCCGGAGCTGACGTGGACGGTCACGCTGCGGATCGCGCGGCCGGCCTGCGGGATGCCAACGTGGACATAGCCCCGGATGACCTGACTGCTGACGACGTAGCGAACGCTGCCGGGCAGCCGGACCGTGGCCTGCGCGGCCGTCAGCGCGATGCTGACATGCCGGGGCGCCGCATCGAAGCTGGCGCTGAGGTGTCCCGAAATGATCGCGGCGGCCACGGCCGGGGAGCGCAGGCCGGTCGCGCTGATGTCGACGCTGCCGGCCGTGATACTCAACGGGCCGGCCAGGCCGGACAACACGACGTGGCCCGATGGCTGGCGCAGGATCGTGGCAGTGCGTCCCGGCACGGTGAGCCGGTAGTCCTCGGTGCACGGGCTGGCCGCTGCGCACCGGTACGACAGATGGAGCACGCGGGCCGCCTGGTCGAGCCGGGTCGTGGCGATCGGGGCGTGACCGGTCCAGTGCAGCTGCCCGGTTAGTTCCACCCGGCCGGTGTTCGTGCCGACGATGGTCAGCCGCCCCGGCACTCCCTGAAGGTCGACCGTGCCGACGGCCGAGGCGGTGACGGACACCGTGCGGCTCGTCCCGGCCTGGCCGACCGGGTGCCGGCCAGAGCCTGCCGCTGCCGCCAGTGCGCCCGAGACTACGACGAAGGCCGCCGTGGCCGCCGCGAGGACCGCGATACGCCGTGCGGCCCGCCGTGGCCTGGCCGCCGCCACAGCCGGGCCGGGGGACCGCGCTCCGGCGCTGTTGTCGCCGGGGACCTCGCTGGCTGTCACGGTCGGGACAGGCTGCGTATCGCGCTCGGGCCCCACCAGCGCGAACGCGAGCCCGTGACTGGCTATGTCAGCGGCGAGATCGGCGATGGTCGCGGCCGCCGGGTCGCGATGCTGGGTGAAACCGGTGTTAGATTCCTCGCACCATGCGCAGTCCCACGGCTGGTGCCACCCTTGCAGAGCGCCAACGTGGTTAACCAGGCTGCACGCCGAGCACCGCCGCAGGAAGTACGAGCGCCTGCAGCCCGGGCAATGCCAGTGCGTAAGCCCCCGGCTAGTTGACGCGCTGGTGATCTTGCAGTTCGGGCAGGGTACCTCCACGACTTCCGGGTCCATTCCCGCATGCTGGCACTCCCGCCGGCTGACCGCTCCGAGTGTGGCCGTCCGTTATCTCTCCATAAGGTGTATCCGCGTAGATGCGGACCTTCTGGGCATCATGCGTCAGGGCGCGAGAATTTCGACGGACGATGTAGACGTCGGGGAGCGGGGAGCGGGGAGCGGGGAGCGGGGAGCGGGGCGGGCCGGCACGAATCCAGCCTGGCACGGCAGCGGCTCGCGTTCGAGGTCAGTGCGGAGGCGAGGCTAGCCGGAGGCAGCGCCGTCCGGGGAGCCGGGCGTGCCGGGGCGGGTGATGCCCGGGCCGGGCGCCCCTGGCCCGGCGGGGCCGGGCGGGGACCTGCCGGGGGCGGCGGGGCCGCCGGAGGGGCTGCGGTGGTCGTATGAGGTGGACCTGGCGGGGATGCCGGCGGCGATCGGCGGGGTGCAGGCGGGGGATGCTGGTGATGATGAGGCGTTTCTGGCGGAGGAGCGGGCGGCGGAGGAGGCC
>Ga0209839_10000787_pt1 | contig 16229 bp, 11 predicted proteins | sample OrgsoiDNA2013050_FD_185800 | JGI IMG/M metagenome (GOLD analysis project Ga0209839, IMG submission 185800) | Permafrost soil microbial communities from the Arctic, to analyse light accelerated degradation of dissolved organic matter (DOM) -... | ecosystem: Environmental > Terrestrial > Soil >... | reverse complement strand
GCGACACGTTTCGCGGGCCGGGGTACCACGACTTTGACATCGCGCTGATCAAAGACACTCCCTTCGGACATCGCGGCAACGCAGAATTGGGGACGATCGAGTTTCGCGCGGAATTCTTCAACGTGTTCAATATCGTAAATTTCGGCTTGCCGTCGAATATTGTCAGCGGGAGCGGATTTGGCGTCATCAGCAAGACCGCGGGAACGTCGCGCCAGATCCAGTTCTCGCTCAAGCTTGTCTATTGAGGTTGAAAGAGTTTGCGTGGCGCCGCCGGGCTAGGATTTCTCCAGGTAGTTCCCAACTACGGCGGCGCAGCCCTCCACAAATTCCTGTTCCGCTTCGTTGAACGTGTGGGTGAAGTAGCTCTCGATGTCGAGCTCAGCCGCGAGCTTGCTTTTCGCGAAGATGGGGACGACGATTTCACACTTCACCATGGTCGATCCTGCAAGATAGCGCGGATCGGTGGAGACATCGTGCACGACTACGACCTGCCCGCTGCGGGCCGCAGCACCGCAGAGTCCGCGGTCGAGAGGAATGCGGGCGTTGGGCGTAAAGCTGCCAACAAAAGGCCCAACCAGAAGAATGCCGGGATCCGCCGGGTCGACCAAATAAAAACCCACCCAATTGAAGCGCGCCATCTCTTCATGCAGGCGCCGGGCGATATGCTCCATCACGGATTGAGCGCTGGCAGCGGTTTTCGCGAAGTTCTGAAACTCCTGGAGAAGTTCTTCGTGCAGTGGAATCATGGTTCGGCTCGGTCTCGCCAACGACACCAATCTTAGGGCATTGTCGTGTTCGGATAGGAAAAAAATATGCGGAGCAAAGAGCTACAGTGGGCCGCGTGACTCAGCGAATCAGGGCGCGATCAATGCGAAGAGCTAAGACTCCCCTGGGGAACAACCACGAGATTTGCCGGGTTGGCGACGGAGTACGGCGATCCTGACACTGCACTGTTGGTCGATGGAGTTACTGTGAAAACGAACAGCTGACCCTTGGATTGGCTAATGGCATAGAGATGGTTGGCATTGTCCCAGGACAACTGATCCACGGGCACTGTGGTGAGTGGTCCTGTGTAGGCCGTGATCGGGCTTGCGCCATTGAAGTGGAATACCTGCAGGCCGCCGGCTCCGGCGACCGCCAGAAGATTGCCCGAAGGTGACAACGAGATAGCGGTTAGCGAGTTGCTTGAGCCGCTGGTGACCGAAGCGGTCAGCATATTTAAGTTGGAGCTTGTGGTGGTCAGGTTGCCCGCATTGTCGGCCGTGTAAAGTGCAAGCTGGTAAGGACCAACAGGTTGCAAGGAGGAATTGTCGACCGGCTGTACCGGGACTGCCACATGATTCGAGGCATCCGCGGCTGCCAGATAAGGACAATAGATTTGCCCTGACGCGGAGGTCGGCATTGCGGGATCAATACCCGGACTGAGGGGCAACGCCGTCAGCGTTCCATCGTTGTTTCGCGCCAGCCCGTAGATTTCCTGCAACCAGTGATAGCAACTCGCTCCGTACGCGAACGGACTGCTCCCCAGGAACGTTAGGGGCACTTCAAAGATCGGAGTTGTCGTGCTGGTCACTCCGAGGTAAGTCAGGCCGCCGGTCGAGCTATCAACATTGAACGATTGATAGGCATTGTTCGCGCAGTCGCTGTACACGTCCAAATCATATAAATTGGCGCCGGTGCGGTCGAGAACGAGGTTCGTGGGGCCGCCGCATGAGCTGCCGCTCAGAGTCTTGCCGTTGAACTGCTGCGCATCGATGGAGGAGACCTGCTGGATTGTTCCATCGGCCACAACCGAAAATGAGGTGATATCAACGCCGTTGGTGCCGAAGAGAAACTTTCCGTTGCTGGCTTCGAGCGAGACCGGGGATGAAAACGGCGAACCTGCCACTGGTGTGAGCGTGCCGTCGGACGCCGCGCTGTAAGCGAAAACTTCGATGGTGTTGCTGCTGGGACTGCTGGACGCATAAACAAATGCGGAGTTCGAATTCGTTTGGTCGACCGTGATGGGCACCGACGCGCTGACGCTGTTGTAAGCAGCGGTGTTTGCCGGAATGAACGAGACGGAAAGAGTCTGTGTGCCCGAAGTGAGCATCGTACCCGCCGAGGGGTTGTAGACAAAAGTCCCGGGAACGGTGGCCGTTGCGTCCAACTGGGCGGCGCCGAGGGGGGTTCGAGTCGCGATGGGCGCAGGGGGGGACCAGGTGATCGCCGGCGTCACCTTCGCCGCGCCGTTAGCGCCCGACATCCCTGAGCAGGAAATGAGAAAGGATGTCGCTGGCAGCAGTGCGGCGATAGTAATCAGTACGAATGGCCCGGACAGCCTGCGGCGCATGGCCGTCTCCTCCGACAACGAAAATCTGGCATCGCTTGGATGTTCAACCGGGGAGTGGGGTTGCCGTGCCGGACCGCCCGTTCCTGGGGAATCGGGCAGTCAGGAGAGCCCGGAAGGAACTTTTCCGGAGGTTGGTGCGTAATGTCAAAGGGGAGGTGTGACCATGGCGATACTGCGGGTTGCAGGATTTCTGCTGGCGGCCTCAATTTCATTTGCACAGAGTCCGCCGCAGGAACCAGCGAAGGAATTAGCCCCCGCGAATGCACCGCTGACGGCCGATGGCATCATGGCGCGCGTGGCTGCGAATCAGGACCGCAGCGAAGAACTGCGCAAGCAGTATGTCTACCGGCAGCACACTCACATCCTTACGCACCGGCCCAAAGGCCGTTTGTTGCGCGAAGAGACGGCCGACTACGAAGTGGTTCCTACGCCGGATGGGACGCAAAAAGAACTCAAACTGCTGACCGGGCGCTACTGGAACAAAGGTAAATATGAGGCTTTCCAGGGCGAGCCAGTTCCTGAGACCGACAGTCTCGACGGCGGTCTGATCCACAACTTCCGCGAGGATCTGTCGAATGAGAAAACCAAAGATGGGCTGGCAAAGGACCTCTTTCCTCTCACTACCGAGGGCCAGAAAGACTACGAGTTCACGCTGCTGGGGCAGGAGATGCAAGGTGGGCGCAACGTCTATCACATCGGCTTTAGGCCGAAGGACAAGAACGACATCAGTTGGGCCGGCGAAGCGTACATCGACGCGGCGGAATTTCAGCCGGTGCGAGTGTTTACCAAATTGTCGCGGCGGATCCCGTTCGGGGTAAGGACGTTTCTGGGAACCGATTTGCCGGGGATTGGGTTCAACGTGGTGTACCAGCGGCAGGAGGACGGAGTGTGGTTTCCCGCCACGTTCGGGACGGAGTTCCGAATTCACGTTCTCTTCTTTATTAACCGGGAGGTGTCGGTCTCGCTGGAAAATTCAGGGTTTCAGCATACGCACGTCGAGAGCAAGATGAAGGTGGTTGGGCCGGTAGAGTGAACAGGCGAAGTGTGTGATCTGCGCTTGCAGGCGATTGCGGAGAGTTCTGGAGCCGCCGAACCGCATAAAGAGCAACCCTCGTTCTTCGGGATCGTCCGCAACCGGTGAACCGTTATTGGGCGCTTGCCCGGCGCAGAATCTGGACTTCCATGGGGCGCAAGTTCACCCGAACCACGTGCAACGGCCCTTGTCCCGTTGAGCCGTCGACTTCCTGCACGGTTGCCGCTCCCTGGGCAATGGAGCGAACGGGTCCTGGAGCAATCGGGCCTGTCTGATTGCTGTACAAGACGGTAAAGACGTCGCCTTCGGCACTGAGCAAAATCTCCACGATGATCTCGAGTTGCTGCGGCTGCGTGGGATTGGTATTGGCGGCGACGAGAACCTCCTGATCGTTGAGAATGCGCGAGAAGGCGACGACGCCTTGAGGGAATCCGGAGACTGAGAAGGTTGAACCGTCTCCCGAAAGCGGACGAAAATAAAAGCGCCCATAACGCAGCGCCGACTGTTGTGCGCGCACGGCGGCGATCTGCTGAATGTGCTGGTAAAAGTCGCTCTGCTTGTCAAAGCCAGGGCCGCCCCACAGCGCTTCACGCACCGCCGGATCGCTGCCGGCGCCGTGCAATCCCTGCTCGGTGCCGTAATAAAGACAGGGGATTCCGGGCAGGGAGTAAAGGCAAGCCAGTCCGAGAGTTACTTGATCGTCGAACTGCGTGGGGTTCGCGGGATCGACGTAGCGAATGCGCTGTTTTACGTCGTGATTGTCGAGAAAAGTAACGAAGTAGCGGGTCGCGTCCCCATGGGAACTGAGCACATCGGCTTCCACGTTCTTTCGGTTTTGATACATGCCGACGACGGCGCTGGGCGGAGCAAATCCTTTCACGACGGGTTTGAGACTGTTGAACAGTGGATAGTCGAGCGCGGCGTCGACTCCGATCAGGTCGCTCTTGTCACTTGTGTTTCGTCCGATGAATGTCGCGATATCCTGCTCGGCGTTGGCATCGAAAACTTCTCCGAAGGTGAAGAAGTTCCTCTTGCCGATGCTCAGGGCAAACTCACGCATGGAGTTTCCGAAAAGGCGGGGAAGATCGCCCTTCAGGTAGCGCAGCGTATCGATGCGGAAGCCGTCGATGTCGAAGCGGGCGATCACGTACTGGTAGGCGCGAATCAGGAAGCGCTGCAGATCTCGGTCGGCTGTCGTCATCTGCTTTAAGACACTGAAATCGCCGACGGTGTCGTCGCCACTGCCATCCGGAGTGCCCTGACGGCGGAAGAACTGGTTCTGCTGCAGCTCCGATGGCCAAACCACCGCATCCGGTGACGGGTTGGCGATGGCTGCGACATCGGGGAAGTCCGGCCGCGCCGCGCCCGTTTGATCGCGCCACTGAACCGGTTGCGACCACGCGTGAAAGCTGGACTGCGAGCCCTGGTTGGCGATGCAGAACTGGTCCGCCGGATCGCATTGATATGCAAATGCGTTGCCGGTGTGGTTCAGAACGATATCGAAGATGACGAGCAGGTCTTGCTGGTGGGCCGCATCCACGAGTTGGCGGAGTTCGTTGTCGGCGGTGGCGGGGTTGTCCGCGAAACGGGGTTCTGCGCTGATGAAGTTGTGAATGCCGTAGCCGTGATACGTATTGGGATCGAAGGAAAAGTTCTTGAGAACCGGACTGAGCCAGACGGCTCCAGCCCCGAGTTGTTGGATGTAGGGAAGTTGTTGCTGCACGCCAGCGAATGTTCCGCCCTGGAAGCCGAAGAAGTTCGGATCGTCGAATGGCTGATGAGCGGGAGGCGCGGAGGGGTTATTGAATCGATCGAGCATCAAGAAGTAAATCCAGCGGTCGCGCCAGTCTTGTGGCGAAGGGAACGGAGCGGCAGCTGGATTGAGCGGAGTGACGGCTTGGTCGAGAACAGACTGGAAATCTGCAGCGTACAGCGAGGTTGGCACAACGCACCTCCAGGAGGGTTATGAATTAAGGAGAGGTTCTGAAGGGGCCCAGCGAAATACTAACTCAGCCTAGCCTGCGTGCACAGCGCACATTCGTGACTGTTCGGAATATGGAACAGACACGCGGGAAAAACAAAACTCAGTCTCGCCGGCTACCTGGTTCGGCGAACGGCGCGTAAATATTCTGAGATCAAGCGCCTGCTTCCATTTCTCTCGCCACATAAACGCCCACCCCGCGCTTTGTGAGGCGAACGCGGATCAGCCAGAAAATCAGCAATATCAGGGGCAGGATCGCCGGGACAAAAAGTATGTTTGTTCTGCGTAACCAGGCGGGAAACACTTGTTGCTGTCCCAGGAAGAAGGATCCTGTGGCGATAAACAGTCCGAAGCACATGCGCCAAAGATGTCGCACCAGACGTTGCCTCCCAGAAATACCTCCGCGCACGAGCATGCGAATGTCGCCCGCGGCAGCCAGCAGAGGCACCGAGCCCATGAAAAAGTACATCCCGATGGGAACTCCTGCTTGGGGGTCCGCCTGACCATTCGCCACTCGGATACCCAGAGTCAGCAGACTGGCTCCAATCGCCAGTGCCATCAGAAGCGCGCCCCAATCGAAAACGCTTGTCCCTTCATCCCTTCGCCTGCCAGCTAACCATGCCGTGGTCACCAGGTAAAACGTCAGAAGGCCGCCGAAAACATTGTTCATTTGATGTTTCATCAACGCCAGATACGACCCGCATGCTCCCATGATCAGCATGGATACGACAAATACGTCCCCAGCGACACGATGCCGGTGGGAGCCTTTGCGGAACGACATGGCAGCGGTTCCGGAGAGCAACCCTGCGATCCCGGCGCTAATGTGAAGAATCAATATGGACAAACGCATTGTTCCTCCTTTAGCCAGCCGTTCTTGCATGGCGCACTGTGGTCGCGAAGCTCTCGCGGCATTGGGGATTCTTTCTCTTAAGGTAAAGACGCAGGGCAGAGCGGATTATTACAGGCGGCCAAGGAAAAAGACATGGTGGTCCCGGCTATCGGGGCACGGCTCACGAGGCGTGGGATTCCAAGGAAGGGGCGGTCGTGCCCCACAAAGCAACTAGTCGCCGCTGGCGTGATTCTGCGAGGGAACCAGGACCAGGCGCGGGCGGGCCGGTTCGGGCCTGGAAGCGCGGCCGAAGGCGTTGAGGATGCAGATGACAGCGGCATAGGCGGCGAAAACGCCCAGGCTTACTGACGCGATCACAGTGACGAATAGAATGACGGGCATAAAAAACGAATTCACGTTTCAACCAACCTTAGCGAAGGGCTGTAATCAGATGCACGGCCCGGAAATCCGTATACCTAGTTTTCCTGTCGGTGCAGCGAGGGGAATCTTCAATCTAACCTGCGTTGACGCTCCCCGCTGTTGACGACTAAGATACGGAGTAGAGCTGTGCAATTCCACTTTCCAACAATTCTGGAACCCTGTCGACATTACGGAAGGGGCATGAACCCCGGCGAATGATGGCGATTACCAAGATTTCTGTCCGTGGCGCCCGGCAGCACAACCTCAAGAACATTGACGTTGAGATTCCGCGGAACGCGCTGACCGTGGTGACCGGGCTGAGCGGCTCAGGGAAGTCGTCGCTCGCTTTCGATACGATTTATGCCGAAGGGCAGCGTCGTTATGTCGAGACGCTTTCGGCCTACGCGCGACAGTTTCTGGATCAGATGGAACGCCCGGATGTGGATGCAATCGATGGACTTAGCCCGTCCATCTCGATCGAGCAGAAGACCACCAGCCGCAGCCCGCGCTCAACCGTTGGGACCATTACCGAGATCTACGACTATCTTCGCCTGCTGTTCGCTTCGATTGGAGTGCCGCACTGTCCTAAGTGCGGGCGGGCCATCAGCCGTCAGTCGGCCGATCAGATTGTCCAGCGGGTGATGGCGCTGACGCCAGAGGATCGCGTCATGGTGATGGCGCCGATCGTCCGCGGCCGCAAGGGCGAATTCAAGAAAGAGATGGAGACGCTCGTCAAGCACGGCTATACCCGGGCGCGCATCGACGGGGACCTGGTCAGCCTGGACGACGAGGCCTTAATCAATCTCGACAAGCGGAAGAATCACACGATCGAGGTTGTGATCGATCGGCTGCTGGTGAAGCCGGGGATCGAGCATCGTCTCGAAATGTCGGTAGGACTGGCGATGAAGCTGGCGGGCGGGCTGGTGCAGGTTGCGGTGGTCGGTGGCGACGAGCAACTTTATTCGGAGAAGCTGGCCTGTCCGGATTGCGGCATCAGCGTGCCGCAACTGGAGCCGCGATCATTCTCGTTTAACAGCATGTATGGAGCGTGCCAGGAGTGTCACGGGCTGGGCAGCAAGTACGATTTCGATCCGGCGAAGGTGATCAGCGACTGGTCGAAGCCGCTGCTGGATGGCGGGCTGGGGCCGGGATCGGCGTCGCAGAACCTGATTCACATGCTGCAAATTTCGGCGGCAGCGTATGGCATCGATTTGAACACTCCATTCGAAAAGTTTCCGGATAAGACGCAGGACTTTCTGCTGAACGGCGAACCCGGACGCGGCGGCAAAACTGGGTTCCACGGCATTTTCGGATATCTGAAACAGAATCTGGAGGAGTCAACCTCGGAAGGCTATCGCGACTGGCTGATGGATCACATGTCGGCGACGCAATGTCCGGCGTGCCATGGGAAGCGGCTGCGGCCGGAAAGTCTGGCGGTCAAGGTGAATGGGATGTCGATTGCCGACTTCACCGCCATGCCGGTGGCTCGGTCGCTGGTCGTGGCGCAGGGCATCAAACTGGTTGGGCGCGAGGCAGCGATTGCAGGGCGCGTCATGCATGAAGTGGTGGAGCGGTTGCAGTTCTTAAATGCGGTGGGATTGGGATACATCTCGCTCGATCGTTCGGCGGCGACCTTGTCGGGCGGCGAGGGGCAGCGGATTCGGTTGGCGACGCAGATTGGATCGAAGCTGCGCGGTGTGCTGTACGTGCTGGACGAGCCATCGATCGGACTGCATCATCGGGATAACGGGCGGCTGCTGACTGCGTTGGAAAATCTGCGCGATCTCGGCAACACCGTGTTGGTCGTGGAGCACGATGAAGAAACGATCCGGCGGGCGGATTATGTAGTCGACTTGGGGCCGGGCGCGGGGCGTCATGGCGGGAGTTTGGTCGCGCATGGGACGCCCGCGGAGATCATGAGTAATCCCAACTCGCTGACCGGAGCGTACATCTCGGGGCGCGCGTCGATTGAGATGCGGGTGGAACGGCGGCATGCGAACGGCGCTGCACTGACGATTCTGGGTGCGAAGGAGAACAATCTCAAGAATCTGGATGTTGCGTTCCCTTTGGGTGTGATGACCGTAGTGACCGGTGTCTCAGGATCGGGTAAATCGACGCTGGTGAATGACATTTTGTATCGCGCGCTGGCACGGCAGCTTTACCGGTCGCGCGAGAAAGCGGGCGAGCACAAGGCGATTTCCGGTGCGGAAAATGTTGATAAGGTCATCCGCATCGATCAGTCGCCGATTGGGCGGACGCCGCGGTCGAATCCGGCGACGTATACCGGGATGTTCACGCAGATGCGCGATTTCTACGCTATGCTGCCGGAATCGCGCGAGCGAGGCTACAAGGCAGGACGGTTTTCGTTCAACGTTTCCGGCGGGCGGTGCGAGGCTTGCCAGGGTGAGGGGCAGCGGCGCATCGAGATGAATTTTCTGCCCGATGTGTACGTGCTATGCGAGGTCTGCGGGGGGCGGCGATACAACCACGAAACCCTCGCAGTGAAGTACAACGGAAATTCCATCGCCGACTTGTTAGAAATGCCGGTCTCCGACGCGCTGCTGATTCTGGAGAACATTCCGCAGGTGAGGCAGAAGCTACAGACCCTGGTCGACGTGGGCCTGGGATACATTCATCTAGGGCAGTCGGCGGTAACGCTTTCCGGCGGCGAGGCGCAGCGCATTAAGCTGGCGCGCGAGCTAAGCAAGCGGCAGACGGGCAAGACTTTGTATCTGCTCGACGAGCCGACGACCGGGCTGCACTTCGACGATGTGAAGAAGTTGCTCGACGTGCTGCACCGGTTGACCGACCTGGGAAACTCGATCATCATCATCGAGCACAATCTGGATGTGATCCGCAATGCAGATTGGATCATTGATCTTGGCCCCGAAGGCGGCGAAGAAGGCGGACGGATTGTAGCCCAGGGCACGCCGGAGACGGTGGCGCGGGTGAAGAAGTCGTACACGGGGCAGGCGCTGGCGGGATATTTTGGCAAAACGGTTGTCGAGAAGCCTGTTCTCAGTTCTCGCTTGTCAGTTCTCAGTTGAAGGAAGTGTGTTTTGTCATCTTCTGACAATCCGCAGTTTGAGCCACAGCCGCTCGTGAGCGCGGAGCCGCATGCCCCCTTGGCACCGGCACCGATGCCGAGTGCGCCGGATCCTCTTGCACCGACCGACCTCACTCCCTTCCGAAGCGCAACGTTGCCGATCGAGAATCCCGTGTGGAACGGCTGGGATGTTCTCCTTATCGCGGTATTAACGTTCGTGACCATGGTTGTCCTACAGATCGTGGTCATTGCCGCCGCCCTGTGGCTGGTCTATCCGCACTCGCACTTTGGAATTGTGGCGCAGAAGCCCATCATTCTGCTGGTATCTCAGTTCCCGCTCTATATCGCAGTGGCGGCTTACATGTTTCTGGTGGTCGAGGGCAAGTATCACGCGCCGTTCTGGAAGGCGATTGCATGGAACTGGCCGGGATCGGAGTGGAAACTGCTGGGACTGGGAGCGGGGATGCTGGTCGTCCTCGGCCTGCTGGAAAACCTGCTGCCCATGCCGAAGGACACTCCGTTCGAGCATCTTTTTGACCGGCCGCGTGATGCCTACCTGCTCGCGATCCTCGCCGTTAGCGTAGGTCCCTTGATGGAAGAACTTTTCTTCCGCGGGTTTTTGTATTCGGTGGTAGCGCGACGTTGGGGTGCGGGGTGGGGAATATTCCTGGCCGCCCTGCCATTTGCTCTATTGCACCTGCAGCAATACGGCTATGCTTGGGGAGTTGTGCTGGTGATCTTCGTGGTGGGTGTGGTCTGTGGCGTGGTGCGTGCTCTGACTCGCTCAGTGGGGGCCAGTTTCCTGGTGCACGCGGGGTATAACGGGATGCAGATGCTCATTGCTGTAGTTGCGACTCAGGGTTTCCAGCACATGCCAAAAGCCCTGGCTCAGCTTGGCGCGCGCACCTTCTGAATTTGTAAATTCGTCTCTCTCCGCCGCACACTCTCACCTTTTCACGTATATTAATCCGACTGTCCCCGAGTGGTACGAAGTATGAGTGAACCCGTAGTGCCCAATCAGAGCGGAGCATCAAGGCCAAACACTGTGGCCGAGACGCTGCTGTCGCCCAGCATTCTGGAGGCGATCCCGGACGCCGTGGCGGCGGTGAACCAGCAGGGCGTCATTATCCAGGTCAACTCCCAGACGGAATCTCTGTTCGGCTACACGCGCGACGCTTTAATCGGTCAGAAGGTCGAGATACTGGTGCCCGAACAACAGCGGCCGGAGCACCGTCTGCATCGCGAGCACTTCCACCAGCAACCCAAGATTCGTCGCATGGGTTCTGGGCTTGATCTGTATGGTCGCCGTCGAGACGGATCACAATTTCCGGTCGAGATCAGCCTCAGTCCCGTCACGACCGGTGACGGAACGATGGTTCTGAGCGTTATTCGGGACATCAGCGATCGCAAGCGCATTGAAGAGGAATTGCGCCGCGCCCATGACGAACTCGACCGGAGAAGGAAACGTGAGCTGCTCGACTCGCAAAACCGGCTCACGCTGATTGTGGATTCCTCGCAGGACGCGATTATTGGCAAGAATCTGGACGGGATCGTCACCCATTGGAACAAAGGCGCGGAGCACATCTACGGCTACACGGCGCAGGAGATGATTGGCAGGCCGATCTCGGTGCTGGCTCCCAAAGAGCGAGTCGACGAGATTCCGGCGATTTTGGAAAAGATCCGCAACGGGCAGCGGGTGGAGTACTTCGAGTCGGTGCGGGTGACGAAAGACCAGCGGAATTTGAACGTCTCGATTTCTGTTTCGCCCATCCATGATGCCGAGGGTAATGTTGTCGGGGCATCCACGATTGCCCGCAATATCACCGCGCAGAAAAAAATCGAAGACCAACTGCGGCAATCGCAGAAAATGGAGGCCGTGGGGCGGTTGGCGGGCGGAGTGGCCCACGACTTCAATAACCTGTTGGGAATCGTGACAGCCTGTTCAGAACTGCTGCGAAGCCGGGTCGATGCCGAGAGCGCGGAATACATCGACAATATTCACGAGGCGGCCAAGCGGGGCGCGTTGTTAACTCGGCAACTTCTGGCATTCAGCCGCAGGCAGCCGGTGCAAACTCAGTTGCTCGATCTGAATGAGCGGCTCAAGGAAGTCGGCAAGTTGCTTCGTCCGCTCATGGGAGACGACGTCGAGATTGTGCTTCGGCCACGGCCGGCGACGGCGATCGTGGAAGCGGATCCCGGACAGTTGGATCAAATCGTGATCAACCTCGCGGTGAACGCACGCGACGCCATGCCGCGAGGCGGAAAGCTGATTCTGGAGACCGAACTGTTAGATTCCGATGAATCGTTTGCCAGGGAGCATCCAGCGATGATGGCGGCACGCTATGTCATGCTGGCCGTCAGTGACAACGGAACTGGCATGGACGAGGCGACGCGATCCCGCGTCTTCGAACCTTTCTTCACCACGAAAGAAACAGGAAAGGGAAGCGGGCTTGGTCTCGCGACCGTCTACGGCATCGTCAAACAGAGCGGAGGACATGTTTGGGTCTACAGCGAACCGGGGCACGGAACTACCTTCAAGATTTATCTTCCCAGCGCCGAACACAAGCTGGAGAATGCGCCCGTGCGGCAGGCGGAGTCACTCCCCGCAAGGCGGGAGGGCGTGACGATTTTGCTGGCCGAAGACGACGCCATCATGCGCCGGCTTACGCGGAAAATGCTGGAGACGCACGGCTATAAAGTTCTTGAGGCGGAAGACGGGCACTCCGCTCTGGAAGTGATTGGCTCGGACCACGCATCGATTGACCTGATCCTCACGGATGTCGTGATGAAGGGAATGAACGGGCCAGAACTTGTGCTGCGGCTCATTGAATCGCACCCCGGGATGAAAGTCGTATACATGTCGGGATACACGGGAGAATTGGTCGCGAACCATGGAATCGATAGCGGCATCCCGCTTCTGGAAAAGCCGTTCACGCGCGCGGGTCTGCTGAAGACGCTCGACGCAGCGCTGGGATAGCCGTGGGGCGCGGGCACTCCTGTCCGCGACTGCTGGCGGCGGATAAGAAGCCGGATTGTCCGGTTCTTTATTTATTTGTTGTTTTGATTTTTGTGGTGAGGGCAGAAGCCCGCACTTACGTCTGCTTGTGGTTAGAGGTCGGGGCGGGAGTGTCCACGACCTGCTACTTCACCGTTACTGTTAGCACCTGCGCGCCGCTCACCACGTAGTCCAGCGAGGGCGTTGCGGTCTCGTCGACGCTGGATTCACCGCTGACGATCATCTCCTGGTTGCCGCGCATGCCGTCCATCACGTTCATCACCGAGATGGGCAACGTGGGCATGACCTTGTCGGCGACGCGAGCTTCCGGATCGGCCTCCAGCAGGGAAACGTAGAGGCGATTGTTGGCGTGCTCTTTGTTGAGCAGCGCAATCGTGGAGGCCAGGTCGAGTTTGCGGCCGAAGGCGGGGTTGGTGCGGCCCACGCGGTCGAGTGTCTCGCCGTCGCTGACGAGAATGCGCAGCGTCCCTTTACTGGCCGAGGTCGGAATCTTCACTGGAATCTGGCGGACGACGCGCTCGCCGCGATAAGGAGCGAGTACGGTCTCGACGATGATCTGATCGCCGGGACGAGCCTCGGTCACGTCGGTGCGGGCGCTTTCCAGACGCGCCCAGCGGCGCTCGCGGACCAGGTCGAAGTCGAGTTTCACGCTCTTCACGGCCGGCGCGTTGTAGGGGTTGTCGTAGATGCGTCCAAAGCGGTCGCCCAGCGAAAGGGCGGCGGCCATCGCGGCCGGCTGACCGTTCTCCGTGGGGACGAACATGTTCTTGAGCCCAACTTCGGGGAAGCCCTTCACGTTGATGCTGCCATTCAGGCGATATGTGATTTCTTCCCCGTATTCATTCACGCCATGCAAGGCGTTAAAGACCGTCGCCATGATCGCCACGGGACTCAGGCGCGGGTTGTTCAGCACTTCGTAATGGAAGTCTTTTTGTGGCACGCCGTTTCCGCCGCGGATGGTCAGCGTCACCGGAATCATGTCGGGCTGTTTGTTGAAGACGCCCATGATGCCGGTATGGCGGTCTTGTACGAAGACTCCCGCCTGCTCTGTGGTGTTGACGATCTTGAAAGCGTTCAGCGGCGAGGGCAGCGTCGCCAGCACCTGCGCCTTATTCATGGGCAGATCGACGGAGCCGAACTGCAGCAGAGGATGTCCGCAGGCCAGCAGGCGCTGAGGATCAATGTAGGTTACGGTGCAGGTGGCCGCGATATCCATATCGCCGCGCACCAGAATCGCGCTCACCGCTGAACCGGCTTCGAGCGGTTCCGGCTGCTTTTCTTCGCTGACCGAGCCTGCACCCATGACCGGAACAACCCCAGCCGAGGCGAACTGTCCGGCAAAGCGGCGAACCGTGTCTTCGGAGAATCCGTTGAAGACCAGAGGCGTGTCGATGGGCTTAAGGTAATTGGCGAAATCCTGCGCTGACGTCGGGAAAGATGTGGCATCCCCAGGAGACGCCGTCTTTCCAGCGGTATTCGTAACGCCGGGCTTGGTCGCCGCGGCCTCTTCAGCCGGCGACTTGTCGAGCGCGTTGATCTCGAGCATGTCGGCGATCGGGGTGACTCCAGCGATCGGCTCTTTCGAGAACTCACCGATGCGGAAGGCCAGCGCCCCTGCGAGTTTGCCATCAAGGTACACCGGACTGCCGCTCATGCCTGCGACGACGCCGGTATATTCCACCTTCGTCCCGTGCAACCGGATCAGGATAATGTCGCCCTTGGGTCCGTTGACGTTGCGCAGAACGCCCAGTACTTCCACGTCCATCGATTCCGGCTTAACGCCCTGAAAAACTGTGAGGGCATAGCCCCGCATGCCAGCGTGAATCTGATCCACGGGGATGGTCGGCTGCGAGGTTTGGGCGGACAGGCTGCTGGCAGATAGGGATAGACCCAGGACGAGCGAGAGGACCACTTTTCTCATGGAATGCCCCGACACAGGACCGGACAACATGGTCCCATTACAGATTAGACTCAGACCAACTGCGACTCGTTGCACGGAGGGGAAGATCTGGGACCGGGCAAAACATCCCAATTGCGAATCCTTGCGTCTATACTAGCACAGAGACTTTTCGGGGTTCCTCATGTTTAATCGTCACAAAGACAAGACTTTAGTGCGGAAAAGCGGGTGCTGGACCAGGGTCGTTTTGACGTGGATGACGTGTTTGGCGACGCTAGGCGTCGCCCTTCCAGTCGTGGCTCAAGACCAACCGGGCCAGCCGCCAGCTACCCAGGCGCCAGACAGTAGCAAGCCGAAGCAGGAAGTTCCGGCAGAAGCGGGTGGTCCCACCGATAACATCGGTCCGTATGCGATCCCTAAGAAGAAGGCCGAAGACGCTCCGCCGCCACCTCCTCCGGTCACTCCGAAAAAGCTCGATGACATTCCCGACTATTCGTTGAAGGTGAATGTTCCGCTGGTCAATGTGGACGTGCTGGTCACTACAAAAGATGGCCAGTTTATTCCCGGCCTGAAGCAGGGCAATTTCCGAATTCTCGAAGACGGCGTACCTCAGCAGGTCACGCACTTCAATGTATCGCAAGCTCCGATCACGGCCGTTCTATTGGTTGAATTCGCTTCGACGAACTACTACTTCATGAGAGAGGCTCTCCAGGCCTCGTACTCATTCGCCAACACTCTGAAGAAGGATGACTGGATCGCGGTGGCGTATTACGACATGCAGCCGCACATCCTGGTGGACTTCACCCAGGACAAGAAGGCGGTCTACGGAGCACTGAACCAGTTGCGCATTCCGGGGTTTATGGAAACAAACCTCTTCGACGCCTTATACGACACTCTTGATCGCCTCGACCGCGTGGAAGGGAAGAAGTACGTGATCCTGGTGACCACCGGCATTGACACGTTCAGCAAGCTGACACTGGACAAGATTATGAAGAAGATCAAGGACACCAAGGACGTGACCATTTTTCCAGTCAGTGTCGGGTTCCTGGTGCGCGAGTGCTTTGAAACAGGCCGCTGCAGAGGGTACTCGCACGGTGTTGGGATTCCGGTCAGCAATATGGACTATCTACAAGGCGACAATGAAATGAAAACCTTCGCCGCCATGACCGGCGGCCGCGCTTACTTCCCCCGCTTTCAGGGAGAGCTGCCGGAACTATTTGGAGATATTTCCAGCGACATCCGCAACCAGTACACGATTTCCTATGCCCCCACCAACTCGAAGCTCGATGGCACGTACCGCAAGCTGAAGGTGCAGGTGGTCGCACCCGACGGCGGCCCGCTGAAAGTGAAAGATCAGAAGGGTAAAGACGTGAAAATCGATGTGGTGGCGCGCGACGGGTATACGGCAAAACACACAGTGGACTAGCGAGTCCGACCTCCCCCCTGGATTTGTAAAGAACTGGTTAATTCTGCCGAAACGGCGCCCGTGTCGAGCGAGGCTGGTGTATTCTTCCGAGGCGAATCTTGGTTGTTCCGATCCCTAGTCTAAAGAAAGTAAGGAGTCTGCCCTTGCCCAAAAAGTTTCTCCTCCCAGCGGTTTTCCTCTGGCTCGCACTTTCCGGCGTTTCCCTCGCCCAAACCATTCAACGCCTGGCTCACCAGTCCCCCGACGGCG
>Ga0209839_10000786_pt1 | contig 16231 bp, 14 predicted proteins | sample OrgsoiDNA2013050_FD_185800 | JGI IMG/M metagenome (GOLD analysis project Ga0209839, IMG submission 185800) | Permafrost soil microbial communities from the Arctic, to analyse light accelerated degradation of dissolved organic matter (DOM) -... | ecosystem: Environmental > Terrestrial > Soil >... | reverse complement strand
GCCCGCGGGCACGGAGTTCGCGACGAAGCCGGCCCTGGCCCTGGTGATGATCACCCGCGCGGTCACGGCCGGGACGCCCGCCCGGTGGGCGGCAGGTGACGGCGGACACTAGCTTGTCCCCGCAGTCCGCTCCAGTACTCAGGTTTGGCGCGAAGTGAAATGCTCGAAGACGAAGGCGACCGCTCCGCACGCGGATGCCCACCGCCCGAGCCGCGCGAGTTCGATGGACACAGCTTTGGCGGCCGACGTCAGGGCCGTCTCGTCCAGGGCGATACGAAGGGGACCGGTCAGGATGTCGCCGGCTGCGCTCAGGCTGCCACCAAGAACTACCAGTTCGGGGCCGCTGAGGTTGGTCAGGGTTCCGATCGCCGTGCCGATCATCGTCGCGGCCTCGCGGAGGATGCGCCTGCACGCGACGTCGCCTGACAGTGCCCTCTGGACGAGGCTCTGGATATCCTCGATCTCCAGGCCATCGCCGCGGGCGCTGTCGAGCAAGGCCCGGCCGCCCGCATACCTCTCCAGGCACCCGCGATTACCGCAAGGACACCGCCTGCCCCGGTAGTCCAGCGTCACGTGACCGATCTCCGCCGTCGGGCCACCGCTGCCGCGCTGGAGGCGGCCCCCAAGGACAATGCCCCCGCCGATGCCCGTGCCCAGCTTCACGTACGTCAGATCTCGCTTTGCCTCTCCCCAGCCGAACGTGTATTCACCGAGAGCGCCGAGGTCGGCCTCGTTGGCGACGTAGACAGGACAGTCGGACAGGACGCGGGTCAGTTCGTGATGGGGTTCGATCTCCGCCCACGCCGGAAGCAGCGTGCCGCCGCCTACCAGCCCTTCACGGGTCATGGGCACCGGCAGCCCGAATGCGATTCCCAGGACGGCCGAACTGCTGCTTGCTTCCTCAATGGCCATGTGGACAAGGTCAACAGCCTGCTTGAGGACGGTCAGCGGATCGTTATCAGCGTCCGCTATGACTCTCCTTTCCAGGTTCACGATGCGCTGGTGACCTGCGTCCATGACGACGACGTTGATGTGCCTGCGGCCTATCTCGACGCCAATGGCCAGGCCAGCCCGGGCGGTCAGCCGGTAGAGGTGTGCGCGGCGGCCGACGACTTGTGAAGGGCCGTCGTGCCCGGGGGCAACCTCGGCGAGCCCCTTCGCGGTGAGCCTGGTCAGCGCGGCCAGGACGGTGGGCCGCGACAGGCTGGTGGCCGCGACGAGCTCCGCCTGGGAGGCCAGACCGCGCCTCAGCAGCCGGTACAGGACAAGCCGGTCGGACTTGGCGAGCTTGTGCAGCTCCGCGGGTAGCCCCCCATTGGGTATGGCCGACGGCATAGGCGTATGATCCAGGGCTCGCCTTGATCCGTCAAGTTCTCCGTTCCACATAGGCTGCGAGCGCCTTCTATCTGCCTATTCTTTACCTTTCTCTGCCCAGAGACATGATCATTCTGTCAAAATTTGACAAGATGGGCATTCCGGTGACAGTCTTCGGATGAAGCGCAGAGCAGCGTGCCCCGGCTCGCGCCGCCCATCTGGTAGCCCGTCCGCAGCGAAGCGAATGACCCAGGGCCAGTGGCCCGGCTTGGGCCACGAAGCCCGACCGCCGACGACGAGGAGTGGATGATGAGGAATCGCCGACCTTAACCAGAGTAAAGTCACCGCCCTTCCGGCGAGATGCCGCTTTTACACTTACCTTCACCCGGGTGTTCAAGGGCATCGTAAATAATTCCTTAGCGCAACGAATAAGCCACCCGTGAAATATGTTCGCTGGCCCACGACGCGTCATGTCTTTTGTCATTCGCGGGCGCCCTATGTGGAAAATATTAATTCTGTAGCCGAGGGAGCATTCTGATGGAAAGTCTCCAGATCAGCCGGCCCGGCCGGGACGCAGCCGCCGGAGCCGACCGGGTGGTATCCGGATCGGCCGGAAACGAGGCCGCCACGGTTGGGTTGGCCAGCGGGAACCATGAGGCGAGCGCCAGCGAAGGATGGCACCCGGCGGCCGGGCCGGCCCGGCCACTGGCCGGGCCGCCCGCCATTGTGCTGTGCGGCGGCGCAGGCCAGCGCATGGGCGAGCTTGCGGCCGCCGTCCCTAAGCCGATGCTGACCGTCGGCACCACGCCGCTGCTCATGCACGTCATGCGCCTGCTCGCCACCGGCGGCAGTGACGAGTTCGTCCTGGCGGTCGGCCATTTAGGGCATGTGGTGAAGGATTTCTTCCTTCAGTTCCAGGCGCACGCCGGGGATTTCACGGTCCGGCTCGGGCGCCAGCCCTCGGTAGCCGTTCACGGCCATTTCCCCGAAGAGGGCTGGCAGGTCACCTGCGCCGACACCGGTGAGCAAGCGGGCACGGGCACCAGGATTCGCTCCGCCGCGCGGATGGTGTCCCGCTGGCCGGTCATTGTCTCCTACGGCGACGTGCTAGCCGACGTGGATACCGCCGAACTCCTCAGGTATCACCGGGCACATGGCCGACTGGCCACGGTGACCGCCGCCGCGCCACCCGCCAGGTTCGGTCACCTGGCCCTTACGGCCGATCATCAGGTGCTGCGATTCGACGAGAAGCGGTTCGGCGGGACGCCGGAGGCCGAGGCCCAGGCTGGGCTGGTCAGCATCGGCTTCTTCGTGCTCGAAAAGGCCGCGGTCGAACGCTACATCCCGGCCGACAGGGACGTGATGTTCGAGGAGGATCCCATCCGCGAGCTGGCGGCGGACGGCGAGCTCATGGCCTACCGGCACGACGGTTACTGGCAGCCGGTGGACACACCCAAGGAACTAGCCGTGGCCCGGGGCGAATGGGACTCAGGCAACGCGCCGTGGAAGCGGTGGCAGTCATGAGCGGTGACCCCGGCCGGGTGGCACTGCGTGGCGGGCACGGGCCGCCGGCGGCCGCCACGCCGGGCCCCGTTACCGGCGAGGCCGCGTATACGGTGAGCTTCGAGCGGTGCGCCGAGCCCCGTTACATACCAGTGATCTTCTATCTGTACCTGGCCATACTCGTCCCGTTCGTCATATGGCGGATCACAATTGTGAACTGGCACATCTGGTTCGGGCCGCTGGCCCTGGCGGCCGACCTGTTCGCCGCGATGATGTTCGTGTTCTTCCTCGGTTTCACGCGGTATTTGTACGTGCCCGCGCACCGACCGGCTCACGCGACAGCCAGGATCGTCGACTGCCTCATCCCTACTCACACAGAGCAGGTATCGCTCATCGAGCCCACCGTGATAGCCGCGCTCCGGGTGCGCGGGATCAGGAACGTGCTGGTGCTGGGAAATTTCGACAGGCCCGACGTCCGCGGGATGGCCGAACGGCTCGGCGTGGCATACCATGCGCGGAATTCCAACGAGCACGGCAAGGCGGGCAACCTCAACAACGGGTTACTGCATACCAACGCGGACTTTCTCCTCACCCTGGACGCCGACCACATGGCGCTGCCGGAGTTCCTGGAGCGGACCCTCGGGTACTTCGACGACCCGGCGGTGGCATTCGTGCAAACCCCGCAGTCGTTTTACAACACCGATTCGCTGCTTTACAGGCGTGCGCACGGGAAGGATAGCGAATGGTCCGAGAGTAATATCTTCTACAGATGCGTTCAGCCGGCCAAGAACGGGCGGAACGCCAGCTTCTATGTCGGCACGAGTGCAGTTCTCAGGCGCGCCGCCATCGACGACGTCGGCGGTTTTGCCACGGGGACTGTCACCGAGGACATCCACACCTCGCTGCGCATCCATGCCAGGGGATGGCGGTCCGTTTTCATTCCGGAGCCGCTGGCATTCGGGCTGGAAGCGCAGAGCCTGAAGGAATTTTACTCCCAGCGCCGGCGCTGGGCGGTCGGCAGCCTGACGCTGCTTTTCCGCCGCGCCGACTCACCACTGCGGGTGCGTGGCCTTACCCGCGGCCAGCGGCTGAGCTACCTTGAGTCAACGTTGGCGCACCTCGGCGGCGTCCAGCGACTGATCCACTTCCTGCTGCCCGCCGTCGTCATTTTCACGATGCGCTCCCCGGTGAACGTCCCCATTGGTCTTTACGGCCTGGCCTTCGTGGCCTATTTTATTGCATCGTTCAGCATGGTGGCCGTCTACGCCCGGGGGTCCTATCACTTCCTGCACAGCGACGCGTACAGCCTGGCGAACCTCGTTGCCCAGGTCAGCGCGCTCTCTGGGCTGCTGCGTACCGAACGGCGATTCCATTCGGCACGCAAGGAGGTGCCGCATGGCGAACGGACCCTGGTGAAACTAATTCTCTGGCTGCTCGGCCTCACATCTGTCGCAGGCGTGGCGGACGGGGCCTACAGGCTCACGACCGGGAATCACTCATGGCTGATCATCATGGCGATCGCCTGGTGCACGGTGAACTCTGTCTGGATGTGGTGGATTCTCGGCTATCTCGAGGTGTACGAGCGAAGGCAGGCCATCACGGGGCTTGACGGCATCGGGGCGCTTGACAGGTACAACCTGATCATGGCGCGTTTCGGCAGCGCCCGGCCACCGGCCGTCCAGGCCGCCCAGGCCGCCCAGCTTGCGGATTCCTCATAACCCGATCTCACGATGCATGAAGGAGCAAAAGTGAGCCAGTTCAAGATTATCGAGACCGATGTTCCCGGGCTGCTGACCATCAGCCCTCAGCCGATCGCCGACGACAGGGGATGGTTCATGCGATCCTTCTCCGCCCCAGAGTTCGCCGAGGCTGGAATACATCAGGCCGCGCTGGTGCAGGAGAACCATTCGCGTTCACACCGCGGCGTGATACGCGGGCTGCACACCCGGGCCGAACTGCATGAGGCGAAGCTGATCCGGGTGGCACGCGGCGAGATATTCGACGTCGCCGTCGACCTGCGCCCGGGCTCGCCGACCTTTCTCCAGTGGCGCAGCTTCGTCCTTGACGACACAGAGCACCTCCAGCTTCGGATACCCGCAGGATGCGCGCACGGCTTCCAGGTGCTCAGTGATCTCGCTGACGTCTGCTACAAGGTCGACGCCCCCTACGACCCTAAAGCGGATGTCACGATCGCCTGGGACGACCCGGGCCTCGCGATCAACTGGCCGCTCGCTGACCCTGTTCTTTCTGAGCGTGACCGGCTGGCGCCGCCGCTGAGCGCCGTCCGGGATCACCTGAGCGAGTGGTTCGGGACCGACAATGTCTGCTGACCTGTTCGGGGATGCCTACGCCGGCCGCCGGGTCATGGTGACCGGCCACACCGGATTCCTCGGTACCTGGGCCGTGCGATGGCTCACCGCACTCGGCGCCGAGGTGGCCGGGTACAGCCGGGGGGAACGGCAGGCGGACACGTCGCCGGGCGCCGCGGCGCGCACGTACAACGGCGACGTCGCCGACGCCAGCCGGCTGGCGTCGGCTATGGCCGCCTTCCAGCCGGAGATCGTCCTGCACCTCGCGGGCAGCACCGTCGTCGCGGCCGGGTACCGTGCCCCCGCGACGACCTTCACCAGCAACGTCGCTGGCACCGTCGCTGTGCTCGATTCGGCGATGCGCCAGCCATCGGTTCGCTGCGTGGTCGTGACTGGTACCCCCGCAATCACCCAACTGGGCGACGACCTCGAACTCGGCCCCTATGCGGCCTCCAAGCTCGCGGTCGAAGCGTGCGTCGCCGGTTACGGGCACCCCCGCACCCAGCAGGCGGCCGGCCGCCCGGAGCCGTTGCAGGTAGGCGTGGCACGCCCGGGGGTGATGATCGGCGGGGATTGGGGTGAAGGCCGACTGCTCGCGGACGTCGTCCGCGCGGTACGCGACGGGCAGCCGGTGACCCTTGGGGCACCTCTCGCGGCCCGCCCGTGGCAGCACGTCCTGGACGGAATCAGCGGCGTGCTCACCCTGGCCGCGCGGCTGCAGGCCGGGCCGGCACCGCGGCGGCGGTATGACTTCGGCTGCGACACGCGGGAATCTGGCGGGTCGGTGCGCGAGGTCGTCAGCGGCTTTCTGGACGCGTACGGGGTGCCTCGCTGGCCGGTGCGCGCCGCCAGCGACGGCCCGAGCGACCGGGTGGAACTCGGCTACGCCGCCGCCCGGGAAGATCTGGCCTGGCGCCCCGTCTGGGCACTGCCGGAGGCGCTGACCGCCTCGGCGCAGTGGTACCGGGCGGCCATCGGCGACCCGGCGATCCTCGCGGTCGCCATGGATGACCTGATCGCCACGTACTCCACCTGTGCCAGCCGGACCTGGGCGCCCGCAATGGCATAGCCCCGCGGCGACCGGACCCCGCGGCGACCGCATCCCGCCACGACATCACCTCTCACAGCGACAATGAAGGAGTTCCCATGCGCGTTCTCGTCACCGGCCATGAAGGTTATATCGGCAGCGTCCTTGTCCCGGTGCTGCGCGAGGCGGGCCACGACGTTACTGGCATCGATACCGGCATATTCGCTCCATGCGTGCTGGGGCCGGTACCCGCCGGGGTGCCCACCCTGCGGCTGGACGTGCGCGACGTAAGGCCCGAGCATTGCCGCGGCCACGATGCCGTGATCCACCTGGCCGCCCTCTGCAATGATCCGCTCGGCGACCTCGACCCGGAACTGACCTATGACATCAATCACCGGGCCACCGTCGCGCTCGCACGGGCCGCCAAGGAGGCTGGCGTGCCACGCTTCCTGTTTTCCTCGTCATGCTCTCTGTACGGTGCCGGCCCCGGCGACCTGCCGCTGACCGAGACCGCCGATTTCGCGCCGGTCACTCCGTACGGCGAATCGAAGATACGGTCAGAGCGCAACCTGGGGGAACTCGCCGGAGACGGCTTTTCTCCCGTGTTCTTGCGGAACGCCACCGCCTACGGCTTCTCGCCCCGGCTGCGCGGCGACCTGGTCGTGAATGACCTGGTCGCGCACGCTCTGCTGACTGGCGAGGTGCGCCTGCTGTCTGACGGGCAGGCCTGGCGCCCGCTCGTGCACGTGGAGGACATCGCCGCAGCGTTCGCCGCCCTTCTCGAAGCGCCGCGGGAGCGTGTGCACGGCAAGTCGTACAACGTCGGCGTCACGGCCGAGAACTACCGGATCAGCGATGTGGCGCAGATCGTCGCGGATGCGGTGCCGGGCAGTGAGATCACGTTCGCCGGCCAATCGGGCGCGGACAAGCGTGACTACCGTGTGTCGTGCGACCTGATCGCGGCCGAGGTGCCGGAATTCAAGCCGAGATGGACCGTGCCTGAGGGCGTGCGGCAGCTCGCGGACGCCTACCGCCGCCACGGCCTGACCCTGGAGGCGCTGGCTGGCGGGCGCTATCACCGGCTGCGGCGCGTCGAGGCGCTGCAGGAAGCCGGCCGGCTCGACGCTAGGCTGCGCTGGCTCGGCACCGGGGAACCCGTGGCCGCCTAACCGCCGCCGAGGTCGGCCGCGGTGCTCAGGTGGGTACTGTCACCCCGGCGAAACGGCTGGTCAACCTCGACTTGCCGGCACGGATCGCCGCTTCATGCCGGTCCTGGGGTGACACGGTCCAGCAGCGCTGCGAGGCCCATCGCCCACAGTGATCGAACGTGGAGCAAGTCAGCCGGCGCTGTGTCCAGGTGCGGGCCATCGCTTCCGGTGCCCACTGGCGACAGTAAGCACCGGAAGCGACTGATCAAGGCTGGCGCCGGGGACGTGCCCGGTTCAGCGCCATGTTCTCAGGGTCGCCGTGTACTGGCTTCAGTTGCGGCTGCCGGTGCCTCCTAGTGCCTGTGCCCAGGGCGTGGCCACCAGCCAGCTCGTGTCCACTGGCCAGCCGGTGGCGGTGTCCCAGGGGTTGGAGCCGCCGTTGGCGGCGAGGTAGACGACGTTGTTGAGGTTGCGGATGAACCTGCCTGGGAAGTTCACCGACTGGAACGACGTGCCCTGACCGCTGTTGCCGGGCCCCGGGCAGAAGGTGGCGTCCATGGCCAACAGCGAGCTGCCGTCGTTGGTTTGCAGGTGGAACTGGAAATTCTGGTGCCGCAGGTAGCTGCCGGGCTTGTTGATCGACTCGAACGAGACGCAGTTTGGGTTGGCCAGGCCCGCCGCTTCCACAAACGTGGCGTCCTGCTTGTCGGTGCTCGAACTGTCCGCCGTCACCTGCGCGACGACCACGAGGTCGTCGGAGTCGTCGTGCTTGAGGTAGCCCGAGCTGACGCCATTGTTGGTGGCCTGGAGCGAGACCAGGGGACCCGGGTCCAGCGTGAAACCCTGGTTGGCGTCACCTGGCGTGGGGTGGTTGGTGACCGAGAAATCGTCGCAGTTGCTGTCGGTGTCGTTGCCGTCAGGCAGGCGGATGTCGCTCCTGTCGACGCCATTGGCCGAGACAGGCGAAGGCGCGAAGCAGCCACCCTGCCCTGTCCCGGACGCGCCCTGGTAACCCTCGGCGGCCGGTGGGTCGACGATGCCTCCGTAGTTGAGGCTGTCAGCCACCAGGCCCCTCGCGTCGCGTAGCACCATGCTGCCCTCGCTCGTGGAGAGGGCGGGACCCCCGAACCACTGGTCGGGTGCCGGTGATCCCTGGTAGCCCGCGGTCGTGACCGCGGCGTCACGCACTGGGTCGTTGATCGCGTGCCTGTGACCGAGGGGACTGTCGAGGGTGATGCTGCTGCCCAGTGCCTGCACGGGCTCGTTGCTCGAGTGTGCGAAGCGTGTCGCTGGGCTGAAGGTGACACCGGTGCCCCGGTCGCTGAAGGGAAGGTTGGACGCGTGGTCGAACTTCAGCGGGGCGGTCAGGGTGAGGCCGGTACCGCCGGTGCCGGAGGTGCCCACCGACGCGACGGTGACGTTCTCGGTCCTCGGGCCGATGTCGAGCCGGATCGTGTCGCCGGCGGTGATGTTGCTGGTCGAGGTGACCTTGATGTTGGCCGCGCCGGCGGGCGCCGCAGCCGCGAGCCGGGCCTGCGTGCCCGGCGTGCCGACGGCGGTGACCGTGGCTGTTTCGAACGTGTGGGCGTAGCCGATGGCCAGCTTCTGGCCAATCTTGAAGCCCGATGTGCTCGTGACGGGCACGTTGGTCGAGCCGGCGGGGACCGTGATCGGGCCGTCGGGCAGCGGCTGCCACAGCGGTGTGCTGACGTTCCCGGGGCTGACGATTGTCGCGTTGTGGCCGTTGCCCGACGAGTCCAGCGCGGTTTCACCCGAGTCCTCGTCGAACTTGTACGAGGCAACGTTGCCCGCACCTGCCTGCCCGCTGGCCAGCGCGGCGATCTCGGCGGCGGACAGCGCGTGGTCGTAGATCTGGAAGTCGTCCACGGTCGCGTCCAGGAAAGGGTCGCCGCTGAACTGCGACCGGCCGATCCAGTTGTTGTTGGTGGCGCCCAGGTCGGCGGGGGTGAGGTTCATGTTGTTGTTGGTCGCCACCGCCTGGCCGTTCACGTACAGCGTCCCGGTGTTGCCGGACAGCGTCACCGCCACGTGCGACCAGGTGTTCAGCGGCAGCGTGCTGGGGCCGTTGATCTCCTGCTCCGCACCATTGCCGCTGGTGGTGATCGCGAAGCGGATCGGGCCGCCGCCGGCGCTGAGCGTGAGGAACATGTAGTCGCCGGTGCCGGTGCCGAAGTCGAACACCCGCGACCACGCTGAGTTGGCGGACGGGTTGACCCACGCGGAGATCGTGAAGTCGTGCAGCCCGCTGACGATGCCGTCAGGCAGATCGACGTACTCGCCGTTTCCGGACAGCTTGACGGCGTTGCCGATCTTGCCCGGTACGCGGGGCCCGGTCGCACCAGAGTTGGTGATGTGCGCGATCGTGCGGGTCTCCGCGGCGGAGCCAGTGCCGATCTGGACCTGCTGGCCGGGGGCGAGGCCGGACGTGTTACTGAGGTCGATGGTGGTATCGCCCGCGCTGGCGGGGGCCGCCAGCCCCGAGTTGGCGAGGCCGAGCAGGTAGAAGCCGTGGCCCGCCAGCTTCGTCCCGGCCGGGACGGTCATCTTCGAGAAGATGGGCTGCTGGGCCGGGTGCTCGCTCAGGGTCCAGTTCGACAGGTCGACGGTGCTGTCGCCGGCGTTGTAGAGCTCGATGAACGCGTTGGTCGAGTTGGTACTGGTGCCGGCGCGGAACTCGTTGATCTTAATCGGGCTGACGTTCCGCACCTTCTCGGCTGTTGTCTCGGACTGCCTCCCTCCGTGTCCGGGGTTCGTCCACGAGGCGTTGCCGGTCAGGTCGCCGTTGAAGGCGGCCGGACCCGACGTGACCCGGAAGGTCGCGCTCACGCTCGCACCGGGCGCGACGGGGTGCGGGAACGTCACCGACGTGTCGTTGGTGCCTGGCACGACGGAAGTCCACTGCCTGCTGGGCACCGAGATGCTCAGCTTCACGCCCACCGCGGGCGACCCCGTGGTGTTCGTGAACGTCACAGTGGACTCCTGCGGGGACCGCGGTGCGAACGTCTGAAGCCCGGGCGGGGTGTCGGTCGCAGAGGCCGGGGTCAGGCTCAGCCGCTGCACGTCGTACTTGGCTGCCAAGATGTTGGCCTGAACCTTCTGGTCGGTAGCGTCGCTCGGGTATCCGGCCGTCATCACACCTTCGTAGAAGGTGCCCTGCGCACCGTTGCTGTTGTCGCCGCCGTTGCCCAGGACGATGGCCCCCTGCTTTTGCATCGGGTCATAGCTGGAGTCGACGCGCGGCCCGTCGAACATGGTCGACAACTCGCCCGTCTGCGCGTCGCCGCCCAGCGAGGCCCAGTGGTGCGGCTCGCCCTTGGCCACGGCGGTCGTGAACCGCGAGGTGATGCTCGGCAGGTCCGCGCAGAGTTTGGAGGTACTGCCCGGGTTGACGCAACCCACCAGGTTGTTCTCCTGGTCGGTCATGATCCACGGGCCGGGCGGGTTGCCGTGATACCAGGCGGTGGCGTTGCCGAAGTAGGAGGTTTCCATGGTGCCGTTGCCATCGTCGCGGCTGTCGATCTCGGCGTTGCCGTAGTCGAAGCAGCAGCCGTCGTTGAAGTGATGGCCGTCGATGACCCAGTACATCCCCTCCGGCTCGTCGCCGACCGCGGTGGTGGTGGGGTGGTCGTCGCGGAGGCCCATGCCCGGCTCGATGAAGACGCCGTAGGCCTTGTGGCCGCTGATCGTGATCGGCGCCATGTCCGCGATCGGGAGGTTGTCGAAGCCGCCCAGCGCCGGCCCGCTGAAAGCGCCGCGGGGCGCCTGGGTCAGGTCGTTGTGGTTGGGGGACTGGTCGTAGATCTTGGTGATGACGCAGGTCGTGTTGGCGCAGAACGCGTCCTGCGCGGCCGCGTCGGCGTACCCGCCAGGATCCGGGTGCCGCAGCGCGCGGGGCCGGACGACGCCGATGTTCTTGTCTGCGTTGTCCGAGAGGCGCCTGACCTGGTAGAGCGGGCCGTTGTAGGAGGCGTACAGGGCGCGCGTGGTGCTGTGGGCGGCCACGCAGGGGGTGCCGGCGGCGGCGTAGATGTCACAAGGGCCCTGCGGTCCGGGTGGGGGAACCAGCTGCGCGGCGGGCGCCGCTGTCGCGGTAGCGAACGTGACGCCAACCGGCAGGAGCGCAATCGCCATTGCCGCAGCGAGGGTCCTGAGGCGGGTACGCCGGATGGGGAGTCTCAACATGTCGAACGAGCTCCTATTGTTCATCTGCTGATTGAGCCGAGCCCGGCTGGGCCGGGAAGTCAGCTGACAGTGCGACCATTCGCATTACACGGATGTCCGTTAGCGCTGATGGGTAGCGGTGTCTCTGACCCGGGCGAACGCACGGCCCGCAGGTCGAATGGTTGCGATAACGCAGCCGGCGGCCCGCGCGCTCGTCCTCGCGTGATCGAACGTAACCGGACGCGCATGACGCTCTCACGGGTTAAGCGTGCGTCCTGAACAGGCCATGCGCTGGTGTTGTTAGCGCTCACATAAGCCAGCCTCGGCCGCCGCGGCGATACGTGTCAAGAGGGCGAGCGCAAACATCTGGCCGCGCCAGGGCCCTTAGTGAACTAGGACGGCGCGGCCTGCAGCCGCCAGCTGACTGGTTCGGCACGGTCACGGAGGATGCGCCTCGCGGTGATCCGGCCGGCCCATCCTCGCCTGCCCGGCCCCGTCGTTGCCCTGGGCCGATAGCGGGCTGGTTCCAGCCGCACACATCGCGTACCGTCTTCGACGGATCGTTATCCGATGCGGCGCGCCTGATTCGCGATCTAGTACGGCAACAGCACCAGCAGCGCCGGCACCGGCCAGCCCACCGGCTACACCGGCGCCCGCACCGACCCCGCCGGCTACTTCGACTCCGACGGCATCGCCTCCACCGGCTGGACCCACCTCGGCCAGCGCTGGCAGAATCCCGCCACCGCCACCTTCACCCAGCAAGACAACCTCAGCCAGCTCGCCAACGCCGCCAACGGCAGCTACGCCTACGCCGCGCCGAGCACCAGCGCCGCTGCGAGGCCCCGCCCGTCGGCAATCCCCCCGGCAGCGGGCACCGGAACGGGCGCGGCGAGATCGACCACCGCAGGCACGAACGGCAGCGTCGCCCGCCGCCCCCCGTGCCCGCCTGCCTCGCTGCCCTGGGCCACCAGAACATCGGCGCCCGCTTCCAGCGCCCGCCTGGCCTCCCCCAGGTCGGTCACCTGAACGGTCAGCGTGATGCCCGCCTGGTGAACTCCTCGGGGAGCACGTACAGCGGGTCCACGTACACGCTGACCTGGCACGCGACCCGGTGAAGTACACGCCCGCGAACGTCACCGCGGACCCAACCCTGATGGTCCCGGCGGCGCCCCGGCTCCTGGTGAGGTGCAAACTTCCTTGCGGACGACAAGACTGGCGACTCACTCCGGGCGGATCGCCAAACCTGCTCATCAGGTTTGGCGATCCGCAGACAGGACTTGACTTAGCACCATGCGTAAGCTCCTATGGCTAATTTCTTGCCTTGCAATGCTAGGGATAGGGATTTCTGAGGCGACGGCAAATAAATCCGGGGGCCTACTATTCTGGGCCGGAGTCGCCCTAATTGCGGCTGGTGTCTCCAGTGCGCTGACTTACTACCTCAGTAAGAAGCGGGAAGGAGCCGGGCATCGTTGAAAGCGACCCTTCCGGGAGGATCCCAGCGAAGCCCTGGCCAGCGGACCGTCGGGCACAGTACCTCCTGCGCAGGACGTAGTCGGGCAGCTTGACATCTCGGCACTGGAGGCCGCCCGGCCAGCGCCCCGCGGGCAGGACACCTCCTGGCGGGCACTCCTCCGCACTCAGGCGCACGGGCTGCTGGCCTGCGACTTCTTCCACGTCGACACGATCTTCCTCCGCCACCTGTACGTGCTGCTCGTCATGGAAGTGACCACCCGCCACGTGCACGTCCCCGGCGTCACCGCCCACCCCGATGGCGCCCGGGCCGCTCAGCAAGCCCGCAGCCTCGTCATGGGCCCCGGCGACCGGACCGGGTCATTCCGCTTCCTGATCCGGGACCGCGACGCTCACCGGCGCCCTCGACGAGATCCTCGCCAGCGAGGGCCTGGAAATCATGAAGACCCCGCCGCGGACGCCGCGGGCGAGCTGCTACGCCGGGAGATGGCTACGCACGGCACGAGCCGAGTGCACCGACCGGATGCTCAGCTACGACGGACACCACCTGCGATCAGTCCCCGGCGAGTACGCCGGCCATTGCAGCCGGCACCGGCCGCACCAGTCCCGCCAGCAGCGCCCGCCCGACCAGGAAACCCAGACCACCACCCCGCTGAACCTCCCGGTCCGGCGGCGGAAGGTACTCGGCGGCGTGATCAGCGAGTACTACCAGGCCGCCTAACCAAAATCATGATCACAGGGCGTGCCCGGTACTTACGGGCGCGCCGCGCCCATCGCCGCCGATCTGTATCAGATCGGCAACTCCATAGTTGTTGAGTCCGGGAGGGCAGAACCGGGTGGTCAGGGCTGTCGCAGCGATGGCTGCCTGGCCCTCTCGACGATCGCGCTGTGATCGCGGATCGTGGGCATACTGGTGCGGTGCCGTATGACCCGACCATCTACCTCGGCTCTGCTGCCCACTATCGCTACGGTCGCCCAGCGTATTCACCCGACCTCGAAGCCGTCCTGACGCAGGAGACGGGTCTCGACGGGACCGGCCGGCTTCTGGATGCCGGCTGCGGTCCTGGCGTGCTTACCATCCGTCTCGCTCATCTATTTGAGCAGGCGGCCGGCCTGGACCCTGACGCCGGCATGCTTGCGGAGGGCTGCCGCGCCGCCGAGGAAAAGGGAGTCATGAACATCCGGTGGGTCCAGGGCCTGGCCGAGGACCTGCCCGCTGTCGCGCCAGGGCCGTACAAGCTGGTGACCTTCGGCCAGTCCTTCCACTGGACCGACGAGCAGCAAGTGGCCGAGACCGTCTACGACATTCTGGAGCCGGCCGGCGCGCTGGCACTGATCGTCCACACGGTGACGGGCCGGCCCCGGCCGCCAGACCCTGGGGTGCCGCCGATCCCCCACGATGAGATCAAGGCGCTGGTAGCGAATTATCTCGGATCTACGCGCCGCGCCGGCCAGGGCACCGCCCAGGAACGAACTCACCGCTTCGAGGATGTGCTGGCGCGGACTCGCTTCGGTGTCCCCCAGCAGCTCTTCGTCCCCGGCATCCCCGATCTGCTGCGAGATAGCGAGAGCGTCCTGTCCGGTTACTTGTCCCTCTCATCCTCGGCGCCGCACCTGTTTGGAGATCGTCTTGACGACTTCGCCGGCGAGGTGCGCGCGCTGCTCGCGAGCCGTTCTGCTGAAGGTATTTTCTGGGACTGGCCAGGCGACACCGAGGTGATAATGGCCCGCAAGCCTGGCTGAACAGGAGACGGTGGCACCTCCCGGGGTGGGCAGGCAGCCAGAACCGGGCCATCTGTGCGCAGCCGACAGCGGAACTGTAACGCTCGGCAGCGGCACGGAATCGGCAGGCGCGATCTTGGCTGGCGGCCGCCTCGCCAGCTGTCACATCCCGCGAGCGACGCTACCGGGGTGGCAGCGATCACGCGCCAGCACCTGAAGCCGCGGCGACTGAGCCAGTCACCCGCGCCGGGCCCGCGCCCGAGCCACCGCGGCTGCGTGCGGTGCTTCAGCGGGGCTGGCCGTCCTCCCAGCACGCCTCGACCAGGCCGCGCTCGGCCAGCCGGATAAGGATCGGGTACAGCGTGCCCGACCGCAGCCCGGTCTCCCCGGCCAGCAGGTAGCCACGCCGCCAGGTGACGGGGTCCGATTCGAGCGAAGCCAGCACCCGCAGTGTCTGCGCGGAGAATCCGGAGCTACGAGGCATGCCACCTAACTCTATCTAGGTAGAGTCGCGCGGTCCATGCCTACGGAAGAAACTCTCAGCCCGATCGCCCGCGGCTTCCCCGGGGTCCCGCCGGGCAACATCTACCTCGCAGGCACCCGCACCCCTGACGACAGCGCTCACCAGGCTGCGTCGCCGGTCGCGAGGTACGCTGCCACGACCAGCAGGGACCGCCTACCGCTGGCCGCGCTTTCCAAAACCACCTGGGTTCGGCTCGGGCCACGCCTCCTGCGGGTCACAGCCCTGATTGCCTCAGCGGCCGAGCGGCTAGCGGCCTTCCTTTACACGAACTGCTGGGACCCGCGGCGCTCCGATCCCGACCATCCTGGCCACTGATCCCTGACCTGCGGTAGCGCCACCTGATCCTTCGCCGCAATTATGGCTTCCGCCGTGAGCTTCCCACCGGCCCGCTTGCCGTCCGCTCGCCGCCGACCGTGATCCGCTCGTATCCGCGCCTGGCCTTGCCTTCGGCAGGGGTGACGCTTGCGTCATCCGCGCCCGGCCGATCACCGCGAGGAAGCGGAGCGGCCTGCACGGCGCGACGGGTGACCTAGCCGCTCAGGGCGGTCACTTCACCCCTGAGCCGATGAGGAGCTCGCACGGGCCGACGAACCCGCCGGATGTCTCGAACCCGGCTAGCTCACGCTCGACGTCAGCCCACACCTGGTCCCGCTCTTGCCTGGGGACGGCGGCGAGCATCTGATGCAGGGCGCCGAAGGATTCCCGCTCAAAACGGACGCACTCGGCGGCCGAGGGAAGCCTCAGCGGGGCCGGCGATAGAACCAGCATGCGCAATTGGTAGGCCCTGGTCCTCGGACACAGTCTCGCCCCGGGGAATCCTGACGGTCAGGAACCCGGGGCGTCGCCATGTCCGAAAGACGCCCGCAGCGCATCCGTCAGCAATGCGACCAGCGCCTCGAGCTGCACGTCGGCCGGCGAGGAGGCCTCCTGGCCGGCCCCGTCCAGCGCCCGGGCGGCAAGCCCCGCCTTGCTGTCGATCAGCCCGGCGATCCGGGCGTCGATGGTCTGCGCGGCGATGATGCGCCACGCGGTG
>Ga0209839_10000785_pt1 | contig 16233 bp, 19 predicted proteins | sample OrgsoiDNA2013050_FD_185800 | JGI IMG/M metagenome (GOLD analysis project Ga0209839, IMG submission 185800) | Permafrost soil microbial communities from the Arctic, to analyse light accelerated degradation of dissolved organic matter (DOM) -... | ecosystem: Environmental > Terrestrial > Soil >... | reverse complement strand
CGCGAGGCCATCGACGGCTCGGCCGGCATGTGAGCCGGGCCCCGGGTCAGAGGCCGGCCCGGGGTGAGGGGACCAGGCCCAGCTGAGGCCGGCCCGGCCGGGGCCCGCCCGGGTCAGCGGGCCGCCCGGGGGATGTCCGGGCAGGCACGCGGACGAGCCGGGCTGCCCGGGAACAGGCGCGGAGCCCTAGCGGGGACGCGTCACCAGGTGGTGGTCGAAGGCGAAGACTATGGCGGCGGCGCGGTCGCGGAGCCGCAGCTTGGTGAAGGTGTGGTTGATGTGGGTCTTGACCGTGCCCTCGCTGACGAACAGGGCGGTGGCGATCTCGGCGTTGGTCTTGCCCTCGCCGATCAGGGTGAGCACCTCGCGTTCGCGGGCGGTCAGGGTGGCTAGCTCGGGGTTGGGGATGGCCGGCGGGGGAGCGGACCGGTAGGTGGCCAGCACCCGGGCGGTGACGGCGGGATCCAGCCAGGCGCCGCCTTCGGCGACGACGCGGACCGCGCGCTGCAGATCCTCGGCCGGGACGCCCTTGAGGACGAAGCCAGAAGCGCCGGCCCGGAGCATTCCGGCTAGCACTTCGTCGTCGTCGAAGGTGGTGAGGGCGAGCACGGGCGGGGCGTCGGCCCGGGCGCGCAGCTGGCGGGTGGCCGCGATGCCGTCGACCAGCGGCATCCGCACATCCATGAGAACCACGTCCGGCGCCAGCGTGCCGACCGCGGTGCTGACCGTGCTGCCGTCGGCGCACTCGCCGACGATGTCGAAGCCGAACTGGGTGCGCAGGATGCCGCGCAAGCCGGCCCGCACCAGATCCTGGTCGTCCACCAGCAGGACTTTGATCACGGTGCGACCTCCGGGATGGCGAGCGGGAACGTGGCGCGGACCAGCCAGCCCGCGCCGTCCGGGCCGGCCTCGCAGCTGCCGCCCAAAGACTCGGCTCGCTCGCGCATGTCGTCCACGCCGTGTCCGGTCCCGTGGCCGGGAGCGCCCAGGCTGTCCACAGCCAGTGTCACCTCGGTCGCGGATACCACCAGCCGCGCGGTCGCCGGGGCGCCGGGAGCGTGCTTGATCACGTTGGTCAGCGCCTCCTGCAGGATCCGGTAGACCGCCAGTCCCACCGTGGCGGGCAGGCGACCGGTGTCGCCGTCGACCGCCAGCGACACAGGCGCGCCAGCGGACCGGAACCGGTCGACCAGGGTGGGCAGGCCCGCGACGCCGGGCAGCGGCGCGGTACCAGGCGTACCAGGGGTACCAGAGGTGCCAGTGATATCAGAGGTATCAGAGGAGTCGCGGAGCATCCCGACGACCTGCCGGACCTCGGCCAGGCTCTCCCGGCCGAGGCGCTCGGCCTCGGCCAGGGCGCGGGCCGCGTCGGCGGGATCGTGTTCGACGGCCAGCCGGGCGCTCATCACGTGCAGCAACGATACGGTCAGCGTGTGCGCGATGACATCGTGCAGGTCGCGGGAAATGCGATTGCGTTCTTCCGCCCGGGCCTTGGCCGCCAGGCCAGCCTGCGCGGCCCGCAGCTGCTCGACCAGGTCGAGCTGGTACCGGATCAGCAGGCCGCCCAGGAACGTGACCGTGCCCCCGGCGAGCCAGGCTCCCCAGCCCGGGTCCGGCTTGATCCAGGTCCACTCGGCCGTGAACAGCACCATCGCCGGAAGCCAGTACGCCAGGCCGGCCCGGCGACCGCCCACCAGTGCGCACCAGCCGGCGATCAGCAGCATCGCGAACCAGACCAGGTTCGCTGAGCGGTTGTCGCCGACGATGGCGATTCCGGCGCTGGCGACGGCGGCGTACACCAGCAGCAGTGGCGGCCGTTGCGCGCGCAGCAGCAACGTGGCCATGCCCGTCGCGACGACAGCAGCAATCACCGTGACCGGAATCGGAGGCGGGTGCTCCTGAATCCGGCCGAGTCCGACCCCCAGCGCTACAACGGCAGCGAACACGCCGATCGCCGCCAGGAAGCCGGCCCGGCCAGGCAAGGGCCTGACCGGGCTCGCTTCGACCGTCATGTCGCGGATTCTACGGAACGCCACCAGATGCGTCACAGGACCGCGCGGCGGGCGGCGACCGCGGCGACAAGCACGGTCAGCCCGGCCAGCGCGACCAGAGACGACGTCGCGGTACCGATACCGAGCCACGGTTCGCGGACCGCGTTGGTCAGCAGCGTCAGCGGCAGCGGCCCGGCGACCGTCCGTACGGCGGCGCCCATCACATGCGGCGGCGGCCCGCCCGCCCCGAGCAGGAACGAAGGGAAGAACAGCACCAGGCCCACCGCCTGGGCCGAACGGGCCGACGGGAGCACCGAGCCGAGCAGCACGCCGATGCCGGTAAAGCACACCGCGCCCAGGGTGAGCGCGAGCAGCACACGCCACGCGGCGTGCATCGCGGGCAGCCCGTACACCGGCGCGGCCACCGCCAGCAGCAGCGCGCAGGCCACCACGGTGGTGATCAGCCCGACCACGAGCTCGGCGATGGCGAACGACCAGCGCGGGAAGCCGGCCACCGCGAACCGGCGCAGTACGCCGCGCTCGCGGTAGGACGCCAGGTGCACCGGCACCATGACCAGGCCGATCGCGCCGATCACCACGGTGAGGTAAGACGCCACGTACCAGTGCGAAGGGTTGGTGAAGTCGAACGCCCGGTCCGGCGTCGTGCCGAACGCGCCGCCGATGATCAGCATGGTCACGACCGGGAACACGAACACGAAGGTCAGCACCAGCGGATCCCGTCGCATCAGGGTCAGCTCGGCCCGGATGAGCCGCATCGTCTGGCCGTTCATCGCACCGCTCCGGGCAGCTCGCGCGGGGCGGGCCCGGCATCGGCTGCTTCGTCGAGCAGGCCGAGCAGGGTGTCCTCGAGGGTCGGCACGTGCACGCTCATGTCGTCCGGTACCGACTCCCAGCGGACCAGCGCTGCGCCGACGGGTGCGATCACCCGCCGGTCGCCGCGCACCACGACCCGCGAACCGGTGCGGTCGACCGACCGCACGCCGTCCAGCCGGCGGACCTGATCCAGCAGGCCGGCGGGCGGATCCGGCAGGCTGAACCGGATCGTCGTCACCGAGCCATGCCGGCTCACCAGATCCGCCGGCGCCCCCGTGTCCAGCACGAGTCCGCCGCGCATCGCGACTACCCGGTTGCACAGCGCCTCGGCTTCGTCCATTTCGTGGGTGACCAGCAGCACCGTCGTGCCGTCGGCGTGCAGCTGTCGCACCGCACCCCAGACGTCGCGGCGGGCCGCCGGGTCCAGGCCCTGGGTCAGCTCGTCCAGGATCACCAGCCGGGGCCGGTTGAGCAGGGCGAGCACGAGGAACAGCCGCTGCCGTTCGCCGCCGCTCAGCGACGCGAACGCCGAGCGGCGGCGCGCCGTCAGCCCGAACCGCTCCAGTAGTTCCGCGCCATCGTGGCCATGCGGGGTGCGGAACAGCGCGATCGCCTCCGCTACCCGCAACCGGTCGGGCAGTGCCGAATCCTGCAACTGGCTGCCGACGTGCGGCCGCAACTGCTCAGGCTGGGTGACGGGGTCGTACCCGAGGACGCGCAGGACGCCGGCGTCCGGCTTGCGCAGTCCCTGGATGCACTCCACGGTTGTCGTCTTGCCGGCGCCGTTGGCGCCGATCAACCCGACTATCTCGCCGGCGGGGACGTCGAGGTCCAGACCGTCCACCACCACTCGGTCCCCGTACGCCTTACGCAGACCTCGCACGGTCACTACATCGGTGTTTCTCATACCACCGATGCTTGTCTTCCCACGCGGCCAGCACATCGGCCCGTGAATAGAACTTAGCCTCTACCCAGGGTTAGATAGCGGCCCGGGGTAACGCCCACGATCTGCTTGAAATGCCTGGTCAGGTGCGCTTGGTCGGAGAAGCCTGCTGCGGCGGCTACCTGTGCGGCCGGCATTCCCGCCCGGAGCAGGGACTTGGCCTGCCGCACCCGGACCTGCGTCTGGTACGCGTGCGGCGGCATCCCGACCGCGTCCCGGAACACCCGGCACAGGTGAAAGGCGCTCAGTCCGGCCACCCGGGCCAGGCCGGACAAGGTCACGTTCTCGGCCGCGTGCTCTTCCAGGTACTCCCGGCACGGAACACCGCCGCCGGTTCCCGTCCCGGCGGACGGATCACCTGCCGTGGCGCCGCGTGCCGCGCGGCCAGCAGGACCAGGGCTCCGGCCAGCAAGGACTCGCGCTCGAGCCCGGTGGAGCCCGGCGATTCGGACGACCGGTGGAAGCGCAGCAGCCGAGCGAAAACCCCGCGATCCCGGACGACATCCGCCCGGAAGCCGCCCAGCCCGCCAAACCGACTGAGTCGGCTTACCTAGGAGAGCTGGCGGAACGGCTGGCGCAGCCCGGCGAGATCATCGTCTTCCGATCGGCGGCCCAGTTAGCCACCTTCTTTCCGGTCAGGCACCGGTCCGGCATGCAGCACTTGACCGGGGCCATGTGGTGCGGAAAGTCGATCCTTACTGTCAGGTTCACGCCGGTACTGTAGAAATCGTGATCGACACCTATCACAGGCCCATCAGCCACGTCAGTACCGATTGGCGATCAGGATGAGCGACGACTTCGCGAGCGGGCTGCGTGAGCTCCTGGATGAGCGCGGCGTCAGCCAGGGTGCCCTGGCCCGCCGGATACCCTGCGACCGCGCGCTCATCTGCCGCTACGCCAGGGGCAAGCAGCAGCCGTCCGCGAAGATGGCCAGCCGCATCGACGAGATTCTGGACGCGGGCGGACGCTTAATGGCGCTCGCCGGGCCCAGGCGCCGCGCCGTACTCGCAGGCATTGCCGCGGCCGCCGCCGGGCCGACACTGTTCGGCGCCCTGGACGAACGGGATCGGCTCGCGTGGACCGAGCGCCACCCGTCACGGATCGACACGGCCGTGGTGGCATCCCTCGCTGACGCCCTGGCTGCGCAGCGGCGCACAGACGATGCCCTAGGGTCGGCCGCGATGATCAAGCCGGTCATGGCGCAACTCGCCGTTGTCGAAAACTTGGCCACCGAGGCGCGCGGGCCGGTGCGGCACGCAGTGATCGACGTCGCCATGCAATGGTGCCAATTCGCGGCGTGGCTGCATCTGAGCGCCCGGGATTTCCCGACCGCCCGTGCCCTGTGGCGCCAGACGCTGGAGCTGGCCACCGAGGCGGGCGATGCGACGATGACCACCACAGTCCTGCATAACCGGGCGTACATGGCGTATCTGGCCGGCGAGCCGGGGCCGCTGGTCGGGCTTGCCTCGGCCGCGCAGCGAGACCTGAGCGCCAATGCGAGCGAGCGTGCCCTTGGCGCGGCGTTGGAAGCGCGGGGGCACGCCATGACCGGTGACGGTGACGCGACTGAGCGCGCGCTCGGCGCGGCGCTGGACATGGCCGGGCAACGCCAGCCTGGGCGCTGGTCGTACTGGGCCACGCCGCAGTATCTGGACTGCGAGCGCGGGGTGGCTCTCGGCTATCTCGCCCACATCGATCGGTACCGCGCCCAGGCCTTCGACGCACTGACGGCCGGGTATCAGAGCCTTGGCGCGGACCTGTCCGGCTCGGAGTGGGGAGCTATGTACCTGCTGCATCGCGCGGCTGTCCACGTGCGCGGCGGCGACGTGGGCGAGGCCTGCGCCGACGCGATGCAGGCTATCCCGGTTGCACGCCAGACGAACTCAGCCAGCCTGGCCGGAATGCTTGCCCAGCTCCACGCCGGGCTGTCCGCCCGGTATCCAAGAGATCCGCGCGTGGCTGAACTGGCCGAAGCGTTGGCCTGAGCGGCTGGCCACCTGTGCCGCTCGCGGCGGGCCGCTAAGCGGCGCTGCTGCCGGGCCTGGTGACCGCCTGTCATGCCTGGCCTAGATCCATCGCCCTTCAGACAGTTGCTGGCGTGCATCGTGTCATGAAGTGCGGGCAGAATAGGCAAGGTGACTCGTGCGAACGCTCCAGCTCGGCGCCCAGGCTGGCGTCGAGAGGTCGCTGTGCCCGGTTCTCTGGATGAGCTGCATGGTCGGACGCGCGGGCTGACAGGCCTGCCTGCCCGGGTGTTCTGGTCGGGGCCTGACCCGCGAGGCGTGCGCTGGGATCTGGCCGACCAGGATCGCCGCCGCGATCTGTACGAGATCGTGCTGACGGAGGGAACGCTGGACGACATCCGGGAACTGGTCAACAAGACTGAGCTAGTCAAGCTGTGGGACGCGATGTACCTGCCGTCGTGGGTTCGGGTCGCCTGGCGTCCATTGATCGATCCGGCCCGTACGGCGGCCTGACCTCCATGCCGCTCGACCCTCTTCAGGAGCGGATCGCCCGGCTGGCGCTGGCGCTGCCGGAGGCGCGGACTCTTGCGCTCGCGGGTGGCGGGGCGATGATCGCACATGGTTACATAGCACGCGAAACCAAGGACATCGACCTGTTCACCGAGGTTGACGACAACGAGGCGGTACGGGTTGCCAGGTCGCTTCGCCGGGTGCTCGAAGCCGAGTCGCTGCTTGTCCGCGACGGCGATCAGCCGCCGCACGATCATCGGTTCGTGGTCTGCGATCCCGTTGATGGCCGAGAGTGCACAGTTGAGGTATTCGCCGATGGAAGTCGGCTCCGTCGCCGCGTTGCACTCGACGTCGGGGCTGTGCTTCACCCGGATGACCTCGCAGCGGACAAGGTACTGGCGCTCTGGGGCCGAGCCCGTCCGCGAGATTATCTTGACGTATCCGCGCTGCTGGAGATTTTCGGCGCGAACCGGCTGCTAGCGCTCGCGGCGGAGAAAGACGCCGGATTCACCGTGGCGACCTTCCTCGACGCGCTCCGAGCCATCGCCCGCCTCGGGCCGCAAGACTGGGCAGAGGACGGCATCGGCCCAGAGATTGCGGAACGCATGCGCACGGTATTCAATGACTGGCAGGCGCAACTCCAGGCAAGCCAAGGCCAGTAATCATCCAACGCTCCCGGTACAGGGGCGCCAGTGGTTTACCCGACTTACGCCACAGTAAAGCGAGCGGGCTCGGCGAGCACCACCGCGGCGGAATCGAGGTCCGCCAGGCGGGCAGCGAGAGTTGCTGTAGCGAGCCTTTCGGGCAGCGCCTCGCTGAACTTGAGGCCTGCCAGCGCCCGCGGGTCCACGTCGGGCAGGCAGAGCCGTTCCGCTGCGTCGGCCGTCCCCGCCTTCCACCTCTCGTGGCTCAGGTCCGTGCGCATGCGAATGCTGGCGTCGTCGAAGCGCTGGACATTGTCGGTCAGGTGAGCCAGCGTCGCCGCGAGCGTGGCGTTAGCCCGGTACCCGGCCCAGGTTCCACCAGCGGACGTCCGCACCAGTCTGCGTGATGACCGTGCCGCCCGGATGCACGGTAGGCACCCGCTCATCACGGACCTCGGCCAGGATCCGCTTGGCCCGCTGCGTCAGCGCCACCGGCGGATCCGCCCCGAGCAGTACCTCCCGGACAGCGCGCGCCAGCGCGAAGCTCGCCCCCGAAACTCCGGGAGTGAGCCAGCGGGCCTTGCCGCCACCCTCGGCGGCCTCGACGTAACGGCGCCGGCGAGTCCAGTCGGTCCAGGTCACCCGCCAGCTACGCCCGCCGAGCAGGAGCAGCCGGGGGCCCTTAGGTCTTCTCCGTGAGCAGCATCCGGGTCGGTTCGCCAGATCTCCTGCCGCCCGGACAGCACCGTGAACTGCGGCGGGGCTGTAAATACCGCGGTCATGCCCATGAAGCGCCGGCGCCCGAACCGCTGCTCGGCGGCCGGGCCGATGAACAGCAGCTCGCCGTCGCGGTCGATAGACCCCTGATCCACCAGATGCCGCAAGATGGGCTCGGCGCTGCGGTCGAACGGGGCGAGCCCGTTCCACACCTCGACCCACACCCGGCGGCCGATCCGGTGCTCCTGCAGGCAGGGCCAGCAACTGCTGGGCGACGATGTGCCGCGGTTTGCTCCCGGCGCGCCGGCCGGTCCGGCCGAGGCGCTGCAGGAACGAGGCCACGCTGGGCGGGTCGTTGACCTGGATGACCCGGTCCAGGTCGCCCACGTCGATCCCCAGCTCCAGCGTCGAGGTCGCCACGATGACGCAGTCCCGCGCCTCGGCAAACGCCAGCTCCGCGCGGCGCCGCTCGTCGAGCGGCAGCGAGGCATGGGACAGGAACGTCGTCACCCCGCGTTCCCGCAGCGCGGCGCCGATCTGCTCGACAAGCTGCAGGGAGTCGAAATTTCGCCACCGTCAGGCACCGGACCAAGATCACAAGGGAACCCAGCTCGCGGGCAGGCTCCTGCCCGAGACTGCCTCCTGCCCAATGCGAGCGCAGCTACTGTTGCACCCCGCCCTACGTCGATATCGGCACAGCTCAGGGAGCCGGGGAAGCATGGACTGGGCTGGCCCGCGCGGCGCACCATCACGCCTACGACCTCGCGCCCACCGCCGCAGAGCTGCGTACATGGCACACGCTCGTCAGCCAGCTCAACACCGAACTCGCCCCACCCAGCCGCATGCATTAGCGAGCAACTGGCGAGATCCGATCTTGACTTCTTGACATCTGTTGAACTCAAATTAGAGTTTGAGTGTTGACACTGTCAGGTTGGAGCTTCATGCCAGACGACGATCGTTTCTCCAAGTACCTCACGCCTGCCTGGCGGAAGGTGCTCAGCAGTCTGCAGGGACACGACTCGGCCGAGCGGGTCGCCGATGCTGTGGCACAAGCCCTAGCTGCGACGGTGCGGACTGTCCACGGTGTCCCGTCGCTCCCTAGCCTCACGGACAGGATGCTCGAAGCGGCACGCCAGGGACAGTCACTTCAGCAAGGGACAGCAGCGAGTGGAGCAGCGCGAGGGCACGTACCAACCGAAATCGCCGAGCAGGCCGCCGCCGTGCTTGCCACCACCATGCAACGTGAGCTTGCTCTGGTTTCCCCGGGCCAGGCCGCCATCTTACTGGCCCGGAGAGTGCTCGCGGACCTCGCCTATCACTACGGATTTGATCGCATGGTGCGGCGGCTGCTAAATGAGGAGTACACCGCCACAGAGCTGCGAGCCGTCATGACTGAGGTTCTGGACGGCGAGCAGGTGTCCCGGCTCGCGACGCGGTTTCTTTCCCGACCGTCAGGGGATGGCCTGCGGGCGCCCTCGCGACAACTCCGCAAACCGCCGCTCGGAGAGATCCTCAGCGCTGATCTGGAGACGCTGTGATGTCCGTGGACGAGCAGCGAGTTTACCGGTCAGGCCAGTTCAGCATTTCAGGAGGCGAGCGCCGCCCACTCCGGATGGGCTATGACGCCACGCTCGACGGTCATGCGGTCGTGTACAGGCTTGCCCGTGCGCTCCCGCCAGAGGCGGCCGATCTCATGGAGATAGCCGCAATGGCATACGCGGTTGACCGTATCGCGCCGCGCCCGAAGGATCGCCTGACTCTAGACGGATCTGGCTGGGGTCGACGACTCTGGATGCAGGTCCCAGTGCGCGATCCGAGGTTGTGGAACTCCGTTGCCGAACGGCTTGTTGGGCTCTTGGGATGGCTCACCGATGACCACTGGGAGTTGACCTTCTGCCAGCTTGCTGGCGATAGCGGGCCCCTGGATGAGCTGCAGGGTTTCCTGTTTGACACCGTCCCCGGTGGCTCAAGCCCGGCACTGTTCTCCGGCGGCCTCGACTCGGCGATCGGCCTCGCGCACGACCTGCAGGAAGGCTGCTCAATCGCTATCAGCGTGCACACTAATTACCGGATGCAGTCGGTGCAGCGGCGAGTCGTTCGAGGGCTGGCCACGGACCCGGCCCGTGTTCCTGTGCACCTTCAGTATCGGGTCTCCCTTCATGAGCGTGATCGCGAGAACAGCCAACGAACCAGGGGCTTGCTGTTCCTAGCGGCAGGCATCGCGGCGGCTTGGGGACTAGGCCAGGACCGATTGCGCGTCTTCGAGAACGGCATTGGCGCCATCAACCTGCCATATCTGCGATCCCAGTACGGGCCGCAGGCGACGAGATCGATGCATCCGCGGACGCTTCGGCTCACTGAAGGCCTGGCGTCGGCCGTCAGCGGTCGGCCGTTCCGGATGGAGGCGCCGTTCCTCCGCAGGACCAAGGCCGAGGCGCTCAGTGCCGTGCCGGAACTCCAGTCGTCAACCATTGCCGACACGGTCTCCTGCGACACGGGGTTCTCGGCTAGGGTCGCGGGCTCCATCCAATGCGGAGCCTGCACGTCCTGCGTACTGCGGCGGCTGGCCCTTCACGCGGCCGGCCGCGCAGACGCCGACACCACGACCTCGTATCGCGATCGGTCGCCCGCAGCGAAAGAATCCGTGAAGGCCATGGCTTGGCAGGTGGAGCGCCTTCGCGACTCCCTCGGCAAGCCGGATCCTTGGCAGGGCCTCGTATCAGAGTTCCCGCCCATCCTTGATGCTGGCCCGCTGACCCCGTCCGAGGTGATCAGGCTCTACCGTGCGTACGTACGGGAGTGGGATGCCGTAGAACACATCTTCGGGCTGCGGCCACACGATAGATCGGCGGCATGATGACGAACCAGGAACGACCGGGTTCAGATAGCGAGAGCGGGACCCTGGCGGTCAGACTGCGCGCCGCCAGGGAAGCAAGTGCGCTTACTCAGGCACAGGCTGCCGCGGAGCTGCAGGTCAGCCGCCCGCTGCTGATTGCCATCGAGAAGGGCAGCCGCGAGGTGCAGCCCGAGGAGCTGATCAAGCTCGCCAGGCTCTACGGCAGGCAGGTGAGCGAGCTGCTGCGGCCAACCGAGCCACCCGTCGCGATCGGCGCCCGGTTCCGGGCGGCCCTGGCTTCAGCGCCAGAAACGGACAATCTGCCGGGCCTGATTTCCCGCCTTGAGGAGCTAGCGGACAACTACCTCGACCTATTGCGCCGCGCCGGATCCGTTCCGCCGGGCCAGTACCCGCCAGTCCGCCGGATCGACCATCTCGATCCCGTTCGGGCCGCCGAAGACCTCGCAAGCGAGGAACGCAATCGTCTTGGCATCGGGGATGGGCCTGTCCAGCGACTTCGCGAGGTTCTCGAGATCGACGTGGGACTGCGCATCTTCGTTGAGCCGTTCCCGTCCAAGGTCGCAGGTCTGTTCGTATACGTCGAAACGCTCGGCGGCTGCATCGCGCTCAACGCCAATCATCCTTCCGAGCGGCGCCGCTGGACGCTAGCGCATGAGTACGCGCACTTCCTGGTGTCGCGGGACCGCGCTGAGGTAACGCTTATCGGGCAACGGCGCCATGCCCCAGAAAGCGAGCGGTTTGCGGACGCTTTCGCCGCAAACTTCCTCATGCCCCGCAGTGGACTGTCGCGCCGGTTCAATGAACTAAAGCGGAGCAAGGCCGGCAAGATGACTGCGGCGGCGCTCGTGCAGCTCGCCCATGCCTACCGGGTCTCCGTACAGGCGCTCACCCTGCGACTGGAGGATCTGCGTCTCCTCCGGGCAGGAACCTGGGACCGGCTCCGCGACAACGACTTTCAGCCGCGCGCAGCCGCCAGGCTGCTCGGCATAGAGACCGACGACGAACATGTGAGCGACTCACTGCCGTTCCACTACTGCACCCTGGCAACCCAGCTGTACGCGGACGGAGAGATAACGGAGAGTCAGCTTGCCAGGTATCTGGGGACGGATATTGTCGGCGCCCGGCGCGCCTACCACCGGCTAACTGAAACACGAGACGTCTCGGATGATGGAGCATCCCAGATCGTTGACCTAACCGAAGCCCTGGGGTGACGCGTGCCTCGACGTCAGATCTTGCTCGACGCCTGCGTAGTGATCAACCTGGCCGCAGTCAATAGCCTTGAGGAGATTGCGAACGCCCTGCACGCGACGTTCCTCGTGATCCGGCAGGCTGCCACCGAGGTAGGTCATCTTCGCGACCTCCTGGACGGCGAGCTGGTGCTCACCCCCATCGATCTGGGCCAGTTCTCACTCGGTGAAGCGTTTGAGGTCCTCGAACTTTCCTCATCCGAATTCGCGCTTTACCTTGAGCTAGCCGCGATCGTTGATGACGGCGAGGCTGCCACCATAGCTGTGGCTACGCAACGCGGGCTCGAAATCGCTACCGATGACCGCAAGGCACGCAGGTTGTGCGCAGAGCAGCACCTAGCCGAACCCATACGGACTCTTACGTTGCTTCGAGAGTACGCCGAAGCTGCGCGGCTGAGCGCCGGGCAAATCGGCGAGCTCATTGCTAAGGTCCGCGACCGGGCAAGCTCCCAGCCTCCTCGGGCCGATCCGGATCTCAAGTGGTGGAACGATCACATCCGCGACGCCTGAGCCCGATCATGGGAACCGCGCGGCGAGTCCCCCTCTGCGGTCAACAGAATGGCCGCATGAAACCGTCTCAGCGGAGGCCGCCTCGGCCAGCCACGTCAGGGTGAGTCACCGGACTGGACGGCGAGGCTGGCTACCGCTCACCCGCCCACGGCCGCCGGCCGACAGCGCAGAACGCTCGTGACCGCGGGGAAGAACTCACCAGGCGCCGGAGCCGCCGCCGGCACGGTCCGGGTGGGGACCATGCACGGCATGAAGGGCCTCGAATTCCAGGCCGTCGCGGTCGTCGGCGTCGAGGACTGTCAGGTTCCCTCCCCCGCCGCCGTCACGCCAGCCGACACCGATGAGGTCGTGCACCAGCAGGATCTGCTGCGGGAACGGTGCGTGCTGTTCGTGGCAGCCGATGCCGAAATTGGCGGAATCCTGGCGTCCCAGCGGTGTAGACAGGCTACCGATGGATTCGCAGATCGGCGCCGAAGCCCCGGGAACCCAGCCCGCGCCTGATCAGTCGCCCACCGGGCCGGGCGCCGCAGCTCGCGCGCTCGCGACGCAGGCGCGTACTTTTCGCACGGGGATATCGGACGCGCTCACTGCACCAGAGGTTCGGCGCAAGGCTGCCCGCCGCGCCTTCGATGTCGTCCGGGACGACATCGGCCGCCAGCAGCTGGCGGAGATTCCGCTGGCAAGGCTCAAGGAGACCACCCAGGGCCGACTTCGCCTGGCTGCGATCGGGAAAGCTGGCTACCGGACCGTGGGCCAGGCGGCCGCCGCGGGCCAGCTCCGGCTCCAGCAGATTCCCGGCGTGGGCCCGCAGACCGCGGCTCAGGTGATCGCGGCGGCGCGCCAGCTCGAGGCGGCGATGATCCACAGCGTCCGGGTCCGGCTGGACCCCGATGCGCGCACGGCGGCACAGGCTCAGCTGCTGGGCGCTCTCTCTGCATACGGGGCCGCCGAGCTCGCCGTGTCGCCGCTACGGGACGACCTGAGCGAGACGGCCGCCTCGCTGGATGCCATCCTCGCCGATGCGAGCCGCGCGTCCAGTCACCTGAGACTGTTCTTCGCCAGGCGCCGAAAGCGCGAGGCTGCCCGGGATGCGCTGGCGCAGCTCGGCACGCTGATGGGCGCCCCTGCCATGTCCGGCAGCCGCGACCGGCTAGCGAGCGCTCTGTCCGTTATCGGTCAGCCGGTCCCCGGCGCGAACGAGATCTGGAAGGACTACGAGAGCCGGGCGGCCGCCTACAACGGGCTGCTGATCGAGATCGGCGAGCTCTCCCCTGACATCGACGCCGGCCAGGGCTTCGTCCCCGGCGACCTCGCTCAGCGGGTCCGTGAGCATCCGCTCGACCTGTCGCTACTCGACATATCGCTCCGCGGGTACCAGGCGTTCGGCGCAAAGTTCGCGCTGACCCAGCGGAAGGCGATCCTCGGCGACGAGATGGGCCTGGGCAAGACCATCGAGGCGCTGGCGGCCATGTGCCACCTGCGTGTTGAGGGTCACCGGCACTTCCTGGTGATCGCCCCGGCCAGCGTCCTGGTCAACTGGGCACACGAGATCGAGCGGCACAGCCAGCTGCGGGCCTATCGCCTGCACGGCCCCGACAAGGCCAGGAACCTGCACGCCTGGGCGCGTTCGGGCGGAGTCGCAGTCACCACCTACGACGCACTTCGCTCGCTCGCGGTCCCGGCCGGAGTGGACATCGCCCTGCTGGTCGTCGACGAGGCGCACTACGCCAAGAATCCCGCCGCGGCGCGCACCAAGGCAGTCGTGCACTGGGTCTCGCGGACCGGGCGGGTCCTGTTCCTGACGGGCACTCCCATGGAGAACAGGGTCGAGGAGTTCCGGACGCTGGTCGGCCATCTCCGGCCGGAACTCGCTGCTCGCATCGGCGCGATCGACGGCCTGCTGGGTCCGGTCGGCTTCCGGAAGGCTGTCGCGGCCGTCTACCTGCGGCGCAACCAGTCGGACGTGCTGGCCGAGCTGCCGCCGCGGATCGAGACCGAGGACTGGGTCACGCTCAGCGGCCCGGCGCTGGCCGCCTACCGCGAGGCGGTGGCCGCCGGCAATTTCATGGCCATGCGGCGGGCCGCGTACGCGACCGACTCGGCGAAGCTCACCCGGCTGACAGAGATCGCCGGCGAGGCCGCGGCGAACGGCCGCAAGGTCGTGGTCTTCTCCTACTTCCTGGACGTGATCCGCGCCACCGTCGCCGCGCTGGGCGACCTCGCGCTCGGCCCGCTGACCGGCAGCCTGCCGCCCGCCGCGCGGCAGGCGCTGGTCGACGAGTTCACGGCCAGTCCCGGGCCTGCCGTCCTGGTCAGCCAGATCCAGGCCGGCGGGGTGGGCCTCAACATCCAGGCGGCGTCGGTGGTGATCCTCACCGAGCCGCAGTGGAAGCCCACGACCGAGGAGCAGGCCATCGCGCGCTGCCACCGGATGGGCCAGGTACGCCCCGTCGACGTGCATCGCCTGCTCGCCGAGGACAGCGTCGATCAGCGGATGCTGGAAGTGCTGGCCGTCAAGGCGAGCCTGTTCGACGAGTACGTGCGCCGCAGCGAGCTCAAGGAGCACAGCCCGGACGCGGTCGACATCTCGGACCTGGGCGCCGTGCAGGAGGCCGCCACGCAGGCTGAGGCGGAGCGCCGGATCGTGGAGATGGAGCGCAAGCGGCTCGGGCTTAACACGGAACGCCCGAAGGAGCCCGAGGCAGCAGACCTGTAGGCCAGCCGCCCCAAGGCTTGACTGCCCGGGTGGCTGACGCGTGAGCGCCGGTCCCGCAGGTTACGTGCGCGGAAGCCGAACCGAGCGCAGCCGAACGCGATCGTCGAAAGTCAGCTCGAGCTGGGCGGGCATCGGTCGCGGCTGCGGTCGAAGTGCGCTGGTCAGGCCCATTCTGAGTTACCGGCACAGGCTACCGGCGCGTGAGCATCTCGCGGCGGACCACGCTCAGCCATCGGCAGCGCGACTCCGTCCGGTTGCTGCTAGGGAATCTCGCGAATGCTGCTTCCAGCACCTCATCAAACGACCGCGCGGGCCGTCCCGCTGCTCGGGTCCACGCCGGTCACCGGACTGGACGATGAGGCAGACTCACTGATCGGCTACCGCTCCCCCGTGCACGGCCGTCGGCCGGAAGTACAAGGTGCTGCTGACCGCGGCGAAGAACTGGAGCTTCTTACAGAACGGATCCGATCCTGGCTCGCGTCGGGGATCGAGCCGAACGCCATCGGGGTGCCCGCCCGGTCCGCCTACCTCGTCCGGCAGGCAAGCGAGGCCCTTGCCGCCGCAGGCATGCCGACGACGAAACCGATGAGGTCGCGCGCAATCAGGATCTGCTGCAGGAACGGTGCGTACTGTTCGTGGCGTGGACGAGGGCACGCGATCATCTGTACGTCTCGTACGCAGGCCAGCCCAGCCCGTTCCTGCCTGCTGTAGCATCCGCGGATCAGTGAGCAAATCCGGCCTCACCGGGGCAGCCCATGCCCACGTAGCGATCGGCGGGTCTATTGGGCAGTGTGCGGCATAGCTGACCGGGGCCGTGAGTGCTGAGGTTCAGCGCCACAACCGCACCGCCCCGTCGTCCCCGGCGGAGGCGAGCAGCGTCCCGTCCGGGCTGAACGCCACGGCGCGCACCCAGGTGTCGTGGCCAGTCAGCGTGCGCACCTCCTCGCTCGTAGCCCACTGCCACAACCGCACCGTCTTGTCATCCCCGGCGGAGGCGAGCAGCGTCCCGTCCGGGCTGAACGCCACCGCGCGCACCCAGTCCCGGTGGCCAGCCAGTACGCGCACCTCCTCGCTCGTAGCCCACTGCCACAACCGCACCGTCCTGTCATCCCCGGCGGAGGCGAGCAGCGTCCCGTCCGGGCTGAACGCCACCGCGCGCACCCAGCCGCTATGGCCAGTCAGCGTGCGCACGGGCGCGCCCGTGGCCGCGTCCCACAGCCGCACCGTCTTGTCGTTCCCGGCGGAGGCGAGCAGCGTCCCGTCCGGGCTGAACGCGAGGCCGTGCACCTTGCGCCCGTGC
>Ga0209839_10000784_pt1 | contig 16237 bp, 11 predicted proteins | sample OrgsoiDNA2013050_FD_185800 | JGI IMG/M metagenome (GOLD analysis project Ga0209839, IMG submission 185800) | Permafrost soil microbial communities from the Arctic, to analyse light accelerated degradation of dissolved organic matter (DOM) -... | ecosystem: Environmental > Terrestrial > Soil >... | reverse complement strand
TTTATTGGCGATGATGTCTATGCTATCACTAGTAAAAATGCTAAAAATTATAAATTAATTCACACGAGTTTATTGTACCCTAATTGGAACGAAGCCGAGGTAATTATGGAGGAAAAACAGGGTTTAACACTTGAATACATCGAGCATTCTAAGGATTTTCTGTTTTTAAAATATAGTGATGGTATTAATAGCCACATCTTTAAATACGATTTTACAAAAAAGAAAATAGAAGAAGTAAAATTACCATATCAGGGTTCAGCTTTTATTTCTTGTATGAATAAATCGACAAATACATGTTTAATCGCTCTCACTTCATGGAATAATCCAATTACTGAATTTAGCTATGATGCGGAAACAAATAACTTTTCACCCAGCAGTTTCAGCAAACCCCCTGTTTATCCGGCAATTTATAAGGATCTCGAAGTAGAAGAAGTTGAAGTGAAAGGCCATGATGGCGCGATGATTCCGCTTTCCATTATACACAAAAAGGGGTTAAACAGAAACAGTATGAATACATGTTTAATGTATGGTTATGGCGCTTACGGAACAAACAGTAGTCCTTCCTTTTATAAAAATTTAAATTCTCTGGCCATAAAAGGCGTCGTAATTGCTATAGCCCATGTTCGGGGCGGTAGTGAACGTGGGGAAACCTGGTATAAAGGGGGCTATAAAGCGACTAAGCCGAATACCTGGAAGGACTTTAATAGCTGCGCTGAATATTTAATTGCAAAAGGCTATACAAGCCCTAATAAATTAGCCGGTATGGGCACAAGTGCAGGCGGAATTTTAATCAGCAGAGCTATTACCGAACGGCCGGATTTATATTCTGCGGCCATTTGCAATGTAGGATGTGCGAATGCCATGCGTCTGGAATTTTCACCTAACGGGCCAGGCAATATTCCGGAATTTGGTACGGTTCAAGACAGTATTGAGTGCAGCGCTCTATACGAGATGGATGGAGTGCAGCACGTAATAAAGGGGACAAGGTATCCGGCAGTAATTTGAGTAGTGGGTTGGAACGATCCTAAGGTGGCACCATGGCAGCCAGGTAAATTCGCAGCAATCCTGCAAAATAGTTCCGGGTCAGATAAACCAGTGTTGATGAAAGTAAATTATGACAACGGTCACTTTACTGAAGATCGGTCTGTTACATATTCCAATTTCGCAAGTATGTTTGCATTTGCCTTATGGCAATGCGGGGACAAACACTTCAAATTGAAATAGCATTTAGAATTATGTTTAGCAAATAGATATGGAAATCCATCTTTGAGCTTTTCCCTAAACCATAAAAAAATGATCTATAAGATATTATTATTTACAAATTTTTTGCTTTTTATTTTTGGTGGCTCAGATTGTCAAACTTTGGATTCCCTGAAAATTGAGTCAGAAGATAGTATACAGCAGATTAGAAAAATTGACTCTGCTCTTGCAACTGAAAATCTGTTTAAACTGAATAGTCGACCGGAAACTTTTTATAGTGTAAGTTATGAGGCTCGTGCCAAAGCCGTACACAAATTGGTAAAGGATTGTATTTTATTCTACGAATCACGGTTTCCACCTAAAAATTTTAGCGTAAAGTTATATGTTCTAAATAAAGCGGACTGGGAGAAAGTTCCTTTTGGACAACCCTATGGTTTGATTGGTTATTTTCCCGGTAATAACTTAGAAATTATAGCTGCGGAAAAAAATGCAATGGCCCGTTTAGTGGGCGCTCCGGACGATTCTGTTAAAACTGATAGTGTTGTTTCGGGATACGATATGGGAGCATTGCATGAACTCGGTCATTATTTCTTTATTACCTTAAATGGAATTGATAAAGATTTATGGTTTAATGAATTCATTGCAGACTATTTTATGATTTGTTATATCAAAGAAAAACATGTAGGGTTTGAGATCGAAGAGATGGCCAAGATTACCTACAGTTCACCTCAACACAAAACGCTGGATGATTTTCAAAAATTATATGCCTCCGGATTAGGACCTGCAAACTATGACTGGTATCAGAGAAAATTTGCACAGCTTGGTTTTGCATTATATCCAAAATTGAAACTTGAATTGATTAAACAAATTCTTCAAAATTATTCAGCTGTAGGTAAAAATATTGACTGCACGGAATTGATTGAAAAACTTGCACCGGACATTATGAATTCTTGGCTTAAGGGAATGCAGTAAGGAATTGGAAAATTTAACGCTAAAGCAACAATTATATGAAGGTCTTATCAAGTATTGTTTTGCTCGTTTTACTTGCCAATTGCTGTAAATCGCAAGTTTATTATGTCCAGGATATGACTACCGTGCAGATAGCCGCTCTGGATCGCGAGAAAACCGTAGTGCTATTACCTGGTGGGATACTTGAAGAACACGGGCCTTATCTGCCATCATTTTGTGATGGATACGTGAATCAGGCTTTGACCCTTGCTATAGCCAATTACATTATTAAAAAACCTGGATGGAAAGCATTGATATTCCCAATAATACCACTCGGCAATGGCGGAGCAAATGAAATTGGAAGAAAATATAGTTTTAGCGGAACGTATGCTGTTACGCAGCATACACTCAGGGCGATCCTGATGGATTTGAGCGCTGAACTGGGTGATCAGGGGTTTAAAAAAATAATAGTAATTCATGGTCATGGGGCGCCTAACCATAACCAAGCCATTGACGAAGCGTGTGAATTTTTCAGAGATTCGTATAAGGGTTGGATGATTAACATTATTAATATAGCCTTTACCTACTCAGACGAGTTTAGAAATGAATCTCAGCAAAAAGAGGATGGTTTTACAGTCCACGCCGGAATGCAGGAACAAAGCGTTTTATATTATTTAAAGCCCGAGTTAGCGACTTAGGATTATAAAGATGCTAGACCATTTTCAGCTGCAAATCCTGCCGATTTAGTAAGAATTGCGGAAAGTAACGACTAGTTAGGATATTTTGGATCTCCACGACTTTTGGACCTGGCTTATTGCGAACGAACATGGAAAGGGTTTACAAATTATATATTGACACAGATAGGAGATTTACTGGCCGATAAATATGATTTCAGTAAGTCAACTTACGCGCAGCTTATGGCTGCCAATCCCGATTTCAAATCAATCAGTGACGACGCAAAAATCAACGATAAAAAGAAAGAGTCTAAGCAAAATGACTGGTTAAAGAGCAAGGGATTAGAATGATCAGACAATAAATTTGGCTAAAATATTGATTAGTGACAAAACAATTTGAAACATAAATTATGAAAAAGCCGTATTCAACTTATCTAATATTTCTTTTAGCACTTATTATGACTAAAGTGTCTCACGCACAATATCATTACCCAGAAATTCAAACCGTGGACAGTGTAGATACATATTTTGGAGTAAAATACAAAGATCCTTACCGACGGCTTGAAGATTTAAAAGATAGTCAAGTTTTAACTTGGTACAAACAGGAAGCCGATTTCACGGATTCTATCTTAAATAGGATTTCCGGCAGAGATGAATTGGTACGAGATGTAAAAATATTGGATAAACTGGAACAACCTTGGTTTTACACATTTAAGTACGAGAATGGTAGGGTATTTTATATAAAACAAGACCCCGGTGATGATGTTGGCAAATTATATTATCGAAACGGCATAAAGGGCCAGGATGAACTTCTTTTTGATCCACAGACTTATATAAAAGATTCGACTCTTTCCGTTAGTGATTTCCTACCCAGTCATGATGGCAACAAAGTCGTTATTGCTTATACTGAAAAAGGCAAGGAGATCGCGATTTTAAAGGTAATGGATGTTAACTCAAAGAAGTATTTTCCCGAAACAATTAATTCAAGTTACACAGCATTTAGCTGGACATTCGACGATTCTGCATTTTTATATAACTCACTCAATTCAAGTGACAATACAGATGCACAGTTTAAACTAAATCCAAAGACAAAACTTCATAAGCTGGGAACTCCAGTTTATAATGATATAGATTTTTTCAGCGATTCAAGTTATCCGAATATGGATATCAAACCCAGCGAATTTACTGAGGCATCAGTAAACGAAGACTCCAAAAATTATATTTTCGCCAGCGTCAGTAGTACTCGTAATGAAAATATAATTTATTATGCACCTATTTCTCAATTTAATTCAGGTAACATCCAGTGGAAACCGTTGTGTAAATTAGAAGATAAAATTGTAAAAGATATATTAATTCTTGGCAATGATGTTTATGGAATTTCCTATGATAATGCAAAAAATTATAAATTGGTTCATACTACACTTGCGAATCCAAATTGGAAACAGGCGGATGTTATAGCAAAGAATAGAACCGATCTGGTGCTTGAGGAAATTACGCACAGCAAGAATTATCTATTTCTTATTTATACTGACGGCATTAACAAACATATTTTCAAGTATTCTTTGATTACAGGTAAAACTTTGAGCGTAAATCTACCCTTTTCTGGAACAGTTAGAATGCACTGTTGGAATGATTCAACCAATTTTTGTAGGGTCAATATACAAAGCTGGAATAAACCTTTCATGGAGTTCGAATTCGAAGCAGAGACAGATAAATTTTATCCCAGTATTTTCAATAAGACATCTGATTATCCTGATTCTTTAAAAAATATAGTTGTGGAAGAAATAGAAGTCAAAGGCCGTGATGGTACCATGATTCCACTTTCTATAATTTATAAAAAAGGAATGAAAAAAGACGGCTCACACACTTGTTTACTTGAAGGATATGGAGCGTATGGATATAGCTACATTCCACAATTCGATTATTTTAAGCTATTAGCAGCTGCGAAAGGAACTGTAAGGGCGATTGCCCATATAAGAGGGGGCGGTGAAAAAGGTGACGATTGGTATAAGGGAGGATACAAGGCGACTAAGCCTAATTCGTGGCGAGATTTTAATGACTGTGCTCAGTTTTTAGTAGATAGTGGTTATACGTCATCGAAAAGATTGGCATGCCTGGGAAGAAGTGCTGGTGGCATAGTTATCAGTCGTGCGATAACTGAACGACCCGATCTCTACGGTGCGGCCATATGCGAGGTCGGCGTTGCAAATGCAATGCGGAATGAGTTTAGTCCTAATGGGCCAGCCAATATTCCAGAATTCGGAACGGTAAAGGATAGTATTGAGTGTAGGGGATTATTTGAAATGGATGGCGTACAACACGTAGTAAAGGACGTCAGTTATCCGGCAGTAATTTGCTCGGGCGGCTTGAATGACCCTCGGGTACTAATCTGGGAGCCAGCCAAATTCGCTGCAGCTCTTCAAAATAATTCCAGTTCAAATAAACCAGTGTTGTTAAAAGTTAATTATAATAGTGGACATGGTATAGACAATTTGTCAATTGCATTTCTCAATGCTGCAAATCTTTTTGCGTTTGCTTATTGGCAGTGTGGTGACAAAAATTATCAATTAAAATAGTGCGTTAGAAGGGTTGAATGTTTATTATAATGAAGTTAAAGCACTGTTGTCTGCCATGAGGGCTAATGAAGAGAAGATAAGTCACCACGGCAAACGTGCAGATGCCATTGTAAAGGGGATGCTCCAGCATTCAAGAACAAGCATAGGTCAAAAGGAACCAACTGACATCAACGCCCTCGCTGATGAATACTTTCGTCTTTCTTACCATGGTCTCCGGGTGAAAGACGCGTTATTTAATTCGGCTATGCAAACAGATTTTGACCCGACAATTGGGAGAATAAATATTATCCCCCAGGATATCGGACGCGTACTTATGAACTTATACAACAATGCTTTTTATGCAATAACAGAAAAGAAGAAACTACAGCCTGTAGGATATGAACCAAATGTTTCAGTAAGCACAAGAAGGATTGGAAATAAGGTAGAAATAAGGATTAAAGATAATGGCGCAGGTATCTCACAAAAGGTTATTGACAAGATCTTTCAACCATTCTTCACGACGAAGCCAACCGGACAGGGAACAGGATTGGGGCTGAGTCTGAGTTATGATATCATTACAGCCCATGGAGGTGAATTGAAGGTTAATTCCAGGGAGGGGGAAGGGGCTGAGTTTATAGTTCAGATACAGGTAGTTTAGCGGATTATAAATTAATATTATTTAATCTTAATATTTACGAAATGGCGAGAAGCTTGAATTTTTTAAGATACTTTGTTTGGTTTGCCTTTAACTTATCAGGCAACTTTTTACTATTTTCCCAAAACCTCCAGGCGCAGTTCAATAAATATTCTGCCGTTGGCTGGCAATTAACGGATTATAGACAGGATAGTGTTTTCGGCGCAGGTGTGAATAAGGCGTATTCCGAATTGCTAAAGGGGATGAAAAGCACGCCGGTTATCGTAGCTGTTATTGACCACGGCCTGGATACTGCGCATCCTGATCTTGTTGGTCATGTATGGACCAATCAGGCGGAAATTCCCGGCAATGGGATAGATGATGACCATAACGGATACATTGATGATGTTCATGGATGGAACTTCCTGGGTGGTAAGAATGGGAAAAGTATCGAAGTAGAAAGTAAAGAATCATATAGGGAATATTACCGTTTGAGGCCACTTTTTAGCAAATCTTTTGACTCTCTTCATACACCTGAAGAAGTTGTCTATTGGCAAAAAGTAAAAAAGCTTTATTTAGAGGATTCACTGAAAACCAGACAGGCGATCGTTCGGATATCAAACCTTCTCATTCAAATTAACAGTACGGATAGCATTATTAAAAGTGAAACGAAAAAAGAAGGCATGACGGGGAAAGATATTATAGCATTTCAGCCCATGGATTCGGTGTCGGCCGTAGCAAAAAAAAATGCCATTGAATATTATGCGAGGTATAAATGGAGTGATAGTACAACACTGTCAGATCACATTAAAACAGGTTCAATTTTCATTAAGAACCAGCAGGAACGATTGGAAATATTTGACAAGGATCCTAATGCTCTCCGCAGAGAGATAGTTGGAGATGATTGGGAAAATATCAACGATAAAAACTATGGCAATAATAACATAGCAGCCGGAAATCCGTCACATGGAACTCATGTAGCGGGAATCATTGCGGCCTCCCGGAATAATGGGATAGGAATGGACGGAATAGATGATAATGTTTGGATCATGCCAATAAGAACGACGCCAGACGGTGATGAAAGGGATAAGGATGTGGCTTTGGCTATTAGGTATGCGGTCGACAATGGGGCAAAGATCATCAACATGAGTTTTGGCAAGCCTCTTTCCCCGGGGAAAAAGTGGGTGGATGAGGCTGTAGAATATGCGGAAAAAAAGGATGTCCTTGTTATACATGCGGCTGGTAATGACGCCCAGGATATTGATACAGTAATTTCTTATCCCAATCCCGATTTGACAGAATTGAATCGTCAGGCAGCAAATTTTGTTACGGTTGGTGCAAGCGGCGGTGGCCCCGATAGTCTGGTGATAGCCTCATTCTCAAATTATGGCTCCCGGGCAGTCGATTTGTTTGCTCCGGGCGTTTTCATTTACTCCACCATCCCAGGCAATAGTTATCAGTTTTACAATGGGACAAGTATGGCTTCACCCGTGGTAGCAGGAATTGCAGCCCTTATTTTGGAATATTATCCAAAATTAAGTGCAAAACAATTGAAATATGTGCTCATTCAGTCAACCATGAAGTTGCCGAACCCAATGGTTGTTTCACCGATAACCCATAAAGTGGTTGATTTTACCACGCTATCTGTATCAGGGGGAATTGTGAATGCATACAATGCCATTCAATTGGCTGGCACTCTTAAAGGTGAGCGATCTGGTCATTAACAATGGAAATAATATGAAAAAAATCTACAATTAATCTGATGAAAGTATTAAGAAGAGAATATAACTTACAAGCCGAATAAAATTCAGGTTTTCGAATTGTCTATTTTTAAAATTAAGATACAGCACGCATCATCTTTGTCTTCAAGTATTGTATTTTGAATATACTGAGTCTGATCTGGATAAATTTATTCAAAAAATACAGTTTGGTTAACAACTTCAAATCCGAAATTCATACTATTGGATATACAGTGTCAGATGACGACCAACTATAAAATATTATTTGCAACCATAAATTTGCTATTGATTGTTGCATGCAGAAACAAGCCTGCAGAAATCCCCTTCCCTGCAGAAGAATCAGGATTTACTAAACCGGTCGCCCAAGCCATTCATTTTACTGTTCCTGATAAAATAAAATGGCCGGCAAAAGTTATTCATATCAAACCTTTGTTTAAAAAGTTTGATTTCAATAAACTCCCTGTCGCATTGTATGATAGTGCTGATTTTATACCCTTTTCAAAACCTCCTGAAAAGGTCCATTTTAACCTGGATGGTCTTCCGCAAAAAGAATTTATTTATAATAATCTTCCAACCAGACATTTGAAATTTGAAACTTTCATTTTGGAGCAACCAAAATTAATAAAAGTAGATCACCCGCATTTAGTAAACTCTGGTTTAGGATTGATATATGAATTTGGTGAACCTCTTGTCAATACCCATGTAACATGCCTTTTTAAAGACAGAATGGGATTTCTCTGGATAGCTACTGAACAGGGGTTGTACCGATATGACGGGGAAAACCTCGCATTAATTATTTTGGGTTCTATTGTTCCCAATGTATTTGGTATGATAGAAGACAAATACGGAAAAATTTGGATTGGGACCCAGGGCAACGGAATTATTGTTCTCGATAAAAGGTCAGAGATATTCAAACACTTAGGCACTGAACAAGGATTAGCCAGTAATGATGTCGCAAGAATGCTGATTGACAATACCGGCAGGATTTGGGTCACTGAATCATCGCGTGCTGCTGGCGAAGGCGTAGACATTATTGACCAGGATTCCCTCACTATAAAACATATATGGACTGCTCAGGGTCTATCGACGAATTCCAACACCGGAATTATTCAGGACATAGAAAATAATATCTGGATTGGTAACCTGAAGGGTGGCGTCAATATTATTGATTTGAAAAATCATAAAATCAAATACCTGGACAAAGCTGGTGGATTGAATACAAACTATATCGCCGGCCTTCTTTTGGATAAAGAAAACAGAATATGGATATCCAGCCTTCATGGAGAAGTAAATTCAGTGGATATTCAACATGAAACCATCACGCATTATTATACAGACCAGGATTTAAAAAGGGATATGATATGGAGCTTAATGGATGATAGTAAGGGTCATATTTGGATGGGAACTTATGGGAATGGCGTGGAAATCATAGACCCTTTAAAAGGCACACTTAAAATCATAAGGAAAATAGATGGTATGAGTGCCAACAGTATTGAATGGATAACGGGGGATCATCTGGGGCAAATCTGGGTTGCCTCGTTTAGTGGTTTAAATATGTTTAATAAAAATGGCGCTAACATAGAACATATTGGGAAATTAGAAATAACGAGTTTGGTGGAGGCTTCCCATGGATATATTTGGATTTGTACAAATAATGAGGGTGTTCAAATCCTTGATACGGCAACAAGATTGATCAGGTCCATTACCACCCAGCAGGGTCTTGGAACCGATAACCCATTAAATATCTTTGAAAAAAAGGGTGAGATCCTGATTTCAGGTAACCGAGGTCTGGATATTATTGATTCTTCACGTAAAAATCTGAAGCATATCGGGAAAAATGAAGGATTGACATATGATCCTATAAGGATTGTCTTCAAAGACGGCCAGGGAAAGATATGGATTGGAAATAATCTCGGCATCCCCGGTGTAGATTTACTTGACGAGAAACAAGGCACCGTTCAACACCTGGATGTTGAGCAGGGATTGGAACAGTCCTTTATATTTGATATCACCCAGGACAGTTTCGGACTAATTTGGATTGCGTATAGTTCGGGTGCAATTAATATAATTGATCCTATAAACAAAACAATTCAATACCTGACAAAAGCAAAAGATTTAATACCACAGTCAATCCTGGCATTATTACCAGATGTACAGGGTAATATGTGGATTGGTACCAGTCGGGGGATTTATATTGTCAATTCTTCGAGGGATTCGCTCATAAGGATATCTACTGAAGAAGGTCTGTTAAGCAATGATATTATTTCTTTGAATCAATTTGCGGGATGTATTTATGCAGGAACAAGAGCCGGGGTTTCTGTTATAACACCTTCTTTTTCACCTTCCAGTAAAAATTGGCAAATTGAATCATTCGGAAGTGCAGAAGGATTCCGCAAACTAGCTATTGGGTTTGCTTCAAATTATATTACCAGAAGAGGGAAATTTCTTTGGGGAGATGTAGGCATCACCATTTTGAATGATCGCAATAAAGCCAAAACTGTTCCACCAATTTATATTACCAGTATTGATATTTTTAACCAGCCACAATATTTCACGGGTAAACCATGGCATTATATAGTAGCAAAAGATACCCTTTGGAGTCCCCAAAAAGATACTTTTTACCTCCAGGGTCAACTACCAACAAATGTTCAACATTCCGTTCCTGATAATGCCAAATGGGACAGTGTTACTATTCCCTATAATATTCCGGTTCATTTGCGGCTTCCATATGAAGACAATTATCTTCAATTTCATTTTGCGCAAATTCATTTGGGAAGTCAGAATACAGTTCAATACAGATATATTTTGGAAGGAATAGACAAAAAATGGAATGACATTACTTATAATACGTACAGTCAAAATTATCAGAATCTTCAACCTGGAGACTATAATTTCAAAGTTTCTGCTAAAGAGAAAAACGGGGAATGGGCGCTTCCGGCAGTATGCAGTTTCACTATCATCCCACCCTGGTGGCAAAGGTGGTGGTTTTACATGTTTTGTTGTATTGGTATAATAGGGGGTTTGTATACGTTGTATCGCTATCGAATCAATCAAATTTTAAAAGTGCAGGCCATACGGAACCGTATTTCTGCTGATCTGCATGATGATATTGGTTCTACGCTGAGCAGCATTTCTATCATGAGTGAACTGGCCAAGGATAATCCGACTCGTTCCGTGTCACTTTTAAATGCCATTGGAGAAAGCGCTTCTGCTATTCAGGAAAACATGAGTGATCTGGTGTGGGAAGTAAATCCCAAAAATGACAGGTTTAAAAATATAGTAGAGCGCATGAACCAGTTTGCTACTGAAATTCTTGAAGCAAAGTCTATCGCTTTTCATTTTACCTGTGATGAAGATATTTACGATGAACGGCTGTCCATGGGCCAAAGAAAAAAAATATACCTTTTTTTTAAAGAAGCTATTAATAACGCAGCAAAATACTCCGGAGCTGAGTTTGTTAAAGTTGATATTTCAAGCCTCAATAGACAGATACTCCTTAAGATTACAGATAATGGCCATGGTTTTAATTTGAATGAAGAAAGTCATGGAAATGGATTAATCAATTTCAAGAGACGGGCCGATGAACTGGGGGGCCGGCTCATCATTCATTCTGCTATTAATGAAGGAACAACAATTGAGTTGTCCTTTAAAATCACCTAAACTGGTGATTGCTTGTAAGAAATAAAACAAAGTATTTTGTATAAAGGATCTTCGGTGGAAATAAAAGTAGCCGTATTTGAAGATAACAAGATTTTACGCGAAAGCCTGGCGCAGTTAATAGATAGTGCCGGAGAACTTGTTTGTACAGGAGCCTTTTCCAACGCCACCAAGGTAATTAGGGATATAGAAGGGTCCAATCCGGATGTTGTATTAATGGATATTGACATGCCGGGCATTTCGGGCATCGAGGCTGTTCAGACGATCAGAGAAAAGTTTCCGGGAATTAAAATCCTCATGCAAACCGTATTTGATGATAATGACAAAATATTTGCGGCCATTTGTGCAGGGGCATCCGGTTATATGTTGAAAAGAACAGCGCCCAAGAAAATGATCGAGGCAATTATTGAAACTCATGAGGGTGGTGCACCCATGACAGCTTCTGTTGCCAGTAAAGTATTGCAGATGTTTCGATCCCAAACAACTGCAGAAACAAAAAGTGAATTTATTGATATGTCCGGTCGGGAAAAAGAAATCCTCTCTTTACTTGTTAAAGGCAAATCCTATAAAGCGATAGCGTCTGAGTGTTTTATCTCAATAGATACCGTTAGCACACATATACACCATATTTATGAAAAACTTCACGTTCACTCCAAAAGTGAAGCTGTAGTAAAAGCGATCAAACAACGTTTGATCTAAGGGCTTACAACAGATGAGTTTTACACGATTCTTCTAATTCCCCGTTTTTATCTGCTAAAGCAAAAATCAACAGTTTAGGTGATTGATGAAGTGCGTTGACCGAAATAGCTTTGATAGTAGAAACTAACAAACCCTTAAATTCTACTTCCATCAAATATTGAACAGCCGATTTAAACCTATTAAGTATGATAATTCCATATTTGGTTGAAACTTGCAAGGGTCATTATTACCAGTTGCAAAATATCAGGGACAGCCAGGTTTTATCCAAGTTAAAACAGAGCGCAAATAATAGCAATTCGATCTTAAGTAAAATATCGGACAGAGAGTCAGAGATAGCTATGCCGAAAATAATTTATTTAGGGTATGCTGCGGGGGTTGGGGTTTTAAAAGTAATCAGTTTTTGTATAGTTCTTTGAACAGCGGCAACATTACCAAAATATATCTGCAAACCTGGGATGACTTTATTTCTGACTGTGTATATTTTTTCCCTTAAAAAATTTTAGTCCGTTTAAAACATTTCCTCCATGGCTACAATAGTTTCCTGGCGCCTATCTCAAAAGATCGCATTTCGCTTCTTCTTTATATTGCTTGGATTATCCACTTATCATTGCCTGAATTTGGTAATTGAGCGCACATTCGGTCTAAGGAACTGGACACCCTTTTATAAAATCTTTTCAGCTCCTTTTCACTGGCTGGATCAACATATTTTTCATACAGGCTATGATCCGGCAAAACATTCGTCTAATCCTGGAGATAATCATTTCGGAGTTGTATTCTGCCTTACCATATTATTAATCTCGGTAATTGGTACAATTATATGGACAGCGCTCAATAGAAAAACAGCAGACTATGATAAGGCATTATACTGGTTCCGGGTTTATCTTCGATATATATTAGGCATGGTTTTGTTTTTCTATGGGATAATCAAGGTAATTCCCACGCAGATGCCTTATCCCAATATTGCTACCCTGCTAACGCCATTAGGAGAAAATGGCCGATATTCTTTGCTTTGGAACTTCATGGGTCTTGCCCCTGGCTATATGATCTTAACTGGTTTATGCGAAATGGCTGCAGGTCTGCTATTATTTAGCAAACGGACAAAGGTCCTTGGATACTTGTTGAGTGTTGTGGTTCTAATTAACGTTGTGGCATTGAATATATTTTATAACGTTCCGGTGAAAATGTTCTCCATTCAACTATTTATTTACAATTTGTTTCTTTTAGCTCCCTATTTAAAAAATCTTTCCGGATATTTTTTATTTGGAAAAACATCTTCCCTAGATGAAAAATTCTATCGATTTAAAACCATGTGGAAACAAAAATTATTTGTATTCGCATTAGTTGTAATCCCATTGGTTTTTTTTGGGATTCATTCCCTGGGCGTCTACCATTTTTATAAAAACTTTCAGTCTATAAGGAAATCAGAGAAAATTTACGACGTCAGTACATTTATTTCAAAAGATACTTTACCTCCTTTGGTATCGGATACACTGAGATGGAACCGTCTGTTGTTTTCAAGCTTATATGGCATAAATAACGCGGTTATTTTAAATATGCAAAACGAGAAGGATTATTACAACTATGACATTGATAGTATAAAAAAAACAATAACTCTTCATGACAACCCGGATACACTCACCTGGCATGTCTTCCATTATGCCTATACTATGCTGAGCCAATATTCCCTTACTGGTAAGTGGAAAGGGCAACCGGTGCAGATTTTTATGAAATCGGTGCCTATTGACAGCTTAAGAATAAATAAAGAAAGGTACAACTGGGTAAATGATTAGCTGGTCGCTTTTCATTGGTTTTGGTAGCGTAGTACAAAACACTTAGCAGTAGTATAAAACTGAGAACTGGATAAAAACTTGATACGGAAATTGAGGTTTAATAACCCGATGAGAAAATTTATTGATTATTAGACGTTGGCGGCAGGCGATTTAATTCGTCCAATCTTATTTGTAACTTTTTCATCTCGTGAAATATTTTTTTTATTTCACCCAATTCAATATTACTTTTGATTGCACGATCGAACTTTTCCTTCAAGCCTTGTAACTGAAGTTGCAAAGAAGCTATTTCTAAATCCTGGTCTTCTGGTTGCATGTCTGACATAATGTAAATTTGAAAAAACCTAACAGTCTTAAAGAGGAAGAAACAATTTAAAGAACAATGACTGATAATTTGCAACTCAAAATAAAGTTGATTCTATAAGATGACTAATAAGGTAGACTATATTAGTAAATTTATCAAAAAAAGGGATTTTATTTAATAATGAACAAGTGCCATTATAGCTGACATAAAAGGGAGTTTAATGAATTTGCAAATTCCGTGTTTGAACTTCAATTTCTTTTATTCAGTTAAAAATTTTACTTCATATCTAAAAACCTAACTTCAGCACAGGCATAAAGTATCAACAGGAAATAGTAGCTTAGTAACTTTCTTTCTTAGCATTATTGATTTTCGTCCACCGATTGTACATCCACGAATAATTCTCGACTTAAGGAATCCGCAAGTTAGTATGTAGATGTTCTTGCGCAGTTGATTTAGATCATTTTAAATATAACTGTAATAAGGTTCTCTATTATTATATATGAATGCCAATAAAGGGCAGATGATTGCAAGTAGAAATTATTCGTCTAATGCGGTTACTGATTTTAAAAACAATGAAACTATTATTAAAGAGGGGTAATTAATATTATGTGGGAAAATACTAAAGCATTTGTAGAATTTAAAACCCAAAATTGATTCAATTAAAATACAAATAAAATCAAAGGATTTTACCCAGAACACGCTTTAATTTGGAAGTTTGACAGAGGAACGCCTTACGAGGTACTGCGGGAAAAACGAGACGCTAAATAATTTTGTGTAAACGGTTTTTGCAATTGCATTAGAGTCGACATCTGTTTTCAAAGATCGTTACAAATTGATGCATGACCAGGCCCCAGTTGTGCAGGGCCGAAGTCCACTTTTTTTCAATGTTCATAATAGCCAGATACACCGCTTTCTGAGCAGACATATCATCAGGGAACTGAACTTTGGTCTTTGTATATTTTCTGATACCCCGGTTCACATTTTCAATAGAATTGGTGGTGTAAATTATTTTACGGATCTCGACCGGGAAGTCAAAATAACTGGTCAGCTGATCACAGTTCGTGCGCCAGGATTGAACGGCGTGCTTGTATTTGGGTCCCCATGTTTTATCGAAGCGTTCCAACGCGTGCTCTGCTGCTTCTCGGCTGGGCGCCCCGTACACTTCTTTTAAATCAACACAGAACGCCTTTCGGTCTTTCCACACTACATATTTGCAGCTGTTGCGGATCTGATGAACGATGCAAAGTTGGGTAATAGTCTTTGGGAACACGCCTCTGATAGCATCCGTAAAACCTTTTAGATTGTCAGTGCAGCCAATCAAGATATCTTCAACTCCTCTTGCTTTTAAATCTGTGAGTACACTCATCCAGAAGGAAGCCGATTCTGTTTCAGCCATCCACATGCCCAGTACTTCTTTAAGACCGTCCTTTTTCAAACCGATAACCAGGTAAATACATTTACTGATGTTTTTACCATTGTGCTTGACCTTCAATACAAAGGATTTTAGGCTCCCATTTTATCCGAACACTATGTTGTAGAAAGGTCATCGAGATTGCAAGACAAATCGATTAATAGGTATTAATAATTCCCACATAGTTCTTATATTCTTTCTCTTGGCCAGATTCAAAATTGTATGGTAGCTTCTCAAGAATATTCAATAACACTTTAGTTGTATCACTATCGGCTGCAAAATCTTTTAAAATATGCCTTTTATTGAATCGCTTTGGTTCTTCCTCGAGGAATCTGGCATAGTAAAGTTTTTTTACAGGATTTATTGAAAAGCGTGGCGCCGTTCCCGCTTCCAAATAGAACCAAATGGGTTTTTCTTTTACAACAGTTAAGTATTCATGATACTCTTTAATATATACATATTTTTGTCCGTTAACATAAAATCCAAATATTTCACTGCAACTAAATATTTTCCTGATATTATCTGCCATATCAAATCGAATTTTGCCATAAACACTGTAATTAGAATAAATATCGATTATGACTCTTATACCGAATATCCAATTAATCAATGGTAATTGATTAGTACCA
>Ga0209839_10000783_pt1 | contig 16249 bp, 14 predicted proteins | sample OrgsoiDNA2013050_FD_185800 | JGI IMG/M metagenome (GOLD analysis project Ga0209839, IMG submission 185800) | Permafrost soil microbial communities from the Arctic, to analyse light accelerated degradation of dissolved organic matter (DOM) -... | ecosystem: Environmental > Terrestrial > Soil >... | reverse complement strand
ACGACATGACCGCTCTGAGTGGCTCCGTCTCCCACTCGGTGTGGTCGCGACGGGTTTACCCGACAACCACATCGAAGAGCGACATAATCTGAGCAAGCGGGCGGTCGTCGTGCTCGAGGCAGGCCGGGCTTGAGTGGATCGGAGGGATCTGTGCCGTGTTTTGTGGCGCTGTCCGGGGCGGTTCGTATCGTTCTATGAGTGACTTCGGCCGCGGGCTCGGAGATCGCTAGGACGGGGCCCTTCGAGGCGTCCGTTCGGGTTGGCGGAGGAGATCCGGGGCAGCCTCGCTGACTTTTCGCTGGATGTGTTGAAGCGCAGTGGGCCTGTCCGAAGTCCGGGCGTTTATCAGCGTCAGCGGCACATGCCGGGCCATTGGTTCTCGTCCACGGCGCGGCGGTTTCTGGAATACGAGAGCTTGCTCGAGCGTGACTGGATGCTGCTCGCTGGATTTCGACCGGGAGGTCGAGTGGATCTGCGAGCAGCCGTTGAGATTGCGCTACAGCAAGGACGACAAGCCAGCGAGCCATGTACCGGATCTGCTGGTGTGGCGCGCCGGGACACCAGAGCTTTGTGATGTCAAGAGCGTCGAGCGTCTTGAGGATCCCGAGTTCGTGGCGCAGGTCCGCGCGACTGGGCTGGCTTGCGCGGAGGCCGGCATGGGCTACCGGGTGCTGGCCGAGCCGGATCGGCAGCTGCTGGTGAACGTGCGCTGGCTGGCTGGGTTTCGGGACCGGCCATCGGACCCGGACGATGAGCGGCCGCGGATGCTGGCGGTGCTGGCGGCTGGTCCCAGCACGATCGGCGAGCTGCTGTCGGGCGCGCGTGAGCCGTTGCTGGCGGCGACCGGTGTTGATGCATTTGTTGTGGGCCGGGGAGGCGCTGGCGGATCTGTCGGAGCCGCTCGGTGAGGACAGCCGGGTCTGTGGGCGGCTGCGGGTGGCGGTATGACGGAGCCGAGGTTCCCGCTGGGGATCGGGGGACGGCTGGTGATCGACGGCGAGACGATCACGGTCCACTCCGTGGACGGCGCGGAGGTACACGGCTGCACCGTGGCCGGCGAGCGGGTCCGGTTCGTCCTGACACGGGTCGCGGTGGACCCTGCGCCGGTGAACGAGGAGTGGCGGTTCGGGTCGGTGCTGCTCGACGCCGGCGCGTTGAGCGACGCGCAGCTGCAAGCGGCCGCGAGCTTGCTGGGCGATTTGAACGAGGCGTGGTTCGGGTATCGCTCCGGAGATCCCGGGCGCGCCTTGCCGGGAGAGCCGCGGGCAGGGTTCGATCCTGTCGAGACGACGCTACGCCAGCGGGTTGACGCGAAGGCGGCCGAGCTTGGCTGCTCGGTCGGGAGGCTGCATCCGAAGCGTGGCGAGCTGCTGCGCAGGGGTCTCGCGGCGCTGGTCGACGGACGTGCGACCCGCTCGGTGACCGGTCCCGGGGTCGACGGGCAGTTGCGGGAGGCAATCGTCGCGGAGGCGCGAGAGCTGGCGGAGGCCTCGGATGTTCGCAAGATGCAGTTCCGCGCTCGGGTGGCGAGCCGGCTGGCGCGTGAGACCGGCGAGCCGTTGGAGCTGCCGTCTTCGCGGCAGACGTTCAACCGGATCGTTGATGACGTGCTCAGGTCGACGGGGCTGTTCCGGCTGCCGGCGAAGAGCCGCCGCAGTGCGCAGGCCGCGCCGAGTGACATGTTCGGGTCGCTCGTTGCTGAGCGGCCCGGGGAGTTCGTCGCGATCGACACCACGAGCCTGGACGTGTTCGCGATCGACCCGTTCACCTTCCAGTGGGTCGGCCTGGATTTGACGGCCGCGATCGATTTGTGCACCCGGTCGATCCTCGCGTTCCGGTTGACGCCTTTCTCGACCCAGGGCGTCGATCTCGCGCTGCTGCTGTCGGATCTGCTGTCGCCGACGCCGGTCGATGGGCGCTGGCCGACGGATGTTCCCTACCCCTATTGCGGGGTGCCGGAGAACCTGGTGTTGCGCGCGTTCGAGCTTGAGGCGGGCACGCCGTTGGCGCCGCGGCCGACGGTGAGGCCGGGGACGGTGGTGATCGACCGGGGTCGCAACTATCAGTCGGTCGCGTTCATGGCGGCGTGCGCGCACTTGCGGATCAACGTGCAGTCCGCGCGGCCGTATCGCGGGTCGGACAAGGGGTGGATCGAGCGGCTGTTTCGAATGATGCGGGAGCGGCTGCTCAAGTCGCTGCCGGGCTATACCGGGCCGAACGTGCTCGCGCGCGGGAAGGACATCGAGGCCGACGCCGTCTACTTCACGCACGAGCTGGAGGCGATCATCGGCCGGTGGATCGCCTTCGACTACCAGCGTCGTCCGCATGACGGGCTGCGGGTCCCTGAGATGCCGCACCTGACGCTCAGCCCGAACGAGGCCTATGAGGAGGCGGTCGCCCGTTCGGGGTTCCTCTACGTCCCGCGCGACCCCGACCTGCATCTGCGGCTGCTGCCAGTCGAACCGCGAGTGATCAGCCGTGCCGGGGTGGAGATCGCCAGGTTGACCTACGACTCGCCGGCATTGGACTCTTACCGGCAGACTCGCTCGCCGCTGAGCGCGTTGGATGGGAAATGGCCGATCCGGGTCGATCCGCGGGAGCTTGGCCGGGTGTGGTTCCAGGATCCGCGGGATGAGCAGTTTCACGAGCTGCATTGGTGTCACGCGCGTGCGGTCGCTCGCCCGTTCGGCGCCTCGGCGCTCACCTATGTCAAGCGGCTGCTGATCGAGGCGGGGATGCATCGCCCGAGCGAGGAGGAGATCGCGACCGGGCTCGCCAGGCTGCTGCACGAGCTCTCCGACGAGGATCTGTTCCGCGACCGTCGCGCCCGCCGCGAAGCGGTCCGCCAGGCGGTGATCAGCGAGCAGCGCCGCGCTTCGGCCAAGCCGCAGGACAAACCGGCCGGGGTGCCACCACCGAAGCCGCCGGATCCGTGGGCGGGGATCGAGATCCCAACGCTGGAGCTCGAACGATGATCGAGGAGGGTGGTGAGCGGTGGCGGCGGTTGACGGTCAAGGAGGGCTGGCGACGATTCGTCGACGACGAACCGACCCGGCGTCCCGAGCGCGTCCGGGTCGCCGAGCATCGGCGGTTGGATGAGCGGTCGCGGTCGGTCTATAACCGTGAGCGGTTGCGGCACGCGCACGGGTTCGGGGTGGCGCTGCCGGCAGCGCCACCCCGAGGAATTGACGGCGGATGGGCACGAGTATCTGCCGGTCGTCTATGTCAACGTCGATGCGCTCCCGACGATCAAAGGCTTGAATCACGCGATCCTGACGTTCTACGGGATGGGCCCGCCGCAGCGAGCGAGCGGGCGTGAGCTAACGCAGCTGGTGCTCGAGTGCGCCCGCTGTTGCGAGACGTCGTTGGTCGTGATCGACGACATTCACCTGTTAGAGCTGCGTCGCGAGGCCGATCGGGACGCGAACAACCATCTCAAGCGGCTCGCGAACGATCTTCAGGCAACGTTCGTGTACGCCGGCGTTGGCCTCTCGCATGGAGGGTTCATGCACGAGGGGCGCTACGGCGCGGACGCCGCCCTGGCGCAGATCAGTCAACGGTTCAAGCGCCTGGCGGTCGAGCCGCTACGCCGCTCAACCACCGCCGAGCGGGCGACGTGGCTCGGGGTGCTCTCCGTGTTCGAGCGCGAGCTCGTGCTCCTCCAAGCCAGGGAAGGCGACCTGACCGCCGAGGCGGACTATCTCTGGCGGCGCACGCAGGGCGTGATCGGGTCGCTGACGCCCGACCTGCGGGACGGTCCCGAAGCGAACGCTGCGCGGCACCTGGATCAGCGACCACCACGGGCCGCTGTCTGACCCGACCCGCTGCTCCGCACGCCGCGTGGGGCGCGAGCTGTGCCGCACACACCTCGCCGACGTCAAGGTGCCGATCGTCGGCGTCGAGGCGGTCACGGCGCAGCGCCGGATCGACGGGCTGCTTGACGGCGATCCATGCCCCCGGCTCGCGGGCGAGCAGCTCGAGCTCCCGGTCTACCTCCGCTGCCTGCAGGTGCTCTGCAAGCTCATCTACGACACCTCAACGCCATCATCACCGCCTCGGCGACGCCTGTCAGACGATCCGGGCACGCTCGCAGCCGTGCTTCCCGGCGCGCTTGAACTTGCGGACCTGTCGGATCGAGGCTCGCTCGTCGACGCGGTCCGCGAGCTCGCCGAACGCCGCCACCACCACGACGGGTCCACCATCCGGGTCGGTCAGCTCGGACACATGCCCGACACGATGCGCGACGCACTACGGCATGCGCTCAGCGAAGCGGTCTGGTCGCCGCCGCTGACCCGAATCGGGCTTCACCCACGCGCGCACCGCCGACCCACCGACCTCGACCCCCGCCTCCAACCGCGGCACGTGCCGCAACTGCTCTGGGCCGACGACTACCAACATCAGATCGCCGAGCTGTTCGACTTCGACGACTTCACGCACTGGCACGCCCGGCGGATCTGCTCGCTGCTGCTCGCCCGGATGCTCACCCCGCTGGACTGGGACGCCGCGGTCCGCTACCTCGACTACCCGGAGACGTTCATCAACAAGGGCTACAACACCACCACGGTGAAGGTCCGCAAGATCGGTCGCTTCGACGAGCTCGTCCACCGCGTCAAACGGATCGCCAACCACCACGCCGAGCACGAGCTGATCGACTACAAGCATCGCCGCGCGCAGCTCGCTGACTGGACCGGGATCGACCCCGACACCTGGCAACTGCTCCAGCCCCGACCCGGGCAGAGCCGCTGGCGGGCCGACACCCCCTCCCACCGTGCCCGCGCGAGCTTGTGGCTGTGGTGCCAGCTCACCAGCGGCGACGAACGCGCCGCCCCGATCGCGATGCCGACCAACAATCTCGCACACCAGAAAGAGTTCATCCGCGACGCGCTCCCCAACCTACACGCACGAATACTGATCCTCGGCCAGCTCCTGATCCTCACGCCCTCCGACGACCGCGACACACTCCCCACCCGGCTCGAGGCGACGCTCCGCGAGCGCGGATACGCGATCGCGCGGGCGCGCACCGTCAACACGATCGACATCGCACGCTCGACGAGCGTCACTTCCATGCCGTTCGGCCACTGGCGGCGGGCAAGGCATTCCGGCTCCTGCCCAGGGCCGGTTAGCAGCTCCGACCGAGGCGCACCGCGACGATCGGCGGAGCGCTACTCTTTGGGTGTGGTCGGCGACATCCTTCAGCCCACGCATCTGATCTTCGTGCTGGCGATCGCCCTGCTGGTGCTGGGTCCGAAGCGGCTCCCGGAGGTCGGACGCTCGCTGGGTCGCGGCCTGCGGGACTTCAAGGAGGCGATCGGCGGCGAGGACCATGACCGCCACGAGTCGATCTCCACCGCGACCGTGCAGGCACCGCCCGAGCCCGTCGCGCCCGTTGCCGCCGAGCCCGTCGCGCCCGTTGCCGCCGGGCCGGTGGCCGAGGCCAGCCCGGCGCCCGTCGGGTCTCCGGCCGAGCACGATCACGCCGGCTGAGCCCGGATTCAGCCGGCCTCTCGCTCCCCGCTCGGCACAGCTCATCAGCTCGTAGGGCGACCCCCTACACTGGCTCTCGATTGATCGCGGGAAAGCCTCTGACCCGTCTGGTCCGCAGCCCGCGAGCGCCGATCCCTACGCCATCCGGCCATGTCGACACTTGACGAACAGCTGGTCGTTCCGAGCGCCCGCGGCGAACGACGCCGCCTGCGCCTGTGGGTGCGCATGCTGCTCGGCTGCCTGATGGTCGTGGTGGCGGTGGCGGCCACGGTGGCCACCGGCACCCTGCTCGAGGTCAAGGCGTTCACCGACGCCCTGAAGCAGAGCCCGCAGCTCCGGCTCGGCAACGAGCTGGCCAACGCCGACGCCGGCGGCCCCCAGACGCTGCTGCTGATCGGCTCCGACAAGCGGGCCAAGGGCGCGATCGACTCCGGCGGTCCGCCGCACTCGGACACGATGCTGCTGGTCCGGCTCGATCCCAACCAGCCCGACACGACGATGCTCTCGGTGCCGCGTGACCTGAAGGTCACGATCCATCCCGACCACGGCACGCCGAGCACGCAGAAGATCAATGCCGCGTATTCGATCGGGGGCGCCAAGCTGGCGGTCGAGACCGTCAAGCAGGTTCTCGGAATCCCGATCAACCATGTGATCGACATCAACTTCGCCGGCTTCCGCGACGTCGTGAACTATCTCGGCTGCGTGTTCGTGCAGGTCGACCAGCGCTACTACCACTCGAACCTGGGCTTGGCCGCGGGCCAGACCTACTCGGAGATCAACCTCCAGCCGGGCTATCAGCGCCTGTGCGGCGACGATGCCCTCGCCTACGTGCGCTACCGGCACACCGACACCGACCTCGTGCGCAATGCGCGCCAGCAGGACTTCCTGCGCCAGATCAAGAACCAGGTCGGCGCCGCCGGCCTGGTCGCCCGCCGGTACGCGCTGGAGAACATCTTCGGCAAGTACGCCAGCACCGACATCCGCTCCGCCGACGACGTGCTCAAGCTGCTCGAGCTGCTCGTTCAATCGGCCTCGCACCCCGTCCGCCAGGTGGTCTTCAAGGCCGACCTGGGCCCCTCGTACGTCACCGCGTCCCACGGGCAGATCCACCAGACCGTGCAGGAGTTCCTGAACGGCGGTATCACACCCGGCCACATCGCGCTCCCGGCGGCGGCCAAGAAGGGCCACGGCCACCCCGCGCCGCTCCCCGCCGTCCCGCTCACCCCGACCACCTCGAGCGATCTCGCGGCCGCCGCCGCCGTCGCCCCTAGCGTGCCGTTCAAGCTGTACTACCCGGTGCGCGAGGTCACGAGCGCCTTCGCGCCGGCCGACACCGTCCGCTCCTACGCCCTTCACGGCGGCCACGCCTACGTCGTCGTCGTGTCGCAGGGCGGCCTGGGGCAGTACTACAACCTCCAGGGCACCGACTGGACCAATCCGCCGATCCTCAACAACCCGAACCAGACGATCATCTTGGGCGGCCGCCGGGTGCAGCTTTACTTCGAGGGTCAGCGCCTCCGGATGGTCGCGTGGCACGACGGTCGGGCCGTCTACTGGCTGATCAACACGCTCCAGAACATCCTCACCAATCGGGAGATGCTGTCGATCGCCGCGGCAGCGCGACCGGTGAGCTGAGCCCTCAACCTCACGTGGTCCTCCCGCGCGGTCCGTAGACGGTCTGGAGGCGTGCGGGCACGAACGTCTGTTCGCAGCGATACCCTGGACGGATGCGAGCCGAGGACGAGAGCGCCGCGCTCGTCGCCCTGTTGAAGAGCGGTCGCGGCCCGTGGCAGCGGTACGCCGATCTCGTCGAGGAGGCGGGCAGCGCGATCGCGGTGCTCGGGCGGGAGTCCGCCGCGCAGGGGGACCAGAAGAGCCTGTTCGCCGACCCGATGCAGGAGCGACTCGCGCAGGCCGCGGCCGAGATCGCGGCGTGGCGGGCCGAGGGGATCCGCCTGCACACCGTGCTCGACCCCGAGTACCCGGAGAACCTGCGCGGGGTGCACGACCGGCCGCCGCTGGTGTTCGCCGCCGGGGACCTGGGGCCAAGCGATGCGCGCTCGATCGCGGTGGTCGGCGCACGCATGGCCTCCGATGGTGGCCTGGGCGCCGCCCGCGCGATCGCGGAGCACCTTGTCGCCCGCAGGTTCACCGTGGTCAGCGGTCTCGCCGCGGGAATCGACACCGCCGTCCACACGAGCGCGCTGGCGTGCGGCGGCCGCACGCTGGCGGTGATCGGAACCGGGCTGCGGCGCGTGTACCCGCCCGAGAACGCAGCCCTGCAGCGGCGGATCGCCGGCGAGTGTGCCGTCGTGTCGCAGTTCTGGCCCGGTTCGCCTCCGAGCCGGCGCAGCTTCCCGATGCGCAACGCGGTGATGTCGGGCCTGACGCTGGCGACCGTGGTCGTGGAGGCGTCGCACACGAGCGGCTCACGGATGCAGGCGCGCCTCGCGCTCGGGCATGGACGGCCCGTCTTCCTGCTCGGCTCCCTGCTTGCGCAGCCATGGGCGCGCGAGTTCTCCGCCCGCCCCGGGACCCACGTGGTCGGAGCGCCCGAGGAGATCACGGCGATCGTCGAGCGCCTCACGTCGACGGGCGCGCTGGTGGCCTGAAGGCCGGTGACGGAGTAACGCGAGCGAGCGATGCCGACGGTCGCCGAGCTGACCGGGCTGTACGGAAACTTCATGACCGGTCCCCGGCCCGGACCCGAGGTCTGCAGCCTCTGCTTCAACTTCACCGACGGGTTCCCGCGCTGCTACGCGTGCACGCACGGCGAGTCGTGGCTCGACGTGGTGGCGCCGATCTCCTACAGCGTGGCCCGCGAGCAGCTTCATCATGCGCTGGCCGGCTACAAGCGACTGACCGGCGAGGTCGCGCGACGACTCCAGGTCGAGCTAGCGGCCGTCCTCTGGCGCTACCTCGCAGAGCACGAGCGCTGCATCACGCGAGCCGCCGGGAGCGACGGGTTCGAGCTGGTGACCACTGTCCCCTCCTCGGACCGCGACCGTGACGAGGCCCATCCGCTGAGACGCATTGTGGGCGAACTGTGCGGGCCCACGCGCGAGCGGCACGAGCGACTCTTGAAGCGCTCGGCCGCGCCGGCGCCCGAGCGGGAGTTCCGCACTGATAAGTTCGAGCTGGTCCGCCCCCTGAGCGTCCGCTCGATCCTGCTGATCGATGACACGTGGACGACGGGCGCCACCGCCCAGAGCGCGGCGGCGACACTGCGTCGGGGGGGCGCAAGCCACGTCGCGGCCGTGGTCATCGGCCGCCATCTGAACCGGGAGTGGCATCACAACGACCGGCGCCTGCGCAGCATCCCCCGGCCGTTCGACTGGCGCCGGTGCGCGGTGCACGACGGATCGGCGGCAAGGTGAGGAGGCCGGGACCGCGCGCTGCCGCCCGCGCGCCATGGGTAGGGTGCCGCTGATGTGGTGGAAGGACGAGCTCGTCTATCAGGTCTACGTCAGGTCCTTCCAGGACAGCGACGGCGATGGCGTCGGCGACCTGCGCGGTGTCACCTCACGCCTCGCGCACATCGCCGGCCTCGGGGCCGCTGCGGTGTGGCTGTCGCCGATCTATCGCTCGCCCAACGCCGACTTCGGCTACGACGTGTCGGACTTCGTGGCGGTGGATCCGTCCCTGGGCAAGCTCGAGGACTTCGACGAGCTGATCAGCGCGGCCCACGGGCTCGGCCTGCGGGTGCTGCTCGACTTCGTCCCCTGTCACAGCTCGATCGAGCATCCGTGGTTCCGGGAGCGCCCCGATTTCTACGTGTGGTCCGACGCGCCGGCGAACAACTGGCGAGCCAGCTTCGGCGGCTCGGCGTGGGAGCGCGATTCCGTCACCGAGCGCTACTACCTGCACTCCTTCTATCCCGAGCAGGCCGACCTCAACTGGCGCCATCCCGACGTCCGCGCCGCGATGTCGGAGGCGCTGCGCTTCTGGCTCGCGCGCGGAGTGGACGGGTTTCGCCTCGACGCCCTCGACCGGCTGCTCAAGGACCCAGAGCTGCGCGACGACCCGCCCGCGACGGCTCCGCCGCCGTTGCCGATCGATGCCGACGACGCTCGCCTGCTCCATATCCACTCGCGCAACGCGCCGGACATCGGGACGGCCCTGCAGACGATCCGTGATGCCGTCGGCGACGCGTTCCTGACCGGTGAGGTCTACCTCCCGGTCCTCGACCTGGCGCCGTACCTCGATTCCCTCGACATGGTGTTCGCGTTCGAGGTCATGCACTCCAACGCAGACGTGCAGCGGCTGCGGATGAGCATCGCGGCCTCGCTGGGGACCGGCAAGCAGGGCTGGGTGCTGTCCAATCACGACTTCAGGCGCTTCGCGAGCCGGATCGGGGAGCAGGACCTGCGCGCCGCCACCGTTCTGACGCTGTCGCTGCCCGGCACGGCGTTCCTGTTCCAGGGTGATGAGCTCGGGCTGCCGGACGGCCCAGCTCCCGACCCTCCGCTCGACCGCAATGGACGCGACGCGTTCCGCTCGCCGATGCCCTGGGACCGATCGACCCACGGAGGCTTCACCACCGGGACGCCCTGGCTGCCCACGTTCGACCCCCCGACCTGCAACGTGGCCGACCAGGAGCAGGATCCGAGTTCGGAGCTCGCGCTGGTCCGGCGCCTGATCTCGCTGCGGCGCGGGCTCGGCGATCAGGCCCAGCTGCTGCCCTCGGAGCCCGACACGATCGTGCTCGCCCGTGGCTCGCACGTCGTCGCGGTCAACCTCGGCGACGCGCCCCGGTCCGCACCCGTCGTTGAGCAGATCGTGCTCGAAGCGCGCCCGGGCGATGGCGAGGAGCGCGGAGTTGTTCCGGCCCACGGAGCGTGGATCGGAACCAACATTCGTTGACTTGGGATTGACAATTCGACCATTCGGGTAGCGCGGAGTGGTAGGTTCGTTCCAGAGCCAAGAGGAGAGGGTGAGGAGCACATGGAATGCGCAAGCTAGTCGCGCTTTCAGCTGCTGCGCTCGCGGCGCTGGTCACCGGTTGCGGCGGCTCGAGCGGGGGAGCCGCGACCCTGAACTGGTACATCTTCCCCGAGCCCTCCGGCTCGTTTGCCGCCGCCGCCAAGCAATGCTCCGCGGCCTCAGGGGGCCGCTACAACATCGTCCTGAACCAGCTGCCCAGCGACTCGGACTCGCAGCGCACCCAGCTCGTCCGCAGGCTGGCCGCCAAGGACAGCGGGATCGACATCATCGGCATGGACGTCAACTGGACGTCGGAGTTCGCCGAGGCGGGCTGGATCAAGCCGTGGACCGGGGCGAACAAGGCCGCGGTCACAAGAGGCGTGCTGGCGGGCCCGATCGCGACCGCGACCTGGAAGAACACGCTCTACGGGGCGCCACTGAACTCGAACACGCAGCTGCTGTGGTATCGCAAGGACCTCGTCCCCACACCGCCCGCCACCTGGGCGCAAATGATCCAGGAGGCGACGGCGCTGGCCAAGCAGGGCAAGCCGCACCTCATCGAGGTCCAGGGCCGCCAGTACGAGGGCCTGACGGTGTGGTTCAACTCGCTGGTGGAGTCGGCCGGTGGACGGATCCTGAGCGGCCCGAGCACGGTGGCGATCGGGCCGGCGGCGGCCTTGGCCGCCGCGGTCATGCATAACGTGGCCAACTCGCCCGGCGCGGATCCCGGCCTCTCGAATGCCCAGGAGGATCAGGGCCGGCTGGGGTTCGAGAAGGGCGACGCGGCGTTCGAGGTCAACTACCCGTTCGTCTATCCGAGCGCGCTGGCGGACACGCCGAAACTGGCCAAGGTGATGGGCTGGGCCAACTATCCGGCGGTCGTCGCGGGCCGTCCCGCGCGGGTGACGATCGGCGGTGAGAACCTGGCCGTGTCCTCCTTCTCCCAGCACCCGGCGGCCGCGTTCGCGGCGATCACCTGCCTGGTCAACGCGCAGCACCAGACGGTCGACGCGGTCAAGGGCGGACTGCCGCCGACGCTGTCGGCGCTCTTTGACTCGCCCGCGCTGGCCAAGGCCTATCCGTTCCACGCGCTGATCAAGCAGGCGCTGCAGAACCCGGCGATCCGGCCCCAGACGCCCGCCTACTCGGACATCTCGCTGGCGATCCAGAAGGGCCTGTCGCCGCCGAACGCGATCGATCCGAGCACGATCGTGAAGACGCTGCGGTCGCAGATCAAGGCCGCGTTGTCGTCCGGAGCACTGTTGTGAGCGCGACCGCAGCCACCAACCAGCCGGTCACGCCGGCGCCCTCGCGCAAGCGCCATCTGACCGAGCGCGCGCGGGCCGAGCGGCGCCTGGGCTGGTCGCTCGTCGCGCCGGCGGGGATCGTGATGATCGCGGTCAGCATCTACCCGATCGTGTACGCGTTCGTGCTCTCGCTCCAGCGCGCGGACCTGCGCTTCCCGGCGGCCAACAAGTTCATCGGGCTGGACAACTACAAGACCGTCCTGACCTCGCCGCTGTGGTGGCAGGACGTGTGGCACACCGTGGTCCTGACCGTGATTCCCGTCTCGCTCGAGCTGGTGATCGGGATGGCGCTGGCCCTGATCATGCACCGGGTGATCTTCGGCCGCGGCCCGGTCCGGGCGATCGCCCTGATCCCGTACGGCATCGTCACCGTCGTGGCCGCGTACTCCTGGCGCTACGCCTGGGAGGCGGACTCGGGCTGGATCCCACATCTGCTCGGACTCAAGAGCGACCCGCTCACCTCGACCTTTGGCAGCTACCTGGCGATCATCGTCTCGGAGGTGTGGAAGACGACGCCGTTCATGGCGCTGCTGCTGCTCGGCGGGTTGGCGCTGGTGCCCGATGAGCTGCACGAGGCGGCCAAGGTCGACGGCGCCACCGCGTGGCAGCGCTTCTGGCGGATCACGATCCCGCTGATGAAGCCGGCGATCCTGGTCGCACTGCTGTTCCGCACACTCGACGCGTTCCGGATCTTCGACACGGTGTACATCTTCAACCAGGGTGCGCACGGAACCGAGACGGTCTCGATCCTGGCCTACAACCAGCTGCTCAACCGGCTCAACCTGGGCCTCGGGTCCGCGGTATCGGTGCTGATCTTCCTGATGGTGGCGCTGATCGCGTTCCTGTTCATCAAGGGCTTCGGCGCCGCGGCGGCGCCGGGAGGAGGCGAGCGATGAAGCGCAGCCCGCGTGAGATCACCGGCTGGTCGGCCGCGATCGCGATCGTCGTGATCGCCTCACTGATCCCGATCGTGTGGATCATCTCGCTCTCGTTCAAGGACCCGTCCACGATCGCCGACGGCAGCTTCCTGCCCACGAAGTGGACGTGGACGAACTACAGCGGGATCTTCAAGCAGAGCCTGTTCACCGACGCGCTGCGCAACTCGATCGGCATCGCGCTGATCGCCACGCTGATCTCAGTCGTGCTCGCCTGCTTCGCCGCCTACGCGATCGCCCGCCTCGATTTCCCCGGCAAGCGCCTGATCCTCGTGTTCGCGCTGGCGATCGCGATGTTCCCGCCGATCTCGATCGTGGGGCCGCTGTACAACATGTGGCGCAACATCGGTCTGTACGACACCTGGCCCGGCCTGATCATCCCGTACATGACCTTTGCGCTGCCGCTGGCCATCTTCACGCTGTCCGCGTTCTTCCGGGAGATTCCGTGGGAGCTCGAGCAGGCGGCCCAGGTCGACGGCGCCACGCCGTTCCAGGCCTTCTTCAAGGTGATCGCGCCGCTGGCGGCGCCAGGCGTGTTCACGACAGCGATCCTGGTGTTCCTGTTCTGCTGGAACGACTTCGTGTTCGCGGTCTCGCTGACGTCGACCTCGAAGGCCGAGACCGTGCCGGCAGCGATCGCCTCGTTCCCCGGCGCGTCTCAGTTTACGGCGCCGATCGGCTCGATCGCCGCGGCCGCCGTCGTCGTGACCATCCCCATCATCATCATCGTGCTCCTGTTCCAGCGCCGGATCGTGGCCGGGCTGACGGCGGGCGCAGTCAAGGGCTGAGCCCCGCGGAAGGAGAGCCGCCATGGCCGATATCACTCTGGAGCACATCACCAAGCGCTACGGCGACGGCTATGAGGCCGTCAAGGACCTGAACCTGGAGATCGCCGACGGCGAGTTCATGATCCTGGTCGGGCCGTCGGGATGCGGCAAGTCCACGGCACTGCGGATGGTGGCCGGGCTCGAGGACATCTCGGACGGACAGCTCAAGATCGGCGGCGAGCTGGTCAACGATCGCGCCCCCAAGGACCGCGACATCGCGATGGTGTTCCAGAACTACGCGCTCTACCCGCACATGACCGTGCGCGAGAACATGGGCTTCGCGCTCAAGCTGGCCAAGACGCCGCAGGCCGAGATCGATCGCAAGGTCAACGAGGTGGCGCAGGTGCTCGACCTCGAGCAGCACCTCGAACGCAAGCCCGCCAACCTCTCCGGCGGGCAGCGCCAGCGCGTGGCCATGGGCCGCGCGATCGTCCGCGATCCCAAGGCGTTCCTGATGGACGAGCCGCTCTCCAACCTCGACGCGAAGCTCCGGGTGCAGATGCGAACCGAGATCTCGCGCCTGCAGCAGCAGCTCGGCACCACGATGATCTACGTCACCCACGATCAGACGGAGGCGCTGACGCTCGGGGACCGGATCGCGGTGATGCGCTCCGGTGTGCTACAGCAGGTCGGCTCACCGGGTGAGTTGTACGCCAACCCGACGAACCTGTTCGTCGCCGGGTTCGTCGGCTCGCCGAGCATGAACTTCCTCCCCGGCGAGCTCGCCGACGGCGTGGTCAAGCTGCCGATCGGCGACGTGCGGCTGTCCGACGAGGCGCGCCAGGATCTCGAGGGCGGCGGAGGCCCGGCCAAGGGCCGACAGGTGATCGCCGGGATGCGTCCCGAGCACTTCGAGGATTCAGGGCTGGTCCACGATCCTCCCAGCGGAGTGAAGTTCCCGGTCACGATCGATGTGCTCGAGTCGATGGGGTCGGAGTACTACGCGTACTTCAACGTCGAGTCCGGCCGGGTGGCCTCGCAGGAACTCGACGAGCTGGCCCAGGACTCGGGCGTCGGCGAGATCCCGCACGCCGGATCGCGCACGCAGGTGGTCGCCCGCCTCGACGCCGCCAGCACGGTCAAGCAGGGCGAGCCGGGAGAGCTGTGGTACGACTCCTCACGGCTGCAGCTGTTCGATCCCGAGAGCGGGCGGAGCCTGCTGACGCACAGCAAGGTCGACTGAGCCTCGGCCATTTCGGACCGCGTCAGGCCCGGAGCGCCGGACGCTCATCGCTGCAGGCGCAGCCGCTCGAGCACCTCGTCGCTCCAGGCGCGGGTGCGGAGCAGGCGGTAGCGCTCGGCCGCGACGTGAATGTAGACATCGGTGTCGGTGCCGGATCCGGTCGTGAGACCGAATTCGCGCAGCAGCGCGACCACCGGGCGGTACTCCTCCTCGAGCCACATCCGGGCCACGGTCTCGCGGTCGAGCAGCTCCTCGCGATCCTGCATGGCCCGGAAGCCCCAGGCCTCGACTCCCTCCGCCAGTACCGCGTACTGCCACGGGTCGGTGACGGTGATCTCTGCGCGCGCCGGCGCCGGCAACGGGACCCGCTCCCAGAACAGTCGCTCGTGGCCCTTCTGGGGCAGGTCGGCGAGCTCGATCGCGCGCTCGGCGCCGACCCGGGTCTGCACCTCGGTCACGTTCGCGTCGATGTCGGTGCGACCCAGCGCCCGGGACACCGAGACGCGGTGATGTCCGTCACGCACGAAGTGGATCTCGCCGATCCGGTAGAGGGAGATGGGCGGCATCGCCTGCCCGCGGCGCATCGCCGTCGCGATTCCCTCCCAGCGCCCGCGCGTCCGCGGTGAGGTGGGCCGGAAGCTGCGGTCGAAGTCGCGGGTACGGTCGACGGTGCCGACGATCGTGTCCAGCGAGACGACCTCGCGGCCGAGCTCGCGCTCGCTGGCGAACCCGAGCTCCCGCACGACCTCCTCGTAGGGAAGGATCACCCCGACGTCATCGGGCACGCGCAGCAGCCATCCCCCCAGGCGCGCCAGCTGGCCCCGGCGGCGAGCCCGGGCGAAATCCGCCTGGGCGTCGAGGTGGGGCATGCCCGTCGAGCGCTGAATCGGCACGACGCGAAGTATCGCGGGCCGGCAGCCCGCCACCAACGGATCAAACCGCGCTCGAGCGGCGCTCGGCTTCCTTGACGATGCTCTTGAGCAGCTGGCCGATCACCGGCTTGTTGGCCGCCGCCCAGACGGCCCCCGGGATCGGGATGCTGGGAGTCGTGTCGACCCGCTAGTTGACGTGGACTCACCGTTGGGTCAGGAACACGGTCCCGATGTGCTCGCGCACCGGCGCACCGGCGCACCGAGCAGGGCTACAGCGGCGTGTCGATCGAGGCAGTGGCCAACGCGGCCGGAGTGACCCGTCCCGTCGTCTACGACCACTTCCCCAATCTGGCGCGGCTGCTGCACGCGCTCGTCGAGCGGGAGGAGATCTACGCGCTCGAGGAGCGGTTCGTCTCCTCCGTGGGCACCCTCGTCTGGCCGTAGCGCCGGTGACCGAGCCACTCGGGCTGACTGCGGACGGCCTGCCGCTCGGCGTCCAGGTGGCGGCCGGGATCGACCGCGACCGCGACCGCGACCGCGATCGCGGTCGCGATCGAGCTCGAGCGCGCGTTCGGCGGCTGGGTGCCGCCGGAGCTCGGGTGAACGGGCCGTGAAAGCCCCTGGACGGGCGTCCCCAGATCCGTAATATCGAGACCGGAATGCGCCGCTGCACCGAGGTTGTCCTCCGCCATCGCCGGCTCGTGCTGCTCGTCTGGTC
>Ga0209839_10000781_pt1 | contig 16277 bp, 9 predicted proteins | sample OrgsoiDNA2013050_FD_185800 | JGI IMG/M metagenome (GOLD analysis project Ga0209839, IMG submission 185800) | Permafrost soil microbial communities from the Arctic, to analyse light accelerated degradation of dissolved organic matter (DOM) -... | ecosystem: Environmental > Terrestrial > Soil >... | reverse complement strand
TCAGAATCTTGCGGAGTTCCGCTCCCTTGTATTTGGCTAGGCCTCCGAATCCGAATTCCGCGTAACCTCCGGGTGAGCATAGTTCGATGGTTTGGAATCCGGCAGCGGCAAGCTGTTTGATCGCGCCCGGAAAATCCTTGGCGATCATTTCCCTGACGGGCCAGGTCTGGCACCCGATCGGCATGCCCAGCGGATTGGCGCGAAGCTCGATCGCGCCTGCGGAAAGAAAGCCGGCCGCGGCGGTGTACGTGGCCGCATTCTTCAGAAACTCTCTTCTCGAAGTCCCGGACATTGAAGCCTCCTTATTCAGTGGCGCAAGTTCTATAGGTCCCATCCGCTTCGGCGCTCCGGTTTGACGTACTTTTGTGCAACGTCGGAGCTCACGCTCATATTGGAACGATCCCAGTTGAGTTTCTGTCCTATGCGTGTCGCGACGTTTCCCAGGAGCAAGGTCTCGGTGACGAGGCCTTCGAATTCGAAGTTCCCACCCGGCTTTACTTTGCCTCCCTTACAGGCGTCTAGCCACTCGCGTTCGTTGCCTGGGGACCTGGGGAGCGTCTTTGGCGGCTGTTTGTAGCTGTCCATCTTGCTTTGAGGAATGAGCTTGGGATTGCCGCCATTGAAAGTGCAAAGAATCTTGCCCCGGTCGCCGACGAAGAGAAGGCCCTCGTCTTCCTCTTCGCCGTCCCCTTTGAGCGGGCGGTTTTCTTCCAGGTCCTCCGGGCGCGAGGGCTTCATGCCGCCGTCGTACCAGTTGAATTTCACGGGCGGCATGTCGCCACGAGCCGGGAAGTTGTAGCGGACGATCGAGGCGAGCGGGTAGGTCTCGTCGTAGCGGTCGGTGGAACTCGCTTCCACACTCAGCGGCGCCTCCAGCTTCAAGACGCGAAAAATTGTGTCAAAACTGTAGGAACCCATATCGCCCAGAGCACCACAGCCGAAGTCGCTCCAACCGCGCCATACAAAGGGAAGATAGGCATGGTTGAATGGGCGTTCCGGTGCGGGGCCGAGCCAGAGGTTCCAATCCAAACCTTCAGGCACCGGTTCGACATCTTTTGGCCGTTCGACGCCTTGGGGCCAGAACGGACGGCTCGACCAGTTGCTCACCTCTCGCACCGGGCCAATGGCACCGTCCCAAATCCATTCGCAGAGTAAGCGAGTGGATTCCGATGCCTGGTTGGCAACTGCGATCTGAGTGGCCACGCCGGTTTCCCGTGCTATTTCGGCCAGACGCCGCGCCTCATAGATGGTGTGTGTCAGAGGTTTCTGACAGAAGACGTGTTTGCGCTTCTTCATGGCCGCAGCGGATACAGCCGCATGCAGGTTGTCGGTGGTACACACCACCACAGCATCCAGGTCTTTTTGCTTTTCAAGCAGCTCGCGGAAGTCACTGTAAGCCGCGCAGCCGCGATATTGTCCGGAGCGCTGCTGCGTGCCGTAATATCCGTCGACGATTTTCTGGCAAGGCTCGCGGCCAGCGACGCCGCTAGCGACGGCGAGCGTGTGGCTCAATTGAATGGGTTGGTCGGGGCTGAGCCAATCCCAGCCGCTATCGACGCCGAGCAGTTTGCGGACGGAATTGCAGAACTCGTGCGTGTTCCACTGCGGATAATTCGCACCCGATTTGTTCACGTCGCAGACCGCGACCCCTTGCACGTCGGGCTCATGCAGGAAATGAAGCATCACGCGCAAGCCCTGGGCGCCGACGCCGATGAAAGCGATATTCACCTTATCGCTGGGCGGGACATAGCCTACGCCGCCCAACACGCGGCGCGGAACGATCGAAAAGCCAATAGCTGCGGCGGCTGTCTGCCCTAGGAACTTGCGTCGCGAAACTGAGCCGTTTGATGAGCGATGAGACCGAAGCAGATTCTTCACTGTCCCCTCCCCGGCGTTGGCCGAAGCGATGATTCAACGTGGATACTGTAAACGAAGGAGGTGACCGCGTGTGCAAAAGTTGGGAAGCCGGTCTGAGGGATCAAGCCTGAGAATCCCGAAAGCTGCTTGCGCGGATCGCTCGGCATCAATAAGATAGCTGCGCCTGCAATAGGCCCCCAACGGCATGATCGGCCAGAACATTTCCCACTACCGGATTCTTGAGAAACTCGGCGGAGGGGGAATGGGCGTCGTCTTCAAGGCCGAGGACACGAAGCTGAAGCGATTCGTGGCTCTCAAGTTCCTTCCCGATGAGGTCGCGAAAGATCCGCAAGCCCTCACCCGCTTTCAGCGGGAGGCGCAAGCTGCTTCCGCGCTGAACCACCCGAACATCTGCACGATTTACGAGATCGATGAGCACGATGGGCATACGTTCATCGCGATGGAGTTCCTCGACGGGCAGACGTTGAAACATCGCATTGGCGGGCGGGCGATGGATGTGGAGACACTGCTCGGGATCAGCATCGAAATCGCGGACGCGCTGGACGCGGCGCACAGCCGCGGGATCGTCCATCGCGACATCAAGCCGGCCAATATCTTTGTGACCAAGCGTGGTCAGGCGAAGCTGTTGGACTTTGGACTGGCTAAGCTAGCGCAGAGTACCGAGCACACGATGACGACGCCGGAAGGTCCGATGACAAGTCCGGGGTCGACGATCGGGACCGTGGCGTACATGTCGCCGGAGCAGGTGCGGGCGGAAGAACTGGATCCGCGCACGGATCTTTTTGCATTTGGATCGGTGATGTACGAGATGGCAACCGGAGACATGGCGTTTTCCGGAAGCAGCAACGGCGTGGTTTTCGAAGCCATCCTGAACCGCATGCCGGCTCCGGCGTCGGAGATGAATCCTGCAATTCCCGAGAAGTTGAACGATCTGATTGCGAAGTCGCTGGAGAAAGAGCGCGACATGCGCTACCAGACGGCGGCGGAGTTGCGCGGCGATCTGAAGCGCATCAAGCGTGGCCTGGAAAGTTCGCGGATCCGGACAGCCAGCGGGTCCGGCATTTCGGCCGTTTCAGCGGCGAGCGTTCCCAGACAAACGGCGCGCGAGGACTTGGTTCCGCGGCGACGTATGTGGACGGCCGCCGGTCTGGGGGGAGGGCTGGCTCTGCTCTTGGGACTGGGAATTGGAGCGCTGCTGCTCAAAGGGTCGGGCAAGACCGAGTTTGCAGCGTATCACCCGCTGACGTTCCGGCGGGGGATCGTGCATTCGGCGCGCTTTGCACCGGACGGAAAGACGGTGATTTACAGCGCGGCCTGGGAGGGCAAGCCGCTGGATCTCTACACGACGCGCCCGGAGAGTCCGCAGTCGCAGCAGATGGAGCCGAAGGGCGCCGACGTTCTAGCGGTGTCGGCATCGGGAGAAATGTTGTTGGCTCTGCATAGCAAGCCCCGGGATTCATCCTTATCTATATGCCGGGACTCTGGCACGCGTGCCCCTGGTGGGCGGGGCGCCGCGCGAGATTCTGAACGATGTGGAATGGGCGGACTGGTCGCCGGACGGAACCAATGTAGTGGTCGTGCATGAGGTCGGAGCCCGGAAGCGCCTGGAGTTTCCGCTGGGGAAGGTGCTGTATGACGCGGACGGATGGATTGGGAATCCGCGCGTGGGGCCGGACGGAAAGAACGTCGCATTCGTCGATCACCCGCAAGGCGGGGACGACGGCGGGGCCGTGGCTGTGGTGGATCTGGCAGGAAAGAAAACCACTCTGTCCGACGGATGGGACAGCGTCCAGGGTCTGGCGTGGTCGCCGGACGGCAGCGAAATCTGGTTCACTGCAACGCGGACCGGAGGCGACCGATCGATGTATGCGACGGACCTGTCGGGGAAAGTGCGGTTGCTGGCGCGCGTTCCGGGCGAGTTGACCATTCTGGATGTCGGCAAAGAAGGAAATGTGCTGCTGACGCGCGGCAATGATCGCGCGGGCATGATCGGACTGGCTCCGGGCGAACCCAAGGAAAAGGATCTTTCCTGGCTGGATTGGTCGGTGCCCGGAAGCTTGTCGGCTGATGGGAAAATGATTTTGTTTCAGGAGTCCGGCGAAGGTGGCGGGCCGCACTACGCGGTGTATCTGCGTAACACGGACGGATCGCCGGCGATCCGGCTCGGCGAAGGAACAGGGCTCTCGCTTTCACCGGATGGCCAGTGGGCACTGTCGCGGCTGAATGTGGTGCCGTCGCCGCTGGTGCTTTATCCGACCGGAGTGGGCGAGATGAAGCGGTTGAAAGACGACGGACTGAATCACATGACCGCCGCCTTCCTGCCTGACGGAAAAAGATTTGTGTTTACGGGCACGGAGCCTGGACATGGCGCCCGCTTGTACCTGGAGTCGCTGGACGACGCCACGCCACATGCAATCAGCATGGAGGGGGTCCGGTCGAACGTCTTGTCTCCAGATGGAAAGTTTGTGGCGGCTCGCGGTCCAGACGAGAAGGTCTACCTGTTCCCGGTGGGTGGAGGAGAGCCGAAAGTGGTCGCGGGAGTACAGCCGGGCGAGTTTCCGACGGCTTGGTCCGCGGATGGCCGCTCGATTTTCGTGATCGCGCGGGGGCAGATCCCGGCGCAGGTGTTCCGAGTGGATGTGGCCACGGGGCAGAGAACTTCCTGGAGATCGCTCGAACCTGCGGACGCGGCGGGAATCGATACGATTCGGGGCGTGTTAATTTCGGCCGACGATAAGGCTTACGTTTACGGATACAGCCGGACGTTATCTGATTTGTATCTGGTGCAGGGATTGAAGTAGAGGGACGCTGCCAGGCTGTCTCTTTGACCGAGTCTGTCCAATCCACGCGCCTGCGGTATATTCTCAGCGTGATCAAAACACACTTGCGGTGGTTTCTGCTGTTGCTTTCATTGGCATGCGCGGTGAATCAGGCACATGCGGAATCCTACAAATATTTTCGTCTCGGCAACAAAGACGACGTTCAGACCAAGACAGTGGCGGGCATCGCCATGATGGGCGGGGGGAGCGACCTGGATGAGGCGTTTCGCTGGCTGTGCGATAAGGGGAACCGCGGGGATTTCCTGATTCTGCGAGCGCGGGGCGATGACGATTACAACTCGTACGTGAACGGACTGTGCAAGGCGAATTCGGTGGCGACGCTTATCATTCCGGACCGTGCAGCCGCCGAAGATCCGGCGGTGGCCGAGATCATTCGCAAGGCCGAGGTTGTGTTCATCGCTGGAGGAGATCAGTCGAACTACATTCGTGGATGGAAGGGCACGCCAGTGGAGAGTGCGATCAACGAAGACATTGCAGCGGGCAAGCCGATCGGCGGGACCAGCGCAGGTCTAGCGGTCGAGGGCGAGTTTGTGTTCAGCGCGACGGGAGATAAGCCGGACGACAAGAACCTGTCGTCGGCGGAGGTGTTGGCGAATCCTTACTTTGAGCGAGTTACGCTGGTGCGAGATTTCTTGAAGATTCCGCATCTGGAGAATCTGATCACGGATTCGCATTTTGCCAAACGCGATCGCATGGGGCGGACTCTCGGATTTCTGGCGCGCATTGTGAAGGATGGATGGAGTTCGTCCCCGCGGGAAGTCGCGATCGACGAAAAGTCGGCGGTGCTGGTGGAAGCGGACGGGAAAGGGAAGGTGGTGGGAACGGGGAAGGGCGCCTATTTCCTGCGTCCGACCTTGGCACCGGAGGTCTGCGAGAAGAGTCTGCCGCTAGCGTTTCGAGGCATCAGCGCTTACCGGGTCAAAGCGGGTGGGCATTTTGATTTGACTTCGTGGACCGGCGAGGGAGGGACGGCGTACTCGCTTTCGGTGGAGCGCGGGAAGATTGAGAGTACGCAGGCGGGGAAGGGGATTTATTGACAGCGGCGTTTTCAGGGCCGTGCTATTTTCGGGCGCACCTCCACCGCTTGGGTGCCGCTCGTTTCGGAGTTGCCTGCGGTGTGCGTTTCAGAGTCCCGATCAGCGACTGCTTTACAAACACGTCGCCGCACCTTTATCAGGAGCACAGAGATCCGGTAAGGCGATCTTTTGAGATGGGGGTCATCTGCCAGATGTCGAGGGATGTGAGTTCGACGTCGCCTTCGATCTTTATTCGCAATGGCCCGGATGGAATTTGATAAATTCGCGCGGTGAGCGAGGTGGTTCCATTGACGAAGACTTCAAGCACTGAACCGTCGAGGAAGGCGTGTAGATGCACGGGCGATCCGGCAACTCCTGGCAGTGGCGCGGTCACCGTGTTCACGCGAAGCTGGCGGCCGCCGGATTGGTTGGAACATGCGATAGTGGCGAAATCTCCGAGATCGGATTGCAGGCGGAGAGCGAACTCATCGGCTTTCGGTAGAAGTTGCACCTCAAGTTCCGCCGCCAGGTCGTGGATGCGGAGAGTGTCGAGATTCTTCTGGCGGGTTGCGGGACTCTCTGCGGGATTGATGCCGGTGTGCGCCCCGCGCAGTTTGCGAACGACGTGAGCGGACTCCGTTTGCAATTCGTTCTGCACGTTCAATGAAAGCACGCGAGGCAGTGACATCGCGCCAGCCCATCCCGCGGTGATTAGGTCGGCATCGGGGCGGGTCTCGGTGATCCATCCCCAAAGAATGCGATTGCCGTCTGCGTCGAGCATGGTCTTGGCGGCGTAGTATGCACCCCAATCGACTACGCCTTCTTTTTCGGGCGTGAAACGCCGGTCGGCGTAGGTCCCGACCTTCCAGCGAACTTTGCCCATCGTCGAGATCAGCAGCACGTGCTTGTCGCCCAGCGGGAAGAAGTCCGGGCACTCCCACATGTGTCCAGTGTCGACCGGGTTTACTGCCTTGTCGTTGCTGGAGGAGCCTTCGACCAAAGGATGCAGGTAAGTCCAGCGGCGCAAATCGGGGGAGCTATATAGAAGGATGGCCCCGCCTTTGTGTGGGACGCCCGAGCCAAGAATCAGCAGCCAGTCATTCCCTTCGCGCCAGACGTAGGGATCGCGGAACCCGGTGACCGCGAGGCCGGCGGGCGGAGCGGTAATCACGGGCCCGGGAAGTTTCTTCCACGTGCGCAAGTCATCGTCTTCGGCAACGGCGAGGCATTGCGTCTCACGCCAGGTGTGGACGCCATCGCGCAATGTGGCTTCGGCGTCGGATGCCGGGGGAGCGACTCCCGTGTAGATCATCGTAGGCTTGCCGTTGTCGAGGACGGCGCTGCCGCTGAAAACGCCGTCACGGTCGGGGCCACCCGCCGTCGGAGATAGCGCAATGCCTTCGTGCTGCCAGTGGATCATGTCGGTGCTGGTGGCGTGCGCCCAATTCATGTTGCCCCAGACCGCGGCTTGCGGGTTGTACTGGTGGAACATGTGATAGCGTCCGCGAAAAAAGATGGGGCCGTTGGGATCGTTCATCCAGTTGTGGGCCGGAAGCAGGTGATATTGGGGACGAAGCGGATCGGCGGCGAGTTTGCGGCAGAGCTCGGTCGTGGCCGGGTCGGTGGTGGACGGCAACAGACGAATCCACGGAGTAGTGAGTGCGGCTGCGCTGGAGAGTTGCACGAAAGCTCGTCGAGATAGCTGCATAGTTTGGGCCTCCAGCGCAGAGTGATCGCGAAACCGATTCGCATAACTCATATCACACGGGCGCGCGCAGGTGCGTTGGATATAATGCGGGAAAGATAAAACATATTCCACTCATCGTGCCCTCACACCCCTCCAGGCTCGTTTGTTTCGCGATCTCGGCGATGCTTGCCCTGAACGTTTCGTCGCTGGGACAGGCCGCGGCTCCCGCGAAAACTGCTGAGGGGCTTGCGCTCAAGCATGGGCAAGAGGCCCTGCAGAGCGGAGATATCGCGCGCGCGCGCGCTGAATTCGAGAAGGCCGTGCGGCTTGCTCCGAATGACGCGCAAGCGCAGTCGGCACTCGGTTGGGTTCTGGCCCAGCAAGGAGAACCGGACGCGGCGGTCACGCACCTTCGCGCCGCAATCAAGGCGAAGCCGGGCTTCGTGGAGGCGCGACTAACGTTGGCAGGTGTGCTGTCGCAGCAGGGAAGGTCCGCGGAGGCCGAGCAGGAGTTACGCGCCGCAGTGAAGATTACCCCAGGCAATCCTGAGGCTCACCGAATGCTGGCGAAGATTCTCAGCCAGCGGCCGGGAGAGGAAGGACTGGCGGAGATGCGGCATGCGGTCGATCTCGCCCCGCAACGCGCCGATCTGCGGGATGAACTGGGAATGATCATGGCACAGCGGAGTCAGTTTCCCGATGCGGAAGCGGCATTCCTGGAAGCGCTGCGGTTACAACCCAACCTGGAGCAGGCCCACTTTCACTTGGGCGTCGTGCGCTTGCAGGAGCAGCAACTGGACAACGCCGCCCGTGAATTGGGAACGGCGGTTGCGCTGGTTCCGCAGGATGCGGCAGCTCATTACTACCTGGCGAAAACTTTGACTGCGCAATCCAGAGGTCCGGAAGCGCTGCTGGAATTGCGACAGGCTGCCACTTTGAAACCGGACTGGTTTGAATTGCAGATGGAATTGGGGTTGGCGAGCAGGCGTGCCGGAGATGCAGACGGCGCGGTAAACGCGTTTACGGCGGCAGTGCAACTGCGGCCTAAGGATGCGGAGGCCTACAACAAACTGGGTTTGGCGCTCATTCAAAAAGGCGACGCAGAGGGTTCGCTTGCGAAATTTCAAACGGCGATACAACTTCGCCCAGACGACGGCACATTGCACGGGAATCTAGGCATCGCGTACATACAGCGAGCGGATTTTGCAGCGGCGATCACGGAGTTGCAGGCCGGAATCAAACTCGCGCCCGACGACGCATCGCTGCACTACAACCTGGGCCTGGCGTTCAAGCTGAAGGATCAGCTCGACAAAGCGGTACCCGAATTCCAGAACGCGATCCGGTTGCAGCCCGACCTGGCGGATGCGCACTACACGCTCGGGGTTCTATTCTGGCAAAGAGGCGAGTTCGACCAGGCCACCGACGAACTGCAGAAGGCTGTAAAGATTCAGCCCAATTACGCCGAGGCCCACTACACGCTGGGCACGGTCTTCAAGCAGCAGGGAAAGCTGCCGGAATCGGCGGCCGCACTGCGTGAAGCGATCCGGTTACAGCCGGATTTTGCCGGAGCGCATACCACTCTAGCCGCTGTGCTGCGGCAGATGGGCGATTCGCAGGGCGCATCCGACGAAGCGAAAGTGGGGGCGAAAATGGCTGCCTCGAGCAAGAATCTGCAGGCAGCAACGTTTTCGACGAACTCGGGAAAGAGGCTGCTAGGCGCAGGAGACTTGGATGGCGCCATTGCGCAATTTCGGTCGGCCATCAATTCGGAACCAAATTACGCCCCGGCGCATTATGAGCTAGGGCTGGCCTTACAGCAGAGCGGGCAGAAGGACGAAGCGACCAAAGAGTTTCAGAAGGCGGCCGAGTTAGATCCGCATTTGGTAGCGCCTCGCTAGGGTGCTAGTTGCCGCGATTGCGAACCGAGACCAGATCCGTCATGACGGGAACGCCGTGCGCGATTCTTACGTGGAGAAGCGCTTCAAACGGCTTTAAGTCGCTCGCTTTCGAAACTCTCAGCCGCTGCAAAAGTTCCTTGACGGAATCTTCCCGGCAGACATACTCAACCGCCGCCTGCGTGCCGAACGTGGAATTGCCAGCCAGGATCAGGATCGACCGCGATGGGTCCAAGCCAGGAAGCAGGCTCACCACCGCGTAGTCTTCCGTGGTCGGCTGATTCGCCGGCGTTGCCAGGAATAGATCGGGCTCACCCGTTTGCGGATGCACGTTGATTACGGCGAGATCGCCCTTACGCGGACCGGAATCGAGCCGCCGGAAGACGAATTCCCGGGTTCCCGGAATATCGAGCAAGGTGAGATTCTCGGAAGGCGATCCAACGAAGATCAAATCATTATTCTTGGCGTCGTCGAGCGAGAACAGCGCGCCACGCTTGACGCGAATGGGGCGATTAAGCAGGTCGAAGACGCGATCCAGCTGGTGGATGGCCAGCACTTCCCCCACGCCGGTGTAGTGATCGAGAATGAAGGCGCGCGTATCGGACGAGGGATTGAAGTAGCGCATCCCGGTCTCGGGGCGTCCCACGAAGCTGCCGTTGCTGAAGATCACCCAGGGCTGCTGGGGCCCGGTCAGAAAACGATTCCAAAAAACTTGATAGGCGGCGGGAACGGGCTGGTTGTTGGCGGCCTGAGTGTGCGTGCGCTGCCAAACCAAGAGACCGACCATCGCGAGGGTCGTAATCAGCAGCACGGACAGAATCGCGACCGCAATCGCCCAGCCGTGAGTTGAGGAAGTCTCCTCTTCTTTCTTCGATCCCGATTCGATGACGAGAGTAGTCGTGGCTTGGGTGCCCGCCTTGGGTGGACACAAGTGGAATGTGAGGGCGTAGGATCCCTTCGGGATTTCGACGACCAGGGGATCGTCGGGCCCCTCATGGGCGTAGTACTCGGCGAGCTTGACCCGCAGGCGTCCGGCCTGCACACGGACCGTGGAGTCACTTTGGGGGTCAAACCCAACGGGGCGCCCCAGAACCTCGGTGGCGATCTGGTATTCCTTAAGCGCTATGCCGGGGTGGTCGAGCGAATGTTCGGCCAAGTAGCGGAGCAGTTTGCAAAGTGATTCCGAGGTGTGGAGGCTATGGCTTTTAATAAGTTTATCTATTTGCTGGAAGCATTGCTCCCGACCGATGGCGAAGGTGTGAGTGACAGCCATATCACAGGGACGTAACAAAAACTGTATCTTGCTGCAATGTTAAGACTTTACACCTGTAACGGTATCAAACCTAGTGAAACCTGTGCCTGATAATAGTTTTGTACTACGACTGCACCGTACCAGCGCAAGTCTCCCTCTGCATTTCCGGGGCACATTGAGTTGGCGTCGAGGAGGAAAGTTCATGAAAAGGTCAGCATGGGTCGCAGTGGCGACATTCACCTTGTTGTGCGGTCTTTGGGTGCCCAGCGCACTCGGTCAGGCCGTATACGGCAGCATTCTCGGTTCGGTCACGGATCCTTCCGGGGCTGCGGTGAACGGAGCCAAGATCACCGTCACCAGCCAAAGCAAGAATGTCTCCACCGAGGTCATGAGCAATGAGAGCGGCAACTACAATGTTACGCACTTGATCCCGGACGTTTATGTGGTCCGCATCGAAGCTCAAGGCTTCAAGGTTCTGGAGTTCAAGAACATCCAGGTATCGGCGGACACTGGGTCGCGCATGGACGGCCAATTTCAAGTGGGTGGCTCCTCCGAGACCGTGGAAGTGACCAGCGAAGCGCCTCAGCTTAAAACGGACCGCGCCGACGTTGCGACCGAGTTCTCCTCAAAGCAGCTTGAAGAGCTTCCTATCTTCAACCGCAACTTCCAGAGCTTGGAGTTGCTCACGCCGGGAACCCAGATCATTACAGGCTGGGGGCACGCGGCCACCGAGAACCCGCAGGGCAGTAAACAGATCTTTGTGAACGGCCAGCACTTCAGCGGTACCGGCTACGAACTGGACGGCACCGACAATCAGGATCCGATTCTGGGCATCATCATCGTGAACCCGAGTCTGGACTCGGTGACAGAAACCAAGATCGCAACCCAGAACTATGACGCCGAGTTCGGCAAGGCGCTGGGCGGAATCATGACGGCGCAGACCAAGTCGGGCAGCAATCAGTTCCACGGCGCCGGCTACTTCTATGACTTGGATCCAGTGGATCCGGCGACGAATCCGTTTACCGGCAAGCCTGCTCCGAATAGCTGGAAGCAATTTGGCGGCGCGGTGGGCGGCCCCATCATCAAGAACAAACTCTTTTTCTTCGCCAACTATGAAGCCACGCGGCGCACCTCAGGCGTGACGCTTGCCGTGTCTGTTCCGACGGCTTTGGTTCGCTCGACCTGTCTCACGGCGGGCAGCCTGAACTGCGACCTGAGTGAATACTTAACCGCGAATCTGGGCGGCGGTGCTGGCCAGGTCTTCAACCCGTACGAAGCGCAGGGGTCGAGAACGGCTTATACGAACAACAGTATTCCCATGAGCGTGCTGCAGCAGTATGACCCCAATGGAGTAGCCGAGGGCATCCTCTCGCTGTTACCTGCTCCCAATGCGACCGGAATCAACAACGGCACGGTCGACAACTATACGGCCAGCGGAAGCGGCAGTTTCAACGACTATCAGTACACGGGGCGCGTCGATTACTCCGCGAGCCAGAAGCTTCAGATTTTCGGCCGCTACACGCACGCCCACTTTCTGCTCTCCGGTTCACCGGTCTTCGGAACCAAAATTGGTGGACCGGGACTGGGTTACCTGGGGCTGGCGGGGCAGTCGCTGATTAACAACTACAGCCTCGCGACCGGCTTCAATTACACGCTGAGCAACAGCCTGCTGACGGACTTCCGATTCGGATACTTCCGCTACAATCCGCATTCCACGAAGTATGACGGCAGCGTAGCCGCGGCAACCGCCCTCGGACTCCAGGGTTTGAATACTTCTGATCCCTCAACCGGCGGTCTGCCGGCTCTTGTCTTTGACCAGACCATCGGTGTCAACACGGCAGGCTCCAACGGCATTGGAGAGGGCCTCAACATCAGCCGCTGCAATTGCCCCCTGACCGAGAAGGAGCAGGGCATACAGTTTGTAAACAACTGGACGAAACTAAAGGGAAACCACCAGTTCAAGTTCGGTGTCGATTTGCGGCACGCGACCAACTTGCGCGTACCCTCGGACTCGAACCGTACTGGCATCCTCAACTTTAACCACCTAGGCACCTCCGACAACGGCGCGGGTGGCTTGGACATCGCCACTTTCCTGTTCGGGGAGGTAACGTCCTTCAACCGGTATGTGGGTTCACCCACCGAACTGAACGCGATCGAAACGCAAAACCGATACTTTATTTATGGACAGGACACGTGGCGCGCGACCCAGAAACTTACTGTGAACTACGGTCTGCGCTGGGAGTTCTACACTCCGGAGTACGTCAACGGCAAGGGGAACGGTGGTTTCGCAGTGCTGCCGGAAGGCGTGATTCGAGTTGCCGGTTACGGCGGCATCGGTATGAACGGTAATACCGCCAGCAACTACAAGCTGATTGCTCCGCGGCTTGGACTCGCCTATGAACTCAACCCCAAAACCGTGGTACGAATGGGCTACGGACGCAGCTTTGACATCGGCGTCTTTGGATCGCTGTTCGGTCACACCGTAACCCAGAACCTGCCGGTTCTGGCCAACGAGCAGCTCAATTCGCCCACCAACGACAACAAGACTCCCGCTTTCGATTTCGCGGGAACGCCGGGTTCCGCGGCTGGGTCTGCGGGGTGCTTGCCTGCTCCCTGGAACACCTCGATTTGCGGCCCGACTCCGAACCAGTTCCCTGTAATCCCAGCCAACGGGATTCTTCCGCTGTTTGGGCCTCAGGGTAACGTGTCGCCACACATCCGGCCCGACAAACTCGTAGCGCCGACCGTGGATGCGTGGAACGCGACCGTACAGCGGCAACTGAACAACAAGACCAGCCTGGAAGTGAGCTACGTGGGCAACCACGGCAGCCACGTGTTCAAGGGCAACAGTACTTCTTACAATGCGAACCAGGCGACAGTGGTTGGTTTCTTACCACCAAATGCGAATGGTGGCCTTGGTGGGCTGAGCTATAACGCGCGTGCGCCTTACAACACAGCCTTCTCGACTCCCTACACCGATCAGAATGGCGTAACGACCAACGTGATTTGCTGCTCGGGACAGGGAGTAAACCTGAATGGCGACGATGGAACCAACAGGTACAACGCGCTGCAAATCAAACTGGACCACCGTACATCTTCCGGTTTGACGCTCAACGCGGCTTACACCTATGCCAAAGCCTACGATAACGATGGCAGCTACCAGCCTGATCTTACTCAAGGATGGGGACGCCAGGACTTCAACCGCGACAGCGTTTTGATTCTGACCTCGCTGTACGAATTGCCGATCGGGAAGGGCAAGCACTTCCTGGGCAATATCGGCCGGGGAGCGGATATGGTGCTGGGCGGATGGCAGTGGAACGCAACCATGATCATCGGCAGCGGTCTGCCATTCTCGCCGGGCTACAACAACTGCAATTTCGACAGGGACACCGGACCTTGCCGCCCCAGCCTAACCGGGAGCTTCCCCATGGGAGCGGGTGGATTCAACACCACTGGGCCCAATCACGGTACGGTCGTCTACTTTACTCCAGTGCCCACCGCTCTTTGCGACAGTCCCTACAGTAATTCGAGCAATAAGCCGGACTGCCCAACCATCGTCACGCAAAGCGGCCCGTTTAGCGATCCGGGAATTGCCAAGTTCGGCAACGTCCACCGCAATCAGTTCACGGGGCCGGGGGAGTTCATGTCGGACATGTCTCTCTTCAAGAACTTCACCATTACTGAGACGGTCAAGGCTCAGTTCCAGGCGGAGTTCTTCAACGTGTTCAATCATGGGGTGCTCAACCTGCCCGGCAATACCTGTATTGATTGCAGTGGGGCCGGCATCATCAACAGCTTGCAGGGCGACAGCCAGATGCGGCAATTGCAGTTCGGCTTCCGGGTAACTTTCTAGACCGCGGCCGACTACCACGAACAAATCTGGGGGAGCCTACGGCTCCCCCAGATTTTCTTGCGCATGTTCTCTCCTTCCTTCTTTCCGGTTGGCACCGGGAAAGCTTTTCAGGACGAACACCGCCGGGAATGAAATCATGAAAAAGAAAGTGGTCGGGCTGGGAGAAGTGCTCTGGGATCTTTTGCCAGAGCGGACGTGTCTAGGTGGAGCTCCGGCCAACTTCGCCTATATCACCACGCTGATGGGCGATCAAGGCATTGTAGCCAGCCGGGTCGGCGAGGACTCGCGAGGGTTGGAAGCGCTGCGCCGCATGGAAGAACTCGGGCTCGATATCGAACATGTGCAGACGGACCGGCAGCGTCCGACCGGCACGGTGAAGGTGGAACTCGATGGCGCGGGCGTAGCGCGGTTTGACATTGCCCATCCCGTCGCCTGGGATTCCCTGGAGTGGAATTCCGATTGGCAGCACTTGGCCGAAAAAGCGGATGCGGTTTGCTTCGGATCGCTGGCGCAACGCTCGGAGGAGAGCCGGTCCACGATTCGACGTTTTCTCGGCGCCACGGCGCTGGGTACGGTGAAGATCTTCGACGTCAACCTGCGGCAGTCCTACTACTCGCATGAGATTCTTGCGGACTCGATGAGGCTGGCGGATATCGTCAAGCTGAATGACGAGGAACTGCCGAAGATCATGAACCTCGGCGGGCTCCCGCACAAGGACGAGTTGTCGTCGGCCCAGCGCTTGATCGGCGCCTATGATTTGAAGATGGTCTGCATCACGCGAGGCAGCCGGGGAAGTCTGCTGGCGCGGGGCAAGGATTCGAGCGAGCATCCGGGGTTTCGCGTCCAGGTGGCGGATACGGTGGGATCGGGCGACGCGTTTACAGCGGGACTAGTGCATGAATTTCTCCAGGGCGCGTCGCTGGGTTTAATGAACGAAGTGGCGAATCTGGTAGGAGCCTGGGTGGCGAGCGAGGCGGGCGCAATGCCTTCGCCGAAGCGCGGGGCGCTGGAACACTCTCTGGCCGAAATTCGCTGACGAAAAAGCGCCAAAACTTGCAGGCTGTTGTATAGTTACGAAAGATTTCTTTTGCTTTCGTTCTATAGCGACCTGTGAGAGGGAACTATGAAGCGCATCGGGTATACCAGGCGGGTAAGCCTTCCTCAGTTGTATTCCTCCATTCTTGGAATCCTATTTGCTGGACTTGCCGGCGCAATGCTCAGTTGTGCCAAGCCTCCCGCGCAGCCGAAGCAGGCGCCGTCGCGGCCTTCTGACATCAAGGTGGACGTGCGCGATGGAGGCCCGATCGTGCTGACGACCAGCGCGGCGGAGTTCCAGGTCCTTCCTTCGGGATTCCTGCAGGCGACTCTGTTGAAAGACGGCAAGCGGTTGACGCTCGACGAACCGGGCGTGGGATCGACCGGTGGCAGCGACTCCATTGTGATTGCGGGAAAGGAATTGGATTTCGTCCCGGATTTCGCGCAGGCGAAGGTGTCGGAAAGCGTCGGCAAACTCGGCCGCGGCAAGCGCGTGGAGATTCCGGCGCGTCCGCTAGCGCCCGCGGGAGTGAACATCGATCGCATGCTGGTGGTGGAGGTGTACGACGATCTTCCCAACACCGTGCTGGTCAGCACGGCGTACAAGAACGTCGGAGTCGCGGATTTCAAGATTGACCAGGTGTTGATGCAGCAGCACCGCTTCAGCGCAAAGCAAGTGGATGCCACAGCGCAGCCCTACGATATGTGGTCGTTCCAGGGATCGAGCTACGACTGGGGCAAGGATGACGTGCAGAAACTGACCCGGGTCTCTTCCCAGCCGAACGCCATGGGCGAAGCGATCAAAGGCGGCTACGGTGGCG
>Ga0209839_10000780_pt1 | contig 16278 bp, 12 predicted proteins | sample OrgsoiDNA2013050_FD_185800 | JGI IMG/M metagenome (GOLD analysis project Ga0209839, IMG submission 185800) | Permafrost soil microbial communities from the Arctic, to analyse light accelerated degradation of dissolved organic matter (DOM) -... | ecosystem: Environmental > Terrestrial > Soil >... | reverse complement strand
GAGACGCCCAAGCTCACAAGAGCGTTTGAAGACCGATTGGGCATCACGCAGCGCTTGATTTTTGACGGCGCTGGGCAGGGCGGCACGAAAGTCTTTGGTACTCACCTTGCCGGTGAGCACCTCGCTATCGAAGGCGGCAACCAGAACATTGACCGTGCTGATGTATTCCTGGCAGTGAGCCATGAGCAACCGGCTCTGCTCAGGGGTGGGATACAGCCGTACCTGTCGCGTGGTCGTGCTCATGTTCTACTCCGCCTTTCGCTTTCGTGCGCACGGGTTTCAACGCTCATAATGCTCTTCCTGCTCTAGAGACGATGGGACGCTATAGATGATTATGTCTTGTTGGTGTATCTCTTGCATGGAAACCGGTATAAACGGTACCATGTCCGTTGTCAACATCTCTCCCCGCTACATCGTGCCACCAGAAGGAACGCCCATTCATCTCCCGCTTGAAAGCCGGGAGCTTTCTGGGCCGCTCTTTGTAAAGAGAAAGTATAGATGATCAGACTTCCCAAAGGCGAGACCTCCGGGAAGCCTGAGTATGTTCAGGCCGATGTTTCCCCTACCGTCACTTCTACTGGTCGTGTCAGTTCGAGATCGATAGTCAAAGTTATCTCGTCGCTAGCAACCAGGCCGCCGCCAGCCAGCAGCATATTCCAGTTCAGCCCCCAATCCTTGCGGTTTACCTGCGCACGAAGACTGAAGCCAGCACTGTATGTATTCCAGGGACTCTGGCTCACACCGCCATACTCCACATCTAACACCACCTCTCTGGTAATATCGCGCATGGTCAGATCTCCGACGAGCTGGCCATGATGCGCGTCATTCAGCACCACGCGTTTACTTTTGAAGGTTATATATGGATACTTCTCTACATCAAAGAAATCCGCAGAGCGAAAATGTTCATCCCGCTGTGCATTATGCGTATTGACGCTGGCTGCCTCTATCTGTATCTCGGCCTTCGAGCGTCTGACATCGTGCTCATCGAGCTCCACGGTTCCCTGAAACTTTTCGAACTCTCCTCTTACCATCGAAACCATTAAGTGCCTGCCGGTAAAACCGATCCGCGTATGCCCGTAATCAAGCTGCCAACTCATGGAATCTCCCTTTCATGTTTCTAAGTTATGTCTAGTCTAGGCTCACTGCTAAAATCGAAGCCATATAGTTGCTTATACACTGATTGCATATACAACTACTTAGAAGTATAGCATAAAGTAGTTGTATATGCAACTGCTTTATGCTATACTCTCCGCATGACAAAAGAAGCGGAACAGATTGCGGCATGGCGAGCTTTTCTTACGGCCCATACAGTGCTTGTCGAGCGCATCGAGCATGAATTGGCGGATGCACAGGTTATGCCGTTGGGCTGGTACGATGTGCTGTTCGCCTTGTCTGAGGCCCCAGAGAAGCGCCTGCGTATGCACGAACTGGCGCAGGCAGTAGTACTCAGTCGCAGCGGATTGACACGTCTCGTCGATAGGCTCGAAGCGGCGGAGTTGCTCTATCGAGAGCGCATGGTTGCAGATCGACGTGGTGCATTCGCGGTCCTCACAGACAAAGGGTTGGCAGAGTTACGTAAAACATGGCCCGTCTATGCACAGGGGATCATGAAACATTTTGTCCGCCATCTCAATGATAATGAAATACACTTACTGACAGAAGTTTTTCAACGCCTACTTGCTAATATACACGAGGAGGAAGCATGAATCGTTGGCTCTACCTGCTCTTAATAGCAGTTCCGGCAGCAGTTATCGCCGAAGCATTACACGCCCCGCCGCTTGCCACATTTCTACTCGCCGCGCTGGGACTCGTTCCGCTCGCTGGCTTGATCGGACAGGCGACCGAAGCCCTGGCGGAGCGGCTCGGAGAAAACATCGGTGGCTTACTCAATGCAACATTCGGCAACGCGGCGGAGATCATCATTGGTCTGACGGCGCTGGCGGCGGGCCTGCCCGAGGTGGTACGCGCATCGCTGGCAGGCTCGATCATCGGAAACGTCTTGCTCGTCCTGGGATCGGCGATGCTGGTGGGCGGCTGGCGCTTTCGGCGGCAGACGTTCGACCGGCGTTCGGCGGGCCAGTACTCGTCCATGCTCGCCCTGGTCGTCATTGGCATGGCGATTCCTTCGCTGCTGGCGACCGTCGGCGAGGGCATGCGTCCAGGAGCCGCCGTCGTACAGGGCAATGAGCTGCATCAGCTCAGCATCGTCATCGCTATTATTTTGCTCCTGTGCTACGTGGCCTACATCGCCTACACGGTCTTCGGCCTGCGCGCATCCCATCCGACCTCGCGCCCATCTTCTCCAGTAGAGCAGGAGGAGAAACAGCTCTCGGCGACGCTGGAAGAGAAGACTCAGCACGCGAAGGCGCGTCCAGGCTTTTTAGGCAAGCTGGCGTTCTGGTGGGGTAGCACGCTCTGGTTGCCGATCGTCGTCCTGGCCGCCACGACGGTCGTTACCGCGGTCGTGAGCGAGGCGCTGGTGAGCACGATCGAGCCATTGACGCACCAGATCGGCCTGAACGAGTTCTTTGTTGGTCTGATCGTGCTGCCGATCGTCGGAAACGCTGCCGAGCACTTCTCCGCCATTACCGCGGCCACACACAACCGCATGGAGACCTCGATGGCGATCACCGCTGGCTCGTCGATCCAGATTGCGCTGCTGGCCGCGCCGATCCTCGTGCTGGCGGGTCCGCTGCTGGGAACGCCGCTCGATCTCAACTTCTCCCTGCTGGAAGTTGCCCTCTTTGGCCTGGTCGCCGGTCTCTACGCGCTCATCAGTCTAGACGGTGAGTCCACCTGGCTCGAAGGCTTGCTCCTGTGCGCATTTTATCTGATCCTGGCGGTCGGCACCTTCTTTAACCCGACATGATGAATGCCGTCCCTACTCTGATGCTGCGAGAAATGTTACGCGTACGTGCGACGTGCCGTAGCGGGTCCGGTAAACGCGGCTACATTGGCGGCTGGCTGATTGTTGAGCGGGAGCGAGCCGCTCTGGCCTGACGCCAGCGACTGCATCAGGGTCGGAATGGGCTGCGCGGAGCAGGCGCTCGCGGGCTGGTTCTTCGTCGCTACACAGATGGCCGCCGTCATATAGTTCGCGGCACCAACGATATTCTTTGTCACCGTATCGTTCGGGTCTGAAAGCTTGCTCACGATATCCTTCTGCGAAAGATTCGCCAGGACGCCCGGATCGAAGAATGGGCCAGCGCGGTACTGATTGGCGATATCGATAAATGGGTAGCCCGTAACGTTGAACGCGGTCAACAGCTGCTGCTGGGCCGAGGTCGGGTTCTGCAGCGGCTTGCCATCACGATCCTCGTTCTCCAGGGGCACGAAATCGATGACGGAACTGGTGTATTTGCTATTTAAGAAGGTCAGAGTCGACGTATTGGCGTCGGTGTCTGTGCTGCTAGAGAGCGTCAGTGGCAACTGACTGAAGGTGCCGAAGCGACTCAGCGCAACGGCCATAGACCAGCGGTTGGCGGCGCAGTATGGGCAGAACTCGGCACCGTAGTAAAAGACCTGCGGCTTCCCGTTGGGTCCGGTGAGCGGCGGCTGGCCCTGAATGGCCGAAAAAGGATTCTGCACGCCACCGGTATTCACGTCCATTGATACGCTCTGGCTCACGTTGGACACGGCCTTGAGCACGGCTGGATCGGTTGCGCCTATGATGCCAGCGGGCTTCTGGCTATTAGAGATAAAGATGAAGACGCCGATAATGGCGATACAGGCCAGGACGATACCACCAATCCACCACCAGCCAGTGTTGCGGCGTGCGACCTGCTTGCGTACCTTCTGCCCGGAGGCAGCCGCTGGTGTGGTGCGCGCCGCCGTCGCGGTGCCTCCCGCTGGACGCGTATTTTCCAGGCGCTGCTGGCGCTGGGCCTGCCGGGATGCAGTGTTGTGCGCCGCCTGTGCATTATTTTGTTTCTTTTTTGCCATGAATGATATTCCCTTCTGTGACAGTACTACTTCCTATTTTAACGTACGAGGTCACGTGTAGGTTCCTTTTTTGGGCCTAATAGGAGAGAAAAAGATGAAATGCAAATACGTAATAGAGCAATAAGCGTCTAAAAAATTAATACGTTCATATACACATATAAACGTCAAAAATCATGTAGGGGCGCGATTTATAAGCCCGTACGCGCGAAATGTGAAACACGTACGGGCTTATAAATCGCGCCCCTACATGATGTATTACGATCATCATGTTATATGGAACGCACAGGGTTCATCAATGCGGACCGGCGTTGCGCACTTCGTCGGTTGGCAGAACGAACTGGGCGAAGTTCTTCTTGAAGCGGCTCGCCAGGTCTGCTGCGCGCCGATCGTATGCATCTTTGTCGTCCCAGGTCTCGCGTGGAACCAGGATCTTGCCGGGCACGTCCGGACAACTCGTGGGGACGTGCAGGCCAAAGACGGGATCAGTCACCAGCTCGGCCTGGTCGATAGCGCCGTTGATCGCGGCACGCACCATCGCACGCGTGTAGTTGATGTTGATGCGGCTACCGACGCCGTAGGGACCACCGGACCAGCCGGTATTGAGCAGGTAGCAGCGAACGTTGTGCTTCTCGATGCGCTCGCGCAGCAGATTCGCGTACTCGCCTGGGCGCAGGGGCAGGAAGGCCGCGCCGAAGCAGGAACTGAACGTGGCCTGCGGCTCCGTCACACCCGCCTCGGTACCCGCCAGCTTGCTCGTATAGCCCGACAGGAAGTAGTACATCGCCTGCTCCGTCGTCAGTTTCGAGATCGGGGGCAGCACGCCAAAAGAATCTGCCGACAGGAAGATTACTGCCTGTGGATGACCGCCCATACCCGATGGGACTACGTTATCGATAAAGTCGACCGGGTAGGCTACGCGCGTATTCTCGGTCAGCGAGTCGTCCGCGTAGTCCGGCACGCGCGTCTCGGGATGGACCACGACGTTCTCGCAGACCGAGCCGAAGCGGATCGCGTTCCAGATCTGCGGCTCGTACTTCTGCGACAGGTTGATGCACTTCGCGTAACAGCCGCCCTCGAAATTGAAGACGCCGTTATCGCCCCAGCCGTGCTCGTCGTCGCCGATCAGGTGCCGCATGGGGTCGGCGGACAGGCTCGTCTTGCCGGTGCCGGATAGGCCGAAGAAGAGCGCCACATCGCCCGCGTCGCCGATATTGGCCGAACAATGCATCGGCAGCACACCCTCGGCGGGCAGAATAAAGTTCAGCACGGTGAAGATCGACTTCTTGATCTCGCCAGCATACTCGGTTCCGGCGATCAGCACCAGCCGCTCCTCGAAGTCAATGATAATCGCCGCCTCCGAGCGCGTGCCGTGAATGCGCGGATTGGTGTGGAAGTGTGGGATCGCGATAATCGTGAAGCCGGGCCGCGTGCTTGCCGCATCGCGTTCTTCTCTGCGCAGGAAGAGCTGGTGCGCGAACAGGTTGTGCCACGCCATTTCGGTAATGACCTGGATCGGCATGCGATAGCGCGGATCGGCACCCGCCGCGGCATCCAGAATATAGACATCGCGCCCCTGCAAATAGTCCGCCAGACTGCGCCGCACCATCTCGAACGACTCGCGTGTCATCGGATGATTCGTCTCACCCCACCAGATCTTCTGGGCCGATTCTTCGTTGGAGACGATAAACTTATCCTTAGGCGAGCGTCCCGTGTGCGAGCCAGTGGTTGCCGTTATCGCGCCATTGGCCGCCAACAAGCCCTCCTTGCGCGCCAACGCGTGCTCGGTTAAGACGGTAGGCGAGAGGTTCCAGTAGATGTTGCCTAAATTTACAAGTCCGTAGTCCGCCAGGGCCTTCCTGTTCATCAGCATTGTCATAATGTCTCTCCTCCCTTGCGAGAGCCGCAATCAAGCGTTGCTTTCTAAGCACAGGTTTTCTTTTTTCTCCTTCGAGTATACCCCATGCGCCACTCCTGTAGCATTTCCAGCTCTAGAAGACGGCTATGCTGAATATAGGGAAGATAAGAAGGAGGTTATGTGGTATAAAATGGCTTGAGAAGGCGTTTCTTGCCCATACCGCTGTTCTTTTTCCGTGGGTGATGTGCGCTAGAAGAGATGGATATAGAACCCTGGAGTTATGTGTTAGTTCAAAAAGTTGTATGGATGAGGGGATGGTGTGTGTATAATTTTGCAAAAAGGATTTTCCTGAGCAACCAACCACTGATGTAGGGGCGTGATGGGATTGTGGGGGCGCGGCGGGATTGTGGGGAACGACGGGCTTATAAATCGCGCCCCTACATCATGGTATTATCTGGCCTCACGCGCCTTAGGCGACGGGCGTACCCGTCTCGGGAATACCGCTCTCTCCCGGCGTGGGAGCTTCAATCTGCTCAATTTTTCCAAGGATGAAGAGGAAGCAGAATATGCCAACGAGAAGAATAGCACCGGTGATAAGGAAGTTTATACCAAAGCCATAGCGATCAGCAACAATACCTGCGACGATGGGAGCTACGATGCCACCCAGATTGCCCAGGAAGTTCATAATGCCCCCAACAGAGCCGACCGTTCCTTTAGGCGCGATTAATGACGGGACGCTCCATGCTATAGGGGCCGCGAAAGCCAGGCCAGCCAGAGAAATTGTTAACCAGATGATTGCTACATTGATATTGGTAGTAAAGGTTGCACCAGCAGCAGCAACACCCAGTAACATCCCGATGGTAAACAAGGTTCTTCTGACCCTGGTAGGCTCATAGCCGCTTGAGATTAATTTATCAACCAGGACACCGCCGATAAGCACATCGGTTATTGCTGCGACGAGCCAGGGAATAATGAGGTACAGGCCACTTTTCAACACCGACGCGTGTAATTGTGTTTGCAGATAGCCAGGCAACCATACGAGGAACAGGTTAAACGCATAGTTATAGCAAGTAAAACCCAGGGTCAAGCCCCATATTTTCCGTTGACGCAAGAGAAAACCCAGGCTGCTTGCGGCGTTGGCAGGAAATGTACCTTCTTGTTGTGCCCCGCCCTCAACAATATAGTTGCGCTCCGCTTCTGACACTCTCCTGGACTCGCCGGGATTGCGATAGAGCAGCCAGAAAATGATCGCGTAGATAAGACTCAGGATGCCAGTTACCCAGAAGCCAGCGCGCCAACCCCATGTGGCGACCGCGAGTGCAATGGTAGGAAGTCCAATCGCACTCGACAACTTGGCCGCCGCATCAAACGCGGTAGTGGCACGTCCTCGCTCTGTGAGAGGAAACCAATAGCCCGTAGCTTTGGCTGAGCCGGGAAAGGCCGGAGACTCACCAATACCAAGCAGAACGCGGGAGAGGATAATAAGCCCGAAGCCATTGACAATGGCGGTCATGAAACTTGCAATCGACCAGATAATCGTGCCAACGCGTATCATCCACTTTACGCCTATCCTGTCCAGCATAGTACCAACAGGAATTTGCAGGAGCGTATACGACCACAGATACGAGGAGAGAATGACCCCGATATCAGCATTCGAGAGATGAAACTCCTTGATGAGCGGTGTTGTCGCTACGGAGAGATTGACACGATCAAAGTAATTAATGACGATACCAACGCCTAAGAGAGCCGCAATGCCCCAACGTACGTTGCCAACTCGCTGCTGCTGCATAGGAAAAACTCCTTTGTTTGTGAAAATACAACCTACGAAGGTAATACGTATATAGTGGTGCTTATCGATACATGTCAATGTTTGCGGGCGTCGTGTGAGGGCGCGGCGAGCTGGTAAATCGCGCCTCTACTGCTCTGCCGAACGTCATAAATGCGGTCCCTACCCTGGTGGGGTCTCAATGATCTTTGACAGAGTACTGCCATAATGATTGAACCCCTTCTCCCAACCAGGCAACCGGCGTATGGACCAGCTTCAGCGCGTCCGTGATTTATCATGTTCCTCTCCATTGCATCTAATAGGGCGTAGAGGGATACGATAAATCGCGGACGCCGTAAACGTGGTCCCTACCCCAGAACAGGGTATATGAATGTTAAAAGATTGCAACATTTTGGTTAAGGTATTACAGTGATTGGATATATTGCACGAATTGGTCGCCGCGATCGAATTCGTTGAGGAACATGCCAAAGCTGGTGAAGCCGGGCGAGAAGAGCAACACGTCGCCCGGACGCGTCAGGGCAACGGCGGCGTGCATGGCGGTGAGAAAATCGCTGAAGATACCGCGCATCGGCGAGGGTACGCCCTGGCGACGCGCTTCCTCCTCGACAGCTGGCACCAGCTCGTCGGTGCCGCTGCCCGCGAGGAGCACCACGTCCCGGCAGCGCTGCACGATTGCGGCGGGCCAGCGCTCCAACGGCAGGTGCTTGGTATTGCCACCGGCCACCAGCACGATCGGTTGCTCATATGCCTCCAGGCCGACGCGCCCCGCGACCGGCGTGGTGCTGGCGCTATCGTTGATGTAGCATACACCCTTCAGGTCACGCACTACGTCCAGGCGATGCGCGATGCTGCCAAAGCGGCTCACCGTCTCCGCAATGATCTCATCCGCCACACCGAGCAGGCGCGCAGTCGTCGTAGCGAGCAGGATATTCTCTAGATTGTGTTTGCCAGCGAGCGGCGTATCCGTGAAGATAAACGGGTCGATGTCGCTAGAGCCGCGCGCGAAACTGCCACCCAGCTCGATGCTCGTGAACCAGGTCGCGCCGGGTGCCTCCTCGCCGAAGCGGCGCGTCCAGGGATTGTCGTAGTTGAAGATCGCCATGCCCTGCGCGGACTGGTGGCGGAAGATATTCGCCTTCGCCTCGGCATAGTCCTCCATGCCATTGTAGGTGTTGAGGTGATCGGGATACACGTTGGTCATCACAGCGACCGAGGGACTGATGGCGTGTGGTGCCAGGCCCTCCAGCTGCCAGCTTGAAAGCTCCAGTACCACCAGCGTCCGCTCGGTGATCTGCGGCAGCAGCGAGAGCGTCTCGACACCGGCGACGTTGCCGCCCAGGACGGCGGGCGCGCCACTGGCGACGAGGATCTCGTAGAGCAGGCTGCTCGTCGTCGTCTTGCCGCGCGTCCCCGTCACGCCGATGATGCGGCCAGGGCAGGCCAGAAAGAAGAGCGCGCTCTCCATCTCGATGCGCGCGCCGTGCTCCTGCGCCAGGAGGAGGTAGGGCGAGGAACGCGAGACGCCGGGGTTACGGATCACCACATCGGCCCAGATAAAATCCTCGTCGCGATGCTGGCCCAGCACGAACTCAATAGGCAGGCCAGCGAGCGCCTGCACGCTCGGTGCCAGCACTTCGGGGGATTTCATATCGGTCACGCGAACGTCCGCGCCCTGCTGGGCAGCGTAGCGCGCAACCGCCATGCCGGAACCCTGCAAACCCAGGCCCATTACCAGCACACGCTTGCTACGTAGATTCATAACCCATTATCCTCTATTCCTGACGCGCAACAGCGCCGCTCTTTCTGCTCTATCAAACGTCAATTGAACCCCTTCTCCTAACCAGGCAACCGGCGTAGGGACCAGCATCAGCGCGTCCGCGATGTATCGATTTCCTCTCCCTACATCATTGGGAACCGGAGAGGATTACGATAAGTCGCGGACGCCGTAAAGTAGTTCCTACCCCAGAACGGGTCATATGAATGGTGACAGAGCATTGCTTGCTGCCATGATAGCAGATCGGCATTGAGGATACAAATCCTGAGCGCTACTGAGAGAAGCCACATATTTCTTGAGCGAATATTTAGTTTTTTCGCCGCAATCTTGAGCCGCCATTGATGATTATAGTGTGTATGCTAAGACAAGCAATGATAGCTATCAGGAAGATCCTGCAAGCAAGGGAGGGTCACATGGATGTGCCCGTTTCTGGAGACGATAGCGTTTCATGATATAAGTGCCGCGTATACTTATTTCAGTAGAGATGGAGCTTGCCCCCATCCGGCCCAGGGAGCCACGTTGTGGGCAAGCGGATGGGGCTTGCCCCATCCCTACTGAAGTAAGTATACGCAGGCAGGAGGAAAGCCTCGCATGGACCCGACAGAGGAGATACTGACTCAGAACTCTTCGCACAATAATGGCTATAAAGAACAGCCAGCCATTGTTGACGAAGAGGACCCGAGCGTTTTGATGCGCACAGAGGTACGCCAGGGCAGCCGACTCGGCGATGTCCGCGTGCGCCTGGTGCGTCCCTCACACTCTATGTTTCGTCGTCTCGATTCAGGTCTACTGGAAGCTACCGCTGCTACCCAGAATGCGCGTACGCCCTGGGAGCGCTTCACACAGCGTACACGGCGCTTTCTCATCGGCGCACCGATCACCACTGCTCAGGCGGAGCACGAACGCCTCACCAAATTCAAGGCGCTGGCGGTGCTCTCGTCCGATGCCATCTCGTCCGTTGCCTACGCGACGGAGGCCATTCTCCTCACGCTTGTCGCCGCAGGCTCGGCCAACCTTGGCTATACCCTGCTCATCAGCATCGCCATCGTCGCGCTGCTGGCCATCGTCGCCATCTCCTATTTGCAAACGATTCCCGCCTATCCGAACGGCGGAGGATCATACATTGTCGCCAAAGACAACCTGGGCACCATTCCAGGACTAACGGCGGCAGCCTCCTTAATGATCGACTATGTACTGACCGTCTCCGTCAGCATCTCAGCAGGCGTCCAGGCGCTGGCAACGCTCTTCCCGTCGCTGAGTCCATACGTTGTGTTCATCGATGTTGCCCTGGTTATCATCATTACCATCGTGAACCTGCGCGGCGTGCGCGAATCGGGTTCGATCTTCGCGATACCAACGTATATATTTATCGGCAGCGCCCTGCTGCTCATCATCGTTGGCGTCATCAAGGTCTTCCTGCTTCAACACCAGGGAATCGTCGGGCACTTTCAGCCGGTAGCCGGAATAGAACCGCTCAGCATCTTCCTGATTCTGAGATCGTTCGCGGCTGGTTGTTCCGCCATGACGGGCGTCGAGGCCATCTCCAACGGCATACCGGCGTTCCAAAAACCGGAGCCGCGCAACGCCGCGATCACACTCACCTGGATGGCGACCATCCTGGGCACGCTCTTCATCGGCATCAGCCTGCTGGGCCTCTCGTATGGCGTTGAGGCGAATCTGGCAGGCAATCCAACGGTCATAGGACAGATCGCGCACCATGTCTTTTCAGGCTGGCTGTACTTCATGTACCCGGTCTTCCAGATAGCAACGCTGCTCATTCTGACATTGGCCGCCAATACCAGCTACTCCGACTTTCCGCGCCTGGCCTCGCTCCTGGCCCGCGACCACTTCCTGCCGCACCAGTTCGCCTTCCGTGGCGACCGGTTGGCATTCTCAACGGGGATCATCTCCCTGGCCATCCTGGCGGGCCTGCTCCTGATCGTCTTCGAAGGCAACACAACGGCGCTGATCAACCTGTACGCGGTGGGCGTCTTCCTGTCGTTCACCCTCTCGCAGAGCGGCATGGTGCGTCACTGGTGGCGCTTGCGGCAGGAACACGCGGGTTGGCGGCACAGCCTCGCCATCAACGGCCTGGGAGCAGTGACAACGTTCGTGGTCGCCCTGGTCATCGCCGTTACCAAGTTCACGGAAGGCGCGTGGGTCGTCGTACTGCTTATCCCGACGCTCATTCTCTTACTGCTCGGCATCAGGAAACACTACTTGCACGTGGAACGCGAGCGCACGACGGTCCTGCCTATTTCGCCGAAGGATATCCATCACTTCCTGATTGTGCCTGTGCGCGAGTTGAACACTGCCGCCCAGCAGAGCATCGCCTACGCCCGCTCGATCTCGCCGCACGTTACCGCCGTCCATATCGCTATTAATGCGGAGAAGACAGCTGTCTTGCAGGAAAACTGGAAAAGGTGGCAGGAAGGGCTGACGGAATACGAGCAGGTGCCGCTGGAAATCATCGATCAGGGAGGCCGTTCTCGTGTCCGCACGCTGCTTGATTACATCAATACGCACCAGGAGGCTGGCAAGACGTTGACCGTGCTGCTGCCCGAAACGATCAGGAAGTCGATATGGGGGAGCTTGTTCAGCGATCCTGGCGCGCTGCGCTTGAAGTTCACGCTCTTCTTCCGGCCTGAGATCGTGGTGACAAACATACCCACCTATGCAAAAGAGGGAGCAACGCCGCTACGTCCACGCGATATCAAGCATCGTTTTATCGTGCCGATCGCTGAACTGGATCGCGCCTCGCTGCAAAGCCTGGCCTATGCGCGCTCGATCTCGCAGCGCGTCGCCGCCCTTCACGTCGCCATCGACGCGCACGATGTGGATATCATCAACGCGAAATGGCTGCGCCTGCGCGAGCACCTCACAAAAGAGGAGGAGACGCAACTGGTCATTATCGAGTCGCCGTATCGCTCACTGCTGCGCCCTCTGCTGGCCTACATCGAGACCATGCGCGAGCTGCACCCCGAGGATACATTGACGGTCATTCTGCCCGAGTTCGTTGTTGCGCACTGGTGGGAATATCTGCTGCACAACCAGACAGCGCTGCAATTGAAGTCAGCGTTCACCGCCTTTCCCGGCCTGGTTGTTACCGATATTCCCCAACACCTCGTAAAACACGGTAGGGGCGCGATTCATAAGCCCGTTGTTTCCCCATAAACCCGTATTGGCGTCAGTGCGTGATGACCTTCACCGTGCGCACCACCACAAGCACGCGCGACGGATCGGCAACTATGCCCGCTAGCGCCTGCTCGACGTTGCTGGCGGGCATATACTTCGCGAGAAGTGGACGTAACAGGTCGCCGTAATTCTGCTCGATGACCTCGGCGCGCCCATAGGCTACCACGTACTTGTGGGTCGCGACATCATCGACGATCAGAGCGATATTCGGGTCGCGCTTGAGATTGGGATATTTGGCGCGATCCTTTGTCGTCGAAAAATAAAAGGCAGTGCCATCCCAGTAGTACCAGACGGGCGTGAGCTGCGGCCCCGCGTCGGCACGAACCGCGCCGATGATGGCATTGTTTGCTTTAGAGAGAAACTGCTGCAATTCTTCGTTGGTCATCATTCTCTATTCTCCTATGTCTGACAAATATCTTACTTGTAAGAGGAAAGATACTATGGAAAGGTAAGCATGTCAAGGACGGGCTTATAAATCGCGCCCCTATCACATAGGCGAGGGGTCGATATATGGGTGAGCGTATCAGATGTGTTGCTGATGAATGGAGGGCGCTGGTCGGCAACGCATATCGACACGCTCGCTGCCTACATCGCTTCCTCGCCTATGTGATAGGGGCGCGATTGATAAGCCCGCCGCCTCCATACGCCCGCCGCTACCCATGCATCCTTGTCATCCCCGGTGCAGCAGGCTCGCCCGCCAACTCGTGGTAGACGCGCAGATAGCCCTCCGCCATAGTGTGGACAGAAAAGTGTTCCTCGACGTGTGTACGCGTTGCGCCTCGATCGATATCAGCAATGTGTGGAATGCGCGCCACCATCTCATCCAGTGTGTCGACGAGGAAGCCCGTCTGGCCATCGACGATCAGCTCCGATGCCGCGCCACGCGCAAACGAGATCACCGGACAGCCAAGCGCCATCGCCTCGATCATCACCATGCCGAAGGGTTCCTCCCACTCGATGGGATTGAGAAAACCGTATGCGCGGCTCAGTAAAGAGATCTTCTGCTTCTGATTGACCGGTCCGATATACTTGACCTGATCGTTGTCCAGCAGGGGCTTGATGACATCGGCAAAATAGCTCATCGATGCCTGTTGATAACGATCGACCGTGCCAGCCAGGACGATCGGTCGCTGCGCCCGTTTCGCGGCCTCGATGGCGAGATGAACGCCCTTTTCGGGCACAAAGCGGCCCAGCCAGACCAGGAAGTCGCCGCGTTTAGCGCGTGTGGGCACAAAGTTCTGCGTTGAGAGGCCGTTATACACCACGTCAATTATGTTCAGCTTCGCAGGCGCGGTGTCGCGGGCCTGCTCGCTGATCGCCACGGTGGGGACCGACGCGGCCCATTGCTGCAAGTAGAAGTCGTCGGCGTTCCCGATCCAGTTCTGCACACGATCAAAGGGAAAGCGGCTGTGCAGGGTCGCGACATGCGGCAATGCGAGCGCCGCCGTCATGGGAAAGATATAAAGATCTGCCGCCGAAGACAGGTGTGTATGCACGATATCGAAATCATGCGCGGCAATATATTGCAACGCCATATGCAAATGATAGTATGCCTTGAGGTGATCCGACCAGGGCACACCCTCTTCACGCAGCGTTTTGGGTAAGAATGAGACCAGGTGCGCCGACGTTTTTGTATCGGCTGTGGCAAATAGCGTGACATCGTGACCCAGCGCCACCAGTTCTTCCACCAATGTATAGAGCACCTGCTCGGTCCCTCCGTAGTTCTTGGGAGGGATGGCGAGCCACGGTGGGGCAATTTGTGCAATCTTCATGCGTTTTATGTTTCCTTTTTATCCCCCTTGAGAAAGAAAGAGCCCAAAGGGAGAGCTCCATATGTAGTGAAAAGAGCGTCCATCATTTAGCTCTTCTATACTTATTCTACGATTGGAGTTAACGAAAAGAGTCAATATCCCGCAATGCGCCCGCTGCTTTGCATCTTTCGTGTATAATGAAAGGGTGGAGAGCTATTTTCGCAAGACAGTATTTCGCACAGCGGGGCAGCGCGCGTGGAGCGTCGGTGTGTGTTAGTGTGCCCCAAATTAGCGAGAAAGAGCAATACATTGATCGAGAACAATGCACAAGTGCACAGAGTTTATATAGATCCCAGTGAAACCATTACGGATGTGCGCGAACGGCTCGCGTGCCTGCCACAGCAGAGCATCGCGCTCGTCGTGCCGCAGCCGACACAGCTCCAAAATATCGTCGCCTGGAAGCTGCTGGCGCGCTGTGTTCGGGAACTGGGCAAAGAGGTGCTGATTGTGAGTTCCGATCGACAGATACGCGCCCTGGCAAAATCGGTCAAGTTCGCGCTCGTACCCGCCGCGCTTCCCACCGAGGCCCGTCCACGCACAGTGCGCAAAGCGAGCGGGCGCGCCAGTTAAATTGACATCACCCAATAATAATGACATACGGGCACGACCCACAAGCCCACCGTGCCGTTTGTATATAACGACACATTCGTAATACAGAAACGCACATTATAATGTAGGGGCGCGATTGATAAGCCCGTCGCCCCAACGCATGAAAGTCCCAATATATGATAGGGGCGCGATTGATAAGCCCGTTGCCCCTCAATCCCGCCGCGTTTCCCATCCCGATGCGCGGATCGATGTGGGGCGGAACGGGCTTATCAATCGCGCCCCTATCACAGAGGGTCCGGTATTACATGATGGGGGGCATTATTATTACGAACGGACGGGCTTATCAATCGCGCCCCTATCACATGGGCATGGGTGTCGCGTCCTGTATTCATCAATTATGCCTGCTCCCTCAGCCAGCCGTTCAGGCGTTGCTCAAGACCGTCGCGCACTTTTCTGAATGCGGCCAGCTTCTCTTCCTCGCTTCCCTGGACCGCCGCTGGATCGGGGAAGCTCCAGTGTATGCGCTCTGCCCGGCCTGGGAAGATGGGGCAGTGCTCCGCCGCGTTGTCGCATACGGTTATGACAATATCGAAGGGCTGATTGTGGAATGCGCTGACATGCTTCGACCTGTGCTGGCTGATGTCGATGCCGCGCTCCTGCATCACCTGGATCGCGAGGGGGTTCACGCGCGAGGGGGCCGTGCCAGCGCTCACGACCTCCACGTTCTTGCCGCTCTCGCCTGCCAACGACCGTAACAGTCCCTCCGCCATCTGCGAGCGGGCGGAATTACCGGTGCAGAGGATAATCACACGTTGTGTCATTGCGTTTTTCCTTTCGTCCATATGTTCCAGAACACACACACCAGAATCCTGAGATGCGCGTAACACGCTGCGATGCAGGGTCGCAATTCCCCGCGTATAGCTCAAAAACCTTGTTTTTTTCCTATTTCCATGCAATAATCTGCAAGAATCCGTTCTATTGAATATACTGATTTTTATGAGTGTAAAGCAACTGTGTTTGCAATCAATGGCGTGCCATCACGTTGGTAATCAATGGCGTGCCGTTCCGTTGGCAATCAATGGCGTGCGTTTGTAATCAACGGGTGCCGTTTCCACGTAGGGACCGCATTTATGCCGTCCGGCGATTCATCGCCGTGTACCATACAACGGGGATAGCGACAATATGAATGTTTCACGCGCATCATCCAATGAAATATTACATAACGAAATAGTACACGGCGATGAATCGCCGGACCGCATTTATGCGGTCCCTACGGTGATGGGAGATTATCAGGGTATGGTGCTGAGGGATTATGTGTGTATGGTGGTGGATGATTTTAAGCGTACGGTGGTGGGAGATTATGGGC
>Ga0209839_10000779_pt1 | contig 16279 bp, 10 predicted proteins | sample OrgsoiDNA2013050_FD_185800 | JGI IMG/M metagenome (GOLD analysis project Ga0209839, IMG submission 185800) | Permafrost soil microbial communities from the Arctic, to analyse light accelerated degradation of dissolved organic matter (DOM) -... | ecosystem: Environmental > Terrestrial > Soil >... | reverse complement strand
AAAAGCTATGAGTTTCCATTAGAGGAAATACGTAAACTGGCACCTGATATACAATGGAAATATCTTCCAGTGATCGCACCAACGCTTTCACCTGTCGAACATGTCAGGTTATTGGAGAATGGTACAGGGCTTGTAGCAGCGATGCACGGCGGGTAAATGCAGGACAATTCTTTACGCCTTCCACTGTAGCTCATTACATGGCTAATATAACTGGTGAATTTGAAAATGGAATGCATATTCTTGACCCAGGAGCTGGAGTTGGTATCCTAACCAGTGCAATCTGTGAGAAGGCCATTCAGCAAAAATTAAACAAAATCTTTATTACAGGCTATGAATCTGATCCTGTACTATATGTACTCTGTCAATGGATGCTCACACGGACACAAGATATTTTAAACGAGCACGGCATCGATATATCTATTGAGTTATATCAACGCGATTTTGTCGAAGCAATGGCAGAAAAGAACACGTCACTAAGTCTCTGGTCTCAAGATTCACATCTAAAGCATTCTTTTGATCTGGTCATACTCAACCCTCCCTATTTCAAGGTTAATCAAAAGGATCCACGGGCTCATCTTGTAAAAGAGATCGCGCAAGGGCGTACCAACATGTACACAATATTTATGTCTTTAGCGGCTTCCGCTTTAAGGGTGGGAGGGCGTTTTGTATCTATTACGCCTCGGTCATTTGCCTCTGGGGCATATTTTAAACACTTCCGCCAGCAATTTTTTAATACGATCGAACCCGAACTTATCCATATATTTGACTCTAGACGATCGGCGTTTGAGGAGGCAGAAGTACTCCAAGAAAATATTATCTTATCGGGCACAAAAAAAGGTTCTATCCCTATAGATAGCCCCTTTGTCATTGTTTCAAGATGTCATGGTTTAGACGATCTTGCTCATCCGCTGATGCAACAGATACAGCGTCGTTATGTTATCGACAATACACAAAAAGATCCTATATTACAATTACCAACAAGTGATATTGATATACATCTTTTACAGGCATTCAAACGATGGAATAATTCTCTTACGACCTATGGTCTAGAAATATCGACGGGACCGGTTGTCCCATTTCGTGCGCTAAACGTCCTTACTGCTACTGAACATGTTGAGAGCGGTTCAGCAGTCCCATTGTTATGGCTACAACATATACGGCGCATGAACATCAGTTGGCCGCTTGAGAACTTCAATAAACCACAAGCTGTATTGCTTAATGGAGGGCAAAAGCAGCTCGTAAAAAATGTCACACAAATTGTTCTCAGGCGCTTTAGTGCGAAAGAAGAGCCACGTCGTATAACAGCAGCAGTTTTATCCGAAAAAACGTTTGGCACAGAATTCATAGCACTTGAAAATCACCTTAACTATCTATACCGACCAGAAGGGACTTTTTCAAACGAAGAAGCGATAGGTCTTGCAGCCTTTTTAAATAGCTCGCTTGTCGATCGCTATTTTCGTATCATAAGCGGCAATACTCAGGTTAGTGCTACCGAATTAAGAAACCTTCCATTACCATCTCAGGAACAGATCGTTAGAATAGGTAAACAAATAACTCAAGTATGGGGAGAACAGGACCTTGAAGCAACCGAGCGTATTATTATAGATACACTCGGGCAAGATCTAGTCGTAGGTGACGAAGAGAATATACAACTTCCGATAATGAGAGATTCGAGGATATTAATGGGAAAAATTCAAGATGCGCAGCTTATCTTACGTGAACTTGGCCTTCCTCCCGCTCAGCAGAACGAGATCAGTACTCCTGGCTAAGAAAAATAATCAATCTTCTTGCATGCTTCCACAAAGCTAACGTTGAGAGCCAAATCGCCCGGATAGCAGGTAGTTCTATTAATCTAGAATTGCCTGCTATCCGGGCGATTTATGAATTTCTCATGGCCCAAAAAATAGCTAATCCTATCGTCTATAGTACTGATTACACCATCAATTATCGACCTGCCAATAGATAAATTTAGAATATACGATACAACTGTGTCTGAATTTATCACGTAGCGTGCAATGATCTTTCCGATGCTACCAGGGACAAGAAAGGGGAATAGGAAGCTATGACGGTTAACCAACCAGGAAAAACAGGAAGCGGACCAGCCGCGACACCAAAGGGTAAACGGTTCTCCGCAGCAAGGTTCTCGGTAAGAGCTTATGGGGGTTCACTGGTGGTGACCAGTATAGCTATTCCTATTCTTGCTTCAGTGGCAACTGTTTGCCTCTATCTGGCTCCTCCGTTTGCTTTACCATTCATGAGTTCCAGATGGTATGCTCCCTTAAACGGCCTTCTCATTACAGGTATCCTCTGGCTCTTATTCGCGATTCCGCGTTCCCGTTTTGCCACCGCCAATGGTGCAAACATGCATGTCTACGAACTACTCAGGAATCGTCACTCTGAATTGAAGGCGCGACTCGGGATGCCAGATAGACTTGATAATAATAACACACAAGGTTACCTTTGCGAGATGCAGAAGACGTTCAATATAGATGACAAAGATTCTTACCGTATTGAGGCGCTGAGAAAGGTATACGAAGCCTATCACGACCTCACTAAAAACCTCTTTTATAATCATTCTGGTACCGAGTGGACTTTGGGAACGGGTTACGTCAATACATGGCGCATGGTTCACCGCGCTCAGGAAGCACTCGTCGCAGTTGAAACTCCTCAAGAGGTGATTGGTGAGGTTATTCATGACATAAGATCTATCCAGAGTTCCGCGATGAGCGATAGTAAAGTGTTGAACAGGAAGATGCTTCAGGCAGTAAAAGATATTTGCCCCGAAGCAATGGCGTACTTCGAAGAACTACGAGGAGACAAGTATTACGCGGATCTATTTGAAAAGGGCGCGCAGGGTCAATCCTCCTCGCCAAGAGAGGTTACGATTGAGGCGATACGACAAGTCAAGCATACACTAAACGCGTATCAGGATAATTTGCGAGACTCATTAGTACGTGGACGCACTAATGTATTTAAGGCTATTGCTTTAACTGGATTCGTCACGTACATATTGCTCTGTATTGTTATCCTGTGGAATGGTACTACATCTGCTATTGGGACAGCAGCGACATATTACATGATTGGTGCTGTGACGGGTCTTTTTGTAAGCTTCTATAATGAGACAAATGCTAAAAATGCCCCGTCAGACGATTATGGACTACTTCTATCACGCCTGATAGCTACGCCATTACTTTCCGGTCTGGCCGGAATCGGAGGTGTGATTATTACTGCCACGCTCATTAATCTAGGTGGAGGGAAAACTCCTGATTTAGGAACGATCTTCAACGGCTCTATCACTATTGACTACATGCTCGCTTGTGCCGTCTTCGGCTATGCTCCAAATCTGATTATTGGGAATTTACAACAGAGGGCACTGAAATTTTCCACCGATCTGCAAAACAGCAAAGGTGAGGGAAGCAAGAGCAGCGGCAGCGATAATTAGAGGGAAGCAATAAGCAAGGCTGGAAGCTGCAAAATCGCTTCCAGCCTTGCTTTCTATCTTTTACGCATTGAAAACGTGAGGGTTTACATGGTAACTACTTGTTAACGAAACAGAACGCTGTCAAGGGTGCGGCGCTTTTTATTGCGTCTATTCGTATTCCTAAAAAACACAATACTGATAAGCATTCCAATGCCAAGAAACACAAGTGTACTGAGCCAGAGAATAGTATACGCTGTCATAATAATGCTCCAAGATTCTGTGGCGACGAACAACGGTATTCACCACGTTACCTCTTCTGTAATATATACGAACGAGCAGCGATTTTGTGGCAGAGTGTGTTGCCAGCGTTTTTTTATGCAGCGTTCTGATTGTGCTCACCCGCGACGGCTACCATGCTTTTCTCTTCCAGCTTATGCGCGTTGAGGCAGCCGTCAATGACATCGACAACTACTGAGTCGTTCGCGGCGAATGAATTATTTAACAATCCAGTGGCTAGCATGTCTTCGAGCAGGCGCTGGATGGTATGGCGAAGGTGACGAGCGCCGCCAGCGGGACTGTAAGCGGATTGCACCAGGAATGTGCGCGCAGCTTCTGTCACTTGTAGTCCGATGGAAAGAGCGGCCAGTCGCTGCCTGGTCCGAGCAAGCATGAGATCAGCTATCGCGTACAGGTGCTCCTGCCCAAGGGAGTGGAAGACCACGATATCGTCTATGCGATTGAACAATTCAGGCCGAAGTATTTCTTTTACGGCTACCATGACACGCAAACGTGTGTGCTCCTGGATGCCTGTAACGTGTTCCGCCCTGCGCAAGCGGTCAGCAGTAAAGGCGATGTTATTAGACAGCGTGTGCTCGGTTCCCGCGTTAGAGGTGAGAATGACGATCGTGTGCCTGAAATCGACGCTCTGCCCGCGTGCATCGGTAAGACGGCCCTCTTCGAGGATCTGCAACAGGAGGTCGAAGATCTTGGGGTGCGCCTTCTCGATCTCGTCGAAGAGCACGATACTATATGGGCGGCGACGCACGGCCTCGGTGAGTTGGCCGGGCTGATCGTAGCCCAGGTATCCCGGAGGAGAACCTATCAGGCGCGAAACGGAATGGGACTCCATGAACTCTGACATATCCAGCTTCAAGAGTGCGCTCTCGTCGCCGAAGAGAGAAGCGGCCAGGGCATGTGCTAACTCGGTCTTGCCGACGCCTGACGGGCCGACAAAGAGGAACGAACCAATGGGGCGACGGCTATCCCTGATATCGGTACGCGAACGGCGCACCGCCTTTGCGACGGCCTGCACCGCCTCGTGCTGTCCGACGATGCGCCGATGTAGATCATCTTCTAGATTGAGCAATTGCTGCGCCTCGTTAGAGACGATGCGTGCCAGCGGAATCCCCGTCCAGCGCTCAACAATATCGGCGATATCCTGCTCACTGACGGTTGGAAGCTGCTGCTGGCGATTGGCGCGCCAGTCCTGTTCGGCCTGATTGAGCGCCAGGTTCAATGCGCGTTCGCGCTTCAGGAAGGCTAAAGCCTGTGGAAAATCGGACCGGGCTATAGCGTAATCTTTTTCACGCCGGACCGCAACGATCTCGTCGCGCATCTGCAAAATCTCAGTGGATGGCTGCGCATACTGCACACGGACGCGCGCGGCAGCCTCATCAAGGACATCCAGCGCCTTATCGGGCTGAAAACGGCTCTGAATGTAGCGCGAGGAGAGCGTCACTGCCGCGACCAGGGCCTGGTCAGTGATGGCGAGCTGATGGAAATCGGCGTAGTACCCACGCAGGCCGCGCAGGATGTCCAGTGTCTCAAGAGCGCTAGTTTCTCCCACGGAGACGGGCTGAAAACGGCGTTCCAGAGCGGGATCGGACTCTATTACGCGGCGATAATCCTCTGGAGTCGTAGCACCGATACAGCGGAACTCGCCACGCGCGAGCAGCGGTTTGAAGAGGTTCGCCGCATCCATCGATCCCTCACTTACGCCCGTGCTCATCAGGGTATGTAGCTCGTCGATTACGATGATGATATCTGGCGTCTTAACGATCTCTTGCATAATCGTCTGCAGACGCTCCTCAAAATCGCCGCGAAATTTAGTACCGACCGTCAGCAGTCCGGTCTCCAGGGAGACAACCCGGCAGCCAAGAAGATTGTCGGGTACCTGCTCCTGAATAATACGCAGGGCCAGGCCCTCAGCGATAGCGGTTTTACCTACGCCCGCCGGTCCCAACAAGACCGGATTATTTTTTGATTTGCGCGCTAGAATCTGCATTGTACGCTCTAATTCAACCTCGCGACCAATCAGCGGGCTGAGTTTGCCTTCAAGAGCCGCCCTCGTCAGATCGCGACTGACGGCGTTCAGGGTGGGCGTCGCATTATAGCGTGCCAGGTAGCGACCGCTGAAGCGCATCTGCTCAATTTCTTCAGCAGTGAAATGCTGTATTTTCTCGCGCACTTTCTCCAGCGTGATATCCAGGCTGGCCAGCACACCAGCAGCGGTCCCATTTTGCTCGTGCAAGATGCCGAGGAGAAGATGCTCAAGCCCGACGAACTCAGCCTCCAGCAAGGCAGCTTCCTCAGCCGCGTACGCCATGGTCGCGCGTGCAGCCGGGCCTAACGAGGTTTCGCCCAAAATAGCTTTGTTGCTACGCCCAACGACGAACTCCATAGCCTGAGAGACGCGCGCTGTACTGTTTTGTAAAGATACAAATATACCTTCGATAAGAGGATCATTTATTTTCAGCAGGCCAAGCAGTAAGTGTTCTGTATTCACCAATCTGTAACATAAACGCCGGGCCTCCTCGCGCGCGTAGTTTAGAACCTCGCGCAGCTCTTTTGTATATTTATCTCGTCTGCTCATTATTTATTACGCTCCTTAGCTTAGCAACTTTATTCTGATCGAGGAACGCCAGGGCTTTATCCTCACTACTAGCTATCGGCTAAAGAATATTTTTCCAAAGGAGGAGAGGATGCAAAGCTAACAGAAGAGGACTAATTAATGGAGGATCGTATCTTCAGGAACATTCAGGAGGGTTACGGCACCAACCAGGGGAGCATTCTCTTGCAAAAAAGCGCGGCTCAAGTGGAGCCTGGCACCGACGAGCATAGCATCGACTTTTTGCTGCACGCGTGGCAACAGAAAAGGAGTATTTAGCGCAATCGCGCCACTTACAGCCACCGCTTCCACCTTCGTCAATTGGGCCAGATTCACCAGTCCCAGAGCCAGTTTCTCGCTGAACGTCTCCCAGAAAGCTGCATCGGTGATCTGCGCGACGGGACGCCCCAGGCGTAGCTCAAGCTGCCTGCCACCCGTAAACGTCTCCAGGCAGCCCGTCTGTCCACAGAGGCAAACGAGCGTGTTCCCATCGAGGATCTGGTGGCCGAACTCGATAGAGACGGTCAGGGCGCTTGCTGCCTTGCGGAGCTGAAAGGCTGCTCCGGTCCCCGTAGAAATCGTCAGGTAGGCACATCTATCAACCTCACGGATGGGACCGAACTGCTTCTCGGCTAGCAGACCACAGACCGTATCATGCCCCAGGCGCACGGGACAGGCGAAGCGATCAACCAGATCCTGAGCAAAAGGGCGGCCAACATAGGTCAGCATGTTAGGAGCGAAGATTACCGAGCGCCCATCCTGCGCGATACGCCCGCCGATCGAGACGCCGATGCCCGCGAGATTGCGCACGCCCTCTAGCGCGGTGATAATCTGTTGCATCTGCTCATCGTAGTCCGCGTGGGTGAGAAAGCGCGTGAGCAATGTAAAGCTGGGCGTGTCCAGCGCCTGAAATAGCCCGATACGCGTGCTGGTACCGCCGATATCAACGCCGCAGTAAATGGGGGATGTCGTGTCTCCGCTCATGCCTGGTCCCTTAGCGTAGTGACTGCCTCTACGCATCATATCCCTGACAAGCTAGCCACGTCAATGCAGAGAGTTGTACAATGCAAAGAAATCCAGTTAAAAATACAGAAAGATACGCGCAATGGTATTGCTTCATGGAACGGTGGCTCTCGTTGGCGCAGGTGAATATCTGCCAGCGATGGCAGACGTTGATAAGATGCTTCTTACCCGCTTAGAAGGGACAGCGCGTGTCGTAGTGCTCCCAACGGCGGCGGTACCTGATGGCCCAGAGGTTACGGAACGCTGGGCCACGATGGGCGTAGAACACTTTTCGCGCCTGGGAGCAAACGTAGAGGCGGTAATGCTGCGCACACGCGCGGATGCCGACGATGACGCCCTGGTAACGAAACTTGCCTCGGCTAATTTTATTTATTTCTCTGGTGGTAAGCCTCAGTATCTGCTTGAGACGCTGCGGAATACGCGGGCGTGGAGAACAATTCAGCAGATCGTGCTCGCGAACGGCGTCATCGCTGGCTGTTCGGCGGGAGCGATGGTTCTGGGCGAGGCAATCTTCGACTTTCCCCAGCTCTGGCGCGCGCTACCGGCGTTGGGCCTCGTCCCTGGTATAGCCGTCATTCCGCACTATAACGAACTTCCCTCATTCCTATCGAATGCAGTGGTATGGGCGATGCGCAAGCAAAAAGTGGTAGGCATTGATGGTGGAACGGCGCTGGTCTGGGCAAACGCGCAGTGGACGGTGCTGGGGAGTGGACGTGTGACTGTTTTTACCCAGAGACACAGGATGCATTTTACAGCGGGCGAGCGCGTGCCGCTGGCGCAGCTCAAGAGGGATGCAGGTACAGAATCGTGAGAGAAAAAAAGAGGACCGACTTATACACCAGTCCTCAGAGGCGTTGCTGAGAGGATTTGAACCTCCGGCCTCTTCCTCCGCAGGGAAGCGCTCTATCCACTGAGCTACAGCAACAAATCATTTACTTGTTTACGTGCAATAAGATACAGGATTTCGTGCTGCTTGTCAAGGGGTTTTGGGGCAAAAATCTGGCAAAAAAGCGCGCCATTGTGTATACATATAGGTTCCAGCGCCCTCGATCCTTTGTTGCCAGAGAATGGACAAAGGATCGGAGGCGAGCAGGTAGCGAAGACACACCCGGATCAGGGGAAGTAAGCACTCAGAGCAAGATCCCCACGGTATGATGCCATCGTGTACATACCGTAATCATGTAAGACCTTCAATGACATCGCGTGCACGACCTAGAGCTTCCCGGCGCACATAGTAGTAGGCCCAAAGCCCCTTCTTGCGGCAATCGACCAGTCCAGCATCGCGCAAGATGCGCAGATGATGCGAAATAGTCGGTTGCTCCAATGTAAAGCTTTCTACAATCTCAAAAACGCACACCTCCCCTTCGTGTCGACTGAGCAAGCTCAAGATCCGCAGACGCGTTGGATCTGCCAACGCCTTGAGCAAGCGCGCCTGGACAATCGCGTCGTCCTCGTTGAGTGTCGGTACAAACTTGGGGACCATGCCGACCGTTGTAGTGGTACCTGGCACCTGACGATGCAACGCGTTTGCGTGCCCCTGACCGGTCGTTGCTGGCCGATTGCCCTGATTCATTGATGTCATATTATCTTCTCCTTCCATCCTCCCAACCGGATGTCAATCTACCAATAAAGTGGACGCATGGCATGAAAGGTTACTATATAAGCAACTGCATACCTAATACAATTATAATACTCAATCCAAATCTCCCTACGATCAGAGACACCTCAATGACCATTTCTGATCGTTGCTCACCTGGGCCTTACCGTCATAGCATGGGCAGTATATCGAGGAAGAAGCAAATAAAGGCGATGAATGTACCTGACCTGGTACTGCTGCTTCCTCGTCGCTTGCCCGGATAGAAGTTATAAATATGGGCTATTCCATAAAAAATGGGTGATTCTACACATATTTTCTAGAGTGGTCATCAAGTATACTATGGCCAAGAACAGATTAAACACTATGAACCCTATATCTGCATTATGCGAAGAGGAGAAAAATAAATATGACGAATACGACAAATCGACAATGCACACAATGCCAGGCAATGCTCAATCTGGACGCGAAATTCTGTCATCTTTGCGGGGCATCTTTCTCTATCTCACAGCCAGTTAGCACACAACAAAGGCAGTCAGAACAGCAAGCCACAAGCGCACAAGCGCTGAAACTGGTGCGTATACAGGAACAAAATCAGGGAGCCTATAGCATTCAGATACCAAAGGGATGGCAATATGCTGCTTCGATTCAACTCTATCCCGATGGCAATGCAGTTTCTCTCTGGCAGACACAAGACCCATCTGGAAAAGTATCCATCTCCTGTCCTGGCACAATGTACAGCTTTCAAGAGCCTGTCGCAGCCTTCTTTGGCCAGATGTCTCCCAACCGGAGACCGATGCAGTACATGCCCGCACAGGCATTTATTCAACGTTGTCTGCTACCACAACTACGTGCCAGCTACCCTGCAATGCAGGTGGAACAGGTTGCGGACCGTCCCGAACTTATGGCTGAAATGATTCGTATCTATAAATCGACGGGGCAGAATCCAGCACAGGCACAATTCAGCTTTGCATCCGTGCGTTTCACCTTCACACAACAGGGGCAGAGCTACCGCCAGGAGATGTACATCTCGCTGCTTCGTCTGCCCACACTACGTATATGGGATGCATGCGTTTCTGGCCAGCTACGTGCTCCTGCCGCGCAATTCGAGCAGTACATGCCATTGCTCTCCACTATCGGCAAGTCGTTCCAATGGAATCAACAATGGTTGCAAACAAGGAATATCCAAAATCAGCAGCTCGCCGCACAAATAATGCAGCAGGGACAGATGCATCTGCAGGCATCAATGGCGCAATTGCGCCAACAACAGCAATTCATCATGCAGACCGGAGATATCATAAAAGCGGGCCAGGCACATAGGATGGCCGTACAGGAGCAAAACTTCAACGCGATGGATAATATCATCGCGGGCAACATCGATCTGCGAGGCACTAATGGACAGATCTACAATGTCACCAACGACTACCAGCCGCGCCACTGGATCGATGGTCTTGGGCAGGTGCATGGTGGAGGATGGAACACAACGCCATCTCCGAATTGGACACCGTTAGAACCAACAGAATAGTACTTGCAGCAAATTATGAAAACAACGCCGTACTGCAACTCACTTTCCTTCACTAAAGAGACGGGCAACCGGGGCGTAGCCCGAACCGCCCCGGTTGTCCATCTCTCCCTGTCTGCGAAAGGCCACAGGCGCTAGCGTTTCTCTTCGGGACGCAACCGTAAGTGCAATTCTTGCAACTGTTTATCGTCGACAAGGGAAGGGGCACCTAGCAGCAGATCCTGTGCGCTCTGCGTTTTGGGGAAGGCGATAACCTCACGAATACTCTCCTCATCGGCGAGCACCATCACGAGGCGATCCACGCCGAGGGCGATGCCTCCGTGCGGTGGAGCGCCATACTCAAACGCTTCAAGCATATGGCCGAACTGCTCCTTGATCTGCTCATCGTTCATATTCATGAGCGAGAAGACTTTGTGCTGAAGCTCAGCCACATTGATACGCACGCTGCCGCCCCCGATCTCGTAGCCGTTGCAGATGATATCGTACTGCTTCGCACGGATGTTCAGCGGGTCCGTATCGAGGCGATCGATGTGGGACTCGTCCATACCCGAGAAGGGGTTGTGTTCGGCGTCGTAGCGCTTCCCCTCGTCATCGTAGTGCAGCAAGGGAAAATCGACGACCCAGCACAGGGCCAGCTCTTCGGCATCGATCAGTCCCAGGCGCTCAGCAAGTCTGACGCGCAGGCGGAAGAGCACATCGTTCGTAACTTTGGCGCTATCGGCAACGAACAGCAGGAGGTCGCCGGGCTTGCCTTCAAGGCGGTCGATGATCGCCTGCGCTTCACCTGCGGCCATAAACCTGGTTAGCGGAGACTTGATTTCGCCATCGCTATGGATAGCCAGCGAGACCAGACCCTTCGCACCCAGCGAGCGCGCATACTCCGTCAGTTCATCGACCTCTTTGCGGCTATACCCGCCCGCGCCGGGCACGCGAATGCCTTTGACCATGCCCTGATTGGCAAGTGCGCTATGGAACACACCAAAGTTCCCCGCCGCCGCCAGATCAGAGATCTCTACCAGGGGCAGAGCGAAACGCAGATCGGGATGATCCGTCCCATAGCGGTCCATCACATCCTTGTAGTGCAGGCGAGGAAACGGACGCTCTTTGATGCGCTTGTGGGTCGTCTTCTCGATCAGAAAGATCAGCAGACCCTCGATCAGGGACATCACATCATCCTCGGCCACAAACGACATCTCCAGGTCCAGTTGTGTAAATTCTGGCTGGCGGTCCGAGCGCTGGTCCTCGTCGCGGAAGCAGCGTGCAATCTGGAAGTAGCGATCCAGCCCACCGACCATCAGCAACTGCTTGATCTGCTGGGGAGACTGCGGCAGGGCATAGAACTCACCGGCATAAAGGCGGCTCGGCACAAGATAATCGCGCGCGCCTTCGGGAGTGCTCTTCATCAAGATAGGAGTCTCGATCTCCAAAAATTCGCGCTCATCCAGGTAGTCGCGTATAACCTTGACCACGCGATGACGCAGCACGATATTGTCGCGCATCTTCGGACGGCGCAGGTCGAGATAGCGATATTTCAAACGCAGGGATTCATCGACCTGAATCGCCTCGCTATTGATAGGAAATGGCGTCGTGCGCGAGGGATTGAGGATCTCGATCTGCTCGGCAACCACCTCGATCTCACCAGTGCTCAGGTGAGAATTTTCGGTTCCAGGCAAGCGACGTACAACGGTACCAGTCACCTGCAACACATATTCCGAGCGCACTTCAGAGGCGACGCGGTGCGCCTCTGGTGAACGCTCAGGATCGCAGATGATCTGCGTAAGCCCATAGCGGTCGCGCAAGTCCAGAAAGATCAGACCACCATGATCGCGACGACGATTCACCCATCCGGCAAGCGTCACATGTTGTCCAACAGCATCTTTATTTAGTTCACCGCACGTATATGTACGAAAGTGTACTGCAAGGCCCATATTGTAAGCTCCTTAACCACAAAAAATTACGACTCCCTACAAATCCCACTACAGCAAATACGCCCTCATCTACGGGGCATGCACCCATGTATAGAGGAGCGCTTCAGCAGAAACAGACAGGGGCGTTGGATGATTTCACCACTACGGCGTGCATGCATTCTGCGACACCAGCAGCGTCCCACTCTGGCCCCCCTGAGTCAACAGGGAAAAGCCATTGCCTTGTGGATCAACCACGATGCTCTTCACCGTGGAGATCGTATTGTCGGGAGCATACTGCTGTGCAACATCCATATACAGCGTCGACGTGTTTTGAGAGGCCACGCCGCCCCCGGCAGCGCCAGGCGTACTGGCCGTCGACGGGGTTGTAGCAGGCGTTGTACTCGCCACGCCCGTATCCACCTTCAGATCGAGAATGCGCGCTCCAATGGTCGTCATCGCGGGAGCGATCACATAGAGATGACCCGCATTATTACCCGCGACACCTACCGCCAACATCGACGCACCTGGAATCGACAGCGCGGACGGTCCGCCATTCGACACAACAGGCATAGGGGTCGGAACAGGCATCTGCTGATTGAGAGCAAAAGAGTTCGCACTGACCGAGAGAGGGGCAGGAATCGCGGATTTCGTCATCATATTGACCGGGCTCGGGCTGCCGCTATTCCCGTTGACGAGTTGGAGGCTCTGGATGCTGCCATCGCTAAACAGGAAGATCAGTTGCGGTTTATGAGCAACCTCCATCGCAGCGAGGCTGAGAATATTCTTCGAAATCGAGATGGTTGCTGGTGCTGGCTTCGCTGCAAAGCGCTGTCCCGTCCCCGTTCCCGTCAAGGTATAGGTAATAATATGCGTCGAGGAGGAGGCTGCCTGCTGAACCAGCACGAGGTACGCGGCAGTATTCCAGGCCGTCAAAAACCTTGGCGTATAGCCCGCCGGAATCACCACCGCAACCGAGCTCGCCTCCTGCAGAGTGCCGTTCTGTTGCGGGTTGAACAGACTGAGACGATAGCTCACTGCATTGCCCTGGCCGGGAAAAGAGAGCAGCGCCAGCACATGAGAGCCAGTACTGGCAATCTCCTCAACGTGCAACGTATCAGGAGCGCCAACAGGCACCTTCGCACCCAGGCTATGCTGAGGCGTCACCTGATAGAGATTTTTATCATCGCCCAGTACATAGGAAAGCACATTCTTCCCCGTGCTATCCTGAATCATCGTCATGGCTCTGGGCTGTACCGTTGTGTTGCCGCCAGTAATCGTCGTTTGAGCGCTCGTAGGACAGGAGAACGGCGCGATGAACGACTGACTATTATACTGAGAGATGGCGCTTTTACCCGTGGCTGTGAAGGACTGCTGGAGGATGCTGAGCTGACTGCTCTCGGTGCCATTGAGCGAGGCGCTCTGCTGTTGAACCATAAGCAGGCTACTGCGCGCGCTCGCCAATTTATTCAAAGCAGTCTCCGGATCAGCAGGCGTGCGCGCAAGGGCCGCCTTTGCTTGATCGATCGACCCGCTTGCCGCTTGCAAAGACGTATCGATAGTCGTCGCATTGTCACGGGAGCGCACGAACCAATACGAGCCGCCGATCACAGCGACAATAAGAAGAAGAATACCAATGATCGAGGGATAAAACATGCGGCTGCGCCGCTTTGTTCTCAGTGCGGGCTGAGGAGCAGTCGTGCTATCAGGGGATACCAGTACTCCGGTAGTAACTTTCCTGGGAGCACCTTGATTGCGTAGCTCATCCGAGCGCAAGGAAACTCCCGCCTGGATGCCAGCAAGCCGTCCCAAAAGGGCCGTATCATCATTGCTTATCTCGCGCCCACCGACACGCACAGGGTAACGCCCGTTGGTTGGCGGTTCCCAACCAGCTTCCACCACACGTATAACGATGGCGGTGATATTATCAGGACCGCCATTTTCATTGGCGCGTTCCACCAGATGATAGACGCTTTCCTGTGGAACATACTGATTGACGATGGCGCGTAGATCGTTATCATCAACCTGCCCGGACAGACCGTCGGTACACAGGATAATCGTATCGCCCTCTTCCACAGACTCGGAGAAGATATCTACATCCACCTCAGACTGCGTGCCAAGACAACGCGTAATAACATTGCGCTGCGCGTGAGAACGGGCCTGATCTTCTGTCAAGAGGCCAGCGCGCACCTGTTCGGCAACCCACGAGTGGTCCTGTGACACCTGCTTCACCTGGTTGCCGTGAACCAGGTAGGCGCGGCTATCACCCACATTGGCAATATAGGCCACATTGCCGCGTAACACGGCGGCGACGCACGTCGTCCCCATTCCACTACGCAGCATATTTTCCGCCGCGCGCTGGTGGATTAATGAATTTGCACGTCTAATCGCATACAACAATGAGACAGCCGCATCATCGCTGTCGCCTTGATAATACGCATTACTGACTGTATCCACAGCGATCTCGCTTGCCACTTCTCCCGCTGCATGCCCACCCATGCCATCAGCCACAATAAAGAGTGCGCCTTTTCGCGCCATCACCTGTGGGTCCTTTGGGATGACGTAGGCCATATTATCTTCATTATGAGGGCGTTTGCGGCCAACATCTGTTAGCTGTGCGACATCGAGCCGGAGTTGTTTGGACAACGCGATTCTCTCCCGTACTTCAGTAGCTCTCGATAAGTGCGCATTGCACACTAGGCAGTTGCTGGAACTTTAGGCTATAATACACCGATGCAGAGAAAAACGCAATGCACCATCTGTTTTGCATATTGCGAATCCTCTCCTGCGCATCCGATATGTACCGTTTACTGCACCTGAGTATACTCTTTCACAACTCAGCATGCAAGATGTTTAGCTGCCGGTACTAGCAGAGTCGTTTAAGGGGCATACGTCGTATGGGACCTTCGGTGCAAAGAAAACTCTTTCAGCACGTGGATGAACACATAGCCTTCTACCTGACCGCCTGGGAACAGGTGTACGCACAGCTCCATAATGCGACAAACGAGACCGCCAGCCAGAGCATACTGGATGACGTTGCAATGCTCCTGCAGCAACCAATAAAGACGCGGATACTGAGTGAACACATTCCTCTCATTTACGGCGAGCTGGCGGCTGGCGCTCCCACCACGCTGCTTATCTATCAGCGGTACGATATGCACACGCCCGGCTTGCAGGCAGTAGAGGAGATTGCGGCGCTCCTCGCGGCACTGGATATATGCCAGAAAATAGCGGGTCGCCTGCCGATACATATCAAATGGTTGCTCGATGGAAGCGACGGACAAGATATGGTAGCGTTGAATAGTTGCCTTGAAGAACACAGCGCTCTTTTACAGGCCGATGCCGCTATCTGGAGCTATACGGATGACACAGGGATAGGAGACGATGGCGCGCACCCGCTTCTGGCCCCCGGCACCAAGGGTCTGCTCAGCGTGGAGTTAACGGTACAGACTGGCAGGGCGGCGATAGACGTTATGCACAGTGGCATCGTTCCAAACGCGCTCTGGCGGCTGATCTGGGCTCTCAACAGCCTGAAAGATGCACAGGAGGATGTGAAGATCGAGGGTTTTTACGACGCCCTCACGCCTGCTGCGGACAGTGCCATGCAGCTGATTTCTACCCTGGCGGACAACGCGCTGGAACAACGCTGGGGCACACCCTTGATGAATCTAAAGGGATTTCAATTGCACTATACCCATTTCTTGATGCCAACCTGCACAGTCACGACGATTACGAGCGAGCTTCCAGAGAACGAGGTTGACACGACGCTCCCGACACAGGCAACGGCGCGCATCGACTTTCAGCTCGTGCCTGAGCAAGATCCCTACGCTATCTTTACCCTGCTCAGACAGCATCTAGACGAGCGGAGTTTTTCCGATATACAGGCACGCATTCTCTTTGCCAGTCGCCCAACGCTCACTGCCAGCGA
>Ga0209839_10000777_pt1 | contig 16306 bp, 12 predicted proteins | sample OrgsoiDNA2013050_FD_185800 | JGI IMG/M metagenome (GOLD analysis project Ga0209839, IMG submission 185800) | Permafrost soil microbial communities from the Arctic, to analyse light accelerated degradation of dissolved organic matter (DOM) -... | ecosystem: Environmental > Terrestrial > Soil >... | reverse complement strand
CGAGGTCGAGGGCTAGCGCTCGCGCCTCGGGGGATCGCGTGAACACATGGACTCGAGCGCCCTCGAAGAGCGCGATTTGGGCGGTCAAATGCGCTGATCCGCCGTAGCCGTAGATGCCCAGACTTCCCCCCTTGGGCAGATTCGATCGACGAAGGGCCCGGTAGCCGATGATTCCGGCGCACAAGAGCGGAGCCGCCTCCTGGTCGCTGAAGGCGGCGGGAATGGCGTAGGCATAGCGCTCGTCTACCACCACATAGTCGGTATAGCCCCCATCGAGGTCCCACCCGGTGAAGAGGGGGGCAACGCACAGATTCTCCCTTCCGGTCACACAGAACCGGCACACGCCACAGGTCTGAGCTAGCCAGGGCACACCGACTCGGTCTCCCGGGCTGAAGCGGGCAGAGCCCGGTCCGAGTTCGTCGACGATGCCGACTACCTCGTGGCCTGGGATAACTCGATCGTGCTTGGGAGGCAGATCACCCTCCGCCAGGTGGAGATCGGTGCGGCACACCCCGCAGACCTGGACATGGAGGCGGATGTGACCCCGCTGGGGGACGGGCACGGCGCGGGTGATCTGCGTGAGGGGGTGTGAGTCGATGGGCCCCGGGGCGTCGACGGCCCAGGCCTGCATCTGTTCTGGTTGTGTTTTCATGCCTGCCTCATGCCGGCCTCATGTCGGCTCATGTCGGCGTCCTGTGCTCGAGGGTGATCACGTACCACAAGGCGGGAGGACACCTCCCGGCCGAGGCGACGGTGCGGTCGACGTGACACCACTCACGTGGCCTGCTCAGGTCCGGGACGAAGCGCTGCGACGGCGGACCAGGGAATCGACTGACACGGCGGCCAGGAGAACGAGTGCAGTGGCGATCTCCGTGCCAGCCGTGCTGATGCCGAGCAGAGCGAGCCCGTTGTACACTGCCGCGATCACGACCCCTCCCAGCAGAGCGTGCACTGCTTTCCCACGGCCTCCGAACAGACTGGCGCCACCAATGACCGCGGCGGCGACGGCGTAGAGGACATAGGTCCCACCGTCGAACCCGACTGAAATTGAACCCAGCCGCGACATGTACACGATGCCCGCTAAACCGGCGGTGAAGCTGGCGAGGGTGAAGGCGATGGTACGGATCCGAGTCACATTGATGCCGGCCCGTCGAGCCGCCTCGGGACTGCCCCCGATCGCATAGATGTACCGACCGGTCCGGGTCCGACTGAGCAGCAGGGAAGCTGCCGCGACGACAAAAAGGACGAACGGGACGACCCACGGGACACCGCGCAGAGGCACCAGCACGCCCCGATTGATATTGCACACGATCACCAGGGCGACGCCGGCGGCAGCGGCGAGGATGATCGTGGCGATGGTGATGCTCAGCGGGGGAGCGGCGAGTCCCTGCGACCGGCGTCGAACGGTTTTCAGAATGGAGAAGAAGGCGAAGAGTCCCACCAGCACGACCAGGAGAATCCAGCTGGTCACGGGACTCATGTTCCCATTGACCAAGTTGTAGATCACCTTGTTGGAGCTGACGCTGATCACGCCACCGACGGCCCCCTTGTCGGAATCGAAGATGAAGATCAGGACGCCGGCCCATCCCAGAAGCCCGGCGAGGGTCACGACGAACGAAGGAAGGTGGAGCCTCGTGATGAGCGTGCCTTGCAACGCTCCAATCACCGCGGTCGCGGCCAGGCCCACGATCACACCGGCCCACCACGGCCAGTTGTACGGAGGCGAGATCAACGCAGCGACGATGGCCGCGCCAACCGCGCCGACGAAGCCAACCGACAGGTCGATCTCGCTCAAGAGCAGTGCATATATCTCAGCCAGGCCAAGCAAGATGAAGAAGGCCGCCTGCACCAGAAGGTTGACAATATTGCCGGCCGACAGGAACTTCGGTTGTTGAATCTGGAAGATCACGATGATGACGACGAGGCCGGCCAGGATGGGGAGGGCACCGCTCTCGCCGGCGCGGATGCGCCTCCACCAGGCGGCGACGAACTCGCTCAGCGAGCCCGCCAGGACATCGGGGGCGGCTGCGATGACTGCGGCATCAGGAGCACCGCCCCAGTCCATATCAACGCTGTCGGCGGGCGGAGATGGCTCCGACTCGGAGGCGGCTTCCGTACCGGCTGTGGGGTTGTCCAAGACTCCTCCTCAGTGTCCGTCGTTGGTGTCGCCGTTGGCAGGCATCCGGTCCGAGCGACCGGTCGTCATGAAATCGACCACTACCTGGCTGTCGAAATCCGAGGCCGCACCGACCGTGACCATGCGGCCGAGGCGCAGGATGGCGATCTGATCGGCCACCGCAAAGACATCGTTGAGATTGTGCGAGATCATCAGCACCGTCACCGACCCGTCGGCGAGCCGATTGATCAGATCCAGCACCATGCGGGTCTGTGCGACGCCGAGGGCCGCCGTCGGCTCGTCCATGATGACCAGCTGGGCGTTGGACATCACCGCCTTGGCCACCGCCACGGATTGCCGCTGGCCCCCGGAGAGAGACTCTACGGGTTGACGGATCGATCGAATGGTGGTGACGGAGAGATCAGTCAGGGTCTTGCGGGCGGCGATCTCCATCGTCGCCTCGTCAAGTGACCGACGTCGAAGAAGTTCGTGTCCGAGAAACATGTTCTGGACAATGTCAAGGTTGTCGCAAAGGGCAAGGTCCTGATAGATGGTGGTGATCCCCAGATCCTCGGCATCCTTCGGCCCCCGGAGGTGGACCGCCTTACCGTGCCAGAGGATCTCTCCTTGATCGGGTTCCCACAGGCCCGAGATCGTCTTTACCAGGCTGGACTTTCCGGCCCCGTTGTCGCCGACCAGAGCGGTCACCCGGCCCGCAGGTATGTCGAGGTCCACCTCGGTGAGCGCTTGCACGGCGCCGAAGGACTTCGTCACGCCTCGTAACTGCACCAGCGGTTCGCGTACGCCGTCGAGTTCAGCGCTCTCCTCAGCCATCGTGACCCCTCCTCGAGTTCGGCCCGCCCCTCCCCCAACCGTTGGGGGAGGGGCGGACTACGGCTTCGAGTACGCCTCGAACTCTATGCGATCGCCCGAAGACGGGCGTCCGAACGCCTCTCTTATGGAGTGATTCCCGCAGCTTGGCAATCAGCGGCGAAAGACCCGGCGCACAGCTGCGCTGCCGGCACGAACTGATCCTTGATGACGGTCGAGTTCATGTTCTTCGTCGTGACCCATGTGGGAGTCAAGAGGACAGATGGAACCGATGTGCTGCTCACCGTGTCGGTGGACTTTCCATTGGCCAGACTCGACGGCGGCGTCTTTCCGGCTCGCAGGTACAAGGCGAGCGCCGAGGCGGCCTCTGCTTCCAGATAGATGGGCTTGTAGGCGGTCCCGCACTGGTATCCCGCCAACACGTTGTCCAACCCCGTCAACGTGGCGTCCTGTCCCGTCGTGGGGAACGTCTTGGGCGCCACGTGGAGCGACTGCAAGTACGTGATGATCGGGGAACCGGACTCATCGTTCGGAATCAGCGCTGAGTTGATGTTCGAGTGAGCCGTGTAGGCCTCCTGGAACTCGGTTTCAGCGGTCGGTGGGTCCCATGTGTCGGCCGTATTGGTGACGTCGACCCACTTCTTGGACTGGAAGAAGGGCTTGAGCACGCCATTGTACCCCTGAGCGAAAAGGGTGGCGTTGTTGTCCGTGGCGGCGCCGTGCATGACGACCACTTGGGGCTTCTTCACGTTCCACGCGGCCACGCAGCTCACCAGGCCTTGACCGATCAACTTGCCGACCTGGACGTTGTTGAAGCTCACGTAGTACTCGCGGCTTCCTCCCAGAGTCAGACGGTCGTAGTCGACGACATCGACCCCGTGCGACTTGGCGTAGCTCTCAATCGACTGTCCAACTCCCTGGTCGATCGGGTCCACCAAGAGCACCGTCGCTCCGTTGGTGATGTCCGTCTGAGCATCAGTGAGTTGCGTCGCGTCACTCCCCAGTGCGTTCTGCACGATGATCTGCGACGTGGTCAATCCGGCCGCTTTGAGCGCCCTGGTGATGTCCGGCGCATCGAATTCCACATACCGGGTCGAACTCACCGTGTCGGGGAGAATCGCGGCCACCTTGCCTTTGCCCGACTGTGCCAACGGCTTGAGCGTGCTCATGACGGCAAAGTTGTTCGTGAACGATTTCGTCGACAGATTGCTCGGACCTGTCGCCGCTGTTGCCGTAGAAACGCTCGTCACGATCGTTCCCATGAGCAAGATGGCTGCCAGCCCCCCAATGCTGCCTCTTCGCATAATTCGCACCGCACTACCCCCGATCTGGGCTTCCGGCCCATCTCCGTGCATCACATCGGCCCCCAGCGGGCCCCACCAGATTCGGTTTGAACCTGACGGGAACGACGATAGTCAGTTCGTGACGGAAATGCGTCGGACTTTTCCAAATGACGACGATTGTCTGCCTGTCAGATTGCGATTCTCAGCAGATCCGCAGTTCCCGTTGCAAATCGGTTGTGACATTCGGCGTGTCGTGACGGTCGTTGACAATGGTCAGGACCAGGAGGCCGACTGTGGTAACGCGCCTGTCGTTCAGGCTCGACACGTCAGGGGGCGTCCGCCGTTGTAGTCGATCATGTCAGCCAGGGCCGCGACGACGTCGATTGGGCCACCGCGCTCGGTGCCGGAAAGCTCCGCGTACGCCCGGTGCAGGTTGCCGACGATTCGCTCACGGTCGAGGAGTTCCGAGAATTGTCCGAGTTCGGTCTCCATGGCCACCTCGAGGGGGCTGAGGTCGGCTTCGATTCCCTTTCGGGCTGTTGTCATGACGAAGCGCAGGTAGACGAGCACCTCATCGATGAGCTCGGGACCACCGACCGGTCCATGGCCGGGCACGATCGTCTGGGCTCCGAGCGGCCGGACGACGGTCTCCAGCACGTCGATGGCCCCCTCCACCGAGCCCATCAGCACGAACGGGGTGCCCAAATTGAACAAGAGATCACCACAGAAGAGGACCGACCGGTCCGGAAGCCAGACCAGCGAATCGTTGGTGGTGTGTGCCGCCCCACCGACATGGCGGACCTCGCACGCCATCGAGTCCACCCACACCGTGACCGAGTCCGTGTAGGTGAGAAATGGTGGTGCGAGCTCCACGGCTCCCCAGTCGACGTCATTCCAGATGCCCCGATTGGCCGGGAGGCCGGTGGCCAGCAGCTCCTCTCGGCAGAGCTCGTGAGCGACGATCGTGGCTCCCGAGAACAGGAAATTCCCATGGGTGTGGTCGCCGTGATGATGGGTGTTGACCAGAGTCCGAACGGGCTGGTCGCTGACTTCGGCGATGGTGTCCAGGTAGGCGAGTGTGCGCCTCTCGGTTGCGCAGGCGTCGATACTGGTGACCCCGGAGTCGCCGACCAGGAACCCGGTGTTGTTGATGTACCAGCTCCCGTCGGGCTGGATGTAGGCATAGACCTGATCGCTCACCTCCTCCAGCTGGGGCTCACCGGGGGTGGACAGGTCATGGTGGTTCGAGCTCATCGGATTCTCCGGTCGTTCGCCGTGGTCCCAATAGAGTGGCCGAGCGGGCGCTTGCCGCGCCTGTCCTCAGTCGGAATCCGACCGATGACGGGAGGGCATTCCGTGACATGGCGATGACCGAGGGCAGGTTTAGCGTTGGAGCGCGAATTCGGCGAGCGCGTCGAGCTGTTCGTCGGTGCCGACGCTGATAAGGACGTCTCCGGCGGTGATGGCATCCTCGGGCGAAGGATTGGTCAGGAAGCTGCCGTCGGGACGACGGATAGCGAGGACCAATGCTCCAGTGCGATCGCGAAGGTGGGCCGAGCGAAGTGAGTTTCCGGCGAGATTCGAATCGGCGGAGACGGTCAGCTCTCCCAACCGAAATTTGAGCGTGCCATCGTGCATGACCACGTCGACGAAATCCACGACGTGGGGCTGAGTTACGAATGACGCCATGCGGTATCCGCCCAGCTGCTGAGGGTTCACCACCCGATCTGCCCCGGCGCGCTCCAGCTTTGGCTCCGAGGACTCGCTTCGGGCCCGGGCGATGATGTGGAGATCGGGTCGCATCGACTTGCTGGCCACTGTCACGTAGAGATTGTCAGCGTCAGAGTCGAGCGCCGCCACCAGCGTCGCGGCCCGATCAATACCCGCCCGACGAAGCGTCTCGTCGTCTGTCACATCGCCGCACACCGAGGAGTGGGAGATGTCCGCGAGCCGATCCGGATTACGGTCGATGATGACGATATCCACGCCGGAATTCGTGAGGAACTCGGCCACCTCGCGCCCGACGCGGCCCCATCCACACACGATCACGTGCTGGTCCATTCGATTGATGCTCCGTTCCATTCTTCGCCTCCTCATGAGATCTCGGACGTGGCCCTCAAGGAGGAGCTCGAACACCGCCGAAAAGGCGTACAGGGCGGTGCCCACACCCAAGAGGATCAGGACAATGGTGAAGGCCTTGCCGTTGGCATCGAGGTGACGTGGTGAATTGGCACCCACCGTGGTCACGGTGGAGACCGTCTGATAGGCCGCGTCAAGGAAATCGAAACCGAGGATCAGATACCCCACGGTTCCCGTCACGAGAACAAACGCCAGGGCTCCGATGCCAATCCACACCCTTTGGAACGGGTCCCTCACCGAATCCATTATTGCTGCACGCGGGTGGCATTACCTACCCGTCTTCAACGGGTCGGCTGCCGGCGCTGGATTCGTCGACCTCGAGCGGCCAGGGGCGAGCGAACGGGCGACGGGGCGACAAGTGACGAGCGTGACCGCAAGCCGAAAGTGCCGAGTGGGTCCGATCGGAGAATTCCTCCGGAATCGCCGATGAGTTGTGGCACACCGTGTCGTCACCACTGGTATGACCGATATGACCGGACAGGACGCGATCCCAGTGGATCAATTCAGTCGTCCTCCGGTACCTTCCTCAAAGATGTCTGCTGATGTCGCGATTCGTACTGAGGCCTTGGTACGTGACTTCGATGGCGTGCGGGCGGTCGACGGGGTTGATCTTCAGATCCCAGCCGGAGAGATCTACGGATTTTTGGGGCCGAACGGTGCAGGTAAGTCGACAACGGTCCGTATGTTGTGCACGCTGATGGCGCCTTCGGGCGGACGGGCAGTGGTGGCCGGCTACGACGTGGCGGATCATCCCGGAGAGGTTCGCCTCCGGATCGGAGTGGCACTCCAGGAGGCTGCGCTCGATCCGAACCAGACCGGGACCGAACTCCTGCAGCTCCAGGGCCGCCTCTACGGACTCACTCGCCGAGAGATTCGGCAAAGGGTGGCCGACCTGGCGGAACTAGTCAATCTGGGCGACTTCCTCGATCGCCTGATCGGGACCTACTCGGGAGGGATGAAGCGACGGCTCGATCTTGCCGCCGCGTTGATCCATAACCCCGAGATCGTGTTCCTTGACGAACCGACCACCGGACTGGACCCAGTAAGTCGGGTCCAGGTTTGGGCCGAGGTCCGGCGACTCAATTACGAGCTCAACATGACCATTTTCTTGACCACCCAGTACCTCGAGGAGGCTGACGAGCTGGCCCACCGAGTAGGGATCATCGACAACGGCCGAATTGTTGCCGAGGGTACGCCAGCCGAGTTGAAACGGTCAGTCGGCTCCGACGTCATCATCGCTCGAGTGGAAGGCGACGCGGCCAGTGTGAGGTCCCTGCTCGAACAGGTGCCCGGCGTGCAGAGCGTCGACGTGCATGGGAACGAGCTGGTCATCGCCACGAGCATCGGGTCGGCAACAATCAGCCCCGTTGCAGTGGCCCTCGCCGGGACGGAAGTCGTCGTGCGTGACCTGACACTCCGGACGCCAACGCTGGACGATGTGTTTCTCGATCTCACGGGCACTCACATCGAGCGGACGAACGTCGAGGAAGACCGGGTATGACCACAACGACCGGGACCTTCGATCCTTCTTCCAGCGGAGCGATCCATGCCCGTCCGGCCGGGGCCCTGCGTGACCTGGCATCCATCGCCGGCCGCGCGCTTCATGCGGTGCCGCGTGACATTTCAGTCGTCATACCGCCGGTCTTCATTGCGCTGTTCTTTTTCGTGGTCAATATCGCCACACTGAAAAATGTCACATCGTCGATCCCGAACTTCAACTACACGTCCTTCGAGATGGCCACCGCGGTCCTCCTCGGCGTGACCGGAGTTTCACGTGCTCCCGCCCTCGTCCTTGACATCCAGAGCAAGTACTTTGACCGGCTGCTACTCACTCCGGTTCGGCGAACCGCGATACTCGTGGGCCATATGGCAGCCGATGTGGCCGTGGCCGCCGTCTTGACGATACCGATCCTGGTCCTCGGTTCTATTCTTGGTGTGCGGTTCCATGCCGGGCCCATCGGTGTGGTCGGATTCATCCTCCTCGCGTCCCTTTGGAGCTTGGCGTTCGCTGGCTTTGCCTATGCCATCGCGCTCAAGACCGGCAATCCGGCTGCGGTGAACTCCACGTTTCTCCTCTTCTTCCCTTTCTTGTTCCTCACGACCTCGTATGTGCCACGCAGCGAGTTGTCCGGTTGGCTGAACACGGTCGCCGGGTTCAATCCGGTCACCTACCTGCTCGGCGGCCTGCGCTCGCTTGAGGTAGGAGGTGGCGGGCAATGGGCTCCGCTGGGAGAAGCATTGTTGGCTGTCGCGGTCGTGGGGCTCATCAGCATGACCATGTGCTTTGCTGCTCTTCGGGGACGGGTCAAGCGTGGATGAGCGCTCCCACTCGTCAGTTGAGAGCAGCGAGAAAGCTCTGAGCCCGGGCACGCAAGGCGCGGGCAGACTCGGCGGAGATATCGGGGTTGCCGGCCAGTTCCTCCAGGATTGCCGCCGCTTCGTCGTTGCAGCCGAGCCCGGCGAGACCATCGGCTGACGCCAGCCGATCGGCCAGGGGAAGTCCGGGGATGGCAACGCGCAAGCGGGTCACCCAGAGCAGGCTGCTTCGATCGGCTCGCCGCCGGAAGCTGTGGTCGAGGTTGGCCAGCATCCTGGCCAAAATGGCCTGTGGTCCGACCGGGTCCAGCATCCCGACTCGGAGCTCGACCTCGGAACCTACGGAAGCATGGAGGAGCCGCAGACAGGCGGCGTGATCGAGACGGCTGCCGCCGGAGAATGCGTCGATGAGCAGCTCCGGGCGATCGGGATCCCTCACCAGGAAGTGACCGGGCATTCCCACGCCCTCCAGGTGGACGCCGCAGCGACGCCCGATCTCGATGAGGAGCACCGACAGCGAAATCGGGATGCCCAGCTGACGATCGAGGATCTGGGGGAGATAGGAATTCCGCGGGTCGTCGTATGACTGGTGGTCGCCTTTGAGGTGCAGTGTCTCGAACAGCAACCGGCACACCCGCTCGGTGTCGGCCGTCCCGATTTGGGCAGCCACGTCGTCGAGGCGGGAGAGCTGGGCCGCCACGTCGAGACTCGGGTCGGCGGCGGCAGCGATCACGAGGGCGGCCTCGTCGAGGGGGAGGTTCCTCTCTGGGCGCTCCATGAGCTTCCGCCATCTCGCCAACCAGTCCATCCGGTCGACTGTATAGGGCGGAAATGGTGGGCCGAACCTCCGTCCAAGGTCTCAATCTGGCTCGAGGGAGGATCGCTCGAGGCGTCTCACAAGCAACCGGTGGACCGCTCTTGCGCATCGTGGTTCCGCTGGATGGCAAAAGAGTGAGATCACCGCCTTGTAGAGGTCACGGTCGCCGCTTCGGATCGCGCCATCCGCGTACCGAGTACCCGGTGGACGCGAACGGTTGGCTCGGCCGACGGAGAGCGGCGGGAGAGGTGAATCGGTCCGAGCAAATCGCTAGCGGTCGGGGAATTGCGCCCACATTCACCGTTGGGCACAATGCTGATATCGATTCACTCTTTGAACGACAGGCGGATGGTCGAGTGATCGAGAACGGGTTCGGGGTGGCGCACAGGCGGCCAATGTGTCCAAGCTCGGCCTCGGACTCAACCCGCGGTAAGGGCAGGGTGCCGGGGCTCCCAAGGGATTTGAAGTTGAGGCCAGTCGATGAGCGACCTGAGGCCCCGGAGTGGCGTCAGGCGAGGTCGGCACCTCTTTCGGTGCCTGGCCACGCTTTTGACCAGTGGATTCTGGCTACGTCCGAGGCGTTCGCACCTGAGTTCTCCATGGGAATGGACGCGGAGCAAACCGATCTGGGACGGCCTGTCGGTACCGTAGAGGCCAGTCACCAATCGGTGGGGACACGAGGTCCTGGAGTCGGACTGAGCCATGAATGAGCGCGTACACTTCGGGCCTACAGGGGGACAGCGGGAAGCGAACGCAGGCGGAAGAGTGTGCCGCGAGCAACGGGTGGGCTCCGCTCTTAGCTGGCGGAGGCCGCCGCCCACGATGTGGGTGACGTCGTGACGGACTACATCTTGCAAAGCCCGCGAGTGGCGGAGACTTCGGGCGCGGCTCGTCCGAAGGTTCTCATCGTCGAGCGCTACCTGATGATCGCCGAGAGCCTCGCATATTCCCTGGACATCGAGGGTTTTCAGGTGAAGATCGCGGTGCCGGCCACCAAGCTCGATCTGGATGACGTTCTTGCTTCGAAATGGCACGTGGTGCTCCTGAGCATCGACTTGGAGACGCGGGACGATGTCTCTCGATTCCTTCCTTTGTTGTCAGACGTGGGTCCCGTCGTGGTGCTGACCGCCGGAACCGATCGGCTGGCTCAAGCCTGGTGTATCGAGGCCGGAGCGGTCGCCCTGGCGGACAAAGAGCGGCCGTTCGGCAACCTCCTCGAGATTGTCCGCCGCGTCATCGGCGGTGAGACCCTCATTGGACCGGGAGAGAAGGAAAGGCTCCTCGAATTGAGCCGACTTCACGCCAGTGAGGTCCATCGCCGGCGTGCTCCGTTTCTGGCCCTGACCGCGCGAGAGCAAGGCGTACTCAGTCACCTTCTGGAAGGCCAGTCGGTCCGCACCATCGCCCGGGTGTCCTCGGTGTCAGAATCGACCGTCCGGTCGCAGATCCGCTCGATCTTCCAGAAGCTGGGTGTGAATTCGCAGCTGCGAGCGGTTTCGCTCGCCCGGCAGGTTGGCTGGACCGCCGACCTCCATCAATGACGGGACCGACGGGACACCCCCCGGCACCGGCAAGGGTCCCGAGCCCCGGGAGCGAGAGTTGCCGGCGCGGCGTGGCGCACGAACACTTCCCCAATTTTGGGGATGTTTTCCACTCGGAAGTCGGGGCAGAGTGTCGTGGTCGGACGGCAACCGATGCGGGGGGGAAAGTTAGGAGGGAAGGGCAATGACCTCCCAAGGAGGTCACTGGGGGATGGCACCGTTGGGCGCGGATCAACCCGTGACGTTTGACCGCCGACAACAGACCAACCAGTTGACCCGGCGGCTGATGGAACGCGATGAGTGGCAGGACGAATTGGCTGCGTCCTTCGCTGGCCTCCTACCGCCGTCGGCAGTGATTATCGAAGGTGAACCGGGTCTGGGGAAAACAGCGTTCCTCAACGCGGCGTGCCATGTGGCCAGGGAAGCCGGCCACGACGTGCTCTATGCAAGGGGCGGTGCACTCGAAGCCGAATCCCCGTTTGGGATCGTCCGGCAGTTGTTCCAACCGGTCGAAGCCACGTTGTCTCCGAGCGAGCGTGAGATGTGCGCGAACGTGACGGCGTCGCTGTCCGACGTCCGACGGCCGATTCCTTTCGAGGTGATCCACGATTTGTACTTGAATCTGGCGCACTTCGCATCCAGCCGACCGATAGTGATCGCCATCGACGACCTCCAGTGGTCGGACTACGAGTCCTTGGTGTGGGTCCAGTACATTGCCCGACGACTCGAGTCCGGCCGCATTTCGTTCATCGGAACCTCGACCTGCCGAGTGGCCGGCACGGCACTGGCGGCGGTCGACAACATCATCGCCGAACCGTCGACTCGGGTTTTCTCGCTTCGACCCCTGTCGGTCGACTCGGTGACGAAGCTGGTGAGCCGTCAATTGAACGTTGATTCAGAAGACTCATTCGCACGGGCATGCCATACCATTACTGGGGGCAATCCGTTCCTCCTGCACTCATTGCTTTCGGCCCTGGAGCGGGAGGGGTTCGGCCCCGACGTATCCGAAGAGTCGTTGGCGACCCTCTCTCCGCCTCCGGTCGCCCGGGCCATTCTCAGGCGCCTCGGCGGGCTCCCCGAAGAGGCTCACGCACTGATGCAGGCTGCTGCCATCCTCGGTGACCATTCTGATCACCGGGTTGTGGCAGCGCTCGCCGGAGTAGACGCCAGCCTGGGCGGCGATATGGCCAATGCTCTCGCCGAGGTCTACCTCTTCCGCCGCGACCGACCGCTCAGCTTTGTGCATCCCCTCGAGCGCTCGACCGTGTATGGCGAGATCGATCCCGTCCGTCGCGCTCGAGCGCACGCGGAGGCTGCTCGTCTGCTCGATGACCAAGGAGCAGCCCTCGATCAGGTTGCCCATCATCTCCTGCTCGCTGAACCGACCGCCGACGAATGGTCGGCCGAACTGCTCGAACGAGCGGCGCTCGTGCACGCCAAGGAGGGCCAGTACGAATTTGCAGTGCGGTGCCTCGCCAGGTCCCTGGACGAATCTCCGGACGCCTCGACTCGGTCACGCCGACTCCTTGAACTGTCCTCAGCGGAGGCGGCCATGGGTCGACCCACCGCCCTCGACCACTTGCGAGAGGCGGCTGAACTCGGCGTGGATCCGATCGAATTGGCCGATGCAACCTACCGTTGCCTCAGGGCGTTCGCCCAGGAGTCGTACCCACCCGAGACGGTGGCCACGCTCCGTCACCTGGAGGCACAGCTCGGGGAGGGTCACGTCGATCTCCGCATCTGGATCGAAATCGTCCTCTCGACGTGGGACCAGCAGCCACCGGCCCTTCCGGCGTCCACGCCGGCGATTGAATCGGTCCTGTTGCGCAAGCACACCGAGCGGACCCGCCTTGATCGCTTGGCTCTGGCTCACCTGGCGTATGTCAAGACCTTCGCCTCGGACCAAGCCACCGCCGAATACGTGGCGGACCTTGCGGAGCAAGCCGTTGGCGCGGTCGATCTCCAGCTGGACGACTGCACGTCAATCGTCGTTGCGGCTCGGGCCGTCGCCTCGCTGGTTCGGGCCGGGCGGTTCGAGGTTGCCGATCGTCTCGGATTACTGGCTCAGACCGCCGCCGTGAGGGACGACCAGCAAACGGCGGTGGCCGAGTTCTCGACCGTGCTGGCCTACTCCCATTTCCTGCAGGGAAATCTCGACGAGGCAGAGGTTGAGTGTCGCCGCGCGCTGGCCGCCATGGAGGGCCGCTCATGGGCCTCGCGCCCGATGTCTCTCGGGGTTCTCGCCGCCACCTTCATCGAAGAAGGGAGATCGAGGGAGGCGGCGAGCGTGCTCATGGACGCCGTTTCGGACTCGATTCCGAGAACAATCGCCGAGCTGTTTGCGCTCGAACAGCGGGCCAAGCTGAAGATGCTCGAGGGGCGTATCGACGAGGCATTGAAGGACCTTCTGCTCGCTGAGCAGGGGGCCGAGGCGCTTGGGGTGCGCAATCCGGCTGTTACCTCGTGGCGCTGCGTCGCGGCAACCGCGCTGTGTGCGGCGGAGCGCACGACTGAAGCACGTGATCTGGCCCGTGAGAATCTCGAACTCGCTCGGGCTTTCGGTGCGCCCTGGGCCTTGGGAATGGCACTCCGAACGGCTGCCGAAGTGGGAGATCCGGTCGACCGGCTTGGGTTGCTGACCGAGGCGGTTGGGGTGCTCGAACCAGCGGGGGCCTCACTCGAGTGCGCCAAGGCGACGATCGACCTCGGGTCAGTCCTCATCAGCCAGGGCCGGCAGGACGAGGCGCTCAGTACTCTCCGCCGGGGAGCCGATCTGGCCTTCCGCTGCCGAGCCCAGCCCCTCGCCGACCGAGCCGCACGGGAGCTCCGCGCCGCCGGGGCGAGACCGCGCCGTCTGGCTCTTATGGGTTCGGATGCCCTCACTCCGGCCGAGCGGCGAGTGGCGGAGCTAGCGGCCGGGGGAATGATCAACGCGCGGATCGCCGAGGCGTTGTTCGTGAGTGAGAAGACGGTGGAAGGGCACTTGACCCGCGTCTATCAAAAGCTCGGAAGGCGGTCACGGACCAATCTCAGGGAGGTCTTCAAGCCGTTGCCTGAGATCGCCAGCACGAGTGCGAGCACGGAGCTTCGCGCCGTCTGACCTCGATCGCCCGGTGGGGACGGGCCCCACATCTCGCTCCAACCATCGTCCGACGAGAGCACCAAGCCGGACGCAACGCTGCCTTTTCAGCGGAGTGGCGCCAGGGATCGAGATGGCGCCAGAGCTCGAGATGGCGCCAGAGCTCGAAATATAGAGATCGAGATATATTGAGAAGCTGGCTCCCATCCTCTTCCACCCCCGACTCATCTGGCCGGGTCGTCACCTGGAATCCCCGATCTCAATGAGACATCGCCAACGCCCATCCGCTCGCGTGCGGCCACTCAGGGTCGTGTGGATCGTGCCGGTCCTCGGCCTCCTCGCCGTCGGCTATGGCTCGACCGGAACGGCCGCCGCCACGCGCACCGCGGCGGCGACCACGTCGCCCACGACGGCAGCGGCGAACCCCGCCGGCACGCCCCAGACGGGACAGGGGATTACCAAGATCTTGGTGATCATGGAGGAGAATCACAGCCTCGGACAGGCCTTTCCGACTCACATGCCCTATCTGTGGAGTCTGGCTCGCCAATACGGGCGGGCAACGTCATGGAGTGACGTTGGACACCCGAGTCTCCCGAACTACCTGGCCATCTTTGGCGGGTCCGCCTTCAACGAGCCGCAAGACTGTCTTCCTGGGCCGGGCTGCACCTATCCGGGCCCCTCGGTGTTCGGTCAAGCCCTCGCCAAGGGCGCCAGCGCTCGTGCGTACGAGGAATCCATGCCCAAGGCATGTGACCTCGGTGAGAGCGGCAACTACGACGTGAACCACAATCCTTGGGCGTATTTTCCAGCTGAGACCAGCCTGTGTCGGAGCAATGATGTTCCCGCGGGAACGGTCACCCGAGGTGCGCTGGCCTCGGACGTTGCCCAGGGCACCCTGCCGAACGTGGGTCTGATCACGCCCAACCTCATCCACGATGCTCACGACGGGACGCTGGCGCAGTCTGATGCTTGGCTGCGCTCGTGGGTTCCGGTGCTCCTTTCGGGAGCCGACTGGCGCGCTGGACGGCTGGCTATCGTCGTGGTGTTCGACGAGGGGGAGACGACGGAACAGGTACCGTTCGTGATTCTGGCACCGGGCGTGTCGCACAAGGTCATCGGCCGTGCGATGAATCACTATGCGCTGACGAGATTGGTGGATGAGGTCGTCGGCGTGCCGCCGCTCCGCAAAGCAGCGGGTGCGCCAGATCTCGCCCCCACCCTGGGACTGCGGGGCTAGAGTAAAGTGGCCGTGACCAGCTGCAATTGACGGAGAGTGTCATGACATCGGTGGGAAACGCATCGCTCGGCCGATTGATGTTCGTCGGCACGGTGCACGAGGCTGAACCGGCGCTCAGCGCCCTCATAGAGAGTCCAGTCGACATCGTCGAGGTCCTCACCATGCCGGTTGATCGGGCCGCGCAGTCTTCGGGCTATGTGGATCTGGAGCCACTGGCCTCGGCCCACGGAATCCCAGTGCGTCGAAGGGCCAACATCAACGCGCCTGAGGAAGTTGAGCACATCAGGCAGCTTGCGCCGGATGTGCTCGTTGTCGTTGGATGGACTCGGCTGCTCGGCTCAGAGGTGCTCGACATTCCGCCTCGTGGCTGCATTGGATTCCACGCGTCCCTCCTGCCCCGTTTCCGCGGCCGCGCCCCGGTGAACTGGGCCATTCTCCAAGGCGAGGCCGAAACCGGAAACACGATGATGTACCTCAATGCCGGGACAGACACCGGTGACGTCATTGACCAGCGTCGAGTGGTGATCGATCCGGCTGATACCTGCGCCTCCGTCTACGCCCGGGTGGCTGATGCCGGGGCTTCCATGCTTCGGGATCACCTCCCGGCCATTTTGGCCGGAACCGCACCGCGCCGGAGCCAAGGTCCGGCTGATGCTGAACTCCTCCGCAAGCGCACTCCACAAATGGGCGTCACTGACTGGAATCGCCCAGCTCGTGCCGTCCACGACTGGATCCGCGCCCTGACCGAACCGTACCCCGGGGCCTTCGCCTTCTGGTCTGGCCATAAGGTCATGCTCTGGACATCGGCCGTACCCGGAGATGCCGAGCCCGAAGGTCGGCCCGGCGAGGTGATCGGCACGGACGAGAACGGGGTCCGAGTAGGGACCGCTGATGGGAGCCTGCTTGTCACCGCCATGTCGAGCGAAGGTTCGCCGCCTCAATCGGCG
>Ga0209839_10000776_pt1 | contig 16307 bp, 16 predicted proteins | sample OrgsoiDNA2013050_FD_185800 | JGI IMG/M metagenome (GOLD analysis project Ga0209839, IMG submission 185800) | Permafrost soil microbial communities from the Arctic, to analyse light accelerated degradation of dissolved organic matter (DOM) -... | ecosystem: Environmental > Terrestrial > Soil >... | reverse complement strand
CGGCCAGGCTGAGGAGCTCGGCAAAAACCGACTGGGGTGAGACCCGGTCCTTGCGGGCGGTGCGCCGGCCCGACGGCGCCTGCGGCGCCTGCGCTGGATCGGGCGCCGTTGCCGGACCGGGTTCAGGGCCGAGTCCGAGTCCGGGGATGGGGTCACGCCCGGCCCAGGATCCAGGCCGGGGGTCGTCGCGGGACCAGGGCCCGGGCGCGGGCGAGCCGTGCCACGCCGCCGCCCGGTCCGTGGTGCGCGGTCCCTGGCCCGGGCCTGGGTACCCCGCGGGAGCATGGGAGCGGGTCGACGGGATGGGTTCCATCCGGGTCCTTGGTCCGGCCCACTCGGCGGAAGCCCGCGGTACCACGCGTCCCTGGGCGTCCAGGCGGGCCTGGATCAAGGTTTCGGGCTCGGGCTCAAGGCTGGGCGGCGGGTCCCCGCCGACGGGCCTGAACACATCGAAGAGCGGGCCAGCGCTTGGTGGCGGGGCCGGGTTCGACGGCGGGAACATGGCGGCGCTCAGCGGGAACTCCACCCGCTCCTCGGTGAGGCCGTCCACGTCGGCGCGGGCCACCACGACCTCGAAGACCTCGCGGTCGATCTCCCAGTAACCGAGCTGCCTGGCCCGCACCGCGTCCCGGCCCAGGTAGACGATGTGCAGCCGCTCGCCGAGGTCATCCAGGACCAGGCCGGGCTCGCCCCGGTACTCGCCGACCAGCCGGGACTGCCACAGCGCCGACAGATCGGTGACGTCGACCTGCTTGCGCCAGTGCCCGGGCGCGGCGGTGAAGCCGAGTTCCTCCGGCGGCGGTCCCGGGGAGAACAGCGTCACATCGGTGCCGTCGGGCCCCAGGCCAGCGTGGTAGGGGACGCCGAGATAGGTGGCCATCAGCCGGTATCGCATGGCTCACAGCTCCGCATGCTGCCAGGCCAGGCCGTCATACCGGGCCACGAGCTGGTCTCCGGCGGCGCCGAGCCTGCACATCCCGGCGCCGACCGGGATCGCGATGGGCTCGAGGTAGAACTCGGGGGCGCCATGACCCGCGGCTTCTGTGTAGCCGTCGATCGGCCGGGCCAGCCAGCAGACCAGGTAGAGCTCGCTCATGGTCGGCGTGAACTCCGAGTCCTCCCAGCCCAGGCTCAACGCGAGGTAGGCCTCGGCGGGGTTGTGGAACCGGACGTCGGTGGCGCGGTAGACGTAGCCGGCCAGTACGGAGCGCTGCCCCGTCAGGTAGGGGCCGACTAGGCGCGGCGGGATCGCCTTCCACATCGGCGTGCCTGGTGCGATGGCGGACAGTCGCTCGGGCTGGGTCACCCATGCTCCCTTCCGCTCGCGTATATCCTCGTTCAACTGATTGTGCCTAGTTAATGACAGCCGTTAGCCGTAAAGCTGAGCATTCAGAGAATTCATTACTTTAAGTAGTCGCAAAAAAACTTTGAGTTTACGGTTATCGCCAGCCCGTGCCCGGACGGGGTGGTGGGTCGCGTAGGGTCGTGAACGTGTCCGGGCACCTGAACCCTGGCGGGCAGCAGTTCCGCGATGATAATGGCGCGGCGGATCCCCGCGTGGCGCAGGCCCTTGCCGCGTACGTCGCGGGGGAGGGCAGCGAGCAGGCGGTGCTGACCGCGCTGTCGGCCGCGCGGCTGCTCGTCCCGGTCGTCGCGGTCCTCGCCGACGGCTCGCCCCCGGCCCACGGAGACGCCCAGGGGGACAAGAACAGCGAGATGGTGCTGCCCACGCTGATCGGCCGGGACGGAAGGCCCGCGGTGCTCGCCTTCACCTGCCTGGACGCGCTGGCCCGGTGGCGGAGCAACGCTCGCCCGGTACCCGCGGAGGCGGACCGGGTGTGGCGTGCCGCGGTCGCGGACGGATGCGCGGTCGTCATCGACGTGGCCGGGCCCGTTCCGCTCGCGGTCGAAGGCGCGCGGCTCGAGGCGCTGGCCGGCGGCCGGCCGGTGCCGCCCCCGTATGAGGATGCCGACGTGCGTGCCGAGGTCGAGGCCGCGGTCGCCGCGGAGCCCGCGATCGCCGGGTTCAGCCTGGCCGCCAGCAGCGCGGACGAAACGGATCTGGCCATCATGCTCTCCCTGGCCGTCCGTGACTGGGAGCCGGTGGTGGACCGGGCCGCGAGCAGCATCGCGGCCCGGCTGGCCGGGCGGCTCCGCCGCGGCATCGAGTTCAGCGTCGCTCCGGCCCGGGGGTAGCCAGCTGCGACCGCAGGAAAAATTCACGACAGGTGACCCCGTAGGATCGAGACCATGTTTCGCTGGCTGACCGCAGGCGAATCGCACGGGCGCGCGCTCGTCGCGATTTGCGACGGCGTGCCCGCCGGCGTGCGGGTCAGCACCGAGGACATCGCCGCCGCGCTGGCCAGAAGGCGGGCCGGCTACGGCCGCGGCGCGCGGATGACGTTCGAGCGGGACGAGGTGGAGCTTACCGGGGGCGTCCGGCACGGCCGCACGCTCGGCGGCCCGCTGGCCATCAGGGTCGCCAACACCGAATGGCCCAAGTGGGAGACGGTCATGTCCGCCGACCCGGTGGCCCCCGACGTGCTGGACGGCCTGGCCAGGAACGCGCCGCTGACCAGGCCGCGTCCGGGGCACGCGGACCTGGCCGGGATGCAGAAGTACGGCTTCGATGACGCCCGCCCCGTGCTGGAGCGGGCCAGCGCGCGGGAGACGGCCGCCCGGGTGGCGCTCGGCGAGGTGGCGCGCCGCCTGCTCAGCCAGGTGCTCGGCATCGAGATCCTCAGCCACGTGGTGGCGCTAGGACAGGTGCGAGCCCCGGACGAGGTGATGCCAGGCCCAGGCGACGGCGCGGCGGTGGACGCCGATCCGGTCCGCTGCTTCGACGCCGAGACCAGCGCCGCGATGGTGGCCGAGATCGACGCGGTCCGCAAGGACGGCGACACCCTGGGCGGTGTGGTGGAGGTCCTGGCGTTCGGGCTGCCGCCGGGGCTCGGCAGCTTCACCCACTGGGACCGGCGCCTGGACGGCAGGCTGGCCGGCGCGCTGATGTCCATCCAGGCCATCAAGGGGGTCGAGGTCGGGGACGGCTTTACCACCGCAGGCCGGCGCGGGTCGGTCGCGCACGACGAGATCGAGGCCACCGGCGCCGGGATCGCGCGCCGGACCAACCGCGCGGGCGGCATTGAAGGCGGCATGAGCACGGGCGAGGTGATCCGGGTCCGCGCCGCGATGAAGCCCATCTCGACGGTGCCGCGGGCCCTGGACACCATCGACACCAGTACCCGCGAGCCGGCCAAGGCGATCAACCAGCGCAGCGACGCGACCGCGGTCCCGGCGGCCGGCGTTGTGGCCGAGGCGATGGTGGCGCTGGTGCTGGCCGAGGCCGCGGTCGAGAAGTTCGGTGGCGACTCGGTGGAGGAGATGCGCCGCAATGCCGAAAGCTACCTCAAGGCCCTGGTGATCTCGTGACCCCTGCGGGAGCCCAGGCGACCCACGAGACCGACGGAACGCACGGGCCCGTGGTGGTCCTGATCGGGCCGCCAGGAGCGGGCAAGTCCGCCGTGGGTCCGCTGGTCGCGGACCTGCTCGGAGTGCAGTTCCGCGACACAGACGCGGACGTCGCGACCGCCGCAGGCAAGCCGATCGGTGATATTTTCGTCGAGGACGGCGAGGAAACCTTTCGCGAGCTCGAACGGGCCGCGGTGACCAGCGCGCTCAGCGAGCAAGGAGCCGAGCCCGCCCGCGAGGTGCTGGCGCTGGGCAGTGGTGCGGTCCTCGACGAGGGGGTCCGGCAGCTGCTCGCGGGCCGGCCGGTGGTCTATCTGTCGGCCAGCTTCGGCACGGTCGTGCGGCGGATCGGGCTGGACCGTCCCCGCGTCGTGGTCCCGGGGAACCCTCGTGGCCGCCTGCGCGCCATGCTGAACGAACGCCTCCCGCTCTACCAGGGGCTCGCGGCCGTCACGGTGGAAACCGACGACCTGGACCCCGATGAGCTCGCGGCCCAGATCGCGGCCACGGTCACCGCCGGCCCGCCAGTGGCGGGTCCGCCACTGCCGGGCCCGCCACTGGCGGGCCCGCCGCCGTCAGAGGACTCGCGGTGACCGCGACCAGGATCGACGTTAACCCGTCCGACGGCGGCGCGCCGTACCAGGTGGTCGTCGGCGTCGGCGTGCTCAGCGAGCTGCCCGGTCTGGTGCCGAAAGACGCCCGGACCGTGGTCGTGATCCACGCCGAAGGCCTCGGCGAGATCGCCCGGCCCGCCTGCGGCGCGCTGACCTCGGCGGGCTTCCGGGTCCTGGCCGAGCCGGTGCCCGACGGCGAGGCGGCCAAGACCGTCGGCGTCGCCGCCCGGCTGTGGTCCCGCCTCGCGGAACACGGCGTGACCCGGTCCGACTGCATCGTCGGAATCGGCGGGGGAGCGACCACCGACCTGGCCGGGTGGGTGGCCGCCAGCTGGCTCCGGGGGGTCCCAGTGGTCCTGGTCCCGACCACGCTGCTGGCCATGGCGGACGCCGCGGTCGGCGGGAAGACCGCGATCGACATCCCGGAGGGCAAGAACCTGGTCGGCTCGTTCCATTCGCCCGCCGGCGTGCTCGCCGACCTGATCACGCTGGAGACGCTGCCACGGGCCGATTACGTCAGCGGCCTGGCCGAGGTCATCAAGGCCGGGTTCATCGCCGACCCGGTCATCTTGGACCTGGTCCGTCAGGACCCCGAGGGCGCCACGGTCCCGCACGGCGCCCACGCGCGCGAGCTGATCGAGCGCGCGATCCGGGTCAAGGCTGAGGTGGTATCCCAGGACCTTACCGAGAAGGGGCGGCGGGAGATCCTGAACTACGGGCACACGCTCGGGCACGCCATCGAGCGGGTGGAGGGGTACCGGTTCCGGCACGGCGACGCGGTTGCCATCGGAATGGTGTACGTCGCCGAGCTGGCCCGGCTGGCCGGGCGGCTGGACGAGCCGACCTGCCAGCTGCACCGGCCGCTGCTGGCCAGCGTGGGCTTGCCGACCGCGTACCCGACGGGGGTCTGGCCCGCGTTGCGGGCGGCCATGGGCGTGGACAAGAAGGCCCGCGGCGCCCGGCTGAGGCTGGTGGTGCTCGACGGTCTGGCGCGCCCCTCGATTCTCGACGACCCGCCCGAAGAACTCCTGCAGCAGGCCTACCAGGAGGTAGTCACGTGATCAAGCAGGTGCTTGTGCTCAACGGGCCGAACCTCGGCCGGCTCGGCATCAGGGAACCGGAGGTCTACGGCTCGACCTCGTTCGAGGACCTAGCCGAACTATGCCGCTCGACCGGCCGCAAACTCGGCCTGAGCGTCGAGGTCCGGCAGACCGACGACGAGCGCGAGATGATCAGCTGGGTGCACGAGGCCGCCGACGCCCGGATGCCGGTGGTGCTCAATCCGGCCGCGTTCACGCACTACTCCTACGCGCTCCGCGACGCCCTGGCCATGCGGACCGCCCCGCTGGTGGAGGTGCATATCACCAACCCGGCGGCGCGCGAGGAGTTCCGGCACACCTCGGTGGTGGCCGCGGTGGCGGACGGGACGGTGGCCGGGTTCGGCCTGGTCTCCTACCAGCTGGCGCTGCAGGCGATCGCCGAGCTGGCCGCCGAAGACGACACCGGCGCGCCCGAGCCAGGCCTGCCCGAGCCCGCTGACCCGGTCGACGGGACGACCCCGGCCCAGACCAGGCCGCTGTCTCCGTGATCGTCCTCGTCGGCTTCATGGGTGCGGGCAAGACCACGATCGGGACCCTGCTCGCCGCCCGGCTCGAGCTGCCGTTCGCCGATAGCGACCAGATGATCGAGCAGCGTGCGGGCCGCCCGATCCCGCAGATCTTCGCCGAGGACGGCGAGCCGGCCTTCCGCACCCTGGAGCATCAGGTGATCGCCGACCTGCTGGACGGCCCGGACATGATCATCGCCCTAGGCGGCGGCGCCGCCGAGCATCCGCGCACCCAGGACAAGATCGGCCGGGGCCCTCAGGTCGTCTACCTCCAGGTCGGATACGACCAGGCGCTGCGGCGGGTGGGCCAGGACGCGGGCCGCCCGATGCTGGCCCGGCCGGACCTGGCCGCGGTCTACGAGCGTCGCCGGCTGGTCTACGCCCGGCTCGCGACGCTCACGGTCGGCACCGACGACCGCCACCCCGAGACGGTCAGCGACGACATCCTCGCTAGGCTCGCCCGGGTCCCCGCCGCGGGCGGCGAGGACCCCCCGCCCGCGAGATAGCGGGAGGTCTCCGCCGGGACCGCGGGGCGGTCAGCCGAAACAGCCCGCGATCGTGCCGACCGGCTCGCAGTTGTCGGGCACGTTGCCGAAAACCCAGGTCCGGGGCATAGCTGCGCTGGAGGGTGGCGCCGTAGCCCTCGATGGTGATGTCGGGCCGGCCAGCCCCCTGGGCGCCCGCGGCACCGAGGACTATCGTGGCGCCGATCGGCGGGATCACCGGTCATGCACGGCGTCCCCGCGGCACGGTTTCCTCATGCTGGCTACGATGACCTGCGCTGATCAGAGCACGTCGAAGTGAGTCTGCAGGGACGCTGAAGGTCGTTGCTGCCCGGCCACCGGCCCATGTACCCGCCGGTAGCCTGAACGTCATAGCCGCTAATCTCCTGTTAGCGGCCAATGCCAGGGCCAGACCGGAAGGCTGATCGCATTGCGGATAGGGATGTTTCTGAGCTACGCGGGTGGTTTCGCCGAGACCGTGGTGGAACTGGCTGACTACGAGAAGGCCGGGCTGGACATCGTGTTCGTGCCCGAGGCGTACAGCTTCGACGCGGTGAGCCAGCTTGGTTTCATGGCGGCGAAGACCGAGCGGCTGCAGATCGCGTCGGGCATCTTGCCGTTGTACTCGCGCACGCCCGCGCTGACCGCGATGACCGCGGCCGGGCTGGATTTCGTCTCAGGCGGCCGGTTCACCCTCGGACTGGGCGCGTCCGGCCCGCAGGTGATCGAGGGCTGGCACGGCGTGCCCTACGACGCGCCGATCGGCCGGGCCCGTGAGGTCATCGAGATCTGCCGGATGGTCTGGCGCCGCGAGCGGCTGGCGTACCAGGGCCGGTACTACCAGCTTCCGCTAGAGGGCGGCACCGGGCTGGGCAAGCCGCTCAAGCTGATCAACCACCCGGTCAGGGAACGCATCCCGATCGCCCTGGCCGCCATCGGCCCGAAGAACGTCGAGCTCGCCGCCGAGCTGGCCGAATCCTGGATGCCGATCTTCTACCTGCCGGAGAAAGCCGCCGAGGTGTGGGGCGGCGCGGTCGCCGACGGGGCCGCCAAGCGCGACCCTGCGCTCGGCCCGCTCGACGTGATCGCCAGCGCGCCGCTGGCGATCGGCGAGGACGTCGCGCCGCTGCGCGATCGCAGCCGCCCTGAGCTGGCCTTGTACGTCGGCGGGATGGGTGCGCGGGGCCGCAACTTCTACAACGACCTGGCCCGCCGGTTCGGCTACGAGGCCGAGGCCGAAGCGATCCAGGACGCCTACCTGGACGGCCGCAAAGCCGAGGCCGAGGCCCTGGTACCCGCGGAGCTGGTCGAGCGCACGTCCCTGATCGGCCCGGAGTCCTACCTGCGCGAGCGCCTGGCCGCCTACCGCCAGGCGGGCGCGACCACCCTGCTCGTCACCCCCCTCGGGCCCACCCACGAAGCCCGCGTCCGCCTCATCGAGCAGGTCCGCGCCATGGCGGACTAGACCAGCCCCCCAGCTGGCGCGCGCCCCGGTAACACCGCGCGTAGAGTTCGGGCATGGCTGAGATTCACGCCGCTCGCCGGGGCCGGGCGCAGGAGAAGATTGCCGAGATCGCCGCCGATGCGGCGCTGATCACCTCGGGTCCGAATGTCCGCTACCTCACCGGCCTGGCTAGCTCCAACGCCGCGTTGCTGCTGCCGGCCAGCGGGACCGGGATCCTGGCCACCGACGCGAGGTACGCGCCGGCGGCCCAGCGAGACTGCTCCGACCTCGAGCTGATCGTCGAGCGGTTCATCGAGCCCAGGCTGGCCGGCCAGATGACAAGCCGCGGCTGGCGGACCGTGGCCTTCGAGGCCCACGAGATGACGGTCGAGCGCCACGCGGAGCTCGTAGCCAAGGCGCCGGACGTGAACGCGGTTCCGTTCGGCCGGAAAATTGAAGAGCTGCGGATGGTCAAGGATCCGTCCGAGCTCGAGTTGCTCGCCACCGCGTGCCGGATCAGCTGCCAGGCCATCGCTGACGTGTTCGCGCTGATCAGGCCGGGGGTGACCGAACGTCAGCTGGCCGCGGCGCTGGACCGGCGGATGACCGAGCTGGGCTCGGAGGGGCCGGCCTTCGACACCATCGTGGCCAGCGGGCCGAACGGCGCGATCCCGCATCACGCCCCGGCGGACCGGCCGATGCGCCGCGGTGACCTGATCACGATGGACTTCGGCGCGCGGTACGGCGGGTACCACGCGGACATGACCAGGACCGTCGCGCTCGGCCAGCCCGCGGGCTGGCAGCGGGAGATCTATGAGCTGGTCGCGGCCGCGCAGCGCGCTGGCCTCGGCGCGGCCCGGCCGGACGCCGACGTCGGGGACGTAGACGCGGCCGCCCGCGACCTGATCCGTGACGCCGGGCACGGGGAGCATTTCGTCCATGGCCTCGGGCACGGCATCGGGCTCGAGGTGCAAGAGGCCCCGGCGATCGGGTACTCCCGAACGGGTAAACTTGCCAGCCGGGTTCCAGTCACCGTCGAGCCTGGTGTTTACCTGCCCGGCAGGGGCGGTGTCCGGATCGAGGACGTTCTTGTCGTGGGGGCCGGCGGAACGGGCCTCCTCACGACTACTACGAGAGAACTTCTCGTCCTTTAACCTGGAGACGCAAACGTGGCCACCACGAACGACCTGAAGAACGGCATCACGCTGAACCTGGACGGCCAGCTCTGGACCGTCGTGGAGTTCCAGCACGTCAAGCCCGGCAAGGGCGGCGCCTTCGTGCGCACCAAGCTGAAGAACATAATGTCGGGCAAGGTCGTCGACCGGACCTTCAACGCCGGCGTCAAGGTTGACGTGGCCAACGTCGACCGGCGGGAGATGCAGTACCTGTACCGTGAGGGCGGGGATTTCGTCTTCATGGACACGCAGGACTACGACCAGCCGCGCGTTCCCGCCTCGGTGGTGGGGGAGGCCTCGAATTACCTGCTCGAGGAGCAGACGGTCACCGTGGCGTTCAATGACGGCACGCCGCTGTACGTGGACCTGCCCGCGGCGGTCGAGCTCACCATCAGCCAGACCGACCCCGGCATCCAGGGCGACCGCTCGACCGGCGGCACCAAGCCGGCCACGCTCGAGACCGGCGCCACCGTCCAGGTGCCGCTGTTCATCTCGACGGGGGAGAAGATCAAGGTCGACACGAGGACCGGCCAGTACCTCGGCCGTGCCTGATGGTGATCCCCTTCCCCCTGGCTCGTCATGTCCGCGCGTAGCAAGGCGCGCAAGCGCGCGCTCGACGTGCTGTTCGAGGCTGAGCTGCGGGGCTTGCCCGTCCTCGAGCTGCTCGCTGAGCGCATCACGCTGGGTAGCCCGCCGGTGCCCGCCTACGCCGCGGATCTGGTCCGCGGCGTGGCCGTGCACACGGCGCAGATCGACGAGCTGATCTCGTCCCACGCCGAGGGCTGGACCATGGACCGGATGCCCGCCGTGGACAGGAACGTGCTGCGGATCGGGGTCTACGAGCTGCTCTGGGCGCCGGACGTGCCCGACGGCGTCGCGATCAGCGAGGCGGTTCTGCTCGTCGGCGACCTGTCGACCGACGCCTCGCCCGCGTTCGTGAACGGACTGCTGGCCCGGATCGCCGAACTCAAGCCGTCCCTTCCTACTTGAGGGCCCTGCTGACTTGAGCCGAGGCGTCAGACCTGCGGCTGGGCGAAGCGGACGTGCAGGCCGAATCGGTGCAGCACCCGGAAGAACCAGACCGCGGACAAGCAGGTGCCCGCCACCGTGCCGCCGATCGTGACGACGGTGCTGAGCAACAGGAACACCTTGACCGATTCGAAGACCATGAGCACCGCCAGGCCTATCGTCGACACCGCGAAGATCCCGGCCCACAGCCAGGTCGCGCCCTGGAAGAACCTGTGCAGTCCCGGGTGGTGGGCCGATGGCTGGCGGAGCGCCACGACCTCGGCGGCGAGCTGAGCTACCAGCGGCTTGCGGGTGGGTGCGGTTCTGGCGAACAGCACGCACAAGCCCAGGTTGGCCAGCGGGAACTGGAGCAGGAAGAACAGGACGCTGCCGGTGGCGATCACCACGGCCGTCTGCAGGGTGAGAACCAGGGCCGAGATCGTGAGCAGCCCGGGGACGCTGTGGGTCACGGCCTTGCGCCCGATGACGGTGAGCCAGACCACCGCCGTCGCGGCCACCATGCCGGCGTTCCGGCCGCCCAGCTGCGCGCCGACGAAGTAGCCGGCCACGGGGAGCCCGAGGGATTCGGCTAGGTTCCATCCTGCGGTCAGCATCAGCCGCCAGGGGCGAGGCAACTCGAGGTGCTCAGCCATGGCGAAGAGCATACGGGGGCTGGCAGCAGCTGCGCTGGAATTGCCGCCAGGTGGCGTAAAGAAGAATCTGGGAGTTCCGCACGGCTATAGAACGTAGCGCCAGCCGGGTAAGTTCAATGGGTTATCAAAGATAAACGGAAAGTAGCCAAACCCAGGCCAGCGGAATGCCGGTGGCCGGCACTACATTGGACTCCTGGATAAAGGAGGCTGGCGTGGCGGCAGATTTCAGGCGCGACGGGGTGCGCTCCTCGCTGGTCTGGGATGTCCTGCGCGACGTGGTGTCCGCCCGGGTGGCGGAAACCGGCAGGCAGGCGCTGGACATCGTCGACGTCGGCGGCGGCACCGGCGGGCTGGCGGTGCCGTTCGCCGCCCTGGGGCACAACGTCACCGTGGTGGACCCGAGCCTGGACGCGCTCGCGGCGGCGCAGCGGCGGGCCGCCGAGGCGGGCGCGCGGCTGACCGCGGTCCAGGGCGACGCCGCCAGCCTGGACGCCGTGGCGGGGACCAAGGCAGCCGACCTCGTCATCTGCCATAACGTGCTCGAGTACGTGGACTCGCCGGCCGACGCGATGACCGCGATCGCCGCGGTCCTGCGGCCGTCCGCCACCGTCAGCGTGCTGGCCTCCAACGCGGTGGCGGCGGTGCTGCACCAGGCGCTGGCCGGCCGATTCGCCGAAGCCAGGCAGTTGCTCGGTCCTGACGCCGCCGCCGGCCTGCCCAGGCGGTTCACGCTGCCCGCGCTGACCGCGCTGATCGAGGGGGCCGGGTTGCGGGCCGGGCAGGCGCATGGGCTGCGCATCTTCGGCGGCCTTGTGCCTGGCGTGCTGCTCGACGGCGACGCGGGCGCGGCCGAGGCGCTGCGGGCGCTCGAGGAGGCCGCCGCGGCAACCCCGCCGCTGCGGGACATCGCCGCTCAGCTGCACGTGCTCGGCCACCGCTGACCGTCATGGGCGCGAGCGCTGACGACTCCGGCCGAAGGGGTCCTGACGGCAGCGTTCCCGGCGACACGGGTTGTCACATCCTGCATGTGGACATGGATGCCTTCTACGCCAGTGTCGAGATCAGGGACCGGCCCGAGCTCGCGGGCCGGCCGGTCGTGGTGGGCGGGACCGGCGGCCGCGGCGTGGTGCTGGCCGCCTCCTATCAGGCCCGGGCCTTCGGGGTGCGCTCGGCGATGCCGGTCAGCCGGGCCCAGCGGATGTGCCCGCGGGCGGTGTTCGTGGCCCCCAGGCACCGGGTGTACGCCGCCGTGTCCAAGGAGGTCATGGCCATCTTCGGCGCGGTCACGCCTGAGGTGGAGCCGCTGGCGCTCGACGAGGCCTTCCTCGATGTCGCCGGCGCGCTCCGGCGCCTCGGCGCACCCGCCGGGATCGCCAGGCACATCCGGGCCCAGGTCGCCAGGCAGCAGGGCATCACCTGCTCGGTCGGGGTCGCGCCGACCAAGTTCATAGCCAAGATCGCCTCCGCCCGCTGCAAGCCGGACGGGATGCTGGTGGTCCCGCGAGACGGGGTGCTCGACTTCCTGCACCCGCTGCCGGTCGCCGCGCTGTGGGGCGTCGGGGAGCGCACCGGGGAAACGCTATCCCGGCTGGGGCTCCGCACGGTGGGCGACATCGCGCAGACCCCGCTGGCCTCCCTGCAGCATGAGCTCGGCGTAGCGCAGGGGTCGCACCTGGCCGCGCTGGCGTGGGGCCGGGACGAGCGCAGGGTCACGCCCCACGTCGCCGAGAAGAGCATCGGGGCCGAGGAGACGTTCGCCACCGACATCGACGACCCGGAGCGGATCAGGCGCGAGCTGCTCAAGCTCTCCGGGCGGACCGCGCACAGCCTGCGGGCCAGCGGGTGCGTGGCGCGGACGGTTTCGGTCAAGATCCGGCTCGCCAGCTTCAAGACGATGACCAGGTCCCGGACGCTCGCCTATCCGACCGATGTCACGCATGAGATTTATGCCACAGCGTGCTCGCTCTATGAGTCGGCCGGTCTCGACCGTGGTGCGCAGCTGCGTCTGGTCGGCGTCCGGGTGTCGGGTCTCGTGCCTGCGACCGGCGCAAATGCCCAGCTGACGTTCGATGATCGGCCTGTCGGCTGGCGAGAAGCGGAGCGGGCGGTCGACAAGATTGCCAGGCGATTCGGGTCCAGCGCGGTCCGTCCGGCCGCTCTGGTGGAGGACCCGGATCGCCCGCCGGAGGAAGCTTTCTGACCAGGTAGGGGATGCGCCCTTCCACGGGGCGTGTCAACGCTCGTATTCTGGAAATTGAACCGGGTATGTGAGGTGAACCGGTCACCGCACACGTGCCGGGTCGAGGTTTTTTATGGGAGGCGTCGTGCCGCTCTCTGAACACGAGCAGCGCCAGCTGGAGCAGATCGAGCAAGCGCTTTACCGGGAGGACCCGAAGTTTGGGCGCCTGGTGCGTTCAAGCGATCCGCGTGTGCACTATAAGCGCAAACTGGTGCAGGCCTTCATCGGTGTGCTGATCGGCGCCGGGCTGGTCGCGGCGGGGATAGTGACCCGTCGCGTGTACTTTGACGCGGCCGGGTCGGCGATCGTGCTGCTTTCGCTGGTGTGGGCGCTGGTCACCTGGCGGCGGCATGCGGCGAGGGTCCGGCCCGCGCGCAGCAAGCTCAAGCTCGTCGGCGCCCCCCGCCGGGCGGGGTTGACCAGGCGGGCCCGGCTGATGGAGCGGATGGAAGAACGCTGGAAGCGGCGTCAGGAGGGTGACCGCAGGATGTAGGCCTGCGGTCCGCCCGGCGGTTAGTCCCGGGCGGGCCGCCTGACCAGCCCCCGCCGATGCGGGGTACTCTGCCGTGCTATGCGGGCTGTCGTGCAGCGAGTGAGCCGGGCAAGCGTGACCGTGGCTGGGCACGTCGTGGGAGCGATCGACGAGCCAGGCCTCCTCGTCCTGGTCGGCGTCACCCACGAGGACACCTCTGAGCAGGCCGCGAAGCTCGCCGCCAAGCTCTGGGGCCTGCGGATCCTGGACGGGGAGAAATCCTGTTCCGACGTGGCCGCGCCACTCCTGGTGATCAGCCAGTTCACCCTCTACGCGGACCTGGTCAAGGGCCGCCGCCCGTCCTGGTCGGCCGCCGCGCCCGGCCCGGTCGCGGCACCGCTCGTCGACGCCGTGGTGTCTGCCCTGCGTGACCTCGGGGCCCGCGTCGAAACCGGCGTCTTCGGTGCCGATATGAAGGTTGCCCTGCTCAACGACGGCCCAGTAACCCTCATCCTCGACCTCTAACCCCCCGGGGGCTGGGGCTGGGGCCGGCGGCGGCGGGATAGCTTGGTCCCCAGGGAGTCGGGAATTCCGGCGGCCGCGTCGGCGAGGGCGGTCATCAGCGAGGCGGGGAAGATCCGGGCCCGCCAGCGGGCGCGACGCCCGGCGGAGGCGGCCAGGCCGCGCCGCGCCGCGCCGCCGTCACTCCGCAGATGCTCGGATTCGGACGGCAGCGCCGCGTAGGTGGCGCGTTCTTCGGCCAGCGCGAGCCTGCGGATCGCGTCGCCGGCCGGTTCGGGCAGCCCGGCGGTCACGCGCCGGGCCAGCGTCCGCGGCGGGTCGCTGGCCCGGCAGCCCACGCCGAAGTCGGTGAGGTCGTCACGGAACTCACGCCAGGCGACATGGGCCCGGCTCGCGTCATCGTCGGCGCGCACCCAGCGCCAGCGCCTGAGCACCAGCCGGATCACCGAGGGCGCGATCAACGCTACCGCGGCGGCCACGCCGAAGGCGATGCCGACCGTGGCCCAGCCCGCGCCGAGGCGAAGCCCGGAGGTGCTGGAAAGCAGCCGGTACAGGGCCAGCGCGATCAGCGCCGCGGCCACCGTGACCAACGCCGCCGAGGTGGCGCTGACCGGTCTGCGCCGCCGGCCCGGGCTGGCGGAAACAGACACGGCGCGCTGCGCAGGCGGGGCGACCATCGCGATGACCCCGCAGGCCAGCGCGATCGCCGCGATCACGGCCAGGGCAATCGCCGCCCACGGTGTCCCCGCTGACTTGCCGGACAGGGTGTTGACCGGGCCCGTGGCGCCCTGCTGGCTATGACTTCGGCCGAACAGGCTGCGACCCTGACCCGGACTCTGCTGGCCGGGCGCCGCGGTCGCCGAGATGATCGGGACACCGGTGAAGATATGACCGGTTCCCGACGCGGTGCTCATATAGTTCGTGGCGTGCGCGGTGCCCTGGCCGCTGGGCGTGGGTTCGAACCGGAGCCAGCCGAAGGTCGGGAAGTACACCTCTGTCCACGCGTGCGCGTCGGTGTTCATGACCTTGTACTCGCTGCCCTTGATCCGGGTGCCTGCCGTGTAGCCGACGACGAACCTCGCCGGGATACCCAGCAAGCGGGTGAGCACGGTCATCGCATACGCGGACTGCACGCAGTAGCCGCTCCTGTTCTTGGTCAGGAACGACAGCAGGCCGTCCGCGGTGTCGAACACCGGCCCGGCCAGGCTGTAGCTGAACTGCGATCCCGAGAGCCAGTTGGCCAGCGCGTTTATCTCGCCGATCTCGCTGCTCTGGCCGCTCACGTACCTCTCCGCCAGCTTCTCCAGCGCCGGCGTCTTGTAGGAGGCGGGCAGGGCCAGGTCCGGCCCCAGGCCCGCCGTGTTCGCCAGCTTGCCTAGTTGCTGCAGCTGTGCCGTGGACGGGTCGACATTGAGGCTGTTCTCTGTGTAGCTCTGGCCGGCGATGGAACTGTCGCTGGAGTACACCATGAGGTCCGGGTCAGCCAGCCACTTTCCCTTGACGTCAAGCTGAGTCGCCGGGTAGACCAGCGGCAGGAAGGTCGGCTGTGAGCTGTCGGTGGGGAAGCTCCTGGCCGCGGTGACGGTCGTCCGCACCACCAGCGGCACCGCGGAGTTCGAGAGCCCCTGTGGTCCGGGCATCAGGCTCACCGGCTCGGCTCCGGCGCCATAGCTGGTCACCTGCCAGCCCGTGCCGTCATTCAAGGTGTCGAACACGTACTGCCTGAAGTACTGTGCGTCGTTGCTCTCCATGCTCGCCGACGCGTCGGTCGTGTAGGTGAACACCACGCTCGGGCGCTTCTCCTGGAGCTCCGTGACGGCTTGCGACAAGGCGCTGGGCAAGGACAGCGGCCCGGTGCCGCCGCCGGTCCCGCCGATGCCAGTCCCCGAGGCGAAGACCTTGCTCGGGTGCAGGCCAGGCACGAGCAGCGGGGCGCACAGCGCCAGCACGATCGACGCGAGCCCGACTCGCCGGCCGGCCGCGGCCAGCGCCCGGGTGTCCGGCCCCGGCCCGCGAACCCGCGAGCCACCGGCCCCGGTCAGGTCGGCCCGGCTCGCGCCGGTACCGGCCTGACCCACCGCGACGTCCTGTGGTGAGCCGGTACGCCACAGTGATACCAGCCGTCCCCAGATCCGGATCCGTTCCCGCCCGTCCGCGCTCAGCATGGCCAGATACCCGGCCCCGGCCAGGCAGAAGACCAGCGGGGTGGCCAGCTGGCTGTGCGGCGCGTTCACCATCACCGGCACTGTGAATAGCACAAGCAGCGGCAACCCGGCCAGCGCGGTCGACCGCAGCCGGACGGCGATCAGGTCGGTCACCACCGCCGTGATGCCTACCCCGGCCTCCGTCAGGAATAGCAGGCCGGGCAGGTTCGGCACCGGCGGCGCGTACCTTCTGGCCTCGCTCATCCCGGTTCCCACCAGGTCCCGCAGGCGGCTGATCGAGGTCGGGGTGGGTATCACGAGCAGCAGCGAATGGCGGGCCTCGAACACCAGGTTCAGGTAGAGCAGCAGGCCGGCCACGCTTGCGGCCAGGCAGACAGGCGCTGGCAGGGACCGTAGCCTGGTCAGCGCCCCGACAGCGGCCACGGTGACAACGGCGCC
>Ga0209839_10000775_pt1 | contig 16313 bp, 18 predicted proteins | sample OrgsoiDNA2013050_FD_185800 | JGI IMG/M metagenome (GOLD analysis project Ga0209839, IMG submission 185800) | Permafrost soil microbial communities from the Arctic, to analyse light accelerated degradation of dissolved organic matter (DOM) -... | ecosystem: Environmental > Terrestrial > Soil >... | reverse complement strand
GGGAAGTCCGACCACACTGACACTGACCGGCGCTGGCCTTGCGGGTCACGGCTGGTCCGGGGTGAAGACGCCCTCGCCGTCGGTGACGCCGAGGAGTTGCGTCGTCCACACTGCGTAGAACGCTCAGTTGCGGCTTGGCAAGCCTTCACTTCCCGCCTGCGAGATCGATGAACGATCCCGTCACGTAGGAGGCTTCTCCGGACAGCAGCCATACGATGGCATCGGCTACCTCGGCCGGACGGCGTTGACCCGGATGCCCTCACCTGCGACCTCCCGCGCGAGGGCCAGCGTCGAGGGCGCCAGCGTCGCGCCCGCGATGCCCAGCGCCCCGCGGGCGATGATCAGCATCAGCGGGCTGACCGAGTAGGCGGCGGCGACCGACACGGCCGCGAACGCCGCGCCGCCGATGAGCAGGAGCCGGCGGCGGCCAACCCGGTCCCCCACCGTCCCCATGGTGATCACGAACCCGGCGACCAGGAAGCCGTAGCTGTCGGTGATCCACAGCTGCTCGACGCTGCTCGCGTGCAGGTCGGCGCTCAGCCGCGGGAGCGCCAGGAACAGCGCCGTGATGTCCACCGCGACCAGCAGCGCCGGCCGGGCGAGCAGCGCCAGCCCGATCCACTCCCGGCGTCCGGCCAGCTCCCCCGGCCTGGTCGTCTGTCTGGTAAGCATGTTGACTCCTCACTCCGTCGGTCCGTGACAGCGACTGGTCGGAGCGGCCGGGGGCTCTTTGACATCCAGCCCGGAAATCCGGCGGAAGAATATTCGGGCGGCGGATGTCAAGACGGAGCTGCCCGCTCCGACCAGCTACCGAGAGCCCGACGGGGGCTCGGCGACAATGAGGAGGAGCAGCGATGAAGTTCCTGCTGAGCATGCACATCAACCCGGCCGTGTTCGACGCCCTGACCGAGGATGAGCGCAACGAGATCGGGGACGGGCACGGCGCATTCATCGACACCATCACGAAGTCGGGCGAGATGATCACCACCCAGGCGCTGGCCGATCCGTCGCAGAGCGCCGTGGTGCGGGTCCGCGGCGGCCAGCCCGCCGTCACCGACGGGCCCTACCTGGAGGCCAAGGAGTACCTGGGCGGCTTCTACCTGATCGACTGCGAGAGCCGGGAGCGCGCTATCGAGCTCGCCGCGATGATCCCCGACGCTAAGGTCGAGGGCATGGCCATCGAGGTGCGCCCGGTCATGTTCTCGGCCGGGCTCCTGGAGATGTGAGGACCGACGCCGCCACCGAGGACCTGCTGCGCGAGCTGGCGCCGCAGGTTCTCGGCGTGCTCGTCCGGCGGTACGGCCAGTTCGAGGAGTGCGAGGACGCCGTGCAGGAGGCGGTCATCGCCGCCGCCGCGACCTGGCCCGCCGGCGGCGTGCCGGACAGCCCGCGCGGCTGGCTGATCACCGCGGCCTCCCGGCGGTTCATCGACCAGGTCCGCAGCGACCGCGCGCGCCGGGCCCGCGAGCTCGCCGCCGCCGACGCGACCGACCCGGTCGGGCCGGCCGCCGGCGACCCGGGCGGGCCGGACACCGACGACACCCTGGTCCTGCTGTTCCTGTGCTGCCATCCGGCGCTCACCCCGGCCTCCCAGACCGCACTCACGCTCCGCGCCGTCGGCGGCCTGACCACGGCCGAGATCGCCCGCGCCTTCCTCGTCCCGGAGGGCACCATGGCCGCCCGCATTAGCCGGGCCAAACAGCAGGTCAAGGCGGCGGGCAGCGAGTTCCGCCTGCCCCCGCCCGGCGACCTGGCGGAGCGGCTGCGCGTCGTCCTGCACGTGCTGTACCTGATCTTCAACGAGGGCTACACCGCCTCCTCCGGGAACGAGCTGCACCGCCCCGACCTGGCCCGCGAGGCCATCCGCCTGGCCCGGCTGGGCCGCCGGCTGCTCCCCGCTGACGGCGAGGTGGACGGCCTGCTCGCGCTCATGCTGCTGACGGACTCCCGGCGCGGCGCGCGGACCACCCCCGGCGGTGACCTGATCCCGCTGGACGAGCAGGACCGGGCCCGGTGGGACGCCGGCCTCATCGCCGAGGGCACCGCCCTGATCAGCGCCGCGATGGCCGGCCCGGCGCTCGGCCCCTACCAGCTCCAGGCCGCCATCGCCGCGACCCACGCCAACGCCGCGCACGCGCAGGACACCGACTGGCATCAGGTGCACGCGCTCTACCGGATCCTCGAGCGGATCGCCCCCAACCCGATGGTGACGCTCAACCGCGCGGTCGCGCTGGCGCAGACCAGCGGGCCCCGCGCCGGGCTGGAGCTCCTGGCCGCGCTGAACGGCGATCCGAGGATGGCCGGCCACCACCGGCTGCACACGGTCCGGGCGCACCTGCTGGAGCAGGCCGGCGACGAGGCGGCCGCGCGGGAGAGCTACCAGCGCGCCGCTCGCCTGACCACCAGCCTGGCCGAGCGGCGCTATCTGGAGTCGCGGGCCGCGCGGCTGGGCCCCGCTCGCGCCTGACGGCCGGAAAACGCCACGTTATCTGGTGAGCAGGAACACCCATCCCCACCACAGCCGCGACAGCATCCAGCCGCCGGGGAGCGTTCCGGCCGGGAGCCCCAGGAGCCGCCAGCAACCTGCACCGGCGCCTGGCTATCCGCGATCCGGCACAACCTGCCCGGCGGCCAGGCAGAGATCTCCGACGGGCCGGAAAGGCCGACAACGCGAACCCAATCCTCGCAGTGAGTTTCCGCAGCGACTTTCAGCTGATCATCTTGTGCTCGAATTGCACGAGGACGAGCACTGATTTCGCGATGTCGCCGATCGTGGCCGGGCTGAGCATGACGTGCTGCAGGGCGCGCCACCGCTGCGAAAACCTCAATGATGCCAGGCAGCGGGTATCAGGCAGGTGTCAGCGGCTGGCACCGTGCTGAGACCGACGGCGGCGTACAACGATCCATGAGCGAAGCATCCATGGCCGTGCGCGGCTTGCGAGAGGATCAGACGTGAGAGATCTGAGGTTTACCCGGCGCAGGTTCATGGCCGTCACCGGTGCCAGCGCCGCAGCTAGCGGCATGCTGGCATCCTGGGCCGCGGGAAGCGCCGAGGCGGCTGCGCCTGACGTCGCCCAGGGCCGGGGCGGCCAGCTTGCCGACGCGGTGCTGGCGGCCTTCGAGCGGCACCGCATCGTCGCGGTCGGCGAGACCCACGGCCAGCAGGAGCACGGTGACGCGCAGCAGATGTTGCTCGCTGATCCCCGGCTGCCGCAGGTGGTTGACGATATCGTCGTGGAGTTCGGCAATGCGCTGTACCAGGCGAGGATGGACCGGTTCGTGGCCGGCCTGGCAGTAAACAACCCCGAGCTGCGGCTAGTGTGGCGGAACACCACGCAATCACCGCTGGCCACCGGCGACGAGCCGATCCGTGAGCAGTTCTACCGGACGGTCCGGGCCGTCAACTGGAAGCTGCCGCCAGATCAGCGGATCCGGGTCCTGCTCGGGGATCCGCCGATCGACTGGTCCCAGATAACCACCCAAGAGCAGGTGCAAGCCTTCCTCGCCCAGCGCGACACCCACATGGCGTCGGTGGTGGAGCGGGAAGTGCTAGCCAAGGGACGCCGGGCACTGATCTTCTACGGCAGCGGGCACGTGACGCACTCACCGTCAGCAGGACAAAACGAGGGCCACGCAGTCCCGCTGATCGAGCAGCAGACCGGCCAGCGCGTCTACGTGATCGTGGCCGGCAGCCACCCGCGCCTGGCGTCCTATCCCCGGCGCACGGTGATCTCGTGCTCGGGCACCTGGCTGGAATCTGCCGACGCGGGAGAGTTCATGTACGCGCCGCCGTACTGCGGCTTCCCTTTGGGGAAGCTGACCGACGCCGTCCTGTATCTGGGGCAACTGAAGGACCTGACGCAATCGCTGTGGAATCCCGCCATCTTCCTCGATCCGGCGTACTGGGCAGAACTCCAGCGGCGCAACGCGATCACCGGCAACCACGTCGACCTGGAGCCGTACCGGCAGGAACAGCCGGTGAGCTGGCCCGTACCTGCCCCTGTGAGCTGCCCCGCCTGAGGCGCTCATGATGGCGCGGATCGACGTCCGTCCGCAATCCGCTGGAAGCGTGCCTTGCGCTTACGGCGGTTCACTACAGTCTCGCTAGAAGAAATGGCGGCTCCCGGGGATACGGGAGGACCAGGGCCATGGCGAGGGCGGCGCGTGACCGGCTGGCCAAGACATTGCGCGGCGACACGCAGACCGCGTTCAGCGTGGAACTGACGGCGAGGACGGGCGACTTGAGCCTGGAGGTCGAGGGCTTCGGGCACGTCAAGTTCCCGGTGACCCCCGCGAAAGCCCGCAAGCTCGCCGGTCTCGGTCAGTCGGCCCGATTCGGCCGTGGCGAGCAGGCGCTGACCGACCCGGACGTCCGCGATACGTGGGAGATCCCGAAGCACCTCGTCCGCGCCGCGTGGAACGACGCCACGCTGAAGGTCATCCTCGCGACGGTGAAAGAAGATCTAGGACTGCCAAACGCTGCCGAGCTGGCTGCCGATCTTCACTCCCTCCTGGTCTACGAGCCGAACCAGTTCTTCCTCGCCCGCGTACAACCTGCTCCTGCGCGGCGACCGCGAGCACTTCAGCACGCCGGTGCCCCCACGTGACCAGGCGGCAAGGGCGCCCCTACACGCTCGTGCTGAACAAGACCGACGCGCTCTTCTCCCGCGAGCGGGAGGCGCGGATCAAGGATGAAACGGATCTGAAGTGGCCCGCGGCAGAGCGGAAGCCCGGCGCTTGATCAGTGCAATCAACGAACGGTCGGGATGGCCGGGACCGGCTGCCAGAGGCGGCTGGGGCATGCTCACCGCTGATCGGGAGCAGGCCCGGCCTTGTTCATCTGGGCACATGACTGCCGTCATGGTCGGCTACTCCTGTGACGCAGGTAGCCGATACCTGCTGCCACGATCCACTGGGCGGAGCCGAAGTCGAGGGCCCAGGGCTGTACCGCGGCGGGCTCCGCGCGTAGCCGCACGCGGAACTCGCCGTTGTCGCCCCGGTGGGGGTCACCGGGATCATCAAGGGCCCGGATGAACCGGTCCACCAGCTCTGGCCAGGCAGGGTGGCCCCACCAGTGGCGGCATGCAAGGCCACCGTGGGCAGCAGCCCGGCGGAAAGCGAAGCCGACCCCGCGGTCTTCTGCCTGGTAAACGAACGCGGTCAGCGCCTCGTCCGCGTCGTTCTCCAACTGCGGCAAGTTCCCCCGCGCCACATCGCGCAAGGTCACGCAGGTCGGCAGGCGGCGACTTGGATTGACGATCCACTGATAGATGCGGCCACCGAGCCAGCGGAAGTCGTCAAAGCTGATCTCATCTAGGGAGTGGGCTGGGGCATCCGGCGCGATCCCCATCTGGGTACGCCAGCGCCACAGAAGCTGATCCAAGCGCCAGCTCATATGAGAGCTGATGCGCAGCATGTCTCCATCGTGGAGGCGCCCCTCGGCATGCCAGTCCTCGACACGAGTATTGCGCCACGCCGAGTTCACCAGCCCGAGTGCGGTCAGCCGCAGAATCGGCCGTAACGACCGTGGATCGATGCCAACCTGATCGCGCAGAATCTGCACGACGAGTTCATCCTCGCGCTGCGGGCTCAGCTCCATTACCCCTCCGCTCTTGCGCTCCGGTTCTCTGGCATAGCCCAGTCTGCTGCCGTCGCGCCGGGTCATCCCACCACCGTAGAGGCGGTACCGCAGGGGGCGGGCAGGTACCGGGCGCCCGATCCGTCGGCGCTGGCGACGTCGGCGGGGTTAGACATCGCGCATCGCTCGGACAGACTCGGCCGCCTCCGCGAGCATGACGGTGAAGCGGGCGAGCGCGTCGCCGGCGGTGGCGGTCGCGACGTTGACGCCGATGCACGTAGGCGTGCTGTGGGCCGGCCCTGTCAGGCGCGGAGCAGGGTGATCTCCCGGCCGGATGGCGTGCGGGTCCGGCTGAACTCCGGGTCCGGCCTCTTCCGCAGCACGCTGGGCCGACGGGCCGTCACCGCGCCGGCGGCGTGCGCGCCGAGGACCCCGACGATGACCTCCCGGTAGATCGGGTTGGCGACCGCGACCGGGTCCTTCCTCGCGATCAGCCCCAGATCCCGCACGTAGGACATGTCATCGTCGTACGTCGGGTCGGTCGCGACGAATCCGCCGACGAGCAGCGGTTCGATGATCTTGCGGACGCGGGGCTCGTTGAGCCGGGCGGCGAGGGAGTCCAGGTGGGTGGCGCGGGCCAGGATCAGCCGGTCCTTCGCCTCATCCACGTGAGCAGCGGTGATGGGCTCGGGCGGCTTGATCCGCATCTCCTGGGTGATCTCTCGGGCGAGGGCGTTGACCAGCCACGGCTGCCCCTGGGTGTACCCGTACGCCCGCCGCACCGCCTCGGGGGTGAACTCCTGCCCGGTCTCGGCGGTGTGCTGCCCGTACAGCTCCGCGACCTGGCCGGGAGTGAAGTCTCCGATCCGGAATGACTTCACGCTGATGTTGAACGGGCTCGAGGTGCCCAGCCGGTTCGGGTCGGTGCCGGACGCGAGCCGGGATTGTCACCGTGCACGCGGCGGTATCCCCAGGCCGGTTCTCCCGCGCCAGCCGCAGCACCAGGTCACGGACCTCCTGGCCGACAGGCGGCCGGCCAGGCCGACTCGGATAAGTCCACTTGCCGACAACGAGACGGCGATGCGCAACCCGCTGTTCACGGCGCGCCAGTTCCTCCTATGCACTGCCCGGTGCGGTTGAGATGCGCTGGGGATCGGGTGCCGACTGTAGGTCCGTGCCAGGCACACGGCCGACCAGTCACCGCCGCGCCCGAGCGCGGCGGAACCCGCGCTCCAGGAACATCTCGGTCGCGGTGTCAGACCGCTGCTGGCGCATCAGGCGCTTCTTGCGTTCCCTCAGCCCCTCGGCCTTTGCCGGCGGGCCCTCGGGCGAACTCGCCGCCGTCCAGTCCACCGTGCTCATGCTCATGCCCCGAGCATAGTACAGTCGCAAGATAAGTTCTGCTACACTAAAATTTTGGTAGCTATAAATCACAGTTACCCCGACATGCGGCAGCTTGAGGAGCCCTCCATGAGCACCATCCACATCGTGCGCGACTATCCGCACTCCCCCGCCAAGGTCTGGCACGCCGTCACCGACCCGGCCCTGATCCCGCTGTGGACCGCCACCGGCGCCGGCGGCCGGGCCGACGACTTCACCCCCGTCGTCGGCACCAAGTTCCAGCTCATCGGCAAGCCGAAGCCCGGCTGGAACGGCATCGTGGACTGCGAGGTGCTCGAGGTGAACGAGGGATCCCTGCTGCGATACTCGTGGACCGATACCTCCAGCGGCCACGTCTCGGACGTCCTCTACCGCATCGAGCCCCACGCCGGCGGCACCCGCTTCACCTACGAGCACACCGGCTTCACCGGCGTCGGCGGCTTCTTCATGGCGCAACTGCTCGGCCACGTCCGGCGCAAGATGCTGACAGCCGGCCTGCCCGCCGTACTCAACGATCTCGATGACGACGGCACACTCCGCCCCAAAGAATACAGTTGCTAGATACTTATAGTAACTGTAAGATACTGCCATGAGTAGCGACTCCTCCCCAGCGGACCCAACCCGAGCCATGGCCTCGGGCGAGCGGAGCTTCCTGGGCCGTCTCGCCGGCTGGTGCTACGACCACCGGCGCAAGGTGCTTCTCCTCTGGCTGGGTGCCCTCATCGTCGTCACGGTGATCTCCCAGTCCGTCGGCAGCCATTTTCGGGACAGCTTCTCGAGCGGAAACTCACCCTCGCAGCAGGTGCAGGACATCCTTGCGACCAGGTTCCCGGCCCAGGCTGGCAGCCCTGCCGACGTGGTGTTTCGCACCGCTGAGCCAGTCACGGCGGACGTCAACAAGGTCGCCATCAACAGCACGATCGCTGCTCTTTCGAAGTTGCCTCACGTGACCTCAGTTGTCGGGCCCTTCTCGGCTGCCGGCAGCCACCAGGTATCGAGAGACGGCCGGGTCGCCTTCGCCGTCGTCCAGTTCGACGAACAGGCCGGCGCTCTTCCCGGCAGTGCAGTGAGCAAGGTGATCGACACGGCCGAGTCCTTCGAGCGGCCCGGCTACAGCGTCGCTCTTGGCGGGGATCCCATCAGTCAGGTCATCACCGCCTCGCCGGGATCGAGCGAGGGGTTCGGCATCCTCGCCGCCATCCTCATCATGCTGTTGGCCTTCGGATCGGTAGTGGCGATGGGTCTTCCCATCATCACTGCGCTCTTCGGCACCGCTGCCGGATTCGGCATCGAGGCGCTCATCAGCCATGTCCTCAACGTGCCCACCTTCGGACCGGAGCTGATGATCATGATCGGGCTCGGGGTAGGCATCGACTATGCGCTCTTCGTAGTGACCCGCTACCGCCAGGGCCTTTTCGAGGGACGTGATCCTCGCGATGCGGTGACGACTTCTCTGGCTACCTCGGGAAGAGCAGTCCTCTTCGCCGGCTGCACCGTAATGCTGTCGCTGTTCGGCCTCTTCATCTTGAGCCTGCCCTTCATGCACGGCATCGCCTTCGGCACCATCGCCGCAGTGGTCCTGGTGATGGCCGCCGCCCTGACCCTCTTGCCGGCCATGATCGGATTCGCCGGCCCGGCAATCGACAAGATTCGCGTTCCCGGTCTGCTGCAACGCGGCGCCGTCCCCGGCAAGGCAAGCTTTTGGTATCGGTGGAGTCGGGTGATCCAACGGCGGCCCTGGCTGACCGGCCTGATCGCCATCCTGACGCTTCTCGTCTTGGCGATCCCGGTGTTCTCGATGCGCCTGGCCTTCACTGATGCCGGCAATGACCCAACCAACTTGACCACCCGACAGGCATTTGACCTCCTGGCGGAGGGGTTCGGGCCCGGCTTCAACGGCCCGTTGGTGATCGCCGCGCAGGTCCCGACCGCTGGAGACGCCAGCGCGGTGAGCAGGCTGGACCATGCCATCTCGGCCACACCGGGTGTCGCCTTTACCGCCCCGGCCCAGTTCAACCAGAGCGGCGACACCGCCGTGATCGTGGCCTACCCGACGACATCCCCCCAGGCGGCGCAGACCCAGTCCCTGGTCCACACGCTCCGCAACGAAGTAATCCCGAATGCGACCGAGGGCACGGGAGTACGTGCGCTCGTGGGGGGCGAGACAGCCGCCAGTGTCGACGCCGCGACCTACCTTTCCTCCAAGCTGTACTGGGTCATCGGGTTCGTGATTGCGCTGGCGTTCCTCCTCCTGATGGCCGTCTTCCGCTCGGTAGTGATCCCGCTCAAGGCGGCGATCATGAATCTGCTCTCGGTGGCCGCCGCCTACGGCGTCATCGTGGCGGTGTTCCAGTGGGGCTGGGGTGACTCGATCATCGGGGTTGGCTCGACAGGCCCCATCGACCCATGGATCCCCCTCATGATGTTCACGATCCTCTTTGGCCTCTCCATGGACTACGAGGTGTTCCTTCTCTCTCGAATCCGGGAGGAGTGGCGGCGAACGGGGGACAACGCCGAGGCGGTGGCTGACGGGCTGGCCAGGACCGGGCGAGTCATCAGCGCAGCCGCCGCGATCATGTTCTGCGTCTTCGGATCCTTCGTCATCGGAGACCCGCTCCGAATCCTCCAGGTATTCGGGCTGGGCCTCGCCGCCTCCATCTTGATCGATGCCACGTTGGTTCGATTGGTTCTGGTGCCTTCCGCCATGGAACTCCTCGGAAGGGCCAACTGGTGGCTGCCCTCGTGGCTTGACCGCATCCTTCCCCACCTCGGGACCGAGGCCGACGTCGAAGCAACTCGTGACGCCGCGGAGCCCGTTGCCCCGTCTGGGATCGGATTGAACGCAGGCTCCGCGGTGACTGAACGGTTCGAAGCGCTGGCCGAGGCACCGCAGCCACCGACTTCGGGGGCGACGTCGTGAACATCCATTCCAACGAGCCGGCCGCCGGTCCGGTACTGCGCGACCAGGGCGGCGACGGTGATCAGGCTGCGGTCGCGCGCGGACAGGCCCGGACGACGAGCAACGAGTTGACCCCATCAGAAGCCGCTGCTGCCTGCCTGTGCCTCAGGCCAGTTCGGTACCCTATGCCCCGTTTGGATGCAAACACGCGCGCCCGGAACGGAGCGGGTCCAGGCCATTCGTCAGGCCTTGGTGTAAGTCTTGACCAAAGTAGAAACCGTTACTACTCTCCTTGAGAAGGGTTCCCTTTTGTTACTGGATCTAGCCGTGGCTACGATCCAGTGGCGCTGCCTAGCTTGGCCATGCCGCCATTCCCCGAGCCGCGCCACCGGCGGTATGACCATCAATTTCGCTGGCGTATCACCCGCCGAGGGCCAGATACTTACAAAGTTACATAGGGTAGTGAAGCTTCAATGAGGAAATTTTTCCGCTCGACACTCCTGGCGGTCCTGGTTTCGCTCGGGGCCGTATGCGCGCTGGGCCTGGCCCAGCTGCCCGCGTTCGCGGCCGGGTCGCCGCCGCCAACGCCGGATGGCGAGGAGGCGTCCGCCAGCGCCAACTCGTCGATCACCATCGCCTGGGCTCCGACCCCCGGTGCGACCAGCTACAACATCTACCTGAGCACGACGTCGGGCGGTGAGGGGAACACGCCGCACGCGTCGACGACCAGCGCCAGCTACACCCTCACGAACCTCAGCAGCACGCCGATCTACTTCTTCGAGGTAAGCGCGGTCAACTCGGCCGGCGAGTCGGGCCGCACGGCGGAGGACGCCTCGAAGACCCCGCCCCCGATAGGGACCGGCGGCAACACGCCAGGCGTAGCCTCCGGCAACTCACTGGTCTTCTACGGCGAAAACGCGCTGCTCGGCGGGTTCGACTGGTTCCAGGCGCTGACCGGCTGGTTCCCCGAGGTGCTCGGCTCCGGGGGGGCACTGTCTCCGAACGGCCAGGTCATCGACATGGCCTACGCGAACGAGGGCACCATGACGTTCAACGACGTCATCGTGCCGACCAGCGGCCTGTACACGGTTGACTGGCGCTACGCCTACGCGTCCGGGCTCTTCCCTGGTGTCAACAACCGGCAGATGGGGCTCAAGGTCAACGGCACCGTCATCACCACCACCGAGCGCTTCCCGATCACCGGCAGCTTCAATACCTACCAGGATTCGTCCCTCCAGGTGCACCTGAACGCGGGCAAGAACTCCATCAGCTTGCTGGCCGTCTCCGACCACGGGGCTTCCCGGGTCGACACGATGACGGTCACCCCGGCGACCGCCTCCGCGCCGAGTGCCCCGACCAACCTGACCGCGACCTCGGGGACCGGGACGGTCACGCTGAACTGGACGGGCAGCAAGAGCGGCAGCCCGACGTCGTACGGTATCTACCGGGGCAGCATGTCGGACGGCGAGGCCACCACGGCGGTCGGCAGCACGAACGGCACGACCACAACGTTCACCGACGCCGGCCTGAAGAACAGCACGACGTACTTCTACGTGGTCGCCGCGAACAATGCCGTGGGCGTGTCACCCGACTCGAACGAACTCCAGGAGACGCCCGGCGTCACCGTCAGTAGCGGGACGAACCTCGCCCTCAGCCAGCCCGCATACGCGTCGTCGACGCAGGGCGCCGGCTACCCGGCCTCGGCCGCGGCGGACGACAACTTCAACACACGCTGGTCCAGCGCGTCTTCCGACCCGCAGTGGCTGGCGGTCGACCTCGGGGCGACGCACACGATCAGCCAGGTCGTGCTGTACTGGGAATCGGCCTATGCCAAGGCATTCCAGATCCAGACCTCGAACGACGGCACGACCTGGACGACGATCTACTCCACAACGACCGGCACCGGCGGCACGCAGACTCTCGCGGTCAACGGCACCGGTCGATATATCCGGATGTACGGCACAGCGCGGGCCACCGGGTACGGGTACTCACTGTGGGAGTTCCAGGTCTTCGGCACCTGACTGCGCGAAGGGGACGGGGTAGCACCTGTCCCCTTCGCCGTTCCCTTGGCCGCGCCGGGAGAACGCGCCGGTCTGGGAGAGCCTGGCGGCGCGCACCGCCGGATACTGGCTGGCGACCGTGGCGGGAATGCCGATGATCACGGCCGCGCCGCGGCTCCGGTCGGTCCCAGGGCGCTCCCAGATATATATCCCTGGGACACCGGAGGTCAGGCTGCCGGCCGGTGCCCGTGCGGGCAGGGGATCTGGCCGAGCAGCACGGTTCAGTCCGGGATGCGGTACTGGCGCCAGCTGAGTAGCAGGCCGGAGCATCCGCCCGCAGGACCGCCACGCCAGGATCGCCTCCCAGGTACATACGAGGTCCGCAGGAGGTGCACGCCAGGTACATCGGGCTGCTACGCCTAGGTACCAACCGTCGAAGCTAACTTATTCAGCTCGCCTTCCTGGCGCGCGCAGCCGTCGGCCGGGGCGCCGGGTCGTGGTACCAGAGACCGGCCGCGCGCACTTGGCCCTTGACACCAGGTCATTCTGACCGCAGCAGGAGGCATCGTCGCGAACCGGCGTCCGCCCGCAATCCGAGGAAGCGTGCCTCGCGCTTACGGTTAGGGTAGGCCGCCTCGATGCACAACCCGGTGTTCTACCGGCGGCAGCGAATGCGGGCTTCCACTTACGGCATTGCGCGGTTCTTGTACAGCTTCGACGAGACTCTTGACGGCGGCCTCATCCTGCCGTTCCCGTAGCGCCGACGCATACTCCGCCAGCCTGGAATCTCGCTGTGAGCAGGAGCGACTCTACGGCCGCTCCTGCTCACAGCATCAGCAAGCGCTTTAGCATCCTGCTTGTAGCAGCTTGTTGCGTTCTGGCGACGGCGGGCGCGTTGCCTCGGAAGCCGCGCTACAGCCAACCCAGCACGCTCGTCGCGATGCGAGTTCCCGCCAATCAGCGTACGGGGAATCGCGGAACCCGCGCGCTTCGCCCTCTGGCCACCTGGAGGCAGGGGAATCTGTGGTCCAGGGCGTGATCCGCGAAGAGCGTGGGGAGATCGGCGTGCTCATCGATCCTGCCCACCTGGCCTTCAGCCACGTCATTCATCACCGCAACCCTCTGGGCCAGGCGCGCATCGGCTTCTTCTTCACCACCACCCGCTGGCAGGGCGAGCCAGTCAACCGAGAACCGCACATGTGCGCAGGGCTGTACTGGGTCGATCCAGCCCGCCCGCCGGTGAACACCGTGCCCTACACCGCAGCAGCGCTGGCCGCAATCACGCGAGGAGCACCTTTCTCCCTCGACGGCTGGCGTGGCTGGTGAGCCTGGACGAGGGGATGGCGAGGTGCGGCGGCGTCAGCTCCTGGCAAACCTGGCCCTGACCGCAGCCGGGGCCATCAGCATCCGGGTCGCTGATCCCCCTCCCGCGTCCGCATCCAGCGAGACCAGGCTGGGAGATCTCCTCATTACCCGGGTGCGTGACGCTATGCTCGGCCTCGCCCCCGGCCCCTTCGGCATTTCCCCGGACGGGCTACGCGCCGGACTCGCGGGCGCGCTAGCGGACTTTCATCACTGCCGGTACAGCCGGCTCGCCGACAGGCTGCCCCGGCTGATCTCCGCTGGCCATCTGCTCGCCGCAGACGACGACGCGGCCGGGACCAGCGCACTGCTGGCAGCCACCTATACCCTGGCCACGAGAATGCTGATCAAGCTCGATGACCAGCGGCTCGGCTGGATGGCTGCCGACCGCGCCCAGGTCATCGCTGCCTGCAGCCGCGACCCGCTCATCAGCGCCGAAGCAGCCAGGAACCTGGCCGTCCTGGCCCGCAAGGCGGGCTGGCACGCCCAGGCCGCCTCCATCGCGCTCACCGCCGCCGCCGACCCCGGGCTGCGTGCCACCGATCCCCGGCTGGCCGCCGAACGCGGCCTGCTGATCCAGTCCGCCGCCTATACCGCCGCCCGCGCAGCCGACCGCCACAGCATGCGCGAGCTGACCGGCCAGGCAGCCGCAATCGCCGCCCGTCTTGACGGCACCGTCATCCTGTGTGACCACAGCGGCGGATTCACTCCCGCCACAGTCAGGCTCCACCGGATCTCCGCAGAAAACCATGCCGGGGACCCGTCAGCGGCGGTAGCCGCCGCAGCCCAGGTCGCACCCGCGAGCCTGCCCACCACTGAGCGGCATCACCTAGCCCTCGTCGGCCGCGCGGATGGCGGCTGCCCGCTATCGCGGGTATTCAGGCGATTGCACGCCTGGGCTGATCGCCAGGCACGCCAGGATAGGGCGCAACTTCACCGGCAGGCATCTGAGGATCAGCAGCCTGACCGGCTCATGAAGCAGCCGATGCGTCCTTAGTGAGGCCGAGCTTGGTGACGCGGGCGGTGATCCATTTGACCCGCTCGGCGGTGGTCATGTTGGGCGGGATGTCGAGGACGCGCTGGCCGACGGTGGCGCACATTGACCGGACGACCCGGTCGGCGGCCGGCTGCAGGTCCAGGACCTTGGACCGGTACGGGTCACCTGCCTGGTGCTGGTCGAACCGGTCGCAGCAGTAGAACACCGCGTCGTAGGTTCCGGCCCATGCTTCGCAGAACGCTTTCATCGCGTCCAGCACGACTGCCTCGCGGCTGCCAGGCGGGGTTTGCAGCACCAGCCAGGCGTAGGCCATCACGTTCGCGATGGTCTTGTCGGCGATGATCATGGTGTGCTGGCGGGCGGTGCGGAGCTGAGCCGATAGCTGCGCGGCGAACAGGTCTACCTCGGTCTCCAGGTCGAACTCGCCCTTGCCGTGCACGACGATTTCCTCGATGAACGGGCTGTGCCGGGCGGGCTCTTCGACGGTGGCGACGTGGATGCCGGCCGCCAACCCTGGACATGACTGATCGGTTATAATCTGAGCGTGACGTGGGAGGTGCGCCTCCACCCTGAGGTCGAGGCGTGGTATCTGGCGCTCTGCAAGAGCGACCCCGAGACCGCTGATCTCATCGAGGATGCTATCAACCAGCTCGCCGCCGAAGGTCCCGCCCTGCGGCGGCCACTGGCTGACCGGGTCAAGGGCAGCCGCTACCACAACATGAAGGAGCTGCGGCCGCCGTCATCCGGCACGTCGGAGATACGGCTGCTGTTCGCGTTCGACCCCAGGCGCGAGGCGATCTTCCTTGTCGCCGGCGACAAGGCAGGAAACTGGGATGGCTGGTACCGCGAGGCCATCCCGCTGGCGGACGAGCGGTTCACCCAGCACCTGACCGAGCTGGAAGCAGAGGAAGCGAAGAACCGATGAGCAGCGGCTACTCCAAGTGGAGCGATGTCAAGGCCAAGGGCCGCGCGGCTGACCCGCGGACTGCCGAAGAGCAGGCGGCTGGCAAGGCCGCAGCCCGCGAGCGCCGGGAAGCATACGTGCGCGGGCATCAGCTGGCGGAGATGCGCACCGCGGCCGGGGTGACCCAGGCAGAGCTGGCCGATGCTCTCGGGGTGTCTCAGGCCCGCATTTCCAAGATCGAGCACGGCGAGATCTCCGGCATCGACGTCGTGCGCGCCTACGTCGCCGCGCTCGGCGGAAGCATCGACGTGGTCGCCCGGCTGGGCGACCGGAGCTGGAAAGTAGCTTGATCGCAGCGGCCTGGCAGCTGTTGCCATCAGGCCCGGTCACATCAGCAAGGCAAAGACTGGAGGGAAACGATGTCGTATCCAGAGCCAGGCGCGCCACTCCGGTCCCCGTCCGCGCTCGCAGCGTCAGTTACGGACCGTATCCGCAGACCTCCGCCACATGTTTACTCGGTGTTTGCTCGGATGTCCCGGTACCATTTGATAGTGCCCGGTACCAGGCGGCAGCGAAATAGGCGGAGTCGCGGACAAGACGGCACGGCCAGGCATTGTCCGGTATTAGGCGAACGCAAAACAGTGGACTCTTAATCCGCGGGTTGGGGGTTCAAGTCCCTCGCGGCGCACCCCGCTGTTGCTGTCCTGACCTGGCGTTATGCCGGTTTTCGTTGGCCTGGTGAAGGCCGTTTCGGGGCCATGTTTGCTCCACGTTTGCTCGTCAGTCCTCGTCAGGGTTCCCGGTGTCACGATCCGGTGCAGCCGCAGGTGCCCGGGCAGCAGCCTTGCCAAGGCGCGAGCACGGCACGGTCAGTCCAGTCCGGCCTCGGGCGAGTGACCTGCTGGCGGCCCCAGGCAGCCGCGACCGGGAGGGTGACCGGGAGAACCCGATCTTCGAACCCGGTCTCCACATCCCGGAGACGTGCAGCAGGTCCGGCGGCGTGGCCGCGATCCAGCCGGCTACGCCCGCCGCCGGCTGGCGCTTGCGCGTCTCCGACAGCATGTTGGTGTCGAGCAGGTAGGTCACGTGCCCGCCTCAAGATCGACCGCACGTCCGAAGTCGGCCTTGCGCTCGGCCTCGATCTCCGCGAAGACATCAGCGATGCCGTCGTCGAGCTTCGGACCGCCGAGCAG
>Ga0209839_10000773_pt1 | contig 16332 bp, 18 predicted proteins | sample OrgsoiDNA2013050_FD_185800 | JGI IMG/M metagenome (GOLD analysis project Ga0209839, IMG submission 185800) | Permafrost soil microbial communities from the Arctic, to analyse light accelerated degradation of dissolved organic matter (DOM) -... | ecosystem: Environmental > Terrestrial > Soil >... | reverse complement strand
GCGTCCCCATCTATGTCGTTGCCACATAGTCGGATTGTACTCATGACCGGCCTTTGGAACTGCTGCCACGGCATCAGCTCTTCGACTTAGCAGGCTCCGCTTTGCAGTTCCACGGAATCGTGAAAGCGGCTATCGGCTCTCTTTCGGCCATGATTTGCCAACAGCATCGCCGGGTTCAGAGACCATTCATTTCCAGAGCCGTACTCAAAGTCCGCCTGGAATTCGAAACGCCCCAACCGAGGAGACTCCGATGCGTGAGTTCGTTCGTCCCGTCGCCGTCGCGGCGAGCATTGCCTGCTTCGCTGCCTTGATGGCTACCGCGTCCACCGGCGATGCGTTCGCGCAGGCCAAGGAGGCGCCGGCTCAGGCCGCACCGCCGCAGCAGGATATGGCTTTGAAGCAGATGGCGCTGACCGAAAAGCAGATCGAGGGCGTGCTCGCGGCAGCGAAGGACATGGATGCGATCACCGCGAAACTGCCGGAGAACGCCAAGCCGGATCCCAAAATCACCGCACAGATCGAAGACGTCGCCAAGAAGAATGGTTTTGCCAGCTACGACGAATACAGCAATGTCGTCGACAACATCAGCCTGGTGCTCGGCGGCTTCGATCCGGCGACCAAGAAATATGTCGGCCCTGATGTCGTCCTCAAGGCGCAGATCGCCGAGGTCCAGGCCGACAAGAAAATGAGCGCCAAGGACAAGAAGGAGGCGCTTGCCGACCTCAGCGAGGCGCTGAAGTCGCCGGCACCGCCGGTCGAGAACAAGGGCAATATCGATCTGGTGGCCAAATATTACGACAAGCTCGCCGCCGCGCTCGGTGACGACGAGCAATAGGGTTGATCAAGAAAAGCCCCGGCAGAATTTTCCGGGGCTTTTTCCTTTTGCAGGTTGTGCACGCGTCAGGTTCGGGTGCGCATTCGCATCATGAAGCTATCGAAGCTCAATTCAGCCACCTGCATCCATGCCAGGGATTCGTTGCGATAGGCGACCAGGCTGGCGTACATCTTGCCGAAGTGAGGATTGCTCTTCGAAAGCTCCGCATAGATCTCGGTCGCCGCATTATAGCAGGTCTCCAGCACTTCCTGCGGGAACGGCCGCAGGATCGCACCGGCCACGACCAATCGCTTCAGCGCCGGTGGGTTGACGTAGTCGTACTTCCCGGTGACCCACGTAAACGTATCATGCGAAGCCGCAGTGATCGCTGCCTGATAGTGCTTCGGCAGCGCATTCCACTTCTCTATGTTGACGATGTTGTGTCCCTGACCGGTGCCTTCCCACCAGCCGGGATAGTAGTAATATTTTGCTACTTTCACGAAACCGAGCTTCTCGTCGTCATAGCGGCCGACCCATTCGGCGGCATCGATGGTGCCCTTCTCCAACGCCGGGTAGATATCGCCCGCCGCGATCTGCTGCGGCACGCCGCCTACTCTCGCAATGATGGTCCCAGCGAAACCGCCGACCCGGAATTTAAGTCCCTTCAGATCCTCGCTCGATTTGATTTCCTTGCGGAACCAGCCGCCCATTTGCGCGCCGGTGCTGCCGGTCGGAATGCCGATGCAATTGTATTCTTTCAGGAGATCGTTGAGCATGTCCTGGCCACCGCCCCACAACAGCCACGATATATGCTGCCGGGTGTTGAGCCCGAACGGCACAGCGGTGCCGAATGTAAATGCCGGGTTTTTGCTCCAGTAATAATAGAGCGCCGTATTGCCGATCTCGACGGTGCCGTTTGCCACGGCGTCGAGCACCTGCAAACCCGGAACAAGTTCGCCGCCGGCAAACGGTTGAATCTGGAAGCGATTGTCGGTGACCTCGGCCACGCGCTTGCAGAAAAATTCGCATCCGCCGTACAGCGTATCGAGTGATTTCGGCCAGCTGGTCGCATATCGCCACTTCACTTCAGGCATTGATTGCGCGATCGCGGGCGCTGCCACCGCGCTGGCGGCGAGACCAACGCCTCCTGCTTTCAAGAATTCACGACGTTTCATGCGCTTCCTCCTCCGTTTTTGTCGATGCATCGACGAGGGGTAACGATCTTGAGTGTCGCTCTTGGTATCGCCGACGGACGATGCTGAAATTGGTGCCGAGGAACCTGAAAACAATCTCGCCCTGGGAGTATCGAAATCCGAAACTTCCAGACCGCAAGCAGGATGACCAATCAATGGCTGGGAATCAAGGGCGCTACTCCGGCGCGGCGCCAGAACGCAGTTGCGAAGTGGACCTGACGAGCTGACGCGGTCCGCCATCATCTGCTAGTTAGAAGCGGGAAATTATACCCGGAGTTCTGCAAATGGCGGGCAAGAAGGTCGTGGTCGCGGGCGCGACAGGGCTGGTGGGAAATGCGGCCCTGCGGCATTTCGGCAGATCTGGCGGATGCGAGGTTGTCGCACTGTCGCGACGAATGCCGCGGGATCTCTATGGCGCCCGCTACATGCAAGTCGATCTGACCGATCCGGCGCAGTGCGCGCGTGCGTCAGCGGAATTGCAGGGAGCGACTCATCTCGTCTATGCCGCGCTTCATGAGGGGCCGAACCTGGTCGATGGCTGGCGCGATCCAAACCAGATTCGAACCAACGACGCGATGCTCCGCAACCTGATGGCGGTTCTGGAGCCGGCAGCGCCGTCGCTCCAGCACGTCGTGCTGCTGCAAGGCACCAAAGCCTACGGCGTGCACGTCCGTCCGCTTACCGTGCCGGCGCGGGAAGGCCGCTCCGAAATGTACGAGCAGCCGAATTTTTATTGGGCGCAGGAGAATTTTCTCCGCGAGTTGCAGCAGGGCAAAGCCTGGCACTGGAGCATCTTGCGGCCAGTGCTGATTGTCGGCGAGGCGATGGGTGGCGCGATGGATCTGATCCCGCCGCTCGGCGTCTATGCTGCAATGCTGCGCGAACAGGACAAGGCACTCGACTATCCCGGGGGCGCCGGGCGGGTGTCGCAGGCGGTCGATGTCGATCTGCTCGCGCGCGCGATTGGCTGGGCCGGAGAAGCGGACGCCGCGCGCAATGAAGCCTTCAATGTGACCAATGGCGATGTCTTTACCTGGGAGAATGTCTGGCCGGCGATTGCCGAAGCGCTGGATATGAAGCCGGGTGGCGCCGTGCCGCTGTCGCTTGCCGCGACGTACCCCCAATGGATCACGCCATGGGACGCGCTCCGGCAAAAACATGACCTGATATCGCCCGGCCTCGAAGCGTTCGTCGGCCTGTCCTTTCAATATGCCGACTACAGCATGCGCCATGGCCGGACCGAGCCGGGGCCGCCTTCGATCGTCTCGACGGTAAAAATCAACAAGGCCGGTTTTACAGAGATGATGGATACCGAAGACATGTTCCGCAAATGGTTCAGACAGGCGCGATCGAACCGCCTGTTGCCGTAGAGCAGAAATGCTGGACTGATCCGGGCAAGATGCCATCACGATTTGCCGGGATGAAATCTGGAGTTAGCGATGCTGGATCACGTAACGATAGGTGTCAGCGACGTTGAACGGTCAAAGGCGTTTTATGACCAGGCACTTCGTCCTCTCGGCATCGAACGCCTGTATGCCGAAGGTCCAAGCTTCGCCGGCTATGGCGCGGATCGGAAAGCATTCTTCTGGATCGGCTTGAGAAATGCTTCGCAAACCAGCACCCACGTCGCCTTCACGGCCAAGGACAGGGAAACCGTGGAGCAATTTCACCGGGCGGCGCTCGCAGCCGGAGGACAGGACAACGGGCCACCGGGGCTGCGCCCGCAATATCACGAAAACTACTATGGGGCCTTTATCCTTGATCCCGATGGCCACAACATCGAAGCGGTTTGCCGTCGCAAGCAAGCGTAATCCGGATGCCGCGTCAGCGTGACGCCCCGCCAAACCTTGCTTCCATCGCCCGCCGCGCCTTGATCGTGTCGTTGTCAGTGTCGATCTCGACATCGCTCCAGCGCACCACCGCGCCATGGGCGATGTCGTTCTTCAGTTTCACGCGATGCGCCAGCCCGATCGGCAATGCGCCAGCCGCCAGGCTCGCCGCCGCCGGCATCAGCTTGCCCCACACCGTGTAGCCGCCTTCGCCGTCGAGCATTTCGCCCGCGCGCAGGTCGCGTTTGGCCACCGACGCGACGTCGCCGCGGAAATTTTGCGGCTGCCCGGTCGGTTCATTGCGCAGCGCCGCCGATAGAATCGAAATGTTCAACTCAAGCCCGATCAGATGATACGGCTTGTACATTGCCGCATAACGTCCCGAAGCATCGGTCTTCAACCCGTATTGTCCAAAACAGTCCGCGGCGTAATCGTTCGGCGCTTCCAGCACCACATAGACGCCCCAGCGCAGATCGCGAAACACCGGCCGGCCGTCGCGCTCCAGCGACGACACCACTTCGACCACACCTGATTTTTCCAGCACGCCGCCGTTTTCGCGCGGCCGCATCACGTGCGGCAGATCGTCGACGCCGCAGGGCGGAAACAACAACCCGCGGGCGGGCACGTCGAGGCCGGTGGCATTGGCGATCGCCGCCATTTCGATCGCGGATTTGGTGCCGTCCAAAAACGAATTGAACATCTGCGGGTTCATGCCCGCCGACTGCGCCTCGTCGGCCGTCAGCCCGTAATGGCTCCAGACCCCGGCCGGCGTCACGTCATGATAGGCCGGCAGGTATTTTGTGCCCTTGCCGGCGGCGACGACGCGGAAGCCGATGGCGCGCGCCCAGTCCACCATCTCGGCGGTCAATGCCGGCTGGTCGCCATAGGCCAGCGAATAGACCACGCCGGCCTTGCGCGCCTCGTCGGCGAGCAGCGGCCCCGCCAGCACGTCGGCCTCGACATTGACCATGACGATATGCTTGCCGGCCGCGATCGCAGCGCGGGCATGCCTGATGCCGACCGCGGGATTGCCGGTCGCCTCCACGATCACCTCGATATCGCCTGAGGTCGCCTTCGCTGCATCGGCTGTGAAAGTTGTCGCGGCCATCCGCTCGGCGTCCCAGCCGACGGTGCGGCAGGCCTCGCGGGCGCGCTCCGGATCGAGATCGACAATGACAGGCACGTCGAGCCCCGGCGTGTGCGGCACCTGCGATAGAAACATCGAGCCGAATTTGCCGGCGCCGATCAGGGCGACGCGGACCGGTCTTCCGGCCGCGCGGCGGGCATTGAGGAGGTGAGAAAGGTTCATGGAAGGGTGATCCGATCGGATTATCCCGTCATTCCGGGACACGCGTATTCGCGTGGACCCGGAATCCCGAGATGATTGGCGCGAGATTCCGGGTTCGCGCTTTCAGCGCGCCCCGGAATGACGTTGTAAAACTTCTATTCCGCCGCTTGTCGCTGCGCGCGGGCGAGCCGCAGCAGCGCATCGTCTTCCACGGTCTGGATCGGGGTAAAATCGCGATGCGCGATGTATTCCGGCCTTGTGGGGGTGCGGATATAGTTCGAGACCGCATTCAGCGTGAGATAGACGATCTTGCGCGGATACGGCGTGATGTTGCCGGCCGAGCCGTGCACCAGATTGCCGTGGAACATCAGCATGCCGCCGGCCTTGCCGGTCGGCGCGACAATGCCGCCTTCCTTCACCAGGCGCGTCACGGTTTCCTCATCCAGCGTCCACAGGGGATACGAGGTGGTCTCAAGGTCGTGCGAGGCCTTGAGATCGCCGGCGTGCTGGCTTTTCGGCACCAGCATCAAGGGCCCATTAATCGGCATCACCTCGTCGAGAAAAATCGCGATGTTCATCGCCCGCGGCTCCGGCATGCCGTCGTCGCGTTTCCAGGTGCCGTAATCCTGGTGCCACTGCCAGACGTCGCCGGTGAAGGCCGATTTGGCGTTGATCTTGTACTGGTGCATGTAGACTTTTTCGCCAAAAATCCGCTCGACGGGATCGATCATGCGCGGATGCGCGCCAAGCAGGCCGAACGCCTCGTTATAGAGATGGGCCGCAAAGGCCGTGCGCGGCGCGCCGCTTTTTTCGCGCCACACCTCCGGGCGGTCGGTGTCGTAGATGCCCACCGCCTCGTGGGCGAGCAGCGCCACCTCTTCGGGGCTGAACAGTTCCGGCAGGAACAGCCAGCCGTCGCGGTTGAAATCGTCGATCTGTTGCTGGGTCAGTTTCATGGTGGTTCCTCCTTTTGTTTTTCGTTCGTTTCACTTCGTCATTCCCCGATGTGCAATTGCACATCGTGGATGCGCCTTCGGTCGGCAATTGCCGACCTGAGGCGACAGGCCCGGAATCCCGAGATGATTGGCGCGAGATTCCGGGTTCGCGCTCACGCGCGCTCCGGAATGACAGTCACGCCGCCTCCGATCCCTTCAGTCTTTCTTCCGTCATTCGTCCTGCGCTCATCGCATGCGCCAGCGCCGCGCCTTCCGCGGCCTTGGCGTTGCCGGACAGAATATGCGCGGCAATGGTCTCGTGTTCGGTCCAGGCGCTCTGGCGATAATCCAGTTCGGCCAGCACGGTCGCCATGGATCTCTTCATATGCGGCCACTGCGGCGCGATCATTTCCTCGATCGCGGGATTGCCCGCGAGCCGATAGATCGCGCGGTGGAAATCCACATCGAGCGTGATCAGCTGCGACAGCGATGTTTTGGTGTCGGTTGCGCGCCCGGCCCGCAAGGCGGCTTCCAGATGCGTGCGCCCCGAAGCGTCGGTCTTGACGCGCCCGGCCGCGAGCCTGGCCGCCAGCGCGTCGATCGCGCCACGCACCTCATAGAGCTGGCGGATGCGCAAGGGGTCGAGCTGCGTGACCGCAAAACCCTTGCGGCCGCTTTCGGCGACCAGGCCCTGCCGGTGCAGCAGATGCAGGGCGTGGGAAACCGGCTGCCGCGAAACCCCGAGCTTTTCGGCAAGCTCGTTCTGCCGGATGCGATGACCCGGCGGCAGCGTGCGGTCGATAATGGCCTCCAGAATCCGCGCATAGACCTGGTCGATCAGATTGGGGGTCGGGTCGAGCGGGATCATGCCACGCGTCCAATTGGAATACGGAATTCCGAATGTAGAAACTAGCGGGGGGACGGGGCGGGGTCAAGGGGCAGCCATGGACCATATGAGCTTTAGCGGGCCAGCGCCGTCGCGCTATGCTCCCGCCGGGAGGCCGGAGGTCGATCATGAGCAACGACGCGAGTTTCGTCGGCATCATTCCGCAGCATTACGATCAGGGCTTGGGGCCGATGATCTTTGTCGACCATGCCGCCGACATCGCGCAACGCGCCGCCGCCACTGATCGCAGCGGGCTTCACCGGCATCAATGCCGCCGTCGTCAGCCTCGACAAGGAAGTCCCTGACGCCGCGGGTTTCGCGCGCGGCGATCTATGGTAACCTGCTGATCGATCAGATCCGGACCCGGGGCGGCGTCGAGCCTGAACTTATCGTCGGCGCGCTGGCGCGAGAATATCGCCGTGAATTCGGCGCCGATCCGGGACGCATGCCGCTGCAGGCGATCGTGTTTTCTGCAACAAAAAGATCGTGACGGCGCTCAGGCATTGAGAACCGCAAGCGGTCATCGCGTTCGCCTTGACGCCTAGCAATACGAGGCATACCATAGCAAGGTACAAAAACAAGGAAGGAGCCTCCGATGCCCGTTGCCAAGGTCTATGTGCCGGAAGGCATTCTCACGCCGGATCAGCGGCGTGAGATCGTCAGGGGAATCCATGATGTCATCGTCGGCGTCGAGAAGCGGCCGGCGGATTCGCCGACCTACGTGCTGATCAACGAGGTTCCGGCGGGCGATTGGGGCGCCACGGGCAACGTCTATGTGCCCCGGACCTGACGATCGGTAACTACCGCCACTTGCATCCGGTATTTTTCGCCAAACGCGCGGCAAGCCGGATGCGGGCCGGGCACGATTGAATGACCCATCACCCATGCGAGGTTGGACCTATGGACATCATCAACCAGTCAAACAGCGACGCGCGACCGGCAAGCAACGGCGGATTGAACCGCAGGGCTGTGCTGATGACGGCAGCCGTCGCCGCGAGCGCGGCGGCCGGCGTCTCGACGGCTCTGGCAGAGGCCGCTCCGGCGGCCAACTTCGGCGCACCGCTGGTGGAGCTTCATTTTCCCGCCAATCTGCTCACGCTGGAGCAGAAGGCCGCCATGATCAAGGGCGTTACCGACGTCGTTCTCAAGGCGACGAAGCAGCCGCCGGATCCGGCACGGCATTCGTTTGTGCAGATCTTTGAGACAGCGGACGGCGGCTTCGGCGTCGACGGTCAGGTGTTCGTACCGCGCGCCAAATAGCGTACCACGCGCCAGGTAGCGTGCCGGTTCTGCCGGCGAACCAGGGTGCTCGCTCTTGCCTGCCCGCGGCTTGACCGCTCCGGTGCCGAAGCCTAGTAATGCAGGGTATGGAAGGCGAAATGCTCAAGGGGCACCTCGACATGATCGTGCTCGCCGCACTGTCGGCGGCGGGCCCGGCGCATGGCTATGCGATCATCGAGGAAATCAAGCGGCGCAGCGGCGGCGCGTTCGATCTGCCGGAGGGGACGATCTACCCCGCGCTGCATCGCCTCGAGCAGGCGGGCCTGCTCAAGAGCATCTGGATGACCGCCGACTCCGGGCGGCGGCGGCGGGTCTACACCTTGACCCGAGGCGGCGATCGCGCGCTGGTCGAGCAGCGCGTCGTCTGGAAGCAATTTTCAGATGCGATCGGCGGTCTGCTCGGAGGAACCCGGCCACGGGAGCGCCCGGCATGATCCAGGATTATCTCGAACTGCTTGCCCACGAGCTCAGCTTCGATCGATCACTGTCACGTCGCGTGCGGCAGGAAGCCGAAGACCATCTGTGGGAAGCCGTCGCGGCCGATCCGGCGGGGAATATGCTTGCCGCGCAGCAGCGCGCGATCGCGAATTTCGGCGATGCGCGCGCTATCGCGGCCCAGTTCGCGGTGATCTCCCTTGCCAGGCACAGCAGAAGAGCCGGTTTCGCCGCAGTTCTGGTGATCGCCGGCGTCTTCATTGCCATGAAGGCCCGCATCTCATGGTACGCGGCAACGCAGTGGGTCATCAGCGATAGCTTGCGGGCGGTCAGCGGCCTGGTGGTGCAGATCGACCGCTATGCCTTCTGGCTGTCGCTCATCATCGGGCTCAGCGCCTGCGTCTACATCGTCAGCCGCCGGATCCCCGCTGCGTTCCATCCGGCCTATCGCCGGCAACTTCGCCGTTTCTTTGTGCTGTGCTGCGCCGCGGCCGCAGCCCTGGTCGTTTCGGTGATCAGCGATGCCGTGCTCACTGCGCTCTTGTTGCTTGGAACGGAATCATCGGCGGGATTTCTGGTCCCGATCGTCTCGATGGCGATCGAAATCGCATGCGTCGGAATTCTCGTCGTTTACATTCGCGGCATCACGCTGCGGGCGGCATCCACGGCGGCCCTGCTGAACGCGTGACGACGAATGGGTTTATCACTCCGCCAGAAACTCCAGCACGATTTCGCAAAATCCCTGCGGCGCCTGTTCGGGAATCATCGCGGAATTGTGGGGACAAGGTGCTCCTGCGCTCGGACGTCATAGGCGGGCTTGACCCGCGTGTCCATCGATCTTTGGCGAGAAGTGTTCTTGCAAAGAAGATGGTTCACCGGGTCAAGCCCGGTGATGACAGATCCTCGGATTGATCGACCGGCTTTTTCGCGGGACGGCGCCAGGTTCCCCCGGAATTCGGGTGGATCGCAACAATCTCCAAGCCCATATTCCAGCCAGGCGTTAAGCTCAAACCATTGAGTGCCAAGATTTGGAGCCACGGGATCTGGAGCCAGCCATGACCGGCCAACATTTTGCAATCTTCGACACCGCGATCGGCCGTTGCGGCATCGCGTGGGGCGCGCGCGGCATCAATGCGGTGCAGCTGCCGATGGGGAACGAGGAGAAGACCCGCGCCCGCATTCGCCAGCGCCATGGCGATATCGCGGAGGCGCCGCCGCCTGCCGAGGTTCAAAGAGCGATCGACGGCATCGTGGAATTGCTCGCGGGCAAGCCGAATGACCTCGCCGACATCGTGCTCGACTTCGACGGCGTGCCCGAGTTCAACCGCGGCGTCTACGACATCGCGCGCACCATCCCGCCGGGCAAGACACTAACTTACGGCGATATCGCCAAACGGCTCGGCGGCGTCGAGCTGTCGCGCGATGTCGGCCAGGCGCTCGGGCGCAATCCCTGTCCGATCGTGGTGCCCTGCCATCGCGTGCTCGCCGCCGGCGGCAAGCCCGGCGGATTTTCCGCCAATGGGGGCGTCGTGACCAAACTGAAGATGCTGGCGATCGAAGGCGCGGTGGTCAATCACACGCCGAGTTTGTTCGATTAGCAGTTTTGCCTCGACAGCGCGTCAGCGGAAGTGCGCTCCCTCTTCCCTTGCGGGAGAGGGTTGGGGTGAGGGTCACGGCCTATCGATAGGTCCTAACCCCTCACCCGGATCGCATCTGGCGATGCGATCCACCTCTCCCGAAAGGGGAGAGGTGGCGCCGAGCAAGTGGCAGGCGCAAGTCAGTTCACGAATCTGAACTCTACTTCGCCATCACCGCCTCGCAGGAAAATCCGTTGCCCCAGCGGCGGATTTTCCCCGAAGAGGGCGAAGGGAAATGCGCGGTGCAGCACAGCGTGTCGGTATCGCAATAGCGTTCCAGGAAATTGCGCCGCGTCGTTGCAGCTTGCGCCTGATCGACATCGAATTTCGCCGACAGTTCCGGATAGCGCGCCTGCAGCGGCGAGTGCATCAGGTCGCCGCCGAAGACCGCGTCGTCCTTGCCGCGGCCGAAGGTGAACGCGACATGTCCCGGTGTATGCCCTGGCGTCGGCAGGATCCGCACATGGTCGCCGATCGCATAATCGTCGCGCACGATCTCGGCCTTATCCGCTTCGACGATCGGCAGCACACTGTCGCCGAACGGCGGCACCGGCGTGTTGGCGTGTTGTGCGGTCCAGTAGTCGAACTCGCCTTTCCCGAACACATAGCGCGCGTTCGGAAACGTCGGCACCCAGCGGCCGTTTTCCAGCCGCGTGTTCCAGCCGACGTGATCGACGTGCAAATGCGTGCACATCACGAAATCAATGTCGCCGACGGAAAAGCCGGCCGCCGCCAGCCCGCGAATATAGGTGTCGTCGGTCTTCATGTTCCATTTCGGGCGCAGCGGACGCGGCTTGTCGTTGCCGATGCAGCTGTCGACCAGAATGGTGTGATGCGGCGTCTTGACGATGTAGGACTGGAAACACAGGATCAGGGTATCGTCGGCGTCGATCGCGCCGGCCCTTTGCATCCATGGCTTGTTCTCGGCCAGCAACTCCGGCGTCAGGCCCGGCAGCATGTCCAGGACCGGCAGGAAGGTGGTTTCCTGCTCGATGAGGCGATGGATGGCGAGATCACCGACGGTGAATTTGAGAGTCATGGCAAACTTCCTGCTTGCTAGGCCGCCGGCGGCACCGAGATTTTCACCGACGGCCGCGCCAGCATCTTTTCATGAAAGGCATCGAGCTTGGGATAGGCCTTGCGCCAGCCGCAATCGGCAAAGCGGAAGTCGGCATAGCCGAGCACGCAAACAAGGCCGATCTGCACGATGTCGAACGGGCCCGACAGCACGTCGGCCTGCTTCTCGAAGCGCGCCATGCCGCTCCAGGCCCGGTTCCAGTGATCGTCGGACCACGCCTGCCATTGCAGCCCTTGCGGCCGGACCATTTTTTCGTACCGGCACAGCAGCATTGCATCGAGCATGCCCTGCAGCAGCGAATGATCGCTCTTGACCTTCCAGCGCGTCGGGCCGGACGCCGGGATCAGTTTTCCGCCGCCGGCGAGTTCATCGAGATATTCGACGATGACGTAGGAATCGACGATGACATCGCCATTGTCGAGGATCAGCGCCGGCAATTTTTTCAAGGGCGTGATTTGCGAATACGCGTCATTGGGCTGGCCCGGCGCGACCGTGGTCGGGACGAACTCGATGTTGTCGATCAGGCCGAGTTCGATCGCGGCAATGCGCACCTTGCGGGCGAATGGCGAGGCGGGGGAGAAGGTGAGTTTCATGGGATGTCCTTAAAGATTTTTTCCTCCGTCATGGCCGGGCATAGCCGTCCAAAGGACGGCGTCGCTTCCGCTCGCCTATGCCCGGCCATCCACGTCTTTCTCGCTGCTACATTGCGAAGACGTGGATGCCCGGGACAAGCCCGGGCATGACGACTTTCGCGGAATGCATCACGCGTAGCCTCACGCCGCGATGATTTCCTGGCGCTGCTCGCCGAGCCCCTCGATGCCGAGCGTGACCACGTCGCCGGCGTTGAGGAATTGCGGTGGCTTCATGCCGGTGCCGACGCCGGGCGGCGTGCCCGTGGTGATGATGTCGCCGGGCAGCAAGGTCATGAATTGCGAGACATAGGAAATGCACTTCGCCATCGTGAAGATCATGGTCGAGGTCGATCCCCTCTGGCGGCGCTCGCCATTGACGTCGAGCCACATCGACAATTTCTGCACGTCCGGGATCTCGTCCTTGGTGACGAGCCAGGGGCCGAGCGGGCCGAAGGTGTCGTGCGACTTGCCCTTGGTCCACTGGCCCTGACGTTCGATCTGGAAATTGCGCTCGGAGACGTCGTTGCAGACGCAGTAGCCGGCGACATGATTGAGCGCGTCGGCCTCGGAGACGTATTTGGCGCGGGTGCCGATGATGGCGGCGATTTCGACTTCCCAGTCGAGCTTGGTCGAACCGCGCGGTTTTTCCACCGGGTCGTTGGGGCCGGAGAGCGCGGTATTGGCCTTCAGGAAGAAAATCGGCTCCGGCGGTATGGGATTTCCGGTCTCCTTGGCATGGTCGATATAGTTCAACCCGATCGCGACGAATTTCGAGATGCCGGTCACCGGCGCGCCAAGCCGCGGTTTACCATCGACGGCGGGGAGCTTGGCGGTGTCGAGACCGGCCAGTTTGGCCAGCGAGGGCGGCGCATAGGCGTCGCCATTGAGGTCCTTCACATGATCCGACAGATCGCGCAGCTGACCCGATTTATCGATCAGGCCGGGCTTTTCCTGGCCAATCGCCCCGTAACGAACAAGCTTCATTTCTCGACACTCCCTTGACGATTTCCCTGGGTGGCTCTCTTTGACCTGGATGTTTCATGGAACAGTGCGCGGTGAAATTCAACTGCTGACTGCCCGCCGCATTGCAGGGTCATGAATTAGGCATGTGCCAAACCATGAATTTGAAGGCGTCGCCGTCGCGCCTGATGTGCCCGGCGTTGAAATGTCCGCCGATCACCAGCGTCGGCGTGTCGGCAAAACGCGAGAACAATTCACGTCGCGTCACGGTTGACTGAACGGGATCGGAATCGGCGGTCGACGACCAGTCGAGATGCGCCATCTGGCAGGGATGATGGGCGACGTCGCCGGTAAGCAGGCCTTCCTCGCCGTCCGATTTGATGTGGATGCTCATGTGGCCGGGGCTGTGGCCGGGCGTCGGGATCAGGGTGATTTCATCGGCAAGCCTGGCGTCGCTGGCAACCAGTTCGGCCTTGCCGGCATCGACGATCGGTTTTACGGAGTCGTCGAAAACGGCGACCTTATCGGGCTCGTCGCGGTAGTCGCGCCAATGCTCATATTCGGTTTTTCCGAACACATAGCGCGCATTGCCGAAGGTCGGTACCCATTGGCCGCCGGCGAGTTTGGTATTCCAGCCGACATGGTCGACATGCAGATGGGTGCAAAGCACGGTATCGATGCTGTCGGGCGGAAAGCCTGCCGACGTCATGGTTTCGAGGAAAGGATCGTTCCGGTTATTCCAGGTCGGCACTTTTCGGCCTTCCTTGTCATTGCCAAGGCCGGTGTCGACCACGATCCGGCGCGAGGGCGTCTCGACCACCAGCGAATGGATCGACATTTTGAGACGACCTTCCTCGTTGGCGAAATCGGGAATGAGCCAGGGCAATTGCCGGATTTCTTCGTTGGTGGCCAGCGGCAGGATAAATCGGGTGCTGCCTGTCGTCTCCAGTTCGACGATTTTCGTGATCTTGACCTTGCCCACATTCCAGTGCATGCGGCGCTTCCCCTCGGTCTCGCGTTGCATCTTTGGTTTCTTGGCGCAAAGATGCTGGTTTCCGTAACGCGGCGCAATGGCAGACTCTACCGCGCGCAATCGACCACCACGGTGCCGAGCTTGTCGCCTTTTTCCACTGCGAGGTGAGCCTGCGCGGTTTCCGACAGCGCGAATTGCGCGGCGATGTTGTGGATGCGCGGGGCGGCGGCCAGCCATTTTGAAATATCGGCCTGCGCCGCCGCAAGCATTGGCGGTGGCAGCGCGAACAGCACCAGCGCGCGCAATGCAACGCATCTCTCCATCAGCTCGCGCATCGGAACCACCGGGCTGCGATTGCCGTTGGTGGCGTAGACCGCGATGGTGGAATTCATCGCCATCAATTTCAAGGTCGTCGCGACGTTGCCGCCGAAGTCGACATCGACGACCCGGTTGACGCCGCGCTGCTCGGTGAACGCCATCGCCTTGGCGATGACGTCCTCGGTCTTGTAGTCGATGACGAGATCGGCGCCGGCGTGGCGCGCCTGCTCGGCCTTGAACGATGAGCTGACGGTGGCGATCACGCGCGCGCCACCCCATTTCGCCAGCTGCACGGCGTAGTGGCCGACCGCGCCCGCGCCGCCGGTGACCAGAACCGTCTGGCCCGCGATCGGTCCATCGCCGAACAGGCCGCACCACGCGGTCATGCCGGGAATGCCGAGCGTCGCGCCGGCCGCGAACGAGACGTTGTCGGCCAGCGGCGTCACCAGATGCTCGGCGAGCGCGACATATTCAGCCGCGGTGCCGAATGCGCGGCCGTTGCGCTGGCCGTTAAAGAGCCAGACCCGCTGGCCCACGCTGAGCCGGGTGACGCCGGCACCGAGCTGGTCGACGATGCCGGCGCCGTCGCTGTTGGGAATCACGCGGGGGAATTCCATCGCGCGATAGCTGCCGGCGCGGCGGCCGACATCGGCCGGATTGACGCCGGAGGCTTGCAGCCGCACGCGGACTTCGCCCGGACCGGCCTCTGGCGTCGGCATATCGCCAAAGGTCAGCACATCAGGCGCCGCGCCCGTTCGCTCGTACCAGACGGCCTTCATTCAAAGCACTTTCATTCAGAGCGTGCCCGGGAACGCGCCGCCATCGAGCAGGATGTTTTGGCCCGTGATGAAACCCGCCTTGGCGCCGCAGAGAAACGCGCAGGCCTGGCCGAATTCCTCGGGGTCGCCGAAGCGGCCGGCCGGATTGAGTTTGGCGCGCTCGGCCAGCAACTGGTCAACGGTGATACCGCGCTTGTCCGCGTCTATCTTCGCGACCGGGCCGCGCAAGCGGTCGGTGTTGAAGGGGCCGGGCAACAGGCCGTTGATTGTGACGTTGTTGATCACGGTCTTGCGCGCAATGCCTGCGACAAAGCCGGTGAGGCCGGCGCGGGCGCCGTTGGATAATCCGAGCACCTCGATCGGCGCCTTCACCGCGGCGGAAGTGATGTTGACGATGCGGCCGAATTTTCGCGCCATCATGCCGTCCACCGTCGCCTTGATCAGTTCGATCGGCGTCAGCATGTTGGCATCGATCGCCTTGATCCAGTCGTCGCGGGTCCAGTTGCGGAAATCGCCGGGCGGCGGGCCGCCGGCGTTGTTGACCAGGATATCCGGGTCGGGACAGGCTTTGAGCGCGGCCTCGCGGCCCGCGGGCGTCGTGATGTCGCCGGCGACTTCCGTCACCGTGACGCCGGGGCTGGCTTGGCGGATCTCGGCGGCGGTTTTCGCCAGCGCCTCGGCGCCGCGCGCGGTCAGCGTGACATGCACGCCCTCGGCGGCCAGCGCCATCGCGCAGGCGCGTCCCAATCCCTTGCTGGATGCGCATACCAGTGCGCGGCGGCCTTTGATCCCAAGATCCACTGTCTCACTCCCGTTATATCAGATGATTTTTGAAGTCCGGTCCGGCCCCTTGTAGCCAACCTTGGCGGCCTTGATAAGGGGACCGGGCAGGGCCGAAATGCATACCAGAGGCTGAGGCCGCGGCGCCTGGACAGGGCCGACTTTCAAGGCTTTATATCCGCTGGTCTTTCTTGAGGCGATCGATGTACGCCGTGACATCCGGCGGCAGCGACCTAAAGCCCTTCTGCCCGGCCGCCGACAATAGCGGCCGCAGCTGCGAATCGGTCAGGAACGAAGGCTGGCGATCTGACGGCACGAGATCGAAGATCAGCACCAGCGTGGTCGCGACCAGGCCGACGCGCGCGGCGCCGAGCAGCGCACCGGCGAGGCGGTCTGCGATACCGGCTTCCGATCCGATGGTTTCGTCGAGCGCCATTCGCATCAGCTTTCCCAGCACCATGCCGGCGATCAGAAAGATCCCGAAGAACAGCAGCCAATTCTGCGCCCATGTCGA
>Ga0209839_10000770_pt1 | contig 16365 bp, 11 predicted proteins | sample OrgsoiDNA2013050_FD_185800 | JGI IMG/M metagenome (GOLD analysis project Ga0209839, IMG submission 185800) | Permafrost soil microbial communities from the Arctic, to analyse light accelerated degradation of dissolved organic matter (DOM) -... | ecosystem: Environmental > Terrestrial > Soil >... | reverse complement strand
GGGCATGGGGACCAAAGAAATCGCAGGTCAGCGACCAGAATCAGCCCTTCAGCAGCTGCCGCGCCATGACCACGCGCTGGATCTGGTTGGCCTTCCGAGTGCACCACCGTGCCAGCGATATGGGGCAGGTTGATCGTGCCGGTAGTACAGGCCTCTGGGAGTAGCGGTCGTGACGCACGACGATCCCGGCGGCGCCTGTGCGAACCTTGGGAAATGAAGCTGCGCGTTCCCGAAATGGTGGCCAACGCTGCGGGGGCCTGGGGAGCCGGCGGGTGGCTGCGGGACCTTCCGGGATTGATCGCCGAGCTCGAGGCCGAGTGGTCGGTCTGGGTGGGGCGCCCCTTCCCGCACTCCAGCGAGGCATTCGTGGCCGAGGCCAGTCTCGCCGACGGCACGCCAGCAGTGCTGAAACTTCTGATTCCGCAGGACGGCGCCGCTGGTCGTCACGAGATCACCATGCTGCGACTAACCGGCGGCCGGGGCTGTGTTGGCCTCTTGCGCGACGACCCCGCTCGGGGAGCCCTGCTCCTGGAACGCCTCGGGCCCTCCCTCTACGAGCTGGGTCACCCACTCGCCGAACGGCTGGAGATACTGGTGACGGCAGCGGCCACGGTGTGGCGGCCGGCGGCGGGTTCGGGCCTGCCTACTGGAGCGGATAGAGCGCGCCAGCTCGTCGATTTCGTCACCACTGAGTGGGAGGAGCTTGGCCATCCGTGCACCGAGGCGGCCGTCGACCACGCCCTGGTCTGCGCGGCACGGCGCATAGCTGCACACGACGACGAGCGGGCCGTGCTGGTGCATGGGGACGTTCACCAGTTGAACGCCCTTCAGGTCCCTGGCCGCGACACGTTCAAGCTTGTCGACCCCGACGGACTGCTCGCCGAGGCCGAGTGCGACCTTGGGGTGATGATGCGGAACGACCCCGTAGAGCTGCTCGACGGCGATCCTTGGGCCAGGGCGCACTGGCTGGCGGAGCGCCGCGGGCTGGACGCCACGGCGATCTGGGAGTGGGGCGTCGTGGAGCGGGTGACGAGCGGGCTGCGGTGCACCCGGATCAACCTGCAGCCGCTGGGCCGGCACATGCTCAAGGTCGCGGACCGCCTCGCCACCCTGTGAACAGTCGTGCACGCCCACTTCCACGATGCGCCGGATGCAGCAGTCACTGAAGACCTCTCGGGGTGTCTCCGAAGTGCCGGACTGGGCGCAGCAACTGTCCGCGGGCACGCTGGTGGCCCACGTGCCGCACCCCGCTCATTTCCGAAGAGCCAGATTGGGGCGCGCTCACGACCGGCCGTGAACCCGGACCCATGCACGCTCAACTCGCCGACCGACGTCAAGGCAGCACCGGTCCGCCCCGTGCCGCGGGACGCCGGGGTCAGCACCGATTCAGCACGCCGACCGGAAACGACCGGAAGCAACCAGCATTAACCGGGCAATACGGGCATAAGACAAAGCGGCTGGACTCATTCGCCCAGCCGTCCCAGCCCGCTAACGGGCTAAAGAAATCCCAGGTCAGCGGCCCGAATTACCCCTTCAGCAGCTGCCGCGCCATCACCACGCGCTGAATCTGGTTCGTCCCCTCGTAGATCTGGGTGATCTTGGCGTCGCGCATCATCCGCTCCACCGGGTAGTCGCTGACGTAGCCGTACCCGCCAAGCAGCTGGACCGCGTCGGTGGTCACCTCCATGGCTACGTCCGAGGCAAAGCACTTGCAGGCCGACGACATGAACGTCAGGTCCGGTTCCGGGTGGCCGGACATGGCGCGCTCGGACCGGGCGGCGGCCGCGTAGGTGAGCTGCCGGGCCGCCTCGACCTTCATGGCCATATCGGCCAGCATGAACTGGATGCCCTGGAACTCCGCGATGGCCTTACCGAACTGCCGCCGCTCCCGGACGTAACCGGCCGCGTAGTCCAGCGCGCCCTGCGCGATACCCAGCGCCTGCGCCGCGATCGTGATCCGGGTGTGGTCGAGGGTGGCCAGCGCGGTACGGAAGCCGCTGCCCTCGTCGCCGATCATGCGGTCGGCCGGGATCACGCAGTTGTCGAAGTACAGCTCGCGCGTGGGTGATCCCTTGATGCCGAGCTTGTGCTCGGGCGCGCCGAGGGAGAAGCCCGCGTCACCGTCCTCCACGACGAACGCCGAGATGCCGCCGGCGCCTGCCCCGGAGTCCGTGACGGCCATCACCGTATAGAACTTCGAGACCCCCGCATTAGTTATCCAGCGCTTGGTGCCGTTCAGGACGTAGTGATCGCCGTCGCGGACGGCGCGGGTCCGCATCGCCACGGCGTCCGAGCCGGCCTCCGGCTCGGACAGGGCGTAGGAGAACATCGCCTCCCCGCTCGCGACCCGCGGCAGGTACCGCTGCTTGAGATCCTCCGATGCCGAGAGCAGCAACGGAACGGTGCCGAGCTTGTTGACGGCCGGAATCAGGGAGGACGACGCACAGGCCCGGGCGACCTCCTCGATCACGATCGCCGTGGCGATCGCGTCGGCTCCGGCTCCGCCGTACTCCTCGGGGATGTGGATCGCGTGCAGGTCGGCCTTGACGAGGGCGTCGTGGGCCTCCGCGGGGAACTGGGCGGACTGGTCGACCTTCGCCGCGTGCGGGGCGATCTTGTCGTCAGCGAGCTGCCGTACGGACTCGCGGAGCGCGTCATGCTCAGGCGATAGGGCGAACGCCGGGAAATCAAGGCTCATGTCCTCGATCGTAGGAGCAACCCACGGGAAGCCCAAGCGTGCGGGCACAGTTCCGGCGGCGGGGTTCCGGCGGCATGTAGCCTGCGGCACGGGCCGGCGGCGCGTAGCCTGCGGCGGTGACCTTGGTGGCGGCGCTGCTCTCCGCGCCGGGCCGGGAGCTCCTGGACCGGCTCAGCGGCCAGGACGTGACCCCCGACCGCGCGCTGCGGCTGGCGCAGCAGCTACGCGGCAGCTATCCCCCGGATCTTGTCGCCGCGGCGCTGACGCAGCAGGCCCTGCGGATCAGCGGCCGGGAGAAGTTCAGCGAGGCCGATTCGATGCTCTTCACCAGGGCCGGGCTGGAACAGGCATCGTCCGAGCTGGCCGCCCGGCATAGCGCCCGGCGCTTCGGCCAGTTTTCGACCGTGGCCGACCTGTGCTGCGGCATCGGCGGCAACCTCGCGGCGCTCGCGGCGGGCAGCCGCGTCCTGGCGGTCGACCGTGACCTGACCAGCCTGGAGTTCGCGCGGCATAACGCGGCGGTCGGCGGGGCGCGCCACCCGGTCCTGGCCGTCTGCGCCGATGTCCGCGAGCTGGTCGTCGGTGCCGCGCCCGGTCCGGCACCGACGCGGCCCGGCCGGCCGGGGTGGCCGGGCCACCCGGCCCGGCTGGGCATCGACGCGGTCTTCATCGACCCGGCCCGCCGGATCGGTGACCGCCGGCTGCGCGCCGGGCGGAGCGAGCCGCCGCTGGACTGGTGCCTGCGGCTGACGAGCTGGACCCCGGCCGTGTGCATCAAGGCCGCGCCCGGCCTGCCGCGGGACCTGGTCCCGCCCGGCTGGGAGATCGAGTTCCTGTCCGTCGGCCGCGGCCTCAAGGAGGCACTGCTGTGGTCTCCCGCGCTGGCCTCCACGCCGCGGCGTGCGACCATCCTGCCCGGCGGGGACACCCTGACCCCCGAGCCTGGCGCCGAGGTGCCGGTCGCCGCGCCCGGCGAGTTCCTGCTTGATCCCAATCCGGCGGTGACCAGGGCGGGCCTGGTCGAGGACCTGGCCCGCGGCCTCGGGGCGTGGAAGATCGACCCGATGATCGCGTTCCTGTCGGCCGACCGGGAGGTCAGGACGCCGTTCGCCCGGACGCTGCGGGTGCTGGAGTCCATGCCGTGGAACGAGAAGCAGGCGGCGCGCAGGCTCCGGGAACTCGGCATCGGCGCCGCCGACATCCGCCGCCGCGGCCTGGCCGGAGACGTCGAGGAGATCAGGCGGCGGCTCCGCCTGCGGGGCGAGCGCCGCGCCACCATCGTGCTGACCCGACGACAGGACAGGCCCTGGGGCCTGATCTGCGCGTCCCTCGACAGCTAGGGGTGCTCTGCCTGCTGGGACTGCGCCTGCTCGGCTTGGCGCAGCCTGGCCTGCAGGGCCGCTCCCTTGCCCTGGGCGGTGGCGCGCAACTCCTCCTGGAAGCCGGTCATCCGCTGGCGCAGCGCCGCGTCCGCGGTGGCGAGGATCCGGATCGCCAGCAGCCCGGCGTTGCGCGCACCGCCGACGGCGACGGTCGCGACCGGGATGCCGGCCGGCATCTGGACGATCGACAGCAGCGAGTCGAGCCCGTCGAGGTGGGCCAGGGGCACCGGAACGCCGATGACCGGCAGCGGCGTCACCGCGGCCAGCATGCCCGGCAGGTGCGCCGCCCCGCCCGCCCCGGCGATGATGACCCGCACGCCGCGGTCGGCGGCCGCCGAGCCGAAAGCGATCATGTCCCTGGGCATCCGGTGCGCGGAGACGACGTCGGCCTCCCAGGGCACGCCGAACTCCGCCAGGACCGTGACCGCCGCCGACATGACCGGCCAGTCCGAGTCACTGCCCATGACCACGCTCACCTGCGGCTGACTGGTCATCCCGCGCACCTCCCGCTCCCTTGGAGCGCCCACGCCCGCGCCCTCGCGCCGGCCGACGCTACGCCTCCTCGACCCCCAGCGCCAGGTAGCTCGCGGCTCTCCGGGCGCGTTTCGCCACTTCCTCGGGCTCGTCCCCGAGCACCGTGACGTGCCCCACCTTCCGGCCGGGCCGCACCGGCTTGCCGTACAGGTGGACCTTGACGCCCGGGTCGGCCGCCATGACGTGCGTCAGGCGTGACCGCAGGTCGGGGTCGGGCCCGCCGAGAATATTCACCATCATCGCGCACGGCGCGGTGGCCGTGGTCGCGCCCAGCGGCAGGTTCAGCACGGCGCGCAGGTGCTGCTCGAACTGCGAAGTAACGGCGCCCTCGATGGTCCAGTGGCCGCTGTTGTGCGGCCGCATGGCGAGCTCGTTCACCAGCAGCCCGGACCCGGTCTGGAATAGCTCGACCGCCAGCAGCCCCGTTACGTCGAGGTCGGCGGCAATCTGCAGGCCCAGCCGTTCCGCCGCCACCGCGAGACCGGGGTCGAGGCCTGGTGCCGGGGCGATGACCTCGCGGCAGACGCCGTCCCGCTGGACGGTCTGGACGACCGGGTAGGCGGCGCCCTGCTTGCTGGGCGCCCGGGCCACGAGAACGGCCAGCTCGCGCTCGAACGGGACGTACTCCTCGGCGATCAGGTCGATGCCGTGAGCCAGCACGGCGGCGGCCTCCTCCGGGGTCTGGCAGACCCAGACGCCCTTGCCGTCGTAGCCGCCGGAGACCGCCTTGAGCACCACGGGCCAGCCGGCCGGCCCGGCGAACGCGGTCACGTCCGCCAGGTCGCTCACCTCGGCGAAGCGCGGGCAGCCGAGCCCCAGGCCGGCCATCGCCTGGCGCATGGCCAGCTTGTCCTGCGTATAGCGCAGGGCGTGCGAGCCAGGCCGGACGGCAGTCCCGGTTTGCTCCACGGCCGCCACGAGGTCGCCGGGAACGTGCTCATGATCAAACGTCACGACGTCGCAGCCGCCGGCGAAGGCCAGCAGGTCCGCGGCGCGGTGATAGTCGCCGAGCACGGTGCCGGCGCAGACCTGGGCGGCGCTCTCGTCCGCCGAGGCCGCCAGGACGCCGAACCTGATCCCGAGGCCCACGGCCGCCGCGCTGGTCATCCTGGCCAGCTGGCCGGCGCCCACCATCCCGACTACCGGCGCCGGCGGCGCGCCGACGCGCCGCCCGCTTGCCGCACCCGAATCCGTCACGCGCCGTAGCCTACGAGGTCGGTCCTGGCGGGCAGGCCACCAGGAGGCGGGCTGCTACGCCGGGCCGCTGACCGCGGGCCGCGGGGGCGGCTCGGCGACCGCATGCGGCAGAAAGAGCGCGAAGACCGCCGGCCGGGGCCGGACCAGCACCACCTGGCCGCCATCGATGGCGGCGACCGTGCGAGCCAGGGCAAGTCCGAGCCCGGTGCCGCCAGGTGCTCCGCTGACGCTCCGCTCGAAGATTCTCGGCACCAGCTCCGGCGGCACCCCGCTACCCTCGTCCCGCACCTCGACGACGACCGACCGCCGGGTCTGCGAGGTCCTGATCGTCACCGCCCCGGCGCCATGCACGAGGGCGTTGTCGAGCAGGGTCGCGATGACCTGGGCCGCTCCGCCCGGGGTCGCGTAGGCGTGCAGGCCCTTAGCCCCGGTGATCTCGAGCTTCCGGTTGACCCGGCGGAACGCCGGCTCCCACTCGACGACCTGCTGCGCCACGATCTCGTCGACGCTGGCCAGCGTGGGGGCGCCCGTGATGGACCTGCGGGCCCGGCCGAGCAGCTGGCCCACCACCTCCGCCAGCCGCTCGGTCTGCGCCAGGGCCGCCGCTCCCTCCTCGCGCACCACGTCGGGGTAGTCCGCGGCCGCGACCATCTCCTCCAGCCGCATCGACAGGGCCGTCAGCGGGGTGCGCAGCTGATGCGAGGCATCGACGGCGAAGTCGCGTTCCGCCGACAGCAGGTCAGTGATGCGCTGCGCCGACCCGTCCAGGCCCTCCGCCACCCGGTCCAGCTCCTGGACGCCATACCTGCGCCCGAGGGGCCGGGCATCACCGGAGCCGAGGCGGTCGGCCGCCCTGGCCAGTTCTTCCAGCGGCCGGGCCAGGCGCCTGGCCTGGAGCAGCGCGAGCACGACCGCCATCGCGACGGCGAGCAGCGCGAGCGAGCCGATCAGCAGCAGGGCACCCCACACCTTGCCCGCAACATAGGAGTCGTTGGCCTCAACAGTAACGTTGAAGTCGGTGGTGGCCGCGTCCTGCGAGATGGTGTGGTGCGCGGGCGGCCTGGTCCCGATCTCGATCGGCCGGCCCCCGTCGTGCCTGATCAGCACGTAGCGGTCGGCCAGGGACCGGCCGAGCTGGACGGCATCAGCCGGCAGGCCGGAGTTCACCCGGTCCTGGAGCCCGCGCGCCAGCGTCGTGGCATCGCGACTGAGCTGATCGGATGCCTCGCTCACCTGCAGGCGGGTGAGCACGAACGTCAGCGGCAGGCCAAGCAGCAGGACCGCCGCCACGGCCACGGCGAGCGTCGAGATCAGCAGCCTGCGCTGCATCGCTCGGCTCCTACGTCCCCTGGCACGTCAGCAGCCCACTCCGGTGGCGGTGGTTACTCACCGCGCTCGAAGCGGAAGCCGACGCCGCGCACCGTGGTGATGAACTGCGGGTTGTGCGCGTCATCGCCGAGCTTGCGCCGCAGCCAGGACACGTGCATGTCCAGCGTCTTGGTCGAGCCCCACCACTTGCTGTCCCATACCTGGCGCATGATCTGCTCACGGGTGACCACCTTGCCGGCCTCGGCCACGAGCAGCCCCAGCAGGTCGAACTCCTTGGAAGTGAGCTCGATCTCGTTATCGCCGAGCCAGGCGCGGCGCGCGTCGGTGTCAATGCGGACGCCCTGGACCACCTTCGTCTCCGACGCGTTGCGCCGCAGCAGCGCGCGAACCCGCGCCAGCAGCTCAGCCAGCCGGAACGGCTTGGTCACGTAGTCGTCGGCGCCGGCATCCAGGCCGATGACGGTGTCTACCTCGTCGGCCCGGGCGGTGAGGATCAGTACCGGAACAGACTGACCCAGGGAGCGGATGCGCCGGCACACCTCCAGCCCGTCGAGACGGGGCAGTCCGATGTCGAGCACGATGAGGTCGATCCCGCCCGCGCGGGCGGCCTCAAGCGTGCCGGGTCCGTCGGCGGCAACGCCGACCTCATATCCCTCGCGCCGGAGCGCGCGGGCAAGTGGTTCCGAGATGGCGGGGTCATCTTCGGCTAGCAGAACGCTGGTCATGCACCGATCGTATGGCGGCCCGCAAGTATTTCCTGCTCGCTACACGCGGCAAGGGCATGTCGCGCCGTCGGCCATGCCGGGAGATTTAGACCGGTGTCACGCCATGTCGCCGCCGGGAGAAGCCGCGATGAGGGTGCCCGGCACGTTGAACTGGCCGCCCCGGAGCCATAGACCCAGACCCTCAGCAGGTGAGCTTGGTGATGTCGATCGCGTTGGCCATGGCCTGGTAGCCAGCGTCGTTGGGATGCAGATGGTCGCCGCTGTCGTACGCGGGGTTGAGCTGCAGCGGGTTGGACGGGTTCGCCATGGCGGTGGCGAGGTCGAAGACGCCGTCGTAGGCACCGCTGGTGAGGATCCAGTTGTTGACGGTCTCCCGGATGGCCTCTCCGGCGCTGGTGTAGTAGCCGGCGCCCTCGAAGGGCAGGATGGTAGCCCCGTAGATCTTCACGCCGGCGGCGTGCGCCTCCTGGATGAGGGTCTGGTAGCCGTTGATGAGGTCCTGGGCGGTCAGTGCGCCGTTTGGCCCGACGTTGGTACCGATGTCGTTGATGCCTTCCAGCAGGATGACATCCTTGACGCCGGGCTCCCCGAGGGCGTCGTGCGCGAAGCGGTGCAGGGCGCTGGTACCGAACTCAGAGTTGGTGTCGGTCAGGACCCGGTTGCCGCCGAGGCCCTCGTCCACCACGCCGAGGGCCGGGCCGCCCGGCACGGCCTGGAGACGGCGGGCGAGGTCGTTGGGCCACCGCGTGTTGGCCGACGTGGTGGAGTAGGCCCCGTCGGTGATCGAGTCACCGAATGCGACTAGGGTGCACCTCGCGGTGGTGGACTGCACGTCCAGCCCGTCGAGGTAGTGCCACGAGTTGTCGGCGGCGGGGTAGTTGGCTGCGGTGGCGTCGGCGGCGAAGTTGCCTGAGGCGGAGTAGTAGGTCACGTCCTGGGCGTCGTAGTGCCAGCCGGAGGGTCCGGCGTTGCCCGAGTAGTAGACGCTGACGAGCAGGTTCTCCTCGCTAGTGACGGTCATGGCGACGGGGTCACTGGTGAGGTCAGCCCCGGCCGGGACGGTGGTGCTAGAGGAGCCGGAGAAGGTGACGATCCGGTTGCTGCCGGCCACCTCGCTGGCGCCGCTGGCCTGAACCGCGATGTCGACGGCACCGATGGGCAGCGGGTTAGCTCCGTACTCGTTGGACAGTCGCACCCGTACGGACGTTCCGGGCACGGTGTTGTGCACGACCATGCGGACGGTCTGGTTGATGATGCCGTTTCCGCCGCCGGCCAGGGCGGCTGTCCAGCCACCGACCCAGGTGGCCGCCGGTGCCGCGGCGTTGTAGGCGTTGAACTCGGCGATGGACCACCAGTTCCCGGAGCTGCCGGTCTGGACCACCTTGATGTAGCGGGCGGTCTGGGTCGGGAACGCCGCGGTGACCAGGGCGGCGGAGCCGGTCCCGGTCGCGACCGGGCTCCCCCAGGTGGTTCCGTCGCTGCTGAGGTACACCTGGTACCCCCGCGCGTAGTCGCCGGTGCTGGGACCGGAGTCCATGGTGATCTCGCCGAGGCTCTGCGCGGCGCCCATGTCGATCGTGATGAACTGGCCGGGCACCATCGCGGTACCGGTGCTCCAGCGCGTCGCCGTGCTCCCGTCGAGCATGTTCCCGGCGGCCGCACCGGAATCGGACACCGAGGCAGTAGCACTCCAGCCCGTACGGGACAGCGCGGTCTGGGTCGACGCGCTCGCGGCGGTGGCGACAGTGACGAACATGCCGACCACCAGGGCGAGAACGGTTGCGGCCAGCCCTGCTCTGCGGGCCTGAGGTGCGGCTAGCATGAGCCCTCCTGCTGAAACAAATGAAACAAAGGTGAAACATTCCTGAAATGATGGAAGCATTGCCCCGTTTTGATGTCAATACCGACCCTGGTGGCTTATTTCCGCCGCCCGGCGCGGCGTCGCCCCGGGGCTGGCCGGCCCTGCTGCCACCTCCCGTCCATCCCTGCCCGGCAGCCCCCGTGACCACGCCAGCAGCCGCCGCCGTCACCCCGTCCCGCCCCCCGGCACCCCCCCGGCACCCCCCCAGAAGCAGCCCAGCCCGCCGCGAACGTCATGAACGTGCTGCTGCTGCTGTAACGCGGCTCCGGGGCGGGCCGGGTGCCAGGCTCCGGGGTGCTGGCCGGGCAGGGGCATCCCGGCGGGAGTAGCTGCGCCGCGTGCGCCGGCACGGGGTCCCGCCAGCCCCGCCAGCCCCGCAGGCCCCGCGCGGGCCGGCGGTGCGGGGGCGTGCTGCGTCGTCCAGTGTCATGGCTGGGTCTCTACTGCCACTAGGACGACAGTAGATGCCCAGCCACGTCACTGGCCGGGGGCGCGCCCCGGCCGCGGCCCCCTCTGTGCCCGCCTCGGCCACAAACCCGCCGCCCGGCCCGCAATAAGCCAGCAGGGTCAATACCGGCCGCCGAGATCCGGGTGGTCGTGGATCCGTGCCGTCAAAGTAACGGGGAGATGTAACGGGTCTAGGCGCGCTGGTCAGCGAATGCCGGCCACGGTCCCGCCTAGCGTGCTACCGGGCCGGTGGAGCCGCGTATTACTAGTTCCGTGGCCAGCTCGACATGGAGCGCCTCCAGCAGATGCCGGTCCAGGAGGCGAATGAGCAGGCTGACCGCTATACGGCCCATCTCCTGCAAGGGCTGGCGGACGGTGGTGAGCATCGGGCTGGTCGCCTGCGCCAGGTCGATGTCGTCGAAGCCGGCGACGGACAGGTCTGCCGGTACCCGCAGTCCGCGCTGCGTGGCGGCGGCCAGCGCGCCGACGGCAGCCTTGTCGTTGAACCCGACCAGCGCGGTGGGCCGCTCGGGCAGGTCGAGCAGCTGCCCGGCAGCCTGGTAGCCGAACTGCATCGTCGGCTCGCCGGACCGACTCAGAGCGGCCGTGGGCAGGACGCCCACGTCCGCGAGCGCCGAGGCGTGGCCGGCCAGGCGCGCCTGGCCGGCTAGCCAGTTGTGCGGTCCGGCGAGCACGCCGATCCGCCGGTGGCCCAGCTCGACCAGATGGCTGGTCACGCTACGGGCGCCGGCGGAGTGGGCCGCAGACACCGCGGCGATGTCGCGCGGCACGGGGGTGCGCGGGTCCACCACGACGAACGGGAACCCGCGGGCCCGCAGCGCCACGAGGTGGTCACCGGGCTCGGGGGGAAGGATCAGGATGGCGCCCCCGATCCCGGCTCGCCCGGCGAGCGTGGGCAGGACGGCGGCCTGCTGGGAGGCCTCGCCCGCGTCGAGTACCAGCTGCCTGCCGTGCAACTCCAGCGTCTCGGCGATGGACGAGATGATCAGGCCGAAGTAGTCGGTGAGCAGGTACGGGCAGCGCAGGTAGACGGCACCCGGGGTGGTGCGGACGGAGGCAGCTCGAGGGCTCGGTATGCCCAGCTGCTCGACGGCCCGAAGGACCAGATCCCGGGTATGGGGGGCGACGTGGGGGTGCTCGTTGAGGACCCGGGACACGGTCGCGATGGAGACACCCGTAGCGGCGGCGATGTCCCGGACGGTGGACCGGCCGCGGACCCGGCTAGCCATCCGTTACATCGATTTGTTTCACATGGGACAGCATAGTAGTTCGGCTCTCCAGGCCCAGTAAGGGCTTGACAGCCCGCCAGCTGGCTGGTTTCCTCCCTGTATCGGCGTCGTTCCAGCTTTGTTCCAAAACGTTACAGAGATTCGCCGGCGTCATCTGGCCGGACCGGGCGGGGCGGATCCCGCGCCGACCCGTTACCCCTTGGTGGAGGCCACCTATGCGTCGACACTCCCCGGCACTCAGCCCGTTGTTCAGCGGTCGCCATCGGTCAGGGCGGGAGGGGGAAACGCTGGGAAGGCGTTCGCTGGTTGTTTCCGGCGTAGCGGCGGCAGGCTCGCTGGCCCTCCTGCTGAGCGTCGCCGCGGCGCCGTCGGCTCAGGCCCGGGCCGGTGCCGGCGGGGGTCCGTCGTCACCGCAGGTAAATGTCTGGCTCACCACGGCCAACGGCCAGCAGAAGCTGAGCGAGCAGGCTCCGGTGGCGTTCAGCGCGGCCCCGCCGGCTGACCTGACCGTGACGGTTGATCCCACCCGCACGTTCCAGACCATGACCGGCTTCGGCGGCTCGATCACGGATTCCTCGGCCGTCGTGCTGTCCTCGCTGTCGCCATCGGCGCGCGACGCTGCCATGCACCTGCTGTTCGACCCGGCGACCGGCGACGGCCTGGACTTCCTGCGGCAGCCGATCGGCGCCTCCGACTTCGTCGCCACGCAGGACTACACCTTCGACGACCTGCCGGCCGGCCAGACCGATTACCTTCAGCGGCACTTCTCCATCGCCCACGACGAGGCGCAGATCCTGCCCCTGCTGCGGGAGGCCGAGAGAATCAATCCCCGGCTCACCATCATGGCCACTCCATGGAGCCCGCCGGCCTGGATGAAGACCGGCGGCTCACTCATCGGCGGCCGGCTGATCGACAACCCGAAGATCTACTTCTCCTACGCTCTGTACCTCCTGAAGTTCGTGGCGGCCTACCGCGCCCAGGGCGTGCACGTCGACGCCATTACCGTGCAGAACGAGCCGCAGAATCGCAGCCCCGGCGGCTATCCGGGCACGGACCTGCCCGCCATCCAGGAGGAGAAGGTCATCGAGGACCTCGGCCCCATGCTGCGCGCCGCCGGGCTGCACACCAAGATCCTCGCCTACGACCACAACTGGACCGAGCACCCCAACGACGTCGCCTCGACCCCGCCGGACGAAACCTCCGACATCAACGACTACCCCCAGGAAGTGCTCGCGTCCCCGGCGGCACGGTGGGTCTCGGGCGTCTCCTATCACTGCTATTTCGGCGACCCGAGCGCCATGACCGCACTGCACCATCAGTTCCCGAACACCGCCATCTACCAGACCGAGTGCTCGGGAAGCCAGTCGAGCGACCCGGCTAACACGTTCTCCGACACGCTTAAGTGGCATGCCCGCAACCTCGAGATCGGCTCCACCCGAAACTGGGCCCAGACGGTCGTCAACTGGAACGTCGCCCTCGACCCCAGCGGCGGCCCGCACGTCGGGGGCTGCGGTACCTGCACCGGCATCCTCACGGTCGGACCTGGCGACACCGTGACTCCCGACGCCGAGTACTACGCTCTTGGCCACCTCAGCCGGTTCGTCCAGCCGGGGGCAACGCGGATCGCCAGCACCTCCTTCGGCACCACGGGCTGGAACGGCCAGATCATGGACGTCGCCTTCGTCAACCCCGACGGGTCAACCGTCCTGGTCGCGCACAACGAGAACGACAACCCGCAGAGCTTCTCGGTCAGCGAGAACGGGCAGAGCTTCGACTACACGCTGCCCGGCGACTCCCTCGCTACCTTCGTCTGGGACACCCCCCCGAAGCCGGCCTCGCCGTGGCGGGCGCTCGATCCGTCCGGCTGGCAGGCGACGGCGGTGCCCGCTGGCCCGGCCAATCCGTGCTGCACGGGCGATGTGGCCAGCAACGCGGTCGACGACGATGCAACGACCCGCTACTCCACCGGTGCACCGCAGACGCCCGGCCAGTACCTGCAGGTGGACCTGGGCCGGTCCGAGCGGCTGGCCCGATTCGTCGTGGACACCGGCGCGAGCACCGGGGACTACCCGGCCGGCTACTCAGTGACCGTCAGCCGGAACGGCACGGACTGGAGCGCCCCGGTCGCCACCGGAACCGGATCGGGCCAGCTCACTACCATCAGCCTGGACGGCAGGCCAGCCCGCTACCTCCGCGTCACACTCACCGCCTCCAGCGGCAGCTGGTGGAGCGTCGCCGACGTCCGGGCCTACGTACGAGGTCAAGGCGCCGGGTAGCGCGGCGCCAGGCAAGCATGCGCCATGACCAGGCATCTGCCCGGGTTCGGCCCGTATCCAGGGCACCGCCACTGGCGCGGGCAGATGGACCGCCGCCGGTTTCTGAGCGGCGCCGGCAAGCGCCCGGGCCGCTTACCTCTCCCTGCCGAAGCTCACCCTGACCGGGAGAGGTAAGCGGTCAGCCGGTAATGGAGCCGGGCCGGGGGATGATTCCCGGGCCGGTCATCGAGCAGCCAGCGCGCGGAGGTCCAGGAAGTCGGCGAGGCCGTGCAGCCGGGGAGATTCAGACCGGTGTCACGCCATGTCGCCGCCGGGAGAAGCCGCGTTCCTTGCCGCGGGCGGCCGCAAACCGCCGGATCAGCTGCGACCGCAGGTCCTCCGGCTGCACCACGTCGTCGACGACCAGTTCGCTGGCCAGCCTGAGCACGTCGATGTCGGCGTCGTAGTCAGCCCGCAGCCGCTGGGTCAGTTCCTCGCGCTCCGCCTCGTCGGCCACGGCCGCCAGCCGGTTGTAGTAAACGGCGTTGACCGCGGCCTCCGCGCCCATCACCGCGATCTTCGCGGTGGGCAGCGCCAGGGTGGCGTCCGGCTCGAAGCCAGGACCGGCCATCGCGTACAGGCCAGCCCCGTAGGCCTTGCGGACGATCACGCAGATCTTCGGCACCGTCGCCGCCGACACCGCGCTGATCATCTTGGCGCCATGCCGGATGATGCCCTGCCGCTCCACGGCCGTCCCGACCATGAACCCGGGCACGTCGGCCAGGAACAGCAGCGGCAGGCTGAAGGCATCGCACAACTGGATGAACCGGGCCGCCTTGTCGGCGGAGTCCACGAAGAGCACGCCACCCTTGAACATCGGGTTATTCGCGACGACCCCGATCGCCTGGCCGTCCAGCCGGGCGAAGCCCACGATCAGCTCACGGGCCCAGAGCGCGTGTACCTCGAACAGCGATCCGTCGTCGACGAGCCCGCGAACGTAGGAGCGCATGTCGAAGGCGCGCCGCTCGCTGGCCGGCACCAGCGCGCGCAGGTCGGCCGGGGGCGGGCCGAGGGCGGCCGCCGCGGGCGGCGGCTGCCGCCAGTTTCCCGGCAGGTAGGACAGGTATCGGCGGACCGCGTCCAGTGCCTCGCGCTCGGAGGCCGCCAGGTGATGCCCGCACCCCGAGACGGTGCAGTGCATCCGGGCCCCGCCCATCTCCTCCAGGGTGGTGCGCTCGCCGGCGACCATCTCCACCATTCGCGGGCTGCCCAGGTACATGGAGGCGTTGCCCTCGACCATGGTGACGAAGTCGCAGAACGCCGGGATGTAGGCGCCGCCGGCGGCGGACGGGCCGAACAGCGCGCAGACCTGCGGGATAGAGCCGGACGCCCGGATCTGGGTGTGGAAGATGCGCCCGGCGCCCCGCGGGCCGGGGAACATCTGCACCTGGTCGGTGATCCGGGCCCCGGCCGAGTCCACCAGGTAGATCATCGGGATGCCGTCGGCGTACGCCTTCTCGATGATCCGGATGATCTTCTCGACCGTTCGCGCCCCCCAGGAGCCCGCCTTCACCGTCGAGTCGTTGGCCATCACGGCCGCGGGCCGGCCGTCGATCGTGGCGGTCCCGGTGATGACGCCGTCGGCCGGCAGGCCGTCGGCCAGCACGTTGGCGAAGGCGCCGTCTTCGGTGAAGCTGCCCTCGTCGGCGAGCAGCGCGATCCTGTCCCTGGCGAACAGCTTGCCGCTCGCGGCGGCGGCCTGGTGGTACTTGGGGGCTCCGCCCTGCTCGATCCCGACGCGGACGGCGGCCAGCTCGGGGTGTCCCTGGCGGCCCGGCTCAGGCGGGGCAGCGCTCGATGCTTGCGTCACGGTCGTGAGCGTACGCCAGCCCGCCCCGGGCGCCCCCCGGCTGGCCGGGGGGGCATGGCCGGGGGGCGCGGCTGGGCGCGGCGGGCCGGGAACCCGCGGCGCCCAGCAAGGGCGCCTGGCGCGCTCCCAGCGGGGAGGGGGAGGATAGTGCGCCAGGCGCCCCGTCTGGGGGGCTACTTACGCGGCGTGATGCCGAAGACGATCTGGTAGTTGCACCGGCCCGTGCACACGTAGACGCTCGTGGCGTCGTCGTCGACGTAGGAGTAGGCGTACGGCTCGGCCCGCTTGAACACCGCGGCGTAGTCGACCGGCCACTTCGCGGGGTTGCACATCGCTCGCGGCGCCCACTTGCCGCGGCAGCAGTACTGGTCACCGCCGAGCTTGGCGCATGCGGACTCGCAGGCCACGTACTTCCCGCGATAGTCGATCTTCAGGGCGTTCGGGCAGGCGACGGGCTTGGTGCAGCCAGCCGGGATGCAGCCGTTCTTGCTGACCTTCTTCGAAGCCTTGCCGGACGTCGGGTAGATGTACATCGGCAGGTTCGAGCCGTCGACCATGCTGACGTCGTAGAAGTCCAGGTTGTCCCAGGCGTCCAGGTTGTACTCGGCCAGCGTCGCGGGGATGGAGCCGTAGCCCGGGCACTGGAACTTGCCGTCGCAGTCACCGGTCGCGCAATGGCCACGACCGGCGTGGAAGACGCATCCGGTGCGCCCCCAGAACCGGCCGTTCCAATGATTGGGGATGGTAACGGTGACGCTATGGCCGGGCCGCAGAATCCAGCCGGTGCGGGCGATCGGATGACTGGCGTCCGGCGAGG
>Ga0209839_10000769_pt1 | contig 16371 bp, 13 predicted proteins | sample OrgsoiDNA2013050_FD_185800 | JGI IMG/M metagenome (GOLD analysis project Ga0209839, IMG submission 185800) | Permafrost soil microbial communities from the Arctic, to analyse light accelerated degradation of dissolved organic matter (DOM) -... | ecosystem: Environmental > Terrestrial > Soil >... | reverse complement strand
CCGTGAGAGAGGAAGTCGGGAGCCATTCGGATTCGACCTTGAGGTTGAGCTTGCGGGCGGCGTGCTGCAGGGCGTCGTCGGTGGCATGGTGTGAGCGGAAATCGGCATTAAAGTCGCCCAGGATTCCGATGCGGACGGCGTCGCTCACGGGTTGATTGTACTAGAGGGAAGCGGCGGGCCATGCAGGAGTGGCGTACGGCAGGGTTAGCAGCGTGGTGCGCGGAGAGCACTGCTGTTATGCTGCCGCGCGGGCGGGGTGCCCGCGCTCCACGATCTACAACAGGTGCTTAATGCTCATGAAGACGTAGAGACTAAACAGGGCGAGCGCGGGGCCGCCCCAGATCATCAGAATGCACTTCCAGCCGAGCGATCGGGCGACTTCCTGCTGGCTGCGCCATGAGATCAGAAAGGTTTTGTTGTTGGTGCCCTTCATTAGCACTACCGGCGGATGAGGATCGAAGGCGTCCGACGGCGCAGCCGGACTGCTGTCGGCGCTGGACCCCTTGCCCGGTGCGGCGGTGGCGAGGTCGATGAGGACCTGCACGCCGCCAGGTGTGGCTGAGCCCGCCGTTTGAACCCCCGCTGCGGCCCATGCCGCGGGGCTTGCGATTCCCGCTTTCAGGAGTGCGGCGGCGATTTTTTGCTGCTGAGACATGTCCGCGGTCTTGGTGGGACCGGATCCTGGCGACAGGTGAATCACCTCGTGTGACCGAGACTCGGATTGGGTCGCGAGTACATGGGCGGGGGATCCCGTCGCAAAATCCTGTTCGCTTCCATTCGAGAAAAGAGAATGCGAACTAATCGACAGCGAGAATCCTTGTGAGGAAAACGAGTTGACGGTCTCCGCATCGTGGATTGGCTGCGGGCTGACTTCGAGGCCGGGATTTTCGCCCAGCGTGCCCAGTATGAAAAGCGAATTCTTGGGCTTGATGCAATACTCTTCCACTTTGATTTTGTTGCTGGTGACCACGCCGTGGCGCGACAGGAAGCTGTGTACGTTGGCCGGCGCGGGATCCTTCGTGGTGAAGAAAGAATCGCAGAATTCCTCCTGGAAATCGCGATGCAGATCGAGATCGGCGCCGCGCGGATCGATCAACACGCGTCCGGTATTGTCGTCGACGAAGAAGGGCAGGTGCATGCACTCGCCGGCGACCTTGACCCAGTTCTTGTTCTTGCCCTGCTGTTTGTATTCCCAGACCAGCGTGCGGTAGTAGTAGCAGGGACGCGCCGTGATGGGCGCGACCATGGTGTAAGGACCGACGGCCAGGCCGCTGATTTCAACCATGCCCATGGAGGCGCTGCGAACCTTCGAAAACGGTGTGTCTAGAATCAGGCGGCGGCGCTGCAGCAGGCGGAATCCGTAGAAAAAGAGGGCGATCCCGGCGCAGAAGCCGACCCCGCACCAGATCAACAGTCCGGTTGGGTCTGACGAGCGAAGGATGAGCGTAGAAAGCATTAGGGACGGAGTTCTCGGGACGAGTTGGTACACGCGTCCCTCTGGTCAGGCTAGCGAATGGCAGGTGGGGGCGCAGCTTACGTTGGTAATGGCGCTGCGGAGGGGGCGTTCGAGAGCGTGCCACCATCGACTCCGGGGCGAGACGCCCCCGGGACAGCCGGCGGGACGCCGGCGCTACTTAATGCCGCCGCTACATAACCTGGCGCTGCGAACTACCAAACGTCACATCGCTTGCCTTCGGGGCGGACCATGGGGGCGTCGGCTTTGCAGCTCCAGGCTTTTTGAAACTCCGGGAGATTGGAGAGCGGGCCGATGACCCGGTACTTCGCGATGGGATGGGGATCGCCCTGCACCATCAGGCGTTGGGCTTCGGGACGGATCTCGTCGCCGCGGAACTGTCCCCAGGCGATGAAGAATTGCTGCTCGGGCGTGAAGCCGTCAATGTCGGCAGGACGCGGCTTGCCTTCGAACGATTTCTGATACGCGAGGTAAGCGATCTTGGCGCCGCCCAGGTCTCCGATGCTTTCGCCGAGCACCAGTTTGCCGTTGTGATGGATATCTTTCTCGATGTAGTAGTGATCGAACTGGTCGGCCACGCAAGCAGCACGCGCCTGAAAATCTTTCAGGTCGGCGTCGGTCCACCAGTTGCGGAGGCGGCCGAGGTAGTCGTACTGCGCGCCTTCGTCGTCGAAGCCGTGGGAGACTTCGTGTCCGATCACGACGCCGATCGCGCCGTAGTTCACGGCGTCCACGGCTTTCATGTCGAAAGCGGGTGGCTGCAGAATTCCGGCGGGGAATACGATTTCATTCAGCAGCGGATTGTAGTATGCGTCGGAGGTGGGCGGTGTCATGCCCCAACGGCCGCGATCTACCGTCTTTCCGATTTGCGTGCGGTCGTCTTCCTCCACGAACTTTCTTCCCGTAATTACGTCTTCAAAGAACGCGTCGCGGCGAATCTCGATGCGGCTGTAGTCTTTCCATTTGTCGGGATATCCAATCTTGGGATTGAAGGTGGCAATCTTGGCCATGGCTTTCTCTTTAGTGTCGTCACTCATCCACGGGCGGCTGAGAATATCGTCGCGCATGGCCGCGAGAAGATTACGCACCATCGCCTGCATGCGGGCTTTGGCTTCGGGCGGGAAATATTTCTCGACGTATTTTTGTCCGAGCGCCTCGCCCAGGTACTCATCGGTGGACTCGACGCAGCGCTTCCAGCGCGGCTTCAATTCGGTGGTGCCGGCGAGATATTTTCCGTTGAAGGCGAAGCTCTCTTCCACGAATGGGGTCGAGAGGGAATTGGCGACGGAATCGAGCAGTTGCCACTTCAAATAAATTTTCCAGTCGGCCAGTGGCGTCTGCTGCATCTGGCGGTCGACTTCCTGCATGAATTTAGGCTGGTCGATATTCATGTCGACGTCGGTGGGAATTTGCTTGTGCTTGAAATATGCCGCCCAGTCGACGTGGGGAGCCACGGCCTGCAGTTGCGCGAACGTGGTGTTGTGATCGGTGGCTGCCGGGTCGCGCAGGGCGACGTTGTCGAGGGAGGCCTCGGCTAACTTCGTCTCCATGCCCATGATGGTCTGGGCCGCGGCTGCGGCGGATTTCTGTTCCAAGCCCGCGAGTTTGAACATCGCAGTGACGTGCTCGATGTATTTGTCGCGGGCTTCCTTGAAGCGCGGTTCCGGTTTCAGGTAGTAGTCGCGATCCGGCAGGCCGAGGCCGCTCGCGCCCAGATCCGCGAGCACCCATGACGGCTTATGGGGATCCTGCTGGCTGCCGAGCGCGAAGGGAACGGTGACGAGGATGTCGTGCATCTCGGCCATGACCTGCTGCAGGGCGGCCATATCGCGGGCAGCTTCAATCTTAGTGAACCAGGGCTTGATCGGATCCATGCCGCGGGCGTTCACGCGGGACTCGTCCATGCAGGCGCCATAGTAGTCGCCGATGATTTGCTCGGTGCTGCCTTTGGGAGCGCTCTTGTCGGCGGAAGCGGCTTCCAGAATTTCGCGGAGTTTGTCTTTTGAGGATTCGCCGGCCTGCCAGCGTTTGCTCCAGCGAGTCATGGAAGCTGGAATGGGATTGTTGGCGCGCCACGTGCCGTTAGCGAATTGGAAGAAGTCCGTGCATGGCTCGGCTTTGCGATCGAGATCGGTGAGGTCGATGCCGTGAAGGGACGAGGTCTGTGAAAGTGCAAAGGGCGCGCATGAAAGCAAGAGAACCAGCAGAGATCGGAATGAACCTCGCAGAGTGCGCATAAATTCTCTCCAGGGTGCGGCGGAATCTTGCGGACAGCCATTGTAGATCAGGGATGAGGGAGTGTGCTTTTGCGTTAGACGGAGTTGGGCGGATGTGGAGAGCCCACTTCTCGCAAAGAAGGCGAGAAATGGGGCACCCGCGATCGAGAAGGTGGAGAACTGAGAACTGTTCCTCTACCCGCCGGCCTTCAATTCCGTCAGCACTTGCTTGGCAATTTCTTTCAGGGTTTCGAAGACGCCGACGCCCTGGAAGGCGACTGCTTCGACAATGGCTTCGTTTTTCTTGCGCAGTTCGGTGGCGAGCAGATCGACGGAAAGAATATTGGGCAGGTCGCGCTTGTTCAGCTGGAGCACGTAGGGAATCTTGTTGAAGTCGTAGCCGTGCTCTTTCAGGTTGGACATCAGATTTTCGAGCGCTTCGACGTTGGCGTCCATGCGCTGCTCCTGGGAGTCGGCGACGAAGACGATGCCGTCCACGCCGCGCAGGATCAACTTGCGGCTGGCATCGTAAAAGACTTGGCCGGGCACGGTGTAGAGGTGGATGCGAGTCTTGAAGCCGCGCACGGAGCCGAGGTCGAGCGGCAAAAAATCGAAGAATAAAGTACGCTCGGTTTCGGTGGCCAGCGAGATCATCTTGCCCTTCTGCTGGTCCGCAGTTTTCTGGTAGATCACCTGCAGGTTCGTGGTCTTGCCGCCTAATCCGGCGCCGTAGTACACGATCTTGTAGTTGATCTCACGGGCTGCGAAGTTGATGAAACTCAAAGGCTTTCCTCAAATACGGGCATACCCTCAGGGGCTGCCGCGCACACCAATGTCCTAATGGAGGCTCGCGGTCTTTATATCATATGGGACGTGCCGGACGCAGGTTACTCACGTGACTCCCGGGCAGCGGGGGCAGCGGATCTAGCAAAAAATGGGGCCGCACAAGGCGTTAACGGGCCGACGGTATCGGATAATAACCAACCTTGGAGTAGATGTTCAGCCCTTTTTTGTAGACCACAACTTCCACGCTGCGATAGGGCGAGCCGCTGGCGATTGCCTTGGGAACGTATCCCAACGTGTATTGATTCCGCGCTTCGGAAGTGACCTGTGCGTATGCCTCTTCCATGGCATTCCGCGAGAGTTCGTTGAAAACGTCACCGCCTCCGGTGGCGTGGACGTACTTCGGCAGAATGTTGCTGTAACCCTGACCCTTCAGGTGGATCTTCTCCAGTTCGCGATAGACAGGCAGAGCTCCCGCGTCGACCGCAACCGCTTTCACCTGGATGCCTTGGGTTTCGAGCAATTTCAACACGTCACCGTAGCTGGCCTTGCTGCCCAACTCGCGGCCATCACTGATGATGAAAATGACTCTGCGGCGGGTGCGGTCGCGCTTGCTCAGATCCAGTGCCGCGCGCAGGATGGCATCGTTCAACACGTGCGCCTCTCTTGGCGGCGTGTTGACCGGCTGAACCGATGGCCCTCCGACGGGCATTCCATTTACGGTGGGTCCGGAAGCGAGCGGGCCGCTCATGACCGGCACTCCGTTGTTGTGCCCGCGAACCAGTTTCATTTGGTTGAGCGTGGCGGTTAGCTTATCGGCCCTGCCGGTGAAGTCCGAGACCTGGCTGACGGTGCTGCTGTAAGTGTAGAGCGCAACCTCATCGTAAGGGCTGAAGGCACCGATCAGAGAAGAGTAAGTCTGATTCACCTTCTGCACGGCTACGTCGGGCATGCCGATGTCGAGAACGACGGCCGCCGAAAGCTCAAAGGGATCGCTGGTGAAATATGTCAGCGTTTGTTTCTTGCCGTTTTCACGGACCTCGAAATCCTTGGGAAGCAAGCCATCCACGCGCCGGCCGTCGGAGTCTTTCACCATGACGGGAATTTGTACGAAATTGGCCGAAACCGAAATCGTGTAGAGATCCTGTTTGGGGTTGATCTGGTTTCTTGGGCTGCTGCCGGAAGGGGTCGTCTGAACCCCAGGCATGGCAGGCGCCTGTTTGTCCGGTTCCGTTTGCCGCGGGGAGTCGCCAGGAAACGGAATCGGTTCTTTGTTGGTGCTCGCGCCAGGCAGCGGTGCGTCAGGAAGCGCCGGCTTGGGAGGGGGCGGCGGCTGGACCGCGGAGGGCGCGTCTGGGATGTCCTGTGCCGGTTGAGGGTTAGCGGGCTGCTGCGACTGTGTCTGATTACCGCTGGACTGTGCTTGCAGGGCAGGAATAGCCAAAGTGCCCATCGTCGCCAGAGCCATCAGCGTGGTTCTTAAGGGGCTCCGCCATTTTCTATTTGCGTTCACCGGCGCCATCGGTCTCCTCGTGCCCTGAAAAAATTCCACTTTCCGTCTGTAAGATGCTCAATCCACCCTGTTTGGTGCATCTAAGGTTTAGACTAACACTAACCAAGAACCGCGAGAGATCCCGGATGCCCAAGTTTCTTATTTCCCAACGCGTTACGCTGGCCGTCGCCCTGGCTGCTGTATTCCTAGCCGCCCCGTTCACCACGGCCCAGCAGCCAGCTACACCGCAGACCGCGCCGGGGCAGCAGGCCTCCCCGGACCAGAAGTCCGACGACTCTCAACAGCCCACCGAGACACTGAAGGTGAACGTCAACGTGGTGCAGCTTTTCTTCAATGTGAAAGACAAGCACGGCGCGTTGATCCCAAACCTCACGAAAGACGATTTCGAAATCCGCGAGGACAGCACGCCGCAGACCTTGAAGTACTTCACCGCCGAGACCAACCTGCCGCTCACGCTGGGAATCATGATCGATGCCAGCGGCAGCCAGCGTAACGTCATCGACATGGAAAAAGAGGTGGGAGGCGCGTTCCTGAAGCAGATTTTGACCGACAAAGACGAAGCGTTCGTGATCAGCTTCGACATTTCGGTCGACCTGCTGCAGGACTTCACCCGCGACGTGCACCGCTTGCAGGCGGCTCTGAACAAGGCCAAGGTGAATGTGGACTACACCAGCGGAATCCCGGGCATGGGCGGCGGTCCGGTGCCCCAGCATAATTCGCCGGGAACGCTGCTCTACGATGCGGTGTATCTCTCTGCCCATGACATGCTGGCGAAAGAAACCGGACGCAAGGCCATGATCCTGCTCACCGATGGTCAGGACGAAGGCAGCCGGCTAAAAATACAGGATGCGATTGAAGCTGCGCAGAAAGCGGATTCGATTGTGTATGTTCTACTGTGTGCGGATCGCGGCTTCTATGGCGGAGGCGGGTTTGGCTATTCAGGCGAATCCGACATGCGGAAGCTCACCGAGCAGACCGGCGGCCGGGTGATCAACGTAGGCAATAAATTCGACAAGCTGCGGGAAGCATTCGACCAGATCGCGGCCGAACTGCGCAGCCAGTACAACATCGGCTATACCCCGACCAATACCAAGCTGGACGGGAGCTATCGCAAGCTCGAGATCAAGAACAAACAGAACTACAAGATTCAGGCCCGTGCGGGCTACTACGCCGGACGTAAAGAAGACTAACCCTGCAAATTCCTTCAGCTTGACACCGGCTCGGGGAGTGGTCAGACTCAAACGACCCTCCCCCGCGACTTCTCTCCGGACCAGTGCCCTTCACCTGGGCACTGGCACACAAACATCCTGATACACTCCCTTGCGGAGGATTCCATGCCCCGTTTCTCCCGGCGTTCGTTCCTGCACTTGTCGGCGGCTGCGTCCGCAGTGGCTGCGTTCCATGGGATGTCCGAACCCTTGTTGGCCGCTGCTGCCCGGCGACGGCCACATGCGCCGGATGCGGTGATGATCGATTCGAATGAGAATCCGCTCGGCCCGTGTCAAGCCGCACGCGATGCGATCTCCGCCATCATCCCGCTGGGCGGACGCTACTCCGACAATCTCACCGACGAACTGGTCAGCACTTTCGCGCAGCAAGAAGGACTGACGGCCGAGTCTGTCTACTGCACCGCCGGCTCGACGCCTCCACTAAGTCTCAGCGTGCTGGCCTTCACTTCGCCGCAGAAAAGTTATGTCACGGCCGATCCCGGATTTGAGACGGGCATGATGATGTCTTCGATCTCGGGAGCACGCGTGGTCAAGGTTCCGCTCACGAAAACTTACGCGCATGACGTCAAGGCCATGCTGGCGGCCGCTCCCGATGCCGGAGTCTTCTACATCTGCAATCCGAACAATCCAACCGGCACTCTGACTCCGCACGCGGACATTGAGTATCTTGTCGCCAACAAACCGAAGGATTCGATCATCCTGGTTGACGAGGCCTATATCCATTTGACGGAGGCGCCATCCGCGCTCGATCTGGTTAAGGCGGGCAAGGATGTCGTCGAGCTGAGAACGTTTTCGAAGGTCTACGGGATGGCCGGCTTGCGCTGCGGATTTGTGGTTGCGCGCCCCGACTTGCTCGAAAAAGTCGTCGCGCGCGGCGGTCAGAATTTCATGCCCGTTACGGCGGTCGTCGGCGCCACCGCCAGTCTGAAGGACGCTGCGCTGGTCGCGGACCGCCGGCGCATCAATGCCACGATTCGCCAGCAGACGTTTCAATGGCTGGACCACAACGGCTATACCTACATTCCTTCCGAGTCGAATTGTTTCATGCTCGATACCAAGCGGCCGGGCAAGGAAGTGAGAGACGCCATGGCGAAGGAAAACGTGCTGATTGGCCGCATCTGGCCGGTGATGCCCACGTATGTCCGCGTCACTGTGGGCACCCAGGTAGAGATGGAACGCTTTCAGGCCGCGTTCCAGAAGGTAATGAAGAGCTAGGTCTTGAGTTGGTGGCGCCGCCGAGACGGCGCCACCATTTCCATTTACTGAGGCGTCAACAGATACGCGTGTTCCTGCCCGTTGTGCGTACCCATCCCTGCAATCTGCCCGGCGGCGTTGATGCTGTCGGCTTCGATCAGCACCCAGCCTGAGCCGGCAGGGAGCATCCCGTTGAGATCCTTGATCTTCCCGCCGCTGTATACAAAGGCATGATACGTCCCGGCGAACGTCGATTGGCCGACCACGACGCCGGAGTCGTTAATCCCGAAGCCCCATACCGTGCTCGTGCTGCCAGAGAAAGTGCCCAGATCTATCAACTTGCAGGTGGCACAGTTCGTGACGAATGCGTGCGCCGAGCCATTCTTCGTATAGGCGAGGCCGGTGATCTGGTTTTTGTTGTTGATGGCATACGCCTGACTCCACGCGCCGCCCAGGGTTCCCATCTTCGTCATCTTGCCGTTCTTCCAGACGAAGCCGAAGAAATTGCCCTTCGCGTCGTAGGATGCTCCCGTCACTACGCCGGAGTTGTTAATGCCCTGTGCGCTGTTCCACCAGTCGTTGCCGCTCGATCCCAGAGTTCCCAGATCGATCATCTTGCCGCCGCTGTACAGGAAAGGATGGTTCTCGCCTTTTGCCGTGACCGCAGACCCGACCACCTGGCCAGCGTCGTTGATCGCGTACGCGACCGCAGAGCCGCCACCTAAGTCGCCGATATCGGTCAACGTACTCCCGCTCGATAGAAATGCGCGGTAGGTTTGGCTCGAGTTCTGAGAATAGCCAGCCACCTGGCCGGAGGCGTTGATGCCGTTGCCAATGCCGGAAGTCCCACCCAAAGTGCCGAGGCTGGTCATGGCGCCGTTGCTATAGAAAAAGATGTCGCTGAGATTGCTGTTGCTATTGCCGGCGGCGCCCGTAACTTCACCGGTGGCGTTGATGGACCGAGCCACGCTGTAACCGTTGCTGGTGAGCGTGCCGAGGTCGGTGATGGCGTACGAAGTTTGAGCGGCACAGACTGACGCCGAGGCGGCCAGAAACAGACTGCAAACGAAGGCGGAGAGAATAGCGCGCGGGTTCATTGCGAACTCCTTGGTTGGTGAAAGTCCGACGGAGAATGTTTCCACGTCGCCAGTCCCTAGTTGTCAAAGGATTGTCAAAATGCATTGCTACTCTGGCGCTTCCATCCACCGGACCCGGCGGCCTTCGCGGCTGCTCTTGTGGGCCAGCAACACTCCGCGCATCGTGCGCAGCGCCTGCTCCGGCGTTACGTCCAGCGGAGATTTCTTTTCGATCGCGTCTCTGACGTTGGCGTAGTAACCGCGATAGTCTCCGCGGTCCGTCTTCACTTTGCGCGTCTCGCCATTCACGCGGCTCAGAGTTCCCCAGCGGTCTTCCGACTCCACGCCCCAATCTGCACCCCAGTCCGGGCCGTCGGGGCAGTTCGGGCTGCGCAGAATCTCTTCTTGTGGATCCATTCCGTACTTGATGAACGTTCCTTCCGTCCCGTGAATCAGCAGGTGAGGGCCGGGGGCGTAGGCGATAATCCGCGCGCGCAAGGTTGCGCGCAGATGCGGATACTCCATGTGCACGTCGAAAGAATCGTCAATCTGCGACGACGGGCGCTGGCAGAACGCCGACGCCCAGATGGTTTCGGGCGTACCGAACAAAACCAGGGCCTGATCGATTAAATGCGGACCGAGATCCCAAAGGACACCGGCTGCAGGATGGTCTGGGCGCTCCCGCCAGGCGTTGGCCTTCGACTCGAGGCGAAAGCGGTCAAAACGAGATTCGTACTCGGCAACCGCGCCCAGTGCACCCGATTTGATCAGTTGCTTCACGGTGTGAAACTCACCGTCCCAGCGGCGGTCTTGATAAACGGTGACCAGGCGCCCACGATCGGCGGCCAGGCGCACCAGTTGCTCCGCTTCCGCCATGGTGGGCGTGAATGGCTTGTCAACGACCACATCGCGGCCTGCTTCGAGGCAGGCTTTGGTATACGAGTAGTGCGAATCGTTGGGCGTAGCCACCACGCACAAGCCGATCGTTTTGTCGGAGAGCATTTCGTCGAGCGTGCGCGCCACCCGAACTTCCGGGTACTTCTGCTTCGCGTTCGACCCATGGCGTTCGAGGATGCAAGCCAGTTCCATCCCTTGGACGCCGCGAATCACGGGGGCATGAAACGCCTGCCCCGCCAGACCGAATCCGATTAAGCCCACTCGCACCATGTTGTTTTCCCCTGCGGCGCTGGAACTGCCGTTCAGCGATCCTTTACCCGCCGCACAAATTTCAATCCTGACCAAACCTCGGTTACGGCACAAACTTTAACGTCCACCAGTCCCGCGGCCAAGCCAATCTCGCGGACGATGTTCTCATCCAAATCTGTGGTCACGCCGGAACTCTTCTTGGGCCAGCTTATCCAAAACATTCCGGCGGGTGCGAGCAGCTTGCTGATTCGTTTGAATTCCTTCGTTAGCGCCGCCTTCGATTTCGTGAACACCATTGCGAAGTCGAGCGGAGTTTTCCCGTCGTCAATGATTGTGCATCCGGCAAGCTCGACGCTCAACTCCGCGCGAACCTCGGCGGGTGCATCCAGCAGGGAGACACGGAATCCGGCTTTGATCCCCAGCTTTTTCGGAAGTGGCGTTCCTGAGTATCCCGGCATAGTCTGGGTCGTCGCTCCGGTCGGCAAAAACCGTAACCACGAAGGACACGAAGTTCCACGAAGGAAGAAAGTACTGAGGAGTTTTTCTTCGTGAACCTTTGCGTCCTTCGTGGTTGATGCCCTTCGCCTACTGCGTTGGAGCGTAGTATCCGCGGCGCGCGCGCACGCGGAAATTCTTGCGGTCATTCGCTTCGATTTCGATCGTGCGGTAATGTCCGTCGGCCTTGAAGTCCGCGGGCTTGTACGCGACGGCGTACTGGCTGCGGAGTTCGTCCTGAATTTCGGCAAAGGCGTTGGCCACATCGCGGATCTGGAACGGGAAGAAGGCACGGCCGCCAGTGGCATCGGCAATGCGCTCGAGCACCTTGTCGCCCGCGGCCTTGGTGCCGCTCACGTTCGTGCTAATGGTGTAGATGATGGCCTCGGCCCGCTGCGCCATTTCGATCGCTTCTTCGCGGGTGACATGACTCGAGTTGTCATCTCCGTCGCTCAGCAGAATGATGGCACGCCGCACCGTGGTCGACTTCGGGGCCTTCAGCAACTTGTCGCGGCAGGCAAAATACACCGCGTCGTAGAGCGCCGTGCCGCCGCCAGGTCGCAGTTCGTGCACGCCATGCGCCAACAATTCGGTGTTGTCGGTGAAATCCTGGGTGACCTCCGGGGTCACGTCAAAACCAACCACAAACGCGTGATCGTAGCGCGGGTGGATGGTCTGATTCAGAAACTCGATGGCTGATTCCTGCTCGAACTTGAAACGGTCCCGCACGGAATTGCTGGCATCGATCAGGAGGCCGACCTGGAGCGGGAGGTTGGCTTCGGCGTGGAAGCTGCGGATTTCCTGTGGCGGCTTGTTGTCGTCGACCACGCGGAAGTCGCTCTGCTTCATATCGGTGATGCGGCGTCCGTGTTTATCCGTCACCGTGAAGACGACGTTCACCTCGTTGGTCGTGGTGCGAATGGTGGTGAGAGGGTCGTCGGCGGCCGGTGCATTTGAATCGGCGGGCTTTTGCTCTTGCCCGGGAGTTCCGCTGGCCGCAGGAGTATTTGCAGGCGACGGCGCGGCTGCCGAAGCCGGAGGAACGGGGGTTGGAGCGGCCGCCGTTGGAGTCGCCGATTGAGCTGTGGCGCTTGCCGCCAAAAGCAACAGCAGAGTCAGTCGGCAGCCCGTCATCATTCCTGTCCCCAAAGTTCCCATGTGATTCGACATTATATCCGTCCGCTCGGCGGAAACCCCAGCCTTAAGCACCCTTCGTGGAGATGTTGCTGGCAACGTCGTTTTCTACCATCTCCAGAAATGCCTGCAGTTCCGGTGGAAGCGGGCTCTTGAGCGCGATCCGCGCGCCAGTACGGGGATGCACCAGTTCCAACTGCGCCGAATGCAGAAAATTGCGTGACAGCGAAATCGCTCCTCCCTCGTCGGTCGCGCGGCCGCGCCTTGCCCGCATTTCCCGCGGCGCTCCGTAGAGCGCATCACCCACCACGGGATGACCCAGCGATGCCATGTGGACGCGAATCTGATGGGTCCGGCCCGTATCGATCTTCACTTCCACCAGGCTGAACTTGCCAAACACGGTGTCCAGCCCCCGGACCACGCTGTAGTGCGAGACCGCGTCGCGCCCGCCGGCGCCGCGTGTGGTCATCCGGATGCGCCGCACCGGGTCGCGGCTAATGCTGGCCGAAATCGTTCCGCGGTCTTTCTTCGGCCATCCGTGTACCAGTGCGATGTAAGTCTTCTTCACTTCGCGCTTGGCGAACTGCTCGGCAAGCTTGCGATGCGCCTCGTCGTTTTTCGCCACCACGATCAGTCCGCTGGTTTCTTTGTCGAGGCGGTGCACGATTCCGGGCCGCATTTCTCCGCCCACGGCCGACAATGTCGCGAAATGATGCAGCAGCGCATTGACCAGCGTGCCGCGATTGCGCTGGTCTTCCGTGGCGCCGGCTCCCGCATGCACCATCATTCCGGAAGCCTTGTTGATGACTGCCAGGTCGTCGTCTTCGTAGACGATGTCCAGCGGGATTTCCTCGGCCATGGCGCGCAAAGGCGGCCGCTCGGCCGATCCAACGACTGTAACGCGCTCTCCGCCGCGCAGCTTCAGCGACGCCTTCGCAGAGGAATCGTTCACCAGAACTTTTTCTTCGGAAATCAACTGCTGCACGCGCGCCCGGCTCACGTCGAGGTGCGCCGCCAACAGCTGATCCAGACGCTTGCCTGCGTCGTCAGGCGAAACGGGGACAAGAATTGGGAAGACGTCCGACATCCGGAGGGAAGCATACTACACGCAAGCCAATGCATGGCTCGTTCCCGCCTTCCTGCCTCCGTGTCTTTGAGCGGGCATCTTGTTTATGGCAACAGAGTAGCCGCGAGCACGAGGACTTTCGGATTGTTGGGCAGAGTAATACTCTGCACCGTCTTTGCCGAATTCAGAATCAACCGGTACTCGTAAAGGCTAAACGTCCGCTGATCCTTGGTCCCGTTGTCAAAGTCCCGGTAAGCCATGGCAACGCCTTCAGACTCGCCGGCATACTTTTGTGGGGTGAACCAGTCACTGAAGCTTTGGACGAACTTTGAACTCGTTCCATCCGTGTAGTTGACGGTGAGGGTCTGGGATGTCTGATTGCCCTCCACGGCAGTCCCCAGCAGCATCAGACTGGAAAACTGCCCCTGGGGCAGCGAAATCGATTGCCCACCGCTACCGACCGCGTCAAGTTGATTGGCAGTTCCAAACTTGAGCAGCGTGCTGTTAAACACCCGCGACGCAGTGAGCAGTTTCGAGGAGTACGAGTAGCCTGTCCCATCCAGGCCTCCGGTCGTATAGGTCGTACCGTCCTGGTAGATTCCGTTCACATCGAAATCCGAAGCCAGATCTACCGCCGTGCCGGTACCCGTTGCGCCGACGCCAGCGCTCACGGCCAGGGTGAAAGTAACCTTTTGCGTGATGCTGCCGGAAGTGCCGGTAACGGTCACCGTTGTGAATCCCGTACTGGCGGTAGCACTTGCTTTCAATGCCACTGTTCGTTTGTTCCCTGTCCCGCCGATCGATGCCCGCACGCCTTTCGGCAGAGCCGACAGACTCAGCGTCACCTTGCCCGTAAAACCGTTAAGGTCCGTGATCGTGATCAAAGCATTGGCCGCTGCGCTTTGGTTCAAGAACACGTTCGCAGGTCCGGCCAGCGTGAAGCCGCTGCTCGCAACCGCGGTATTGATCGCGCTCGCGTATTGTGCCGCAAGACCATTGCCGACGAAGTCGTCATAGAGCCACATGAATCCGCCGGTGATGCCACATTGGCTGTGCCAACCGGTCATCGTGCTCTGAACCTGGCTGGGCGTGTCGTTCAGGTCCCACAATCCCGGCCACACCGGAACCGTGCCGAAATTCCATCCCACGCATGGATTATTTCCGCTGCCACCGGCGTACGCCTGCAGGTGAACGCCGTCCACCGTGCCGGGAGCTTGGCTGTTAATTTGCGAGACGACATTGGTCCAGTAACTGCTTTGGTCGAAAGCGTCCGGCGCCACGTGATAACCCAGTTGGCCCAGCATCACCCCAAAGGAAATCGTGGTCGGTGTATTGAAGCTGTTCTCATCGTCGAAATCGATGGCATCCAGAGCTGGGATGGCGGCTTTCAGAGCCTGAAAATCTTTGTAAAGGATGCTGGTCGGGCCGGTTCCCTGCGAGTTGACCAGGTTCGTGATGTCTTGCCAGTCTCCAAAGTTGGACGACCCGATGCTGAACGTGATTCTCTTTACCGTCCCTTGCTTCAGGAGCGCCATGTTCGCGGCAAAATCGGCATGGGTCTGGTCGCCGATATAGACACCGTTGGAGGTTAAGGGGAACTCTCCATTGAAATTCAAGTCGCCAGTGCTGCTCACCTCGACACTCCAGACAATGGCTTCCGTGAAACCGGAATTCTCGATTTCGGTGATGTTGCTGGCCGCGTTCTTATAAAACGGGCCTCCGCCAAAGATCCCGGTATATCCAGTCTGAGCGGACGCTGCTCCCCCCAGGAATGCCACTGCCAGAAGCAAGAAAAGAAGAATTGCCGCGCCCCGGACGACAGTCGCCTGGCGGGAAGGGAATACTAGCTGCATTTCTGTCGAACGCTCCACAAGGTCTCCTGGTTGGCTGGTCGGGTGGGATAATCGCGGATGCGGGTTCTGCCTTGAGTCCCCGCGTCAGCGAAATTGGCGCGACCTAGTCCCCTCAAAAAGTTCCCAGATTATACACTCTATCGCTCGAACCCGGCGTGTGGCGCGGGTCGCCGCCGGTACCAATGCTTGGACCTGACTTTGACGCAATGCGGGTACGATGCGTGAGTTACCGCGAGTGGCTCGGGGACAAGTCTGGGGGCTCGCGCTATTCGGAGGTTTGGAACTCCATATTCTCGTCGACAGAAAGCTGCGCAGGCGTGCCGCCGATGTTGTCACCGGAACGGGTCGCCACTACGTGAAAGCCACCCGAACCGATCTGAACGTCGTAAGTGTAAGGAGGACGCTGGCGGGCAACGGTGATGTAGTGAGTCGATATAATTTCGTCGAGGGAGACATATTTTCCTTCGCTGGCGAAATACCGGCGCTCGGCCTGGGCGATGCTGATGAGGTCGCTCTTCACGCCGGTAATGTTGATGGCAGCTTGCGGGTTGGTTGCCCCGGCGATCGCAGAAGAGCTCTGAGCCTGCTTGGAATAGATGTACATGCCTACGCCCAGCACGATGATGATGCTGAGAAAGCCAAAAATGCCTCTCATGGTTCCCTCCCGAATGTTAATTGCATCGCGAAAGGGAGTCGCTGACAAGTAACCAGAGTGCAGAGCCTGCCGCGGTTCCATCGCCGAACCCGTTGGTGCGAGTGAACCCTTTGGAGTACGGGCCCTTCCCAGACCTTTCAGCGATGCGATAATTGGCGAGTCTATGGGGATGAAGGCACTCTTTTCGCGGCTCGCCGTGCTGCTTCTTTTGAATGCCTGCCATCTGTCCCTTCAAGGGCAGACTTCGCATCCGGCTTCCGCGCCCCTCACTCCCGAGTACAGCTTTACGGTCGTTCAAGTGCTCCCTCACGACACTTCTGCCTATACCCAGGGTCTCGCGTATCGCGATGGCTTTCTGTACGAGGGTACGGGACGAAATGGTCGCTCATCGCTTCGAAAAGTCCGCCTCGAAACTGGTGAAGTGATTCAGCGCGTTGAGCTGGGATCTGAATTCTTCGGGGAAGGAATCACCATTTTCAAAGACAAGGTCTTCCAACTCACATGGACGTCGAAAGTGGCTTTTGTCTACGATCTGAA
>Ga0209839_10000768_pt1 | contig 16398 bp, 14 predicted proteins | sample OrgsoiDNA2013050_FD_185800 | JGI IMG/M metagenome (GOLD analysis project Ga0209839, IMG submission 185800) | Permafrost soil microbial communities from the Arctic, to analyse light accelerated degradation of dissolved organic matter (DOM) -... | ecosystem: Environmental > Terrestrial > Soil >... | reverse complement strand
TGGAGGCATTTCTGGGTGGCATCGTTGCCCGTGGCAAGGCGCACACAGGCGAAAAGACGATGGTCGATGCCCTGACTCCCGCCCTCGAAGCGGCCAAACAGGCGCTCAACGAGGGAGCGTCCGTAGCGGATGTGACCGCGCGCGCCAGTGCCGCCGCTGAGGAAGGCATGAAGGCGACGATTCCTATCCTCGCGACAAAGGGACGCGCCAGCTATCTGGGCGAGCGTAGTGTCGGATATCAGGACCCAGGCGCGACCTCCAGCTGGTTCATCCTGCGCAGCCTGGCTGAGGTTGCCGCCAATGCAAAGTAATCAGGCATCTTGTTCTCGTAGCAGAGAGGAAACCTTTCATGACGGTTGGTCTGGTCATTGTTTCTCATAGCGCCCGCCTGGCTGAAGGAGTGGTAGAGCTTGCTGGACAGATGACACAGGGGAAGACTCCTCTCGCGGCGGCTGGCGGTGCTGGCGCAAATACGCTAGGAACCTCTGCCGATAGAATCCTCGCGGCCATTGAGTCCGTGGATGGACCAGATGGGGTGCTGGTGCTGCTCGACCTGGGAAGCGCCATTCTCTCTGCTGAGATGACGCTGGAAATGTTGACCGATGAACAGCGCGCCCGTACGGTGCTGAGCTACGCACCGCTCGTCGAAGGTGCCGTGGCTGCGGCGCTCGAAGCGTCTCTCGATCACCCCCTCGCCGCTGTGCAGCGGGCGGCGGAAGGGACGGCTCGCGTGGAGCAACTGCGCAAGCTCAAACCTATAAGCCAGGAGGAACAAACAGAACCCGCTCCCCCCGAACAGGTGTCTCCTCCTGCAACAGCCGCGCGCGAAGCGCAGCTTACGCTAACCAATTCAGCCGGTCTGCACGCGCGTCCTGCCGGGCTGTTCGTTCAGACGGCGGGCCGCTTTCAGGCGCAGGTACAGGTGCTGGCAAGGGGACGGCAGGCGGATGCCATCAGCATCATGGGCGTGCTGTCTCTGGGTGCGCGTCAGGGCGATACCATTACGCTACGCGCCAGTGGCGAGCAGGCCGACGCGGCTATAGCTGCCCTCAGCGAACTGGTACGCGCAAATTTTTATGAAGCAACGCGACGACCTTCCTCCCCCGCGTCCGCTAAAGAGCCGTCTCCCGCGACTTCAGCTGAGCACGGAACGTGGCGCGGCGTCACCACCTCAAAGGGCGTCGCCATCGGTCCGGCCCTGCTTTATGTCTCCGGCAGCCTCGCTCTCAATACTATCCAGCAACGCACTATCTCTGAGCAACAGGTGGCCGATGAGCAGGCGCTGCTCCGCGAGGCGCTGAACACTACAGAGCAGGAACTGGCCGCGCTCTCGCGGCAGGTGCAGCAGGATGTCGGGCAGGCGGAGTCCGCTATTTTCGATGCCCAGGCGCTCATGGTGCGCGATCCAGCCTTGCAGAACGCCGCGCTTCAACTGATAAAAGAGCAGCGCCTGGATGCCGCCAGCGCCCTGGCCCGCGTGGGAGAGCAGCAGGCAACGCTCCTGGAGCAACTGGACAACGAGCTTTTAGCCGCGCGCGCCACGGATGTGCGCGATGTCGTCAGCCGCGGAATCCGCTCTCTGCGTGGCCAGCAGGTGCAGGATCTCAGCGCGCTACGCCAGCCCGTTATCCTGCTCGCCCACGACCTCACGCCTTCGGACACCGTGCAGCTCCGGCCCGAACTCGTGCTGGGCATCTGTACGACGCGCGGCGGACCTACCGCGCATGCCGCCATCTTAGCGCGGGCGCTCGGCATTCCCGCGCTCGCTGGCCTGGGTGAGGACGCGCTCGCCGTTATCCACGATGGCGACGAACTGGGCCTGGACGCGGACCAGGGCGTTCTCTATCATCTCCCACCGCCAGAGGTGCGCGCTCAACTGGGGCAGCGCCTTGAAGAGCAGCAGCAGCTTGCCGCTAACAAGCGCGCCGCCAGCGAGGCGCGCGCCCCAGTGATCATCAACGATCGTCGCATCCACCTGTTGGCAAATGTAGCCAACGAGGCGGAGGCGGAGGCCGCTCGCCAGTGGGGAGCCGAAGGAATTGGCCTGCTGCGTACCGAATTTCTCTTTGCCTCCGCCGCGACCCTGCCGGATGAGGAGGAGCAGCGGCAGCGCTACGTCCGCGTCTTTCGCGCCTTTAAGGGCAATGCCGCGCAGTCTGGACCGATCGTCGTGCGCACACTGGACGCGGGTGCCGATAAACCGCTACCGGCGCTGGCGAGCGTGCTTGGTGCAAAGGAGGAGGCCAATCCCGCCCTGGGCCTGCGCGGAATACGTATTCACCTGGCGCACCAGGAGCTACTTACGCAGCAACTGGCGGCCCTGTTGCGCGCCGCAGCCGAGACGGACGTGCAGCTCCACATCATGTTCCCTATGCTTGCTACTGTGGAGGAACTTCGCGCGGCAAAGGCTATATTTGAGCGCGTATATGCAGATCTGCGGCAGCGGGGGAGCGCGGTCCCGGCCCACGTCCCGCTCGGCATCATGGTCGAGGTGCCGTCAGCCGTGATTATGGCGGAGGAGCTGGCGCAGGAGGCCGACTTTTTCAGTATCGGGGCCAACGACCTGCTGCAATACACCGTCGCCTCTGATCGCACAAATCCCGCTGTCTCTTACCTCTACAATCCCATGCAGCCAGCCGTCCTGCGCCTGATTCAACAGGTCGCGCAGGCTGGACGGCGCGCCGGAAAACCCGTCGCCGTGTGCGGAGAGATCGCCAGCGATGCGCGCATAGCTCCTGTGCTGGTAGGACTGGGGGTAGACGAACTGAGTATGACGCCCACCGCCATACCTTCCGTAAGGACCGCCCTTACCTCTGCATCCGCGCAGAGACTGCTGCGTGTCGCCGATGATCTCAGTGGCCTGAAGACAGTCGCTGAAGTGGAACAGGCGTTTAAGGATCTGGCACCCTCCTGACGAGTGATGCCGAACAAAAGAGAGGCCGTGAACGCTGTTTGTTCACGGCCTCTTTTCTTCCTATTTCCCTGTAGCAAAGGCGATCTCCTAATGGGAGATAAGTTCATCCTGAAACTGAACTTCCCTGCTGGTTCGTTTAATAAAGAACGGCACTGTTATTGTTTTCAAGGCGCTGGTAGGAGTTGAAGTATGTCAAACGAGAAAGAGCACATTTCGATACATAAACCTGACGCGATGAAATTGATCCTGATCGTCGAGGACGATGCATCCATCGGAGAGATGCTTGTGCGCGCGATCTCGGAAGAGACACCGCATCAGGCTCTGCTCGTGCCCGATAGCATGCATGTGCTGGAGATTATCAAGGAGTACCGGCCAGATCTGATAATCCTGGACTATCATCTGCCCAGGATGAACGGACTTGAACTCTACGATCGGCTGCAAGCAATGGAGGGTTTCGAGAATATTCCGACCATCCTCACGACCGCTGGCGTCATGCAGTATGACTTCCAGTCGCGCCACCTGATCGGCATGAGCAAGCCCGTCGATCTCAATAAGCTGCTGGACCTGATCGAAGAGCTGTTGGCGCGCTAGCAAGGCAGACGATGAGCCATCCCAATTGCTACTATTGGGATGGCTCATCATCGATCTCGCGATAGGTCTAGAGCTTAAAGGAGCGTCCAGTAGTCCGCAGCGGCCTCCGCGTTATATGCCACATCGGGAGAAGCCGCGACGGTCCTCTCCGCCTCTGTATAGTATAGCTCCGGCTGATCGAACATCGCTTCATTCTTGTGAGATGATGGCTGTATCAGAGGTTGCTCTTCATGGTTCGCCCCATTGCTCGCTTCCTGTTGCTGCTGATTCGTGTTCGCGATAGAGAGACCAGCAACCGAGGGAAGAACCCCACTGGACATAATCTCATAATATTCAGTGAGCCGAATGGCAATCAACTTGCCGGGCTGATCGATCATATGATATTTAAGCGCGTCCTGCCAGAGTGCATCTAACGCGAATGAATCCTTCAATAAGGCAACAGTAAAATACAGGTACCTCTCTACGTCTTGTGACATTATGCTCCTCTCCCCTATAATTAACAGTTATGACAATGCTTTAGCGCCGTTCGCCTGAATCTTGCGTATGAGCAGGTTGCCCGCCAGATTGCAATAGCCGATGCCATTAGCATGGATAGGATCATCCGGGCGGGTCAGGTGAGGAATACGCTTCTTCAGGAAGTTATGGAAGTAGTAGACGCCGCCGCCGATATTAAGCACGGGCCTGAAGCTGGCGGCCACCGCGTCGCGATCGCTCTGCCGCCACGACGAGGCGACGAAGGAAACGATCTCGCTGCCGATCTGCGTGATGGCCTCTTTTGCCAGGCGCTCAAGCTCGTGCGGGCTGATCGTCTTGCCGTAGACGGAGACATCGGGATAGTTGGTCTCGCCGTGTGAAGCATAGGCGAACATGATCTCACGCGCCTCTAGCAGAGAGAGTGAGCGGTCGTACTTGCTTTCAAAGGTATCCATCAGCATCTGTGTCGCCGACTCAACGCCCAGCGGCTTTCCCTTGCAGTACTCGGTGACGGGCACCTGTCCGCGCGCCACGTACAGATCGGTCGTGCGTCCGCCGATGTCGATGACGGCGCTCTCGGTCATCTTGCTCGTCAGTTTTTCACCGTAAGCGATCAGCGCGCCCGCGCCCTCCATCACGACCGTCGCGATCTCAACGGTCACACGCCTGAGCGTCTTGCCGTTATCGATGCTGAAGATATGCGTGCCGTCCAGCGCAACTTTGATGCTGTTGCGCAGTGCCAGGTTTTTGATATATGTCTCGGCAGGCAGACCGGTCACAACGTAGAGACCGAACTCTGTATCAGGAATAAGCGAGGCGGCAATCGTGAGCAGGCCACGCAGGCTGTAGCGGCTCGCGTAGCGCTGGATGTCGCCGCGTCCATGATACACGTCGACAGATTGCTGCAAGGCCAGTTCGCCCACCGCGTGGCTGAGGGCATCGCCATAAAACTGAATCACATGTGTATTTGTCTGCTCCACGTTGATGCCCAGATTCTGCATCGCGCTGGTATCTGCCTTCGCGAATGCAGTAGGGACGCTGAGCGTAAGTGTTTTCCCATTGATGACTGTGACGCCGCCCATTTCTGCATTACCAAAATCATGCCCGTACGGATACCATTTCATTGAGAAGATTCCTTCCTGATTTATGCTCAAAATAAATGTAATAACCTATTTGTAACCATTGTCATTCCTATAAACGGTTCGACTCCCTACTTGTATCGTACACTTCCGCCAGTCTAGCCTGAATCTCCTACACATAAGCAAGTGAACTATGAAGACACGGCCTCTAACAGGCTCTTATGTATAGTGTATACTACTATAACTAAACGTTTTGAACACTACCAGTAGGGGGAAATAATGGCCCATCTACCAGAAAATCCAACGTTGCCGGACCTGCAGCACTATATGGACGCCGTCTGCCAGGAAAGAGGCTGGACGAAAGATACCTACGCGGAGAAGTTCTTGCTCTTCAGCGAGGAGGTAGGGGAGCTGGCGAAGGCCATGCGCCAGTACACTGGTCTCTACGACGAGAAGGCCAGCGCGAAGAAGCTGGCCCTGGAAGAGGAGTTTTCCGATGTGCTGAGCTATCTGCTGGACCTGGCGAATGCTTTCCATGTCGATCTGGAGAGCGCCTTTCGCGCTAAAGAACAGATCAACCAGACGCGTACCTGGGAGTAGTCTTGCGCCCTACCTTGCTTGTGCAGAAAGCCTATTCGAGGATATACCCTTTCTCAGATGTGCCAAGGAAGGCAAGCGCTGAGTTCTCGCAGATCAAACTCTTATCCGCCAGCTTCCTCCCGTCCTCTGAATACACGTCGACGCTGTACCACCAGATGTCGAAATGCGTCTCGCCAGCGATCTGTGTTTCGCTGAGGGCCGCGATATGTTGTTCCGGCAGGGGCATAGGGAGTGGCGAAAAGCCTGTTGAGCGCACGACAATGGGTTCAGCCGACTTGTTGCGGACCGAAAAATGCGTTGATGTTGATTGCATGAGTTTTCTATCCTTTCCTTTGTTTGGGTCAGACCCAGGGTATTTGCGTTTGATAGCGTACAATTCTAATCGCTTGCTACTAGAAACAATTACGGAGAAAAAGAAGTTATGATACCAGGTTCCTGTAAAATAGACGTTACACGAAATGATTTTTATTATACCATTTTTGTTGCATGTGGGCAGAGCGGGTAGAGACCCGACCCAGCGCCGAATCCATAGGGTTCTTTTAACTATGACACTGCGACTTCTCAACAATGTATATGTAGTATAGAAAATCGGAGTAGAGAAGTGGTTGTCGATGTGTGGCGATGAGGTGGTATATTACGAAGCGAGGTTAAGAAAGCAGAAGGGAGGATGGAGAAATCACTTTCTCATCCTCCCTGAGAGTATGCGCTGACGTGGCGGACAGAGCGTCGGGAGCGGTTATTTCCCAGACATGCGAGCGATGACGGGTGTGAACTCGTCGTTGCTACCGCCGCCGAGTAAAGATAGATAGGAGATGCCGTAACGCTCCCGATAGTGATACAGATCCTCGCAGATCTGCTCAACACTTCCGATTAAGAAGTGGGGACTGTTCAGGATATCCTCTGGTGCCAGGCCAGCTCCGTGCGCGATATGACCAGCGACCATCTCGCGATGATCGGTTACTTTCGCCGCGAAGACGAAGCTATTGATCTCCAGGTGCTCGAAGCGCTCGCCCGCCGCCTTTCGTATCCACTCGACCTTCTGATCCGTAGCACTGGCGGTGATATCTCCCATCACAAAACCGGTTCCTCCAGGCTTCAAGATGGCGGTGAGACCCACGATGTCGGCCTCGCGGGCGGCTATGGAGAGCATGCGTCTGCCACCACCGCCTATGTAAAGGGGTGGATGAGGCTTTTGCAGCGGTTTGGGAAGGCCGGGAAGGCCGTTCACCTGATAATATTTTCCTGAGAATGTGGCGGGCTCAGCGGAGAACAGGGCTTTGAGCAGGTGGATTGCCTCTTCCATCCGGCTAATGCGCGTGCCAGCCGGATCGAGCGGGATACCGGACTTCGTATAATCGTCGGGCAGGTAGCCAGACCCCAGCCCCATCTCGACGCGTCCCTCTGAGAACAGGTCAAGCGTCGCAATCTCTTTGGCGAGCATGGCCGGGTGCCGCAGGTCATTGTTAAATACAAAACTACCTATGCGCAAGGTAGTTGAAATATCGGCGGCGGCCATGAGTGCGATCGTAGGGGAGATATTCACCATTTCGAAATGGTCTGGTACCAGGACCGACGAGTATCCTGCGTCCTCGATCTTGCGAACTTGCTTCTTCCAATCTTCACGAGATTCAGCATTGTCTACGACAGCTCCAAAACGGAAAGGTCGTTGCTGAGCCATTAAACACCTCCTATGCGTGGTGGTCTTTGTTTCCTTTAGCACCTAACCAGCAGGAGACGCCGATTTAGTGCTAAAGAAGTCTTATCTTTCCTCTTGAGTATACACTCTGTCACCTTGCATAGCAATGATATATGGTGGCTCATTTGGCCTGGTCCACAAAATATGTGAGATCTTACGTAATAATATGAGCAATGGTTAGTATGGCTGCATTTCGAGGCGGCGCAACGGTTTCTTTGCCGCAACCACCACTTCCACTGAACAAATATGCACCTCGGGTCGGCCTGTGAGCAACGGCATCAAGCCCCGGAAGTAGCGACGCAGGCGTGCATCCTGGCTGGCCTGCTCGATCGCCTCCTGGCTGTCCCAGTGGCCGTAGACCAGCACCGCATCGGCACTGTTCTTGAGAAGGGCTGCCTGCTGAAATCCTGGCAGGGTGGGGAAGACCGTTTCGTGCCAGCCCTGGATATAGTTGAGTAACTCCTGCTGCTTCTCAGGTGCAACCGGCAGCTTCACCACTTCCGTAACGGTCTGTGGCCTGCTGGCATCGGGAATGATGGACATGTTCAATGTGAGGGTTGAGAGCATAAATGTTGTCCTTTCATGCAGATTTCTACATTTGCATGCTATGGGGTAACAATAACCTGCGCCGCATGTCAACTATAAAGCCTCTCTTTCTTTCTGAGAAGAGGGTTTCAGTAAAGATTGAGTAAAGAACTGGTAGAGATTGGAACAATAGCACTGAGTTTATCTTAACTGCTCGCGGATATATAATTGCATTTTCTTAACCTGTGCTTCCACTAAATCACTTTATCTCAACATTGCAAAAACCACTTTGCAACCAGGAATCGTGTTAAGATACTCTCTAATAAAAGGTGGTAATTAGCACAAAAAGGTGGGAATGTTGACAAAATGCTGTGCGGTTGTTAATCTTCTTGCATCGATGCTTCTATATCTTATGCATCAGGGCCGGTTCTATCCCCTGGCGAATTTACACCCGATAGGAAAATAGTGGATCGCATCTAGCTAGTTTTGATGGAGAAGTTTCAGCCTATATGCGATTATTATTTATTTCTCTTCGTATGTGTGCGAAATACTTGAAAGGAGCCGACGCTTTTCTAATGCCTCAAGGATGAGCATTGTAGCGCGGTAGCAGTGATGAACATGAACGAGAGAACTCGTTTTCCCTTGGAGAGATCCGCTGATATGCCAGTGGACCTGAAGGTCATACCCTCACCTCGGGCCTCAGTAGAAAAGAAGGCTCGTTCGCATCCCTGGTGGCAGTGGCCCTTGTGGGGATGGTTATTTATATCTGCGCCGCCAGAGGTACCGATGGATGCTCCGCTGGCGAAGCGAGAAGGGGTGCGGCGCGGACGGGTGGCGAGTATCGTCTTATTTTTCGTCATTCTGCTGGTCATCCTGCCCTTGCCATCAGCATTCGGCAACCCTCTCCTGCTCACGACGCTCCTATCGGTAATTGTTCTCGACGTTATCGCGCTCCTGGTCAATCGCTCGGGGCGGACGACGACGGCTGGTATCATGGTCGTCATTGGGATCGAGATAGGGCTGGCGACTTCGATCCTCACCACTCCCGGCGGCATAGCACCAAGTAACCTGCCTCTCTTTGACCTCATGGTGCAGGCGCTCTGCGTCTCTGTTTCACTGCTGGCCCCACAGACCGTCTTTCTCGTGGCGGCGATTAACTGTATATTCATCGTCCTGACCCTGTTCAACGGACCGGTCACGCCTGAGCTGTATCATCTCGTGCGTACCGATACTAACCGCATCCTGGTGCAGCCGATTACGTTGCAGGTTATCGTGGCTATCGTGACCTTCGTCTGGGCAAACAGCGCGAACTCTGCCATTAAACGCGCCGATCGCGCTGAGGAGATTGAGGTACTGCAACAGAGGGAACTGGAGCAGCAGCAGCACGACCTCGAGCAGAAGCAACAGATCGAGTACGGCATCGAGCAGATCTTGAAGACGCACATCAAGATTGCGAACGGCGATTTTACGGCGCGCGCTCCTCTCGCGCAGGACAACATCCTCTGGCAGATCGCGCGCTCGCTGAACAATCTCCTGGCCCGCCTGCAGGGCTATAACCAGATGGCTATCGATCTGCGGCGCGCGCAACAAGAGATCGCAACTTATCACACTACCAATGGAAACGCCGAACATGCTCAACGCGAACTCCAGCGCACCAGAGAGGCCGCTGCCCGGTTGATGGAATCGCTGAGGGCTGCCAGAAACAGTCAGACTCCCGTGACGATTTTACCCACCAGCGGAACGATCATCGATGACGTTGTCGTGGCTCTACGCGGCGATGCGCCATTAGTGGCTCGCAGGGAAGAGAGACGGACCAATAGCATCCCCCAGCGCAGCGAAGGGCAGATCAGATATAACGATAGCCCTCAGAAACAAGAAAATAATCGTTAGATTTCGAACGTGGTGGGAAGTCCTCATGGGCTGAAGGGTCGTCATCTCCGAGCGAAGGGCACGCATAGCGAGACCTTCATCCGAGGTGTAATCCTGATCGTCGATGAGGCCATTCCCACCTTGGGAGTGAGCACATGGCGCATCCAGATCATCTATACGTTTTAAAGCAAGGGGTGACATCCTGGAACCAGTGGAGGCAGGAGCATCCAGATATACAGCCCGATCTCAGCGTAACCAACCTGAGAGAGGCTAATCTGGAGTCTATTGATCTGCGCAAAGCCATTCTGAGGAGGGCCGATCTGCACGCTGCTAATCTGAAAATGGCGAACTTACAGGGGGCTGATCTCAGTCTCGCCAACCTGAGTGCCGTCGATCTGAGAATGGCGAATCTCAGTAGCGCCAACCTCAACGGGACGGTGCTACGCGCCGCTGACTTGAGAATGGCGAATCTCGGTTTTGCTAACCTGAAGGTAGCCGATCTGAGCGACGCAGATATGCGGGAGACAGTCCTTGCCGGTGCCAATCTCGATGGTGCCATTATGGTGCGCGTGAAGAGGCGAGCGGGCTTCTTGAGCTTCTTTACGAAAGACCTCTCTTAAAAGCTTTCCCTCGCCTGATGCAAGACATACTGTCACCTGATTCACATCGTATATTTGCCTCGGTCGCGCAGATATAGAAAAAAGCTTGACGCGAATGGAATAATACGTATGTTCTTTGCGTTATCTTGAATGGAACCATCAGAACCGTTATGGTTTCTTTACGGTACCTCTTACCTGGTATCTAAAACAACATTTCTCAAGTATAACTCCCACAGTGTTCGGAACAGTATACACAATACCTTCTTTCGACGCACTTCTTTACACACTATAGAGCGCGGAGAGGCGCTGAACGCATCCTTTCTACGCTGAGGAATCCTGGAAACGTATGAACAAAACAGAATACGCAATGAGAACAACACAGCCCGAACAGTATGGCAGCATGCCTGCTTCTACGGAGGACGTTGCCGAAAAACAAACCTTTCAGCCTGTCGAGCCTGTCGAAATAGAGACCGTTCCTGGCGAGGGCGTGCTCGATATCGTCGATGATGGCTTCGGCTTTTTGCGGAGCGACCGCTACCTGCCGAGTTCGCTTGACATCTACGTCTCGGCGTCGCAGATCCGGCGCTTCAGTCTGCGCCAGGGCGATCTGGTCAGCGGGCAGATTCGTCCGCCCAAAGAGCGCGAGCAGTACGCGGGCCTGCTGCGCGTCGAGTCCGTCAACGGCCTTGATCCCGACGCGATCAAACATCGTCCGCGCTTCGAGAACCTGACGCCGATCTTCCCACGCGAGCAGTTCAACCTGGAGACCGATGCAAGCAACCTCTCGGGCCGCCTGATTAATCTGGTGTCGCCTATCGGGCGTGGACAGCGCGGACTCATCGTGGCCCCTCCTAAGGCTGGCAAGACGATGCTGCTCAAGGCCATCGCCAACGGCATCGCGCAGAACCATCCCGATGTTCACCTGCTGGTCGCGCTGGTTGGCGAGCGCCCGGAAGAGGTCACGGATATGAAGCGTACCGTCAATGCCGAGGTCGTCAGCTCCACCTTCGACGAGCCGACGTATGCCCACACGCGCCTCTCTGAGATGGTGCTGGAGCGCGCCAAACGCCTGGTGGAGAGCGGACGCGACGTGGTGATCCTGCTGGACAGCCTGACGCGCCTGAGCCGTGCCTATAACCTCGCGGTCGAATCGAGCGGGCGCAGCCTCTCAGGCGGCCTTGATCCGGCGGCCCTGTTCTATCCCAAGCACTTCTTCGGTGCCGCGCGTAAGATCGAGGAGGGTGGCAGCCTGACCATTCTCGCCACCGTGCTCGTCGATACCGGCAGCCGTATGGACGACGTGATCTACGAGGAATTCAAGGGCACAGGCAATATGGAGCTGGTGCTCAACCGCAAGATGGCCGAGCGCCGCATCTTCCCCGCCATTGACATAACGCTCTCCGGTACGCGCCGCGAAGAGCAGCTCTACGACGACCGCACGTATCGCGCCGTCATCACCATGCGCCGCATGTTCTCCCAGCTTGCCGATCAGCAAGGTCTGGAGGCCATGGAGGCGTTTATGCAGCAGATGGCGAAGACCAATAGCAATGCTGAGTTCCTGGCGACGCTGGCCAGAGGGATGAAGTAGGCTCTCTCTGGTTAAGGATGTCCATGAAGTAGGGGCGCGGTTCACAAGCCCGTGGCGCGCCCCAGGCCGACCCACGGGCTTGTGAACTGCGCCCCTACATTATGGGGTTGATGAGGAATTCCTTTGTGCAAAACAATGACGCTTACCCGCGCCCGTCTTTCCTTGACACTTGCGCGCCCATACGCGCATACTAACGCAGGACGTTGAATTGCGCCCTTAGTAGGGATGGAGCTTGCCCCCATCCGGCCTTTCTCTCGCTGACATTTTTCAGAAACTAGATTGTTTGGGGTAGGGACCAGCTTCCAGCGCGTCCGGATTTATCGTTTTCCTCTCCTCTCGGGCAGAGGAAAGGCGTTATGAATATAGGAGACAGAACGCATGCAGGAAAAGCCAGAACTGCACCCGATCCTCGTAAAGATGTATCGAACCGCTGACCACCTGACCGTTGCAGCCCTGATGCCAGGACTGGAGGCCGATGATATCCTTGTCCAGGTGACTGAAGAAGGCCAGTTGATCTTGCATGGTGACGTGCGCGCCACCCTGAAGAATATCAAAGAGGTTCTTCTGGACGAGTGGAGCGCCGGTGGCTACCATCGCGAGTTGACGCTGCCGGAGCCGGTTGATGGCGAGCATGCGAACGTGACCTATGGCAATGGCGTGCTGGTCATCATGTTTCTCCCCAGCCCAGAGACGCGGCCCGCTCGCATTACCCTGACAAGCACGGGCCATGCCCACGGCGAATATCGCGGCAACGCGGGGGGCCATCCCCAAGCTTAGCTTAGACACCTGAGGTGAAAGAGGAAGCTTCGTTGCTTCCCCTTTCATTTCACGAGGATAGAAGATGAATCGTATTGATCGTCTGACTGCTATTCTCTTGCTCTTACAGGGTGGGAAACGCAGTGCCGGAGAGATCGCCCACCACTTTGAGGTGTCCAGGCGCACGATTCAACGCGATATCGATGCCTTGTGCGAAATGGGCATTCCGATCGCAGCTGGCCTGGGAGTTGCTGGCGGCTATAGCTTACCAGCAGATTATTCCCTACCCCCGCTCGCATTAACCTTGCATGAAGCCCTCTTGTTACGCCTGGCGCTGAGCAGCGTCTCACAACTCAGCGAGACGCCCTTCAAACAGGAGCGTGAATCACTGCTTGCCAAAGTTCAGACCCTCATCCCTCGACACGCGCATGAGCAGCTTGACCAGCTCACGCAAGCACTCTCTCTCGATGTTCCCTCGCGACCTTATCCGACTCCATTCCTCGATTACCTTCTGGAATGCACGCGTGAGGAACAATGGATTACCACGACCTATCGCTCTGAGAAGGGGGTCTCACAGCAAACTCTGCTTCCAATGCGTGTACGGACCGAAGCTGGTCTCTGGTACTGTGAGGCATATTCTTACGAGCGGAAGGCCGTACGTGTGTATCGTGTTGACCGTTTTCTAGATGTGAAAGTGGCTCCATCGCCTCCACAAATGGAACGTCCTGCTTTCCCCATCGCCCATATCCATTCCTCCTTTCCAGAGATATGTATCCATTTGACAGCCCGTGGCGTACTAAGGCTTGAACGCGAACCACATCTAACACGCCATATCCAGCAACTGAGCGAAGGTGAAGGACTCCTCAAAGTACGGTTGCGACGAGAGGAGTACGATTGGCTGGTGCGTATTTTGTTGAGTCTTGGCACTGACGCAAAGGTGCTTGCACCTGAAGAACTGCGTATACATGTTCAGCAAGTGGCGCAAGAAATTGCGTATCACTACACCTAAATGTGACATAGGGTTGTCGCCATTCTTTTGCTATACTCTCCTGGTACGTAACCCTCGCCTGAGGGAAGCGGAAGGCGCTTTTACTCTCTCATTGAGAAGGATAAAGGCAATACGCCTCTAATGTGGAGCAAAGAGTTCTAAGAAAGGTGGCATATTCATGGCAAAGCATCCAATTTCGCATATTGAGATTCCCGTCACCAACGCCGATTCAGCAAGCACATTCTATCATGATGTGTTTGGCTGGAAGATTGAAACCAATGTGGAACACGACTATACCATATTCCAATCCGAGGGCGGCCTTCGTGGAGGGTTTGCGAAGCCCTCGGAGCCTACCTATAAGCCAGACAGATTGTTGGTCTATCTCGCGACCGACGACATCGACGCCACCCTGGCATCCATAGAGGCGCATGGAGGGAAAACGGTGATTCCCAAAACGGAAATTCCGCACGTTGGCTGGTGGGCGGTTTTCGCTGACCCGGCGGGCAACCACATCGGGCTTTCCATACAGGGCACCACTGGTAGTTAGCTGAAAAGGCAGTTACATAGGCGTCAAGTTACGGTGACGAAAAAAGTGATGGCGCGGCCTGCAAGGCGACCGCGAGGGTCGCCCGTACAAGGACATGCAGCAAAGTCGAACTCCCTCGTCTTCTTATACGGGCGACCCTCGCGGTCGCCCTGTGAGGCGCGCTCCACTATGTGCGGTGGAAGGTGTACGTTGCGCTCCCATTCGTTGTGCTGATATCAACCACCTTCAACTGCTGTGGATTGTTCAGCGAGATGGTAAGACTCTCTAAGCCCCCGGTATTCAAGGTGTAATTGACAATGATTTGGGGACTGGTAAAGGGCGTGGTTTGCGTGCCCCACAGACAGTCGGAGGCTCCGCATTTGCCGAACGCCTGCACGCTAATCGTCGTGCCGTTGTTGGTGATGTTGAGCCGACTGACGCCCTTCGTCTGCCCCGAATCGTCGTTGACCCAGTTGCCGTTGAACTGCGCCAGCGTGGTTGCCGTCGCGGTGGCAGCGGTCGCGGTCGCATTTGAACTGGCGTGGGCAGTCGCTGTAGCATTCGCATTGGCCTGTCCATTGGCCTGCGCGGTGGCGGTCGCGTTCGCGTTGTCGGCCTGCGCGGTAGCCGTGGCGGCATTTTGCGCGCCCTGCGCTGTTGCGGTGGCCGTGGCGTTGCCGGAACTCGCCGTGGCTGTCTGACTATTTACCTGTCCCGTTGCGGTGGCGTTGCTGATCGCGGTCGCGGTAGCTGCGGCGGGTGGGAGCGCGCCCGTGTTGCTGCCGCGCAGGACGGAGAAGAGTATGACGCTGCCAATCAGCAGGACGGCCACCAGGGCGATGATGAGTACGATGATGGTGGTATTGGTCGAGCGGCGCTGGGGATCGTTGGGTGGGAAGGTGCTCTGCTGCATGGTTGGTGCGAGCGGCGGGATGTCGTTTTGCTGTGGCGGCAACGGTGGTAGTGGCTGTACCGCTGGTTGCGCGGGCTGCGCGGGTCGGACCACGTTGCCTGCGACGGTCGCGTCATTATAGAATGGGTCGTTGCTGACGTTGTTCGCGAAGGGCAGCACGACCGGAGCCTGTCCAGGCGGTGGCGCGCTGGCCGATGCGGGTAGCACCTGCTGCAGGGCGTTGGCAAAGGCCGTGATGCTGCTGAAGCGCTCGCCGGGACTCTTCGCCAGTGCGCGCAGGAGCACACCGTCGACCTCGTGGGGCAGCGCGGAGTTGAGCGTGCTGGGAGGCGAGGGCCAGAGGTTGTTGTGCGCGTATTTCAACTGCTCCCGACTGCCCTGAAATGGCGATTGGCCCGTCAGCATCTGATAGGCCATCACGGCCAGCGCGTACTGATCGGTCGCAGGCACAGGCTGCCCGGCCCATTGCTCGGGCGCGATATAGGCAGGCGTTCCGCGCACGGCCTGGCTCGCGTCTCCCTCATCGCGCGTGATCTGCCCCAGTCCGAAGTCGCCTACCCATAGATCCGGCACGCCTGCCGTTAAGCTTCGGATGAAGAAGTTCGACGGCTTGACATCCTGGTGGACGATGCCGTAGTTGTGCGCGTACTGTAGCGCCTCGGCCCCTTGCTGGACAATGGCAGCTGCATCTTGAGGCGGCACGATGCCCGCGTTGCTGTTCTGTCGCAGCCAGGCAACAAGCGTCCCATCCGGGCAGAAGGGCGTCACGACGTAGGGAACATGCGCGCCATCAAGCGTCGTCTCGCCGTAGTCGAGCAGTGGGAGGATGTGTGGATGATTGAACTGGCTGATCGTCTTCGCCTCGCCCTCGAAGAAGCGCACCTCCTGCGCCGAGGTAGTCGCGCTGGCCCGCAGGAGCTTCAGGGCATTCTGCCGGTTGTTGCGCGTGTCGGTGACGAGGTAGACTTCGCCCAGGCTGCCGTAGCCGAGCCGTTGCTGGAGACGATAGGGGCCGATCTGTTGCTGCTCTGCTGACATGTTTCCTCTCGCTTTCGTACGTGGAGTAGATACGGACGCCCCGCCTGTGATGGTTGCGTAGTGTCTGTCGTATCTCTTAATATCAGTAGTATACCGCATATGTTGCCCAAAAATAGAGGACCTGTTCAGGCCAGGGTGAGCATCATTGTTTTGCACCATCAGGATCATCGCGCCGTACACCATTCCTACCAATGATTTCTCACCCTGACCGCCGTCCCGTCCCCATATCACAAAACATCCCA
>Ga0209839_10000767_pt1 | contig 16423 bp, 20 predicted proteins | sample OrgsoiDNA2013050_FD_185800 | JGI IMG/M metagenome (GOLD analysis project Ga0209839, IMG submission 185800) | Permafrost soil microbial communities from the Arctic, to analyse light accelerated degradation of dissolved organic matter (DOM) -... | ecosystem: Environmental > Terrestrial > Soil >... | reverse complement strand
CCGCCGCGCCGCGCAAGGCCGCGCGCAAACGAGCCCGCGTCGATCCCGGCGACGAGTCCGGCGATTGCATCTTCTGCACCATCGTTCGAACGGTCATGACATCTCTCCCAGAGTTAAAGCGGAATCGCGTCGGCGCACCACGGAAGGAAAGAAGGATAGTACTCGGCCGCTTCGATCAGATCGAAAGTATTTTCTGCCGACTGGGTGATCAGCGCGGATCTGCGGATTTCCACGGGCGGTGTCTGACTCTTTGCGCGACGCGTGCATGAGGAAGAATAATGCCTCGCGTGCTGGAACACACTGGAGGAGTCCGCAGTCCAACTTATCCGAAGTCCAAGTCAACAGTCGACAGTCGTCGACACGGAAGGAGCTTGCATGAAGCTGATCGCGATGGCGGCATTGGCATCGATCTCATTGGTCGCGACAGGCGCGGCCAGTGCGCAGGAAGCGCTCGCCAAGAGCAGCGGCTGTCTCAACTGTCACACCGTGGACACCAAGAAAATCGGTCCGTCATTCAAGGACGTCGCGGCCAAATACAAGGGCAAGCCGGATGCCGAGTCAATGCTGGTGGCCAAGATCTCCGGCGGCAAGGAGCACCCTGCAGTCAAGGCTACCGCTGACGACGTCAAGTCGCTGGTCAAGTGGGTGCTGTCGCAGTAGGCGATCGATCGGGCGCTCATTCATCGGGCGCAGCGTGGGCAACGCCCTTGTGGCAATCGACGCACGTCGCAGTGCCGGCTAGAAATTGCTGGTGCATCGGCCGCACGAACTCTTTTTGCCTGGCGACCACGTCGGCGCTGAATTGGTGACAATGGCGGCAGTTCTCCGAGTTGTTTTCCTTGAATTCCGCCCACACCACCTTGGCGAGGCGCAGGCGCTCTTTCTTGAACTTCTCCTCCGTTGAAATCGTGCCGCGAGCTTCCTGGATCGCGTCGTGAATGCCGGCTTGGGCCTTGTACCAGAGCAGCTTTGGATAGCGATCCGGGACGTGGCAGTCATGACAGCTGGCGGAGATGCCGGTACGGTTTGAATGGTGGCCACTCTGGCTGTATTCCCGAGCGACCCATTGCATGGAATGACACGCGCCGCCACAAAAGTCGTTCGTGCCCGTCGCCGCCACCATGCCTTGCGTTCCAATCACCCCGCCGGCACCGATGAACAATCCGACCACGACGAGGGCGAGGACGGACCAATGCGCGCTCGGTGTTGAAAGGCGCTTCCAAAGTCTGGAAAAAAAGCCCGCTCGACGGGGCGCGTTCAATGGCGGTTCGATGGATACCTCATCAATGGTCGTGCTCGCACGTTATTGCCCTGCTAGCGCGCTGCAGTCACGACACGGCTAGAGACGGCCCATCAACAGCAGGACGATCAGGATGATCACGAGGACGCCGGCGATTCCGCTGGGACCGTAGCCCCAACTGCGTGCGTGGGGCCAGGTCGGCAGGACGCCGATGAGAATCAGGATGACGACGATCAGCAGAATGGTGCCAATACTCATGATTTGCTCCTAGTTTGACGCCGCTGTTGCGCACACCCATGGTGGGCGCGGGAGCGGCAATAAATCATTCCCAATAGGGTTTGCACCCGAAATAGGCGTGGACGTCCGCTACCCAGCCAGGATCGGCCATTCGCGGCAAAAGGTCTCCGTCGATACTTGGGGCATCGATCAATCGCTCGAGGTCGATGTTGATGACACAGCGCTGATATTCACGATCGATGGTCACCGAGCTCCAGGGTATGGCGAGCAATTTTCGGCCCATTCCCAGAAACCCGCCGACAGCCATGAGCGCGCAGGCGACGCGCCCTGAATGGATGTCGAGCACGAGTTCCTCGATCTCGCCCAGAAACTTGCCCGCAACGTCGTACACGCTATCGCCGTAGAAGCCGGTCGTACCCAGCAGGACGGGATCGGGCTTCGACGCCGGCCGGCTATTGCGCGTGGACTTGCGCAGTGTCGGTTGCCGGTTGAGCGTCCCGACCAGTTCGTCATCGTGTCTGAGCGAGCTTGAGCTTGCCACGGCATCGTCTCCAATGCTGAAGGCCCGCTCCTCCCGTACCGGCGGTACGCGGACCGGGCAGCACCTTCAAGGTCACACATTTATTCCGGACTCGGAAAACCGTCTGTGCGATAGGCTACACAGGAGGCCGCTACTCCAGGCGGCCGCGCGTCCGATCGTCGGCCGGCAGCCTATGTTTCCTGGCGGACATAAGCGCCACCCGATTGGTCTAAACTGTCGCGATGACAGCCGACCCGCCGCACTTCAGCGTCGGGGAGGCGTCGTCTTCGCTCTCCGAGGAACGGTGAGATGGCAGCACTCGCGCCCCACAGCCCGCACCAGAATCATCTGCTCAACGCGTTGCCACGCAGCGACTACGAGCGGATCGCGTCGCATCTGGAGCTGATACCGATGGGACTCGGCGACGTCCTCTATGAGCCGGGCGTGCGGTTGAGGCACGTCTATTTCCCGACCACATCGATCGTTTCGCTGCTGTATGTCATGGAGGACGGAGCGTCCGCTGAAATCGCCATCGTGGGCAACGAGGGCATACTCGGCATATCGCTTTTCATGGGCGGCGAGACCACGCCCAGCCGCGCTGTCGTCCAGAGTGCGGGGCACGGCTTCCGGCTGAAGGCCGACGCGCTGAAAGACGAGTTCGCCAGGTTCGGCCCGACGCTGCATCTGCTGCTGCGCTACACCCAGGCGCTGATCACTCAGATGGCGCAGACCGCGGTGTGCAATCGGCATCATTCGGTCGATCAGCAATTGTGCCGCTGGCTCCTGCTCAGCCTCGATCGTCTGGCATCGAACGAGCTTTCGATGACCCAGGAGTTGATCGCCAACATGCTGGGCGTGCGACGAGAAGGCGTTACCGAGGCCGCCGGAAAGCTGCAGGACGCCGGCTTGATCCGCTATCGCCGGGGCACGATCACCGTGCTCGATCGTCCCGGCTTGGAGGCACGCTCCTGCGAGTGTTACCAGGTGGTGAAGACCGAGCTCGATCGTCTCCTGCCGTACGTTACCCACTAGGCTCCGGAACTTACTCGTTCAGCGTCGCATTCGGTCTCACCAGGCGCAGCGATCGCGTGCAACTATGTGTGCCCCGTACCGACGTTTCGCCGCGATGCGTAGAACCTGACGGCGGTGGAACTTCCACGGTCTATCAAAAGGTTCGTCATGAGATTTTCAACAGATAGCGCTCAGGTATCGCAGCGCGCACAGAGTGCACGCAAGCATGCGATTGGCGCGTTGAGCTAGGCGATGCGAGGCATGTTGCTCTCGCTGGTCCTTGCGGGCGGCATTTCATCCGGCTCGGCGCTTGCGCGCAACATCGTCATCGAAGTCGCTCCGCCGGCTGCGCGAGTTGAAGTCATACCGGTGCAACGTCGCGGATATACGTGGGCCCCGGGCTATTGGTCGTGGCAGCGGAATCAGCACGTATGGGTCGGCGGCCACTCGATGCGCGCGCGCAACGGCTATGACTGGGCACCCGACCGCTGGAATCAGGTCAATAACCGCCATCAGTTCGAGGCCGGTCATTGGGCACGCCGGGAGCACGGTCAGTAAAGAGCAAGCGCCTATGGAGATCGCAGTGGGCCGCGCCTGTTGGGTACGTCAGCTAGCTTTGGGGCGGTTCGCCCCGCGGGCGCTGGAACTTCTGCTTCGCGAGGAGGAGGAAGCCGAGGACGATCAGCAGATCGATCGTGCCGACGATCAATTCGGCGCCGATTTTGCAATCCGCTTCACCGGGATGTCGGGTGAGAAGCGGGAATCCCAGGAAAGACAAGGTCTCGGAGCATTGATCCGGCGTGGTGAAGAACGCGGCGAAGTTGAAGATCGCCAACCCGCAGACCAGGAGAGCGGTGATCAACAGACTCCCGAGCCGCGGGAAGCCCAGACCCGTCGCTGTCATTTGCATGCCGGCGATGACGAACGCCGCCGGGGCGAGCTCGGCCATCCAGAGGGGCCACTTCGGATTCAATCCTTCCGGATGCAGGTACATCAGCCAGCCGACAGCGGCGCCAATCACGATGGCGAGGATTCCGAACAGGATCCGGGGGGCCTTGTCGCTCATCCATAGGTCCATTCCTGAGCGCGCGCGGCGACTCGAGAGGTCGCCGCCAGTCTTAGCGCATGCTTTCCGATGCTTCCGCGCATTTCAGGATTTTCCGTCCGAGCGGATGAACGCGTCAACATCGTCCAGCACCGGCGCGAGCCATCGCAACGGACGGCCCATGGTGCCGATGAGGGTGATGTGGCTCACCCGCGGATACCGCTTGTAGGTCACCGCAACGCCGGCGGCAGCGAGCTTGTCCGCCAACTGGTGCGTATTGCGCTCCGGATTGACCAGGTGATCGCTTTCCGGCGCCACCAGAAATGAGCGTGGCGAATCCGGACCCGCGTAGAGAATCGGTTGCGAGTCCGGCGGCGAGTCCGGAAAGAAGAACACCGGCTTCACATCGGGATTCGAGATCGGCAGGAAGTCGTAAGGACCGGCAACGCCGATAAAGCCTGCGAAGGCGCTGGTCGAAGCGCCGGCCTTGGCCATCCATCGCGGATCGAGCGCCAGCATTGCCGCGTTGTACGCGCCCGCGCTGTGGCCCATGACATAAATTCTCCTGGGATCGCCGCCATGCGCAGGCGCGTTGGCGAGGACCCACGCCGCGGCATGCGCGCTATCGTCCAGAAAATCCGGGTAGCGCACCTGCGGATAAAGGCGATAGTCGGCGATGACGGCCAGGATCCCGCGCGACGCAAGCGCTTCGCCGACGAAGCGATAGTCGGCCCGGTCGCCGCTGTTCCACGAGCCGCCGAAAAAGAACAGCACGACGGGGAAGGGCCCCGGCTGCTTCGCCGGCACGTAGATGTCGAGCTTCTGGCGCGGATCGGTTCCGTAGGCAATACCCGTGACGGACACGCTCGCGTTGGATTCGGCGAGCGCATTGAGCACCGTCACCGGCGAGCATGCCGCCACGAGCATCGCTGCGATTAGCGCGGCAAGGACGGCGAAAGTCAGTTTGAGCATTGCGTACCGGCGAACCAAACATGAAGACGAAGTTGCGCTGCCGGGCACGCGCGGCTTCTCGATGATTCGATGCGTGTCAGGACTGCACTCGCTGGGATTCGTCCATCAGGTTCGGCGGGCGCTCCGTGGCGACGCGACGAACGCGCACCGACATCGCGGCACGGATCATTTTCGCAAGGAACCTGGTCGAGGCGCCGACCTTGCGGTCGGGGTGCCGGATCAGACAAATATTGCGGCTCACAGAAATCCGAACTTTTGATTATACCGATTGAGGTAATGACATTATATTGGACGTCTGGCCGGAATTTTCCGGCGACCATCGCAAGCCATGTCAATGAATAAATTGCTTATCGGTGCCGCGTCCGCGTTCTCAGGCGACAGGCAGGACGCTGCCGGCCCGGTCGTCGACTCGCTTGTCGCGAGCGGCGAACCGGCTGCTCTCATCTATGAAACGCTCGCCGAGCGCACACTCGCGCTGGCGCAGCTCGAGCGTCGACGCGATCCGAACGCGGGATACGATCCGTGGCTGGTCGATATCGTGGGGCCCGTACTCAAGAAGTGCCTCGAGAATCGCATAACCATCATAGGCAATTTCGGCGCAGCGAATCCGCGAGGTGCGGCGCTCCGATTGCGAGCGCTGGCATCCGAGCTTGGAATCGGCGTGCCGAGAATCGCGATCATCGAAGGAGATGATGTTTCCGGACCGAACCACCGGGCTGCGCTGCGCCAGGGCCTGGGGGCGGCGCTGGACGAAGGAAGCATCGTCAGCGCAAACGTCTATCAGGGCGGCGACAGTATCGCCGACGCGATCAAGGCGGGCGCCCAGATCGTGGTCGCGGGACGCGTCTCCGATCCCGCGCTGACCGTCGGACCGCTGCTTGCCCATTTCGACTGGAAGCGCGACGACTGGATGCGCCGCGGCAAGGCCGTGATGGTGGGCCACCTGCTCGAATGCGGTTGCCAGGCCACCGGCGGCTACTTCGCCGACCCGGGCTACAAGGAAGTGCCCGACATCGCCAACTTAGGCTATCCCATCGCCGAGGTCGATGAGAGCGGCGACTGTGTCATCACCAAGCCGACCGGCACCGGCGGCCTCGTCGTTCCCGCCGTGGTGAAGGAGCAGCTGCTCTATGAGCTGGACGATCCGTCCGCGTACGTCACCCCGGACGCGGTTGCCGATATCACCCAGTGCACGCTCGAATCCGTCGGCGCGGACCGGGTGGCAATGAGAGACGTTCGCGGCACAGCATGGCCTTCGCACCTCAAAGTCCTGGTGTGTCACGAGGGCGGCTGGCTTGCGGAAGCGGAAATCTCCTATGCCGGGCCTCGCGCCGAGCTGCGGGCGCGCCTGGCCGCCGACATCGTGCGCAATCGCATCGGCAGCAAGCTGAAAATGCGAGTCGACCTCATCGGCGCAATGAGCATCCTGGCCGACGACGCGGGGGAGTTGCTGGCAGGGACGGCGCCTGGGGGCGGGCGCGACATCCGCCTTCGCGTGAGCGCAGCGCATGAAGATCGGCGCGCCGCCGATCAGCTCAATCGCGAAGTCATGTCGCTCTACACCTGCGGTCCGGCCGGCGGCGGCGGCGTCCGCACGTCGCTCAAACCGAGGCTCAGCACCACGGCGTGCTATCTGCCGCGCGAAATGTTCCCGACCCGATTCGAAATGTTGGACTGATCCAATGGCAACCATGATCAACGTACCCTTATACCGCCTGGCTCACAGCCGTGCCGGAGACAAAGGCGACCGATCCAACATCAGCGTGATTGCCTGGCGCCCGGAATTTTTCCCGACGCTGGTCGAGCAGGTCACTCCCGAAGCCGTGCGGGCCCATTTCGCGCATCGGCGTCCCGGCACGATCGCGCGCTTTGTCCTGCCGAAGCTGCACGCGATGAACCTCGTCATCGATGACGTCCTCGACGGCGGCGTCAACCAGGCGCTGAATCTCGACAGTCACGGGAAGTCGCTCTCGTTCTGGCTGCTCGACATGAGCATCGCCGTACCGACGGATCTCCTTCCTTTGCTGGCCGGCGAATCCGAATGACCGCGCACTCGACGCCGATCACGGCGTCGGTGCGCCGCGCGGAATAAGACCCCGGTCCTTGAATTCGCTCCAGAGCGCCGGCGGGATCGGAAAGCGCAGCAACGCGATATTGTCCTCGACCTCGCGCGCGCTTTGATGACCGACAACAACGCTTGCCACCGCGGGGTGGTGCAGCGGAAATTGCAGCGCAGCCGCCGCCAGTGGCACCGCGTGTGCGGCGCATACCGACTCGAGCTCGCGGGTTTTTTGGAGGATGGCGGTCGGTGCCGGTTGGTAGTAATAGCGTGCGCCCTCGATCGCGCCGGTGGCGAGGATGCCGGTGTTGAACGGCGCGGCGACGAGCACGGAGACTTCGTTGTCCACACACCAGGCAGCAGCTCCGTCAGACCTCCATGCTGCAATAGCGTGTATCCGCCGGCGAGCATGATGCAGTCGAGATGGACCGCGCGCGCGAGGCGCAGCGCGACGCTCCAGTTTTTGAGCCCGACGCCGATGGCGCCGATCGTGCCGGCGTCTCGAAGCGCGATAAGCGACGTTGCTCCGATGCGCCGCCGCTCGGCCGGGTCGATCACGGAAGCGCCTCGGCGCTTTCGTTTCGAGAGACGCTCTCCCGGCCGAGGATGAAGTCCGACGCTCGCTCGGCGATCATCAGCACCGCCGCCGTCGTGTTGCCCGACGGAACGAGCGGCATGACCGACGCATCGACGACGCGTAGCGCGGCGATGCCGCGGACGCATAGCTCCGGCGTGGTCACGCTGTCTGCGTCCGCGCCCATGGCGCAGGTTCCGACCGCGTGGTAAAGCGAATCGGCGGTGTCGCGGATGTACTTGCGCAGCGATGCGTCGTCGCTCACCTTCGCGCCGGGACGCACTTCGTCGAGCACGCAGTCGCTCAGCGGCGGCGTCGAAAATATAACGCGCATCAACGCGACGCCGCGGATCAGCGGCTCGCAATCGGCTGGATCGGTTAGGTGGCCGGCGACGATGCTGGGCGCCGCGCGCGGGTCCGCCGAGTGCAGCGCGACGTGGCCGCGGCTCCTTGGCCGGAGCAAGCCGACCATCGCCATCACACCCTGGTAGTCGTGAACGATGTAGCGTCCCTCGGCATATTCGCCGCTCGACGGCCGGAATACGAGCTGCAGGTCCGGACGATCGACCTCGGGCGAAGAACGAACGAACCCGTTCACCTGACTCGCCGTGACCGCGAGCAACCCTTGCTTTCGGAGCACGTAACGCGCGACGTGGCCCATCAGTCGAATGCCGCGCGCCTCGTGGTTGAACGACGGCACTTTGGTCCTGTAGACGAGCGAGACGCGCACCTGCTCCTGAAGCTTGCGCCCGACCGCCGGCAAATCGCTGTTCACGGAAATTCCGAGCGCACCCAGCGCACGCGCGTCGCCGATCCCCGAGAGCAACAACAATTGTGGCGAGGCGACCGTGCCGCCGCACAAAAGCACTTCGCGGCGCGCGCGGATCGTCTCGACCCCTCGATCGTTCTCGAGCTCGACGCCGACCGCGCGACCATTCTCGATCAGGATGCGGCGGACGAGGCTGCGCGTGAGCACGCGCAAATTCGACCTGCCGCGCACCGGTGCCAGATACGCGCTCGCCGCCGACGAGCGCACGCCGTTGCGCATCATCACCTGCGTGTAGCTGATGCCCTCCTGCGCCGCGCCGTTATAGTCGTCGGTCTGCGCCACGCCCGCAGCCACGCTCGATTGCAGAAAGGCCTCGGACAGCGGATGTGGATTCGACACGGCGTCGATCTGCATTGGGCCGCCGGTGCCGCGCAGCTCGCGGGTGCCGAAAGGACTGTCCTCGATCCGCTTGAAGTACGGCAGCACCGAGCGCCACGACCACGCGCCGCCGGTCAAGGCGGCCCACGAGTCGTAGTCGGCGGCCTGTCCGCGCACGAACGTCATGCCGTTGATGCTCGATGTGCCGCCGAGCACCTTGCCGCGCGGCCAGTACAGGCGGCGGCCACCGAGCGCCTGCTCGGGCTCGGTTCGATAGCGCCAGTTCAGGCGCGGGTGGTGAAAGAGCTTCGCCACGCCTGCGGGCATCGAGATCCACGGGCTGGTCGCTTCGTCGCCCGCTTCCACCATCACCACCTGCAGGCGCGGATCGGCGGAAAGGCGATTCGCCAGCACGCAGCCGGCGGTCCCGCCTCCGACGATCACGAAATCCGCGTCCACCTCCGCTCGCTATTGGGCGGTGATTTTCGCGTCGTTGATCACCGCGCGCCAGCGGCCGATGTCGACCGCGGCCAGTGCAATGCTAGTGATGAACGCACGGCTTCGCTTCATGAGTCGTTTCCCTGTTACGCGCTGCGGTGAAAGATCGATGCCCCGGCGGATCATCCCGCGCTGTCCCATCCCGGACGCCGGTGTCGTCGCGACTCGCCGGGATCGGCGCCCGGAAACACAAAGGCAAGATCATAAACATCCGCGCCAAAGTCTGCGGGCAGCGCGCTGAGATTCAGCCGTCGCTTCGCCTCGGTGAGCGCGTGAGCCGCAGCAGCGCGATCGAGCGCTTCGATCAGCGCGATGCGATCGAAGGGCCGAAGCGGCGCGGACTCCGGCGGTGGCTTGGCGAAAGGCACCACCGATGCGACGGTCGCGGTTCGACCAAGGTGGACCGCATTGACGCCCGGGAAGTCCGCTGCCTCGTCCAACACGGCACTTAGCGCCGCCTCGCTCGTTTCCGGCGGCACGCACAAAATCGCTGTCGCCGCGCCGATGCCGGTGCCTCGGGTGGTGACCACGGTGCAGATCGATCGCAGGAAGTTGCTGAAGTCCGGCCGCATCGAAGCCGACCAGGGTGTCGGATGCTCCAGCAGGTCGAGATATTCTTCGCTGTCGAAGGTGGCGGGCGAATCGACATCGTACAGCGTAAAATAGCGATGGATCTGGCGCGAACGATTCACGTAACGCCGCGCACCCTTGAAGCCGGTCACGGCGACACGCTCGGGCACGTGCTCCAGCGTGTGCCACTGATCGTATTCGGGCTCGCGGGAACGCGCGATGTCGTTCCACAAGGCAAGGAAGGCTTGTCCGGTGAGGGCCATTGCGGCTGAATCCTGTCAGGCGGTTCGGAATTGCCGACGCGATCGAAACGCGTCGGCGGCCGAGCGATGGAACCGGATGACCCGCAGGCGGCGGCAAGCGTCCGCAGCAGGCGCACCCAAAAGAGGAATTATGAAGCGGTTTGACAACGCCCGCACGCAATGCGTATCGGCATGAGCAAACGCAAGGCGGTGGTACTTCTCAGCGGCGGACTGGACTCGACGACGGTGCTTGCGATTGCGATGAGCCAGGGTTATGACGCGCACGCAATGAGCTTCCGCTACGGGCAGCGCCATGTCGTGGAGCTGGAGCGAGCCGAGCAGGTTGCCCAGCGTCTCGCTGCCGCTTGGCACATCGTCGTCGACGTCGACTTGCAGGCGTTCGGCGGATCCGCGCTGACGAGCGATATCGCGGTTCCCAGGGACCGATCGGCGGCCGATATGGCCCAGGGCATCCCGATCACGTACGTTCCGGCGCGTAACACCATCTTCCTGAGCTTCTCCCTCGCCTGGGCCGAAGTGCTGGGCTCGAGCGACATCTTCGTCGGCGTCAATGCACTGGACTATTCAGGCTACCCGGATTGCCGGCCCGAATACATCGAAGCCTTCGAGCGCATGGCCAATCTCGCGACCAAGGCAGGCGTGGAGGGCAAGCAGAAGCTCAAGATTCACGCGCCGCTGGTGGCGATGAACAAGGCCGACATCATCAGGACCGGCATCGCGCTGGGTGTGGACTATTCGATCACCAGCAGTTGTTATGACCCGGGACCGAAAGGCGAGCCTTGCGGCAGCTGCGATGCTTGCCTGTTGCGCGCAAAGGGGTTCGCGGAGGCGGGAATGGCGGATCCGCTGCTCGTCAAGTTCGCGCCAGCGTGAGCGATCGCAAGTGGACCATGAATAATCGGCAGTCGTGGCACGGCTTTTTCATGCAATGCGGAACGCCAGGCAACGTATATCCATGGGATCGCGCATTGCTTCCGCCATAGCAGAGTCACGCTCTTCAAGTTGGATATACTGTCGTGGGCGACGCGAGTCCGATGGGTAAAAAATGTTTCTAAAAAGAATATCGCCGGTGCTGGCCTGTTTCGCGGTCGCTGTCGCGTCGATTTCGCTTGGGCAGATCGCGTTCGCTCAGACCGGGCAAGGCGCGACCGGCAGCGAAGGCGCGCAGTCCGTTCCCGCGGAGCCCCCGGCGCCCGTTCCGTTCTGGACCAAATACGCGTACTTCGTACCGTCGCTATTCAGCGATCTGCCGGGTTGGCGCAGTGACGGCATGGCCGAAGCATGGAAGGCATTTCGCGCCAGTTGCAGCGTGCTTGCGAGCAGAGCCGCATGGGCGGGGCCATGCGCGCGCTCGGCCAGTGTGAACGCGCGCAACGACGACGACGTCCGGCGTTATCTGGAGCGGGAATTTGCGCTCTACCAGATCCACAACAAGGACCAGTCTTCGGGCGGCGTCATTACCGGCTACTACGAGCCGCTGCTGCGCGGCAGCCGTCGCTACGGCGAACCGTACGTCCACCCCGTCTATGGCGTTCCGGATGACTTGCTGTACCTCGACTCGCGCAACATTCCGCGCACGTTCGGCGGCGGACGAGTGTTTGCGCGCGTCGAAGGCCACACGGTCGGCGCCTTGTGCTCGGAATTCGGACCGGGCGCCGCCTGCAACGGACCCTATACGCTCGACGTCTCCGATGCGAGGCCGGATATCCGGGACAAGAAGCTGCGGGTGCGGATCGATGGCCAGCGCATCGTTCCGTACTACACCCGCGCCGAAATCGAGCAGGGCGTGCTCGCCAAAGCGCAGGTGATCGTCTGGGTGGACGACCCTGCCGCTTTGTATTCGATGCAGGTCCAAGGCTCGGGGAAAGCCCGCCTGCCGGATGGACAATTCATCCGTCTTGCCTATGCGGAGCAGAATGGCCATCCCTTCACTCCGCCGGTGCAGAGCGCGGGCAGGAGGAGCGCGTCGCAGACAGTGCTGACCCGAGGCATCGAGATCCCGCTTTCCGACGCCGATCGCGGTGAGGACGCGATGACCGATTCCGCAAACACGCTGACGCGCAACGTGCAGGCTCCGGGTGCGGCGAAAAGCCCCGCAAGAAACTCGACCGGAGCCAAAGGAGGCGATGAGAACCTGTCGCCCGAGGTCGAGCGCATGGTCGAGTTGCTGTTGAAGGGAAACGTGGATGCGCAGTCCGTTCCGCCATCGTCGGCGACGGTACCCGCCAAGGAAAAGCGGCCTGCCGTCGCATCCGATGCTGCGCGCGTCAAATCCGATTCGAACGCGGCTGCGAAGATCGCCGGCACCGAAAGCACGTCCATTTACAGCAGCGACCCGAGCTATGTATTTTTCAGGCAGATTCCCGACAGTGACGGCGGCCCCCTGGGCGCGCTCGGCGTGCCGCTGACTCCCGGACGCTCGGTCGCGGTCGACCCGCGCACGACCCCATTGGGATTTCCGGTTTTCATTTCCACCGAGGGGCAGGGCGCCGGTACGCGGCTCAATCGCCTGGTGCTTGCGCAGGACACCGGCGGGGCGATTCGCGGCCCGGTGCGCGCCGATTATTTCTGGGGTTTCGGACCGGGCGCGGGCGAGCGCGCCAGCCATATGAAGGAAAACGGCCGCATGTGGCTGTTGCTGCCGAAGGATTTGCAGATAAGAATGGGTGTGGAGTTCAACACCCGCGGCGTGGGCGGCACCGCGGGTGGAAGCGAATCGGAATGCCTGGTGCCCGATCCCGAGCTGTGCGTGGAATGAGCGTCGCGGGTCGGGCCGACGGTTCGAAAAACTTGAATGCTGCAGGGAGAAGTCGGATGAACACCTTGATCGAATCGTGCGGACGCTTTTTCCACGCCTGCGACTATCGGGGGCGCGCCAGAACGGTAAGCGCCGTTTTGGCGTCGCTGGTGCTCGCGGCCTTGTGTTGCGTGTCCGCGACGGGGCAGCAAGTGCTGCAGGGCGAGGACATCACCGAGTCCGCGCTGGTCGACGCGTTGACGCCGGCGCCTGCGCCGGTGCTCACGCGCAGCATCAACGCGGCGCCGGCAGCCGCGCCGAAACCAGCCAAGGCGGCGCTGCTGATCACGTTCGAGACCAACGCGACGGTGCTTACCGCGGGTGCCAAGCGCGAGCTCGATGTCGTCGGCCGTGCGCTGAATACGAGCAGGCTCGCGGACTTCAATTTCGTGATCGAAGGGCACGCCGATCCGCGCGGCAACGCCGAGCGGAATCGGCGCCTGTCGGAGGGACGTGCGGCGGCGGTGCGCCAATATCTCGTTCAGAACCAGAGCGTGAGCGAGGGACGGCTGACCGCCGTCGGCAAGGGCGACCGCGAGCCGCTCAACGTGGACAATCCCGCCGCGCCGGAAAATCGCCGCGTCGTGTTCGTGAACATGTCGCATTAGGAGCGTTGCGAAAAAGTAGTGCCGCGCCCCGGACGCTATCGAACCGGCGCGCTCCGATCAACGGAACGGCGAGGTGATGCAGGTGGCAAGCGATCGAAGTGGCGTCATGACCAAAGCACACAGCCTGGCGGCGCTCATCCTGCTGCCGGCGATGCTGTGCGCAGGTTCCGCGCGAGCGGCCGATTCCAACGCCGCTGCCGCGCTCGTCATGGAGCTGAGCGGCGTGACCAAGCCGGTGCTGGCGGTCCATCGCGAAGTCGCGTCCGGAACGCAGATAGCCATCGCGCGCGGCGCGCACCTGTCGCTTCTGCACTACGCGACGTGTTCCATCGTCAGCTTCTCGGGCGGCACGGTGAAGGTGACCGAGCAGGGTCTCGAGGCCGCCGAAGCAAACATCGAGAGCAGGCAGCCTGGTCCCTGTCCGCACACGCACAAGATCGCTCTTGCCGGCCCCGGTGCGTTGGGAGGGGGCATCATCTCGCGCAGCATCAATCGCGAGCCGTCGCAATATGCCGAGGTCGCGACCGACGGTTTGATCGTGATCACCGGCGCTCGCGCGGCAAGTGCGGTGAGCGCAGACGTGCTCGATTCGAATCGAATGCTGGTCGCCGCCGGGATTCCCATTCAGCAGGAATCGCTGCGAATGAACGGCTCGCTGCCGCCGCGGCGGCCCTACTTTCTCAGCATTCATTTGCGTGGACGCAACGAGCCGGTAGAAGTGCCGATTTCGATTTCGACGTCGAACACCAAAGGCTTGCTCATACTCCAGCTCGAGTAGACGGGCGGAGATCGGCTTGAACCTCCGCCGCCGCTATCGAGAGATCGTCATCCTTGCGGCGCTGCTCGCCGCCGCACTGCTGGCGGTCGTCACCGGCGGGCGAATCGAGCTGGTCGACGGCTTCCTGTACGACATTGCAATCGCCATTGCTCCGTTGCGACCGCCGCCGGCGCCCTCGAACGTCGTCGTCGTCGCCATCGACGACATGCAGCAGGCGCCGCCCCTCGTAGTAGGGGGTCACGGCGGCGGTGTCGCGGGCGTAGGTCTCGAGCCGCGTCTTGAACACTTCCGGATCATCGTCCTTGCGCACCGGCAGCCCGGCGACCTTGCCCTTGATATCCCACAGTGCAGTGTCGACAGCAGCTATCGCCGTCATCGTCACCGGCCCGCGCCGCCAGTACGCGCCCTTGTACAGGTAGTGCCACGTGTCGTCGATGCGCGCCGAGTCGCGACCGATCAGGGTGGGGCACACATGGTCTTGCAGGTAGCTGGCCACCGCGAGCTCGCGACCATTGAGAGTCGCGTCGCCGACGCCGGTGACGCCGTCCGCCGTCGTCAGTTTCAGGGTGACAAAGTTGCGGCCGGGGCAGGTGACGATGACCCGCGCATCAACGATGCGCGAACCACGCGAGCCGGTGGCCGAATCCATCGACGTGGTCATCGGCTCTGCTGCAGCCAGGCGTGCTGTGGCTGAAGAAAGGGCGCCATGACGCGGCCGTTGCCCGCCATCACCCACAGGTAATACAGCGAATACCCCGGCGCGGCCACCACCGGGTGATAGCCCGACGAAATGACCGCCACATCTCCATCACGCACCGTGCGCACGTCTTCGCCGTCGTCGTCGTAGCGCAGCTGCACGCCGAACCCGCCGGGTGGGTCGACCTTGAACAGGTAGACCTCTTCGAGCTGCACCTCCATCGGCGGGCGATGCTCATCGTGCTTGTGCGGCGGATACGACGACCAGTTGCCGGGCGGGTTGATCGTCTCGCCGACAAGCAGCCGACCGGCCTCGTGCTCCGGACCCAAAATGGTGCGTACCCGGCGGGCCCAGTTGCCCTCGCCTACATCGTTGACCCGTTGATCGGCGGGCTTGATGATGCGCGCCTTCGCGGCTGGCGCATCCGCGAGCGGCGCGGTCGCGATCGCAACGCCGGCGGTCGAACCGCCGGCGGTCAACGTGGCGCGCGAGCCCGGTGGAAGATAGAGCGCATCGCCTTGCGCTTCGAAGACGTTGGTGCGGCCGCCAGCCTGCCCCAGCCCCTCGCCGTCCACTTCAATGGTGAGCACGCCGTGCAGAATCACGACGAGTGCTTCGTCGGGCAGGCTGACCTCAAGCGGGGCCGAAGGGTCGACGTCGGCAACGGCGAGTCCGATGAGGTCGGTGTCCTTGCCGGCACTGACCAACGTGGTCATGAGTGTGCGCACCCGACGAGGCTAACGCCACCACGACCCTGCTTCGCATCCCTGATGGTCGCTCCGCGCCCGATTCGCGGTGTTTGTGGAGCCACCAGGGATGCGAAGCGTGGGGGTCTATGCGGGGTTGACCACGAGTCGGTAGCCCATGCCGGGCTCGGTCAGTAGGTAGACCGGCTGCGACGGGTTGGGTTCGAGCTTGCGCCTCAACTGCGCCATGTAGACCCGCAGGTAGTTGGTCTCGGTGCCGTACGTCGGCCCCCAGACGTCCTGCAGGAGCTGGCGGCCGGTGACCAGCCGACCACTGTGCCGGGCCAACACCTCGAGCAGCTGCCATTCGGTCGGGGTCAGCCGCACGTCCTGACCGTCGGGTCGCACCACCCGCTTGGCGCCGAGATCGATGGTGAACTCCGGCGTCCGCACGACCGGCTCGTCGACGCCGGGTACTGCCCGCCGGGTGGCCGCCCGCAACCGCGCGAGCAATTCGTTCATGCCGAAGGGTTTGGTGACGTAGTCGTCGGCCCCGGCGTCGAGTGCCTGCACCTTCTGCAGCTCCTGGTCGTTCGCCGACAGCACGATGATCGGCACGGTCGACCACCCGCGAATGCCCCGAATAACGTCGGTGCCGTCCATGTCCGGCAAACCCAGATCGAGGACGACGACATCGGGGCGGTCACGCGCCATTGCGGCC
>Ga0209839_10000766_pt1 | contig 16431 bp, 13 predicted proteins | sample OrgsoiDNA2013050_FD_185800 | JGI IMG/M metagenome (GOLD analysis project Ga0209839, IMG submission 185800) | Permafrost soil microbial communities from the Arctic, to analyse light accelerated degradation of dissolved organic matter (DOM) -... | ecosystem: Environmental > Terrestrial > Soil >... | reverse complement strand
ATCCCCGGCCGCCCGGTGGTCCTGCCGCCTGATCGCGTCGGGCGAATGGGGCGCTTCTGGCGTTCACCGCGCATCATCACCTGCTCAGTCCGCGAGCGCCCCCGAACACGTCATGCCATCGCGACGCTGGCTGACCAGCCGCATCCCGATGGCGCGGTTGCCCGGGGCGCCACCGGTATCTACCGGCTGCACGCAGGCGAGGTCCGGGTCCTGTACGGAGTCGACGACGCGGCATCGACTGTGTACATCATCAACATCGGTCTCACCTGATGAACGGCGATCGCCGGCCGCCGGAGCAGCAGATGCCGCTGCTCGCCGGCCGCCCACACGTAGCCGGGCATGGCCTGGTCTGGCGCCAGAAGGTGCACCTCGCTGCTTCGGGTTAGTGAAAGTTCACGGCCGGTCGATCCGTGCTCTCCGTCGTGCGCTGGGCACTAGCTACAGGTCAGCTGGGCGTTTGCCCAGTCGCCGTGGTCGTTGCCGTTGCCGTCGCCGCCGTCTCCGACCACGAGGTCAAGCAGTTGCGTACCGGTGATGTCGACATCGAGGCTCACCGATGCCGACGAGCCGGTGAGCACCGGGGTGGTGTTCAGCGTCGTGCCGTCCGAGACCACGCTGAACGTGACGGACCCGTTCGTCCCGACCTCGTCGTCCACGCCCACCGTGGCCGTGAGCCTGGTGCAGTGCCCGCCGAGGTACAGGGCGACGTCGCTGACCGCGTTGGTGCCCAGGCCGCTGGCGTACACGACACCGTTGAGCGTGATCGGGTGACCGTCGCCGGCGGCCTGCTCGCCGTTACTGGTGTTCCGCTCGACCGGTCCCCAGCCGTTCGTCGCCGAGAAGAACGGCAACGAACTGACCGCGACGTCGCCGGTCGGCGGTGCAGGTAGCGCGCGGACGTCACGTGCGTCGGTGAGACTCTGCGCCCGGCCGCCTTGCTGGTAGTCCGCGGTCGCGGTCAGCTGTGACACGGCCGGCAGCGCGCCGTCCGGCACGGTGACCCGCCAGGTAGCGGTCGCTGACGCCCCGCCCCCGACGGTGCCCGCCGCCGTGGGTGACGTCGGCGTGGCCGTCCAGCCCTCGGGTACCTGCAGGCCGAACCGCAGTGACAACGCGGGCGGCGCGCCTGCTGGGACCGCGAACGTAGCCGAGACGTCCAGCGTCGACCCCGGCGTCGCGGTGTCCGGAGCGTCCAGGGCGAGTGACGCCTGGTGTGCCGCTGGCATGACGTAGGTCGCGTGGTCATATCGCGGGCTGTCGACGGTCGCCACCTGCAGCGGCGAAGCGTACGAGCCGAACGACTCAAGCGACACCGTGCCCAGGCCGCCGGTCGTGGCGTCGGTGTTCCACACCGCGATCGCGATGGTGTTGTTGCCGTTTGGCTTGAGGATCCCGTTCGGGATCGGGAAGTCGTGCTGCGGACCGAGGTCATTGACGTAACGGCCGAGCTGCCAGCCGTTGACGAAGATCAGCGCTCGGTAGTGCCTGCTCGGATCGTCGGTGATCTTCAGCCCGAGCGAGGTGTCCTGTCCCTTCGGCAGGTCCAGGGCGACGGTGGTGCGGTACCACGAGACGCCGGGTGTCGGGTCGGAGGCCGGCAACGTCGTCGGCGCCCAGGAGCCGTCGGGGAAGCCGGGCAGGGTCCAGCCGGCCCGCTCGCCGTACAGGCCACCGGTGTTCATCGGGCCACGCGCCGGGTCGATCAGGCTCTCGCCGCCGCGGCTGCCCTGTATCCGCCAGCTGATCGAGGTCAGCGGTGCGCCGGCGACGGCCGCGCCGGTGAGGCCGCGCGCCTCCTTGTTGGTGTCCGCCGCGTTGTAGTCCTCGTTATGACCCATGTTCTCGACGAGCACCGAGACCTCGTTGTCGGCGCCGACGTGCACCGTCCCGGCGGGGAAGGTGAACGTGTTCGTGCCGACGGTTGTGCTGCCGAGGAACGTTCCGTTCAGCCAGGCCGAGTACACCCCGCCCCGTCCGGTGATCGCCGAGAGCGTGATGCCGGTCGCTGCGCTGCTCGCCCGGAACCGGCCGCGGTACCAGACGTCGCCGTGGTGGAAGCCGTAGTCATCGGCGAACAGCACCGGCAGGGTCCCCGGCGTGGTCGTGCTGTTCGACGTCATCTTGTCCGCCACCTGCCATGACGAGTCGTCGAAGCCAGGCTGCGCCTCCGGTGATTCTGCAGCGTGCTTCCAATTCGTCAACGCGGGCAGGGTGACCGGCTGCGGCCCGGGCAGTTGGCCCAGCCGCGACCCGCTCGGCGTGGCCGTGGTATGCAGCCTCTTGCCGTTCCAGGTGATCTCGGCCGCCCGGGCCGCCCAGACCTCGACCGGCCCGGTGTCGGACGTGTCTCCGGTCAGCGCCAGCGTGCCGGTGAGCGTCGAGGCGGTGCGCAGCAGGTGACTTCCGTAGGCCAGCACAGGCCCGGCAGCAGTCTGCTGCAGCCAGAACTTCGCCGCCTCCTGGTCAGTGCCGATCAGCAGCAGCAGCGGACGGGTCCCGCCGGTGATCAGCACCCGCGCCAGGCCGGTGTGTGTGTAGTTCAGCCGCAGGTCGCCGCTCGCCGCGTCGTAAACCGAGGCGACATTCCCGGCGAGCACCTGCACGTGCGGTTGCGTCTTGTAACTCAGGACGGTCTCGCCATCCTGCCCGTCGCGTCCGTACAGCACGCCGATGTCGGTGCCGTTGATCTGCTGGTTGGTCAGGAGCTCCGACGTCGAGTACTGCAGCTGCGACGCCCCCAGCGCGTAGTTCGCGACGATGATCTTCGAATCGCGTCCGGCGAAGGTCAGCGACGTGCCGGGCTGCTGCGGCACGGTCGGGTAATACGTGCCGCCGGCCGGCGGCACGTCGATGGCGTCCACCGAGACGAACGTGCCGGCCGACGCAGGGTTCTTCTGTCCGGTGACGACGATCTTCAGCGTGTGTGCCGCGTTCGTCAGGTTGCTCGCCGCGTACTCGATCTGCTCGTTGGCCGGGTCCGCCGAGTAGCCGTCGACGGTGGCCACCTTGGCGCCGTCGAGGTAGACGTCGGCGATGCCGTGATTGCCGGCCGTCGAGGCGATCCAGCGCACGCTGGTGCCGGTGAACGGGATCGTGACGCTGTCGCCGGCCGTATTCGAGAACGACTCGGTCTGGTGGTACTCGCCGTTGGTGTAGCCGACCTCGGGTCCCACGTGCGACCACGCGCCGGTGTACTGCAGCGCGCTGTCCGCGTCGTCGTAGGTGTAGGTCGACCGCGCCCCGAGGTCTAGGGCGATGTGCGTCGAGTCCGTCGAGGTGGATGTCGCGTTCGCGTGCCGCAGAATGTGGAATTGGGTGTGCGTGTCGGGGTTGATTCGGGCGGTGTCGACGATGGCCGACGAGCTCGGCTTCACCACGGCCAACGCGTCGGTCTTGGTCAGCGGCGCGACGCTCTGCGTGAAGTAGCCGATCAGCTTGTCCTCGTCATACTTCGTAGTGAGCTGGCGGGATTCGGTGATGGGCGCGCCGTAGTCGTAGGACGTGTAGACCTGGCTGGGGTCGGACTGCCAGCCCCAGGATGTCCCGCCGTAGGTCATGTAGAAGCTCTGCGCGGTCGCGCCGACAGCAATGTTCTGCTTGTAGAAGACGGACTCGAAGTCCGGCCCGGTAAGTTGCCGGCACTTGTCGTAACCCGGACCGCCCCAAGGGTCGAACGAGCCGCCCTGGAACTCCGGCGTGTACAGCGGCTTGCCGGCCGGGTGATCGTAGGAGATGTCGGGCAGGCCGTGCCACGACGTCGGGCTGGAGCAGTTGAAGCCCTGCGGGTAGGAGTCCGGGCCGTCGATGTCCAGCGCGCCGGCACCACTGTTGAACGTGCCGTTGTTGTTGCCGGTCAGCGGCACCGTGATGCCATCGGCACGGGCCAGGTTCTCCAAGTGGGTCATGTACGCGCGAGCCTGAGCAGAGCCGTCGTAGAACTCATTCTCGATCTGGTCGAGGATGACCGTGCCGGTGCCGTTAGTGAGCTGGTGGCGAGCCAGGATCGTGTTGATCCGGCTCATCCACTGGTCGGCGGCGGCGAGGTAGGTCGGGTCGTCACTGCGGTCGCGTCCGGGCATGGTGCCCAGCCAGGCCGGGAAGCCGCCTCCGTCGACCTCGGCGTTGATGTACGGGCCGGGGCGGGCGATGACGTAGATGCCGACCTCGTTCGCGATGCTGAGCAGGTGGTCGACGTTGCGCACGCCGCTGAAGTCGTACACACCGGGCTTGGGCGAGTGGTAGGCCCAGTCGAAGTAGATGGATACAGCGTTGAATCCCGCGGCCTTCATCTTCTGCAGCACGTCGCGCCAGAGGCCCGGGCTCGGCAGGCGGGAATAGTGGAACTCCCCCGACCAGACATAGATGCGCTTCCCGTCGATCATCAGCGAGTAGCCGTCATAGGTGACGGTGTGCGCGGTGTGTTGCGATGCGACCGTCGCCCGGGGCGCGATGGCCCGGCCGGGAACGCTGGCGGCGGTGCCGGCGACGGCGTTACCAGCCGGGAGGGCCAACGCGAGCGCGGCGGCGACGAGGACGGTCCAGAACTTGCGGCCAAGACGGTGCGTCACGGCGGCGGTCCCTTCTGATCTAAGCCTCCATCGCCCGAGCCCGCCGCCTACCGCAGCGCGGCACGGGCAAGGCATGCGCCGCCTGCGCCTCGGCGGCATCCCGGTCACATCGGCGACTGCGACTTAGACGCTAATGAACCGATCGATCACCGTCCAGACCCTGAACAAGAAAAACAAACATCATGTAACGAAACCACACTTATTCGAGCAGCCAGGCCGCCCGGCAGCCGCACTTCGCCACCTACGGATCGGCCATGCGCCGACTGGGGCGTGCCCGCTGGAGGCCGGGCCCGCTGGCGGGCTAATGCTGCGGTGACCCACGCAAGCGGCCAGGGCGGCCACGCATATCGCCGACATTCTGGCCGGCCAGACCATCGCACCGTCGGACCGTGACGTTGACAGGCTCCAGCCAGCTATAGCCGGCCGTCCTCGGCGGGACTGGGGACAGGTCGGCGGGGGCGGGCCGGGTGCCCGCCCCCGCTGGGGAGGGCTAGGAGGTGGTGGTGACGCCGGCCAGGACCCGCGCCTCGGCCTGCTCGTGGGCCGGGAGGTCGTTCGGCTCGCCGTTGGCGGCGGCGAGTCGCTGTGCCTTGCGGGCGGCGTAGCCGGTGCGGAGGCTGTCGAAGGCCATCGAGGCGGCGATGTCGGTGGCCCGGAGCTTGAGCCCGGCGCGGGCTTCGGAGCGGGTGTCGGCGGTGGGCTTGGTGAGCCAGGCCTCGGCCATCAGGTCATCAGCGGTGACGGTGACCCGGTCGCCCTTGCGGACGGACTCGGCGGTGCGGGCGGCCAGGACGCCGAAGGCGGTGACCTTGATCCAGCGGGTGATGCTGTCGCCGGAGTTCGCGGCGCGGGGGACTTCGAGGGCCAGGCGGAGCTCGACGCCGGGGGTCAGGTGGCAGCGTCGCGCGGGAGAGGGCCCGCCACCGGCCGGCCGGGCGGCGAAGATGTTTTCCCAGCGGGCAAAAGAAAGGACAGCGCCGGCGAAGCCGGCACCAGGTCGCCCGCGGCCCGGGGAAAAGATCTCTGGCCGCCCGGGGCGAGCGCAGCGAGAGGCCGGTTGCGGGAACTGACTAAGTGGCGCAGGCTGACCAAGCCGGAAAGGGACAAGCCGCAGTCACGCCGCCACCGGTCAGCCACGGACACGGTGCGGACCCAGTAACGCCCAGAATCCGGCCAGCCTCAGGATCCGGCAGTGCCCCCGTTGATCAGCCCGAATCTGGCACGAGCAGCTCGAATTCTAACGGCGGTGAATACCCCGAACTGATGGCCGAGCATCATATCCCTGCATCTCCTGCCAGGCTGGGATATGCGAACCAGGGCGACTGGATGTGACGTATGGTGGTTAGGAACAATCTGGCCGGGGGGCAGATTGATGTTCAAGCTGAAGAGGATATTCCTTACCGCGTTCGCGGTGCCAGCCGTATCCCTGGCGGGAGTCGGGGTGGTCTCAGCCCCATCCGTATCAGCGTCAACCGTGCCGGTCGCGCTGGAAAACTGCGGTAACGGAATGCGGCAGTGCGCAACATTCAAGCCGCACAAGCTATTTCTCCTACGCGGCGGACCCAATGTCTGGCTCGGCAGAGCGCACTGGTCACATTGGTCGAGAACCTCGGCTCGTGCGACCGGGACTCTATGGGGAGCGGACGTCACGCTCACAAGAATCGGCTCTGTCACCGTCATCCTGCACGATCCCGTTACCCGCCACGGAGTGCGTTACTTCAAGAAACTGCACGTCATCGGAGGCCGAGACGTCGTGCACTACTGGTACTGGTCTTGGGCTCAGCACAACTGGAGCTGAGAAACATGCGCCTGATCATCACCGCCCTGGCAGTGGCCGCAGCGGCAGGCCTTGCCGCATGCGGCACAGCGCCCGGCAGTCCCGTCTCCGCGACGCTGTCAACCGCATCGCCTTCGCCAACGAGGTCCGCAGCACCCGCGCCGACCGTCACCAAGACGGTCATCAACCAGCGGAAAGCGACGGTTACCCAGCCACCTGCCACAACATCCGCTCCGGCGGCGGTTCCGAATGTCACCGACCCCTGGGCCGTGGTCTCCGCATACTACGGCGACGTCGAGTCGGGAAACTACCCTGAGGCATGGGCGCTACTCAGCTCAGGCATGGTCACCGGCCAGACCTACCAGCAGTTCGCAGCCGGATTCTCCTGCACCGGCGCCCAGCAGCTCACCGAACTGGACGAGACCGGCGACCAGGTCCGCTTCGACCTGACCGCGACCGATGACTGCACGGGCGCGACCCAGCAGTACACCGGTACCGATACCGTGGCTAACGGCATGATCGTCGCGGCTAATGTCATCCAGACTGGCTAAAGAAGCGATCAATTTCAGCATCACAGACAGGGCGGTCGAGCGCCGCTTGCCGGTCCCGTAGGCGTGAACTTCTTCCCGTACCTGAATACCAGGCCAAGCCAGTGCATTCGAGTTAATATGCCACGACGATTTTCTGCGAATCGCCAATATGACACGCGGCGATTAGGCGTAATCGAGCTTCGGTTCAGCCTGCCGGCCACGCCAGCGGAATCACGCAGAACACTCAGATCTCCGCGGCAAAGATCCACGCAGCGGATCGGCGGGCTCGGCCAGGTAGGTTAAGGCGGCGCGGGCGAGCCGGTCATCCCCGGCCGGCCGGGTCACCGAGCCGCCCCGAGCTGGAACGCCAGTGCCTGACCGAACTCCTGCGGCCCGGGCCGGTCGCTGCCGTCCAGGTCGGCGAGCGTCCAGGCCACCCGGATGACCTGGCAGGCGGCGCGCATGCTGATCTCTCCGAGATCAACTGCCCTATCCGTTGCCGGTAGCGGTGACGGTCACCCGGTCGCCCTTGCGGACGGACTCGGCGGTGCGGGCGGCCAGGAGGCCGAAGGCCACGACCTCGACCCACCGGGTGATGCTGTCGCCGGAGCCGGAGCCGGAGCCGGAGCCGGAGCCGGAGCCGCGGGGGACTTCGATGGCCAGGCGGAGCTCGACGCCGGCGGTGCCGCCCTGGGTGGTGAAGGTGCGGGGTCGTCGCCGAGGCGGCCGGTGACGGTGATGGAGATCGGGTTCATGGCGTTTCCTCCGTGGCGGGAGTGACCGGGAGGGTCGGCCGCCCTGGTGGCGGCCTGGGGGCTGCGGTGCCCTTGCCAGCGGTCAGGTTGCAGCGCCGCGCCGGGCTCCCCCGGTCTCATTCCGTTCCATTTATCCCGGCCCCTGTCGCGTCAGGATGTACCTTACTTGTCAGCTCGCTCCTGACGCGGTACCGTAGCTCCCGATGCTGTCAGGAAAGTCCTGACAGCATCGGGGCGGGAGGCGTTATGACCAGCGATACGGCACCGGGCACGGCACCGCGCAAAGCGGCGCTCCAGGTGAACTGCTCGTTCTGCGCCAAGCCGAGCTCCGCGGTCGCGAAGGTGATCGCAGGCCCCGGCGTGTACATCTGCAACGAGTGCGTCCAGCTGTGCAACGACATCCTCGAGGAGGAGCCGCAGGCGTCGTCCCCGCCGGGGACCCAGCTGCCCGCCCGGGAGGAGGCGATGACCGACGAGGAGATCCTCGCCCTGCTGCCGCGGATCGCCTCGGCCAGCGCGCAGACCGACGCCAGCCTGCAGCGGCTGGTCACCGTGCTCCGCGGCCGGGGGGTGACCTGGGCCCGCATCGGCGCCGCGCTGCAGATCACCAGGCAGTCCGCCTGGGAGCGGTTCTCCGGCGAGGAGTAGCCCGCGCCCGCGTGCCGCGCGCCAGTCCGGCCAGCCCGCCCGGTCCCGCCCCCGGCTAGGCCGCCGGGCCACCCGGCAGACTAGGGACCTGTCCGCGGGCGCACCGCCGTCATCCCCACTGTCCGGGCTAAGCTCAAGCGCGGCCCGCTCGGCGTCGGTGCAGACCTTCGCGTCCCGCCACGCCGCCACCAGGTTGAGCCGCACCGAGGTCTCCCCGGCGTGTTCGGCGTCCTTGGCATGCATGTCGGTGCAGACCGAAAGGAAAGGCACTGGGCGCCGCGCAGCACCAGGTAAAGATCGCCGGCGCGCTGGCCCCCAGTGGCCAGCGTTCCCGACTGAAGGTGCTTACCGTGCCGGTGACCCGGCGAGGTGGAACTCCACCCGGTACAGCAGCGTGTCGTCGGCGACCGGGCCGGCGTGGGCCGCCCGCTGGCGCAGCGACTCCCGGTCCCGTTCCCCGGACTGGCGGATGTCGCCCGGCGTGATGGCGGCAAAAGGCATCAGTTCCACCGAGTCGACCTCGATCTGCGCCAGGCCGACGGAATACCGGCCTCCCGGCCGCACTCGGGGCCGGCGCCACAGCCGGAAGGACACGGTGATGTCGCCCGCCATCACCGCTTCCCGCAGATCCCGGCTGAACTCCACCAGCCAATGCTAACGTCCGCCCAAGTACGGCACCCGAACCCGGCAGATCATCAGCACGCAGCGGTACGGCGACGACCGCATTCACGCGGCCCGCCCGAAGGGCCGCAACCTGAGAGACGTGTGGTCGATCGACGCTTGAGGCAGACATACCGGCTAGCTAGCTGGTTGCCGGGCCTGACGAAGAGCGCCGCCGACCTGGCGGAGCAGTCGGATGGCCTGGCAGGCGACGACGGCTGAGATAACAAGGGCGACGGCCGGGTCCAGCCAGTACAGTCCGCCGACCACGAGGATGACCGCACCGGCAATGGCAACTCCCGCGGCGGCGGCTGCGTCCGCAGCGGTGTCGAGCAGAATCGCCCGCATGTTCAGATCGCCGCTGTCGTCATTGTCGAGGTTGCCGGCATCGCCGGCCAGGATGAGTGCGCCGCCAAGCATTACTACTGCGGCGATGCCGCTGACGATCAGGACCGGCAGGCCATGCACCTGGTGGCTGCCGGTCGCGAGCCGGTCGATCGCGCCGGTGATGACGAGCAGACTCAGGATGAGCAGCCAGCCGCTGTTGACGAGTGCGGCGAGCGCGGCGGCCGTGGGATGGCCGTGCGGGCGGCCAACTGTCGGCGGCCGCTCCGAAAGCCAGATAGCGAGAAGGGACACGCCGATACCGGCCGCGTCGGCGAGGTAATCGGCGCCCTCAGCGAGAACGCCGATGGAATTGGCAGACAGGCCCACGGTGACGAGCCCGGCGACGAGAAGAAGGTTGAGGACAAGAACGATGGTCAGACGGGCCGGGCGGCTCATAGAGAGCAACCGCGCGAGAACCTCCTGGTCATCCTCATCATTACGCAGTCTAGTGCCCCCAGACCGGACCCTGAGGCGTCCGTAGCCGGCGGCGGTGAGGCCATGGTCATTGCCGGCGCGAAGGTGACCGCAAACGCACCTACCTGGCCTTGGATACCAACCTTGACCGCACATCGTGACTCTCCACGACTCGGGTACCTTCGACGCCACCGAGTACCTGGTCTTAGAGTTCCTGCCTGGCGGGACCCTACGCGACTACGCCGACAAGTTGAGATCAGTGCGGCTGCAGCCCGGCCAGGCCAGGGCGAGCCGGGGGGTTTCCGCCGGAATCCGCGTCCGCGGCTGCCTGCAGGCGGCGGAGCAGCCCGGCCAGCTGGTGCCTTTCGGCGGCCGTGAGCACGTCGAACAGCTCCGCTGCGGCCGAGTCATGCATGGCGCGGAGCCGGCGCAGCTGACCGAGTCCCTCCGGGGTGATCTCGAGCAGCGTCGCGCGCCGGTCGGCCGGGTCGGGCAGCCGCACCACCATGCTTTCCTTCTCCATGGCGTCGGCGATCGTCGTCACGGTCCGGGGGGTAACCCCTAGCGTCGCGCTCAGCTCGTTCATGCGCATCCGGGCGGCGGGCTCAAGCGCGCTCAGAACCCGGAACCTGGCCAGGGACAGCCCGGCCGCGCTCATCTGGGCGTTCGTCCGGTTATGGGTGGCGTGCGCTATGGCCCTGAACTGCTCCATCAGCTGGACACTGCTCAGCCCGGGTTCCACAGCTTGACCTTCCGTCATTTTACTGAGTACTCTCACAATGTGCATTCACATGAAGCGACTACTCATTATAGGCCTTCTCAGGGAAGTGCGGTAGCGGACCTGGTCCCGCGCGCCTCCGGTGAACGTGACCCATGGCGGGGCTGACCGGCTTCGTCCTGCGGCACAAGCGCCTTGTCGTGCTGGCCTGGCTGCTGATAACGGTTCCGCGCCGGGAAGGTGCTGGCCGTCGGCGACAGCGCCACGGTCCGCGCGCATGCCGGGCCGGACGCCCACGTCGTCGACCTGGGCGGTAACAACGTCATCCCCGGCCTGATCGACACCCACCGGTCGGCGAACCGCACTACTTCATCCGGCGCTCCTATCGCGATCTCGCCGAGGGCGAGCTCCCGGACCGCTCGGTCCTGGACCGGGCGGCACCCGAGCACCCGGTCTTTGTCCAGGCATGGGCACCCGTGGTCCCGAATGTGTGCGTCATGAACACCCTCGCCCTGGACCGGCTGGGCATCAGCAGCGCCACACCAGACCGGGTTGACAACGTATGGATCGAGAAGGACGCGGCCGGCGAGCCCACCGGGCGGCTGCATGGATCGGTGATGAACTACTACTGCGACAGCCCGTTCATGAACGGGCTGCTCCGGCAGCTCCCGCTGTTCCAGGCTGGCGCCCTTGTCCCAGGGACCGAACGCGCGATGCGCGCGAGCAACGCGATGGGCGTCACCACCATCTACGAGGCGCACCTGATGACGTTTTCGCTGATCGAGGTCTACCGGTGGCTGCGCAGCCAGAACCGGCTCACCTTGCGGGTGCTGTGCACCCCGGAGGCCGAACCCGTCGGAGTGCCGTGGACCGACCCGCTCCAGCCAGCTGATTACGTGCAACGACTGGAACGAGCCCGCGAACTCGTCGACCGCTCCGATGACCTGTTCCGCATCGACGGACTCGCCGTCTCGCCCTACGGCCCCTGCTGGCCCGGATTCGCCCTCATGCGCGAGCCCTACCAGGATCCCTACGGACAACCCACCTGGGGGACGACCATGGTCAGCCCCGACAAGGTCGAGCAGGCCATCCGATTCTCCTTCCCGACTTCATCCCCCTCGCCCGGCTCCTCGACGCCGGCCTGCACGTCGCCGCCGGCACCGACTGGGGACCCAAGAACATATTCGAGCACATCGCCCTGGCCATCGCGCCCCGATATGCCGCCAGCGGGCAGTCCGGCGCGACACCCGGCATCAGCCGCAGCGAGGCGCTGGCCATGTGGACCCGCGAGGCCGCCCACGTCCTGCGCTGGGACGGCGTCGGCTCGCTCGAACCCGGCCATCACGCCGACCTCGTGGTCGTCGACCGCGACCCGCTGACCTGCCCGATCGGAGACCTCCCCGGCACGCAGGTCATCACCACCATGCTCGGCGGCAACACAGTGCACGGAACAGACTGGGTTGCGCGTGCCTTATGTGTGCCTGAGGCCCTCGGGCCGCGTTAGGAGAGACCTTGGCAGGCACGCCACTACGCCGCTCGGCGCGACCCGGCTGGTACGGCATCGGCTGTCCGACGAGGGTCAGAGCAGGCCCCTCGGTCCTGGCTTCCTGGACAGCTCCGTCAGCTAGCGCCAGCCACTCCCGCGGCCTGTCAGTAAGGTCCGGTCGGCGGACAGCCAGTACGTGTAGTCCTCCCAGCCGTGTGGGGTGAAGACGAGCCTCACTGGGCCAGGTCGCGCTCTTCGCGCCGCCCGGACATGGCCTGCTGGAGGCTCTCGATCAGCCGCCTGGCGTTAGCCGGGATGTGATCGCGGCGGCTGCTTACCCCCTGGATAACCTGGCCTAAGGCTGATGCTGGGCTGGAATTAGGGCATTCGTACGATCCGGTGCCGGGGGTCTTACGGCGATGGTTGAGGTACGGCCGCAGAGGCGGCCGGTGAGAAGAGAGGGGCATGGCAATGACCGCGATCAGGCGGATCGTGCGGCGCGTGGCCAGCGTGGTGGACGACATGAACTACGCGCAGCGCAGGACCACGGAACTGTTCCTGGGCCTCGGCGAAAACCGGCGTTAAGCACAAGGGGCAGGAATGTTCACCACCACGCTGGCGGCAGCGGGTGGCTGCCGCCAGCGGGACGGACCGCGGTTATGTCCTGATGGACTTAGTTACATGCGGTGCGGTTGATGGAGAAGCTGGTCGGGTTAGCGTCGCTGCTGGTCCAGCTGCCCTGGAAGCCGTCCGCGATGCTGGCGCCTGGCGCGATGGTGCCGTTGTAGCTGGCGTTGGTGAGGGTCGCGTTCTCACCGGCCTGGGAGAAGCCACCGTTGAAGTTGCTGGTGATCTTCTGGTCGCCCGGGAAGGTGAAGGTCAGCGACCATCCGTTGATCGTGGTCGTACCGGTGTTGGCGATGACCACCTGGGCGGTGAAGCCACCGGGCCATTCACTGTTCTTGGTGTAGGTGACGTGGCAGGTGCCACCGCCGCCACCGCCGCCAGCGCCGCTGATGTTCCAGGCGAAGCTGGCGGTGCCAGTGGCGCCCGTGGTGTCCTTGGCGGTGACGGTGACGGTGTTGTTGCCCGACGCGGTGGGCGTGCCGGAGATCAGGCCGGTGGAGGCGTTGATCGCCAGCCCTGCGGGCAGGCCGGTCGCGGAGTAGGACAGGGTCTGTCCCGACGCCGAGTCGGTGGCCTGGATCTGGAGGCTGGCAGCGGTGCCGACGGTTCCGGTCCGCATGCCCGGGTTGGTCACCGTCACCGTGTTGCCGCCACCGCCGCCACCGCCGGCTGCGGCGAGCGTGTTCTGCACCGCGGTGAAGGCGGGCTTGGGGTTGTAGTTCTGGTCGAACATGGTGGCGGCGCCCTGGCCGGAGAACGTGCCGGGGACCCAGGAGTCGGCGTCGCCGACGGCCCACTGGGTCACGCCCACGCATCGGGAGACGCCCAGGCAGTCCTTGACCACGTTGGAGAAGTCGGCGGCCTGCTGCTGCAGGTTGGCGCTGCTGGCCGGGAGCGTGATGCGGTCGTCAAGCTCGGTGACCGCGACATCCAGGCCGAGGTTCGCGAACCGCTGCATGTTCGCCTCCATGTCGGACGGGACCTGGCCGAGAATGAAGTGGCTCTCGAAGCCGATACCGTTGAGCGGCACGCCCTGCGCCAGCAGCGATTGCGCGAGGCTGAACATCGCGTTGCTCTTGGCGTTCTCGCCCTCGATGTTGAAGTCGTTCAGGTACAGCTTCGCGTTCGGGTCGGCGGCGTGCGCGGTCCGCAGCGCGTCGGCGATGTAGCCGCTGCCCATCGCGTTGAAGAACGGGTCCGACACGAACGACCCGTCGCTGTTGAACGGCTCGTTGACCACGTCCCACGCGTAGCACTCGCCCTTGTAGTGGCTGGCCTCGGTGGTGATGTGGGTCTCCATCGCCGCCTGCACCTGGCTAGCCGGCAGGGAGGACACCCACGAGGGGAGCTGGCTCTGCCAGACCAGGTTGTGACAGCGCACCCGCTCGCTGTTCGCCTGGGCATAGGAGACGATCTGGTCGCCCGGGCCGAAGTTGAACGTGCCGTTGGACGGCTCGGTGGTGTCCCACTTCATCTCGTTGCCCGGCGTGACCATGTTGAACTGCTGAGACTGGAGCTGGGTCACCGTCGACTGGGACAGCAAGTTTCCAGTCATGTCACTGCCGAAGTACCGGCCGCCGGCCGCCTGGGCGAGCGTCTTCAGGGGCGTACCTGGCGCCAGCGCCGCCTGCGCGGTGCTTCCGATCGCCAGCATTGCCATGGCCGCCACGGTCGTGGTTATGGCCCCGGCTGCAAACATCCGGCGCCGCGACGCGCTGCCAGGGGACCTGGTCGCGTCGGGCGCCGGGCGGGATCGCCACATCTTCATGACCCTCCTCGTCGTTGAAAGTTATCGGAGAGAGTTGAGAAAGTTTTCATAACTAGATGAAGTGAAGGACATCACACGGCCTGCCCACAAGGGCCCAGGGCATTTGTCCCGGATATTGCTGGTTTAGTTCTGAAAGTTCCACGCGCGCAACCGTGCATCAGCCACACGGTGGCGGCCCAGTCCGGCGGCAGCCCGGCGGCCGCAATCCGAGACTCTGGCCTGCGGGATATCAACGTCCGGATCTGCGAATAGCGGAAGTTCGCCCTCAGGATTTCAGCAGACGTCGACTACCAGGCTGGCGGTGGCGACGTCGATTTCGCCGTCGTAGTCTTCACCGGCCGCGCGAAGTGCGGCAAACCGATCCGTGCCCGGCCAGAGATGCGTCAGCAAAAGACGCCCCGCTCCGGCATCCGCGGCCCGCCGGCCCGCGTCACGAGCGCTGGACAGGTAACGCCTGGACTCCAGGGGGACGCGGTCCACATAGGTAGCCTCGGCCAGCAGCAGATCGGCCCCTCGCGCCAGTTCCGCCACCTCCGGCGCAGGGCCGCTGTCGCCGGTGTAAGTAAGCACTTCCCCGCCCGCGGCGAGCCGCAGGCCAGCATTGGGCACCCAGTGCGGCAGGAGCCGAGTCTCGGCACGGAACGGACCGATGTCCAGCCTGCTTCCCACCCTGACGTCGTGCACTTCACAGGCACCGGCCAGCATTTCGGGGCGGTCCAGCGCCAGGACCGCATCGAGGGAGCCCGGCAGCGCGTACACCAGCAGCGGCGCCGGCGGGTCATCCTGCAGGGCCCGCGCCCGCAACAGCGGGTTCAGATCGGCGCAATGATCGGGATGCCCGTGACTGATGAACACCGCGTCGACCCGGTCAGCCGCAACCTCCTCCAGCAATCGCGGCACCGTCGCATAGCCCAGGTCCATGACCAGCCGGAAATCGTCATGCTCGACCAGGAAGCCGCTACATGCCTGGCCTGCCTCCGGCCACGCACCACAGCCGCCCAGAACAGTGATACGCACGACAGCGACCTTAATCGACGTGCTTGTCCCGAGACGCGCTCATCGCCGCGAGCAGCGCTAAGCCTGTCGCGGCCGGCACAGGCAGAATTCATTGCCCTCGGGATCGGCCAGGACGTACCAGTTCCGGACTCCCTGGCCGACGTCCGCCTGCCGGGCGCCCAGGCTGAGGAGCCGGCCGAGCTCGGCCGGCTGATCTCCGCTGACGGGCTTGATCGCGGCGCTGAACCCGGTGCCGGTGCGGGCGGGATTCCGCTGCGGACGTAGTGTCAAGGCGAGTGCATGGCGATACCGCAGTGGAGGCGCGCCATGAGCATTGGCGAAGCTCTCGTTCAAGCGCGACGCCAGGCTGGTCTGACCGTTGCCGAGGTCGGCCAGCGGACCCGGATCAGGGAAACGATCATCGCGGGCATCGAGGCTGATGACTACGCGGCATGCGGCGGCGACTTTTACGCGCGGGGGCACATCCGGGCCATCGCCCAGGTGGTCGGGATTGACTCCGAGCCGCTGATCGAGGAGTACGACGCTGTGCGGCTGGGGCCGCCGGAAAGCGCGGAGGAAGAGACTAGTCCGCTGCGGCCCGTCCGGACGGGCGAGCACCGCCAGCGGAACAAGATCGCGGCCGGGTGGCTGGGGCTGGCGGTCATGGCCGTCGTGATCGGATTCGCGGCTGACCACTTCCTGGCGGGCTCGGGTCATCCGGCCGCTGCGGCCCCGGCCCGGCCGCATCCGGCAACCCTGCACCATCACCACCCGGCGGCCCGCCACCACGCATCGCCGACACCGCGGCCCACCCCGGGGACGACCACCCCGGCCGCGCCGCCGACGACGGCGCTCGCCCCGGCCAGCGCGTCAGCGTTCGGCCCGGGCGGGGGCCAGGGCGACGACCCCGCCGACGCGCACCTGGTGATCAGCCGCAGCCCTGCCGCCGGGTGGCATACCGACTGGTACACCACCGCCCGCTTCGGGAACCTGTACGGGGGCACGGGCCTGCTGGTGGACATGGGCCGGCCGGTCACGTTCACGGCCGCCCAGATCAGGCTCGGCAGCGCGCGCGGCGCCGACCTCCAGCTGCGCAT
>Ga0209839_10000765_pt1 | contig 16452 bp, 12 predicted proteins | sample OrgsoiDNA2013050_FD_185800 | JGI IMG/M metagenome (GOLD analysis project Ga0209839, IMG submission 185800) | Permafrost soil microbial communities from the Arctic, to analyse light accelerated degradation of dissolved organic matter (DOM) -... | ecosystem: Environmental > Terrestrial > Soil >... | reverse complement strand
CTCCGTGCAGCGGGCGGCCTTTCACATCACCGGCGGCCGCCGGCTGGCCCGCCGGGTCGTCCATGTCTGGGCGAGCGACTTCGCCATCGGCAGCCGCGGCCCGCGGTTCGTCCAGTTGCCGAGCATCCGGCCGTCGCGCGACGGCCAGTTCAGCCTCATCATCCGGCCCGGCTGGGTCTACTCGCTCACCACCACGAGCGGCCAGGGCAAGGGCACCGGCCGCGGCCAGCCCGCCACGGCATTCCCGCTGCCGCTCACCGACAGCCTGGCCAGCTCCGGGCACGCCGGGATGGCCGACGACGAGCCCGCGTATCTCGCGGCGCAGGACGGAGCCTTCGAGCTTGCGCCGTGCCGGGTCCGGGACGGCCGCGACAGGACCTGCACGCAGCAGGAGGCGGTAGCCACACCGGTCTTCTGGCACAACGGCGGGGCCCAGCCCGGCACGCACTTTCCGTACGCGATCATCGGCGGCCGGAGCTGGCGGAACTACAAGGTGAGCGCCGACATCCTGCTCACTAGGGCGGGCACCTCAGCCGGGCTGATCGGCCGGTTCGGCTGCCGGGCGGCCGTGCCGGATGTCGGCCAGTTCGATGGCTACGTGTTCGACGTCGCGAGCACTGGCGCCTGGCGCCTGACCAGGAATGTGAACCCGGCCTCCGGCAGCACGGAGCCTGCCAGCACGGAGCCTGCCAGCACGGGGGCCGCCTGCGCGCCGGGGCCGGCGGTGGCCCAGACGCTGGCTTCGGGAATGCTGCCCCGACCGCTGCGCCCCGGTACCTGGCATCGGCTGTCCCTGTCGCTGGCCGGCAGCGCGATCACGACGTCGATCGACGGGGCGCGGGTCGCCGCCGTGTCCGACTCGGCCTGGACCTCGGGGCCGGCCGGAATCGAGGCTGGCGCGTTCACTGAGTCCTGGCCGCGGGTCCAGTACAGCCACCTCTCCGTCACCCGCCGGCGGCCACCCGCCAGTCGGTCAGGTCGCCAGTAGCTAGGCAGCCCGGCGGCTGGCGCCCGAGATGAGCCTGCGCGGGCTGGTCAGGAACCCGGCGCCCCAGCACAGATGCATGGTGGCGAGTACTAGCGGGAGCCGGGCCGCGACGCTGGACCGCAACTGCCGGGCGGCCTGGGCGCTCACCGCGAGCACCCCCGCCCCGTACAGGACCGGGGCGGCGAATCCGCAGGTCGCCACGGTGGGCCAGGCACCGCTGGTCGCACTGGCCAGGCCGGCTAGTCCGGCGATACCGGCCAGCGTTCCCAGTGCTATGGCCAGTGTCGCCGCCGGTGGCGCCAGGTACCGCAGGTTGATGGTGCCGGTGTGCTGGCGGGCCACGACCCGGCGCCAGCGGCCGTACTGAAAGTACTGGCTCCCCAGCGCAGCCACGCTCGCCCGCGGCCGGTAGGTCACCCGCATGGCCGGCTGGAACCAGATCAGGCCGCCGCACTGGCGGATCCGGTGGTTCATCTCCCAGTCCTCGGCCCGGAGGTACTCCTCGTCATAGCCGCCGACCCGCTCGATCGCCTCGCGGCGGAACACGCCCAGGTAGACGGTGTCGACCGCGCCAGGGCTGCCACCGGTGTGGAACCGGGAGGCGCCGACGCCAAGGGACGACGTCATGGCCCAGGCCACCGCCTGCTGGAACGGGGAGGTTCCCTCGGCCGCCATGATCCCGCCGACGTTGACAGCGCCGGTCTCGGTCAGGGTCGCGACGGCCTGCCGGAGATAGCCGGGCGGGAGCAGCGCGTGCCCGTCGACCCGGGCGATGATCTGGTGCCGGGCCGCCTTGATGGCGGCATTGATGGCCGCCGGGATCTTGCCAGTGGGATTGTCGACCACGGTGACGCGCGAGTCAGCCGCAGCTATCCGCTTGGCTATCTCGGTGGTGGCATCGCGGGACGGTCCCAGGGCCAGGACCAGTTCCAGCTGACCTGGGTAGTCCTGGCTGAGGATGTGCTGGACCGACTCGGCGAGGTAGCGCTCCTCGTTGAGCACGGGCATCACGACGGAAACTGGCTCGGCGCTGGCCACAGGCGGCGCGCTGCCGCCCGCGGGCTCCCCGCCCGCCGACGGCGCGGCAGGCCCAGCGGCGCCCGCGTTCTGCTCGGACATGTGGCTCATGACCGTGGCAGGGTACCGCCCCCGTGGCCGTAAGGCGACCTGGGGACGGCCCCGCGGTAAACGTTTTTAGAGCGTTGCGTCCTCCAGCATCTCGGTGACCAGCGCGGCAATCGCCGATCGTTCCGACCGGACGAGCGTGACGTGGGCGAAAAGCGGATGACCCTTGAGCTTCTCGATGACGGCGACCACGCCGTCATGTCGGCCGACGCGCAGGTTGTCGCGCTGGGCGATGTCGTGGGTCAGCACGACCCGCGAGCCGGACCCGATCCTGGACAGCACGGTGAGCAGTACCCCGCGCTCCAGGGACTGGGCCTCATCCACGATGACGAACGAGTCATGCAGGGAGCGGCCCCTGATGTGGGTCAGCGGCAGCACCTCGAGCATGTCCCGTTCGATGACCTCGTCGATCACCTGCTGCGAGGTCAGCGCGGACAGGGTGTCGAAGACCGCCTGGGCCCACGGGTTCATCTTGTCGGACTCCGAGCCGGGCAGGTACCCCAGATCCTGGCCGCCGACTGCGTACAGGGGCCGGAAGACGACCACCTTGCGGTGCTGCTTGCGCTCCATCACGGCCTCTAGCCCGGCGCACAGCGCGAGCGCTGACTTCCCGGTCCCGGCCCGGCCGCCGAGCGACACGATGCCGACGTCCGGATCGAGCAGCAGGTCCAGTGCCACCCGCTGCTCGGCGCTGCGGCCATGCAGGCCGAATGCCTCCCGGTCGCCCCGGACCAGCCGGACGGACTTATCGGGCTGGACCCGCCCCAGGGCACTTCCGCAGCCCGACACCCCGGAGATCAGGACGAGCCCGGTATGGCAGGGCATCTCGCGCGCGGCCACGCTGTCGAGCTTCCCGGTCTCATAAAGCTCGTCGATCTCGGCGGGCGTGACATCCAGCTCCGCCATCCCGGTCCAGCCAGAGTCCGGCGGCAGCTCGGCCCGGTACTCCTGAGCGGTAAGCCCGATCGCCGCCGCCTTCACCCGCAATGGCAGGTCCTTGCTCACCAGGACAACGTCGTCACCCTCACTCGCCAGACTGCTGGCCACCGACAGGATCCTGGTGTCGTTGTCGCCGAGCCGGAATCCGGCCGGCAGCACCGACGGGTCGGAATGATTCAGCTCGACTCGGATACTGCCGCCCAGGTCGCCGACCGGTAGGTCGGCGTCCAGCCTGCCGTACTCGATGCGCAAGTCATCGAGGCAGCGCAGGGCCTGGCGGGCGAAGTAGCCAAGCTCCGGGTGGTGGCGCTTGGCCTCCAGCTCGGTGATGACCACGACAGGCAGGACCACCCGGTGCTCGGCGAACCTGCCGATGGCTGCCGGGTCGGCGAGCAGCACGCTGGTGTCGAGGACGTAGGTACGCCTCGGCTGACCTGGCTGCTCGCCCGTGCTGGTGAGGATGCGCCGCGAGTCGCGGCGCGCTGCGGAAGTGGGCACTCGCTCTCCCCTGGGCGCCTGGCACGGCGCCACCTCTGGACACAGACGTGTCGGTGGGACCGGGACCGGCCAGCTGAGGGCCGGGCGCCGGCCCTTCGCTCATCTCGCCTGCGTGCCAGGACGCGAAGCTCGAGGATCTCGAGGGCCTTCCCGAGGGGCGGCTAGGCACCGCCCATCACCTCAGAAGGTACCCCGGAGCAGGCTTGGGGCGGAAGTACCGTAACAGTCTGTTCACGAGCCAGACCGGAGGCGCAGGTCAGCCGCCGAAGCGGCGGTGCTCATGCGCCGAAACGGCGGTGCTCAGCCGCCGAAGCGGCGGTTCCGGGCGGCGTAGGAGCGTAGCGCGCGCAGGAAGTCCACCCGCCGGAAGGCAGGCCAGTAGGCATCGCAGAAGTAGAACTCCGAGTGGGCGCTCTGCCAGAGCAGGAAGCCGCCGAGCCGCTGCTCCCCCGAGGTGCGGATCACCAGGTCGGGGTCGGGCTGCCCGGCCGTGTAGAGGTGCTCGGCGATGTCCTCGACGGTCAGGTTCCCGGCCAGTTCCTCGATGGTCGTGCCATGACTGGCGCGATCGGTCAGCAACGAGCGGACGGCGTCAGCGATCTCATGCCGTCCGCCGTAGCCGACCGCCACGTTGACCAGCAGCCCGGTGTTCCCGGCGGTGGCCTCGGCGACATCCTTCAGCGCCCAGGCCATCTCGGCGGGCAGCAGGTCCAGGGCGCCCACCGGCTTCACGTGCCACTGCTGGGTGACCAGCTGCCGCACGGTGTCCTCGATGATCCGCAGCAGCGGCTCCAGCTCGGTGGCGGGCCTAGCCAGGTTGTCGGTCGACAGCAGCCAGAGCGTGACGACCTCGACACCCGCGGCCTGACACCATTCCAGCAGCTCAAAGATCTTGTCGGCCCCGGCCTGATGGCCGCTGCTGACATCCGCCAGCCCGGCCGACCGGGCCCAGCGGCGGTTACCGTCGCACATCACCCCGACGTGCCTGGGGATCGCGTCCGGCGACAGCGACCCCTCGAGCCTTCGCTCGTAGAGCCGGTAGACGAGACCGCGCACTCCCATCCGGCACCCTTCCTCGCTGCCGCCACAAGGGCGAGGCGCCCTCGCCCTGCTTCCCGCGCACCCCGCGTACCTCGCTGGCTGTCGCCCCGCCGACCGGCGCCGTTCCGGCCAGGACGGACCCGTCCGGCTGTGTAAGAACCGTATCCAAGAATGTCACTAGTTCGACCGAAGTCAGGACTGCTCGCACCCCGATTCCGGCTGCGCCCCATGCCTCGAGGACCGCGCGGCGGGTCAGCCGCCAGCAGCCGGGAGCCGCGGCATCGCGGCGGAACCGGCCAGGCTCACCGGGCCCACCAGGCCCACCGGGCGCCGCCGCCACGGCCGCCACGGGCTGGCCCGGCGCGGGCTGGCCCGCCACGGACCTGCCCGGCAGGTGGTGCTGGCCCAGCACCGCGCGCACGCCCGGCCATGCCCGCTGGTGAGCCGCCCGGTGGCCGCCGGTACCGCCGCACTCGCCGATCCAGTCGGCACTAGAGTGCAGCGTACAGCGCAGTTCCCCGCTTCCGGCCAGGTCGCTGCGGTCCCGCGAGCGCAGCGTGAAGTACTCCGACTCACCCGGCCGGTAGTCGTGCAAGCGGGCCGGGCCGGGAAAGCGGTCGGCAGGATCGGGCCATAGCTCCGCCAGCTCGGGATCGCGCAGCGCGGCGCGGATCCGGTCGGCCAACTGCGACAGCTGATAGCCGCAGCGCTCCCCCACCGCCGCGAACGGCGTCGAGTCCCTGGCCAGCTCCAGGGTGATCTCATACGGCTGGCCGGTGCGGTCCCGGCAGGCGACCGCGGCCACTGACAACACAGACCCGTCGACACAACGTAGCGCCCCCATAACGGAAAGTTACATCGCCGGTGCAGAAAATGGCACCCCCCACGCCGAAAAGACGCGGGGGGGCCGGTTGACGCCAGCCGCGAGCCAGCGAGCCTCAGCCGATGGACTTGACGATCGCGTCGTCGAGACCCGCGAACGAGCTCAGGTAGTCGCGCCGCTCCTGCTTGATCCGGCTCACCATGGCTTCGTACTCGGCCAGGCGGCCCTGGCGCTCGTACAGCCGCCGTGGCTGCAGGACCTCGATGTCGTCGACCCCGGGTACGGACGCGGCGATCTCGTAGCCGAAGTCCTCGTCGGTGACCCACTCGATCGTCCCGGACACGATCGCCTCGACCATCGCCGAGGAGTAGGGGATGGTCAGCTTCTTGGAGGTCGCGTCGTCCTTACCGCCGACACGGCCCGTGTTGATCACGAAGACCTGCAGGTCCCGTGAGTCGAGCAGTTCCAGCATCCGGTTGCCCATGTCTGCCATGTCGCGGGGGAAGAACGGGTTGGTCCCCGGCACGCGCAGGAACTTGCCCTCCTCGTCCTTGCCGCCGGCCGAGGTTCCCGTCGTCTCGCCGAGCATGAAGTACGCGGCCGCCTGAGCCCGGTCGAGCCTGGCCACGCCGGGCACGATGTTCTCGTTCCGGTTCAGGATCAGCAGGAAGTCCGCGGGCGGCACGTCGTTGCCCGGCCACGGACTCACGTAGGAGAACGGCCACGTCGTGCGCCCGTTCTTGGTGTAGGAGGTATCGAAGAAATCGACCTGGCCAGCGCCGTCCACCGAGACGTTCTCCAGGTAGGCGTCGGGCTTGGTGGTGGCGTTGTAGATGGCCGGCTCGTACCGCGGGTCGAGGCCGAAGGTCTTGGCGAAGCAGCCGTTCTCCGTCGTGTAGACGCGGCCGGCGGGCATCAGCGCGACGAAGTCGTCCTGGGCCGGCTTGCTGCCCAGCTGAGTGGTGAAGGTCGTCGTGGTCTTGCCGGTGCCGGATAGTCCGACGATGAGCACGGCCGTCGGCTCCCCATTCACCGGGATCACCTTGCAGCCTGCGTGCAACGCCAGCCCGCCCCGGTTATAGATGATGTTGTTCCACATCCGCAGGCCGCCCTTCTTGGACTCACCGAAGTAGTCCGAGTTGAGCACTCGCGTGATGTTGTCGCGCAGGTCGACGGCGATCAGCCGGTCGTCTGGGTAGCCGGGCGCGGCCAGGCCGGGGGTGTAGATGACGGTAGTATCGGGCTCCCAGGCGGCCGGGTCGTAGCCCTCGCCCACCGGGTAGTACAGCTGCTGCTGCATTCCGGCGACGTTGGCGTTGGCCGACTCCATGATCAGCCGGGCCCGGCTGCGGAAGGCCGGGTCCGACCCGATGTAGCCGTCGACGACGACCACGTCGGTCCCGGCGATGTACGCGTCCTGCTCGGCGGCTACCCGGTCATGCTCCTGGCGGGTGATGGTCTGCTTGGTGGCGTTGGTGGAGTCCTCGACCACGAATGTCGATCGCATGCTGCGGGAGTCCACCCGCGCCTTAACGACGACGTTGCCGAACTCGGTGACCTGGCTGTTGGGCATCTGCTCGGTGAGCTCGCGGAGCCGGGCGGCCGTTGGGTTCCACTCCACTGACGCGGCATTCACCTTGTACACCACGACTGATCCTCCTAGGGGGTTTTGCGAGTCGCTCGTCGCGGGTTGCCCGCCCGAACACAGGAGGAATACGTCTTGGCCAGGCGGGATCTGGGGAGCATACCCAGCGCGCCAGCGAATCAACAGTAGCCAGGATGAGCCATTCGCCACACCCCGCGTCGAGCCCGGCGGCAGTCAGCCGCCCGTCCGTGACCTGCGCATTAAACGAACCGCTCAGCCCGCCGCTCTCCCCGGCAGCCAGGCAGGCCGCCAGATAGCCCGCTGAGCCCGCCGCGGGCGGCGGCCGAGCCGTGCTGCGAGCAGTGCGGCCGGAGTGCTCTGCTGCGCCCTACTGGCCGGGTCCCTCGGCTCTGACCTGCTCAACCTTCTGCAGCGCGGCCCTGAGGTCGGCCAGCCAGGAGTCCTGGTGCTCGCCCACCATGCGCACGCACCAGGCCAGCGCGTCGCTCCGGCTGCGGGCCACGCCGGCATCCACCAGCGTGTCGAGCACGAGCCGCTCGGACTGCCGGAGCCTGGTCATGACCGGAACCGAAAACGTGGTGAACATCACTCTGTGCTCGGCGCAGGTAACTCCCCAGGAAACCTTGCGGCCAAACTTGTGCTCCGCCTCCCTGGCGATCTCGATCCGCAACTGGCGGGTCTCCTCGCGGAAGCGGCGGCTGCGCCCCTCAGCCGCGGCGGCACGCTCGGCCGCTGATGCCTCGGGCGCCAGCGGCGGATCGGCAAGTCCCCCGACGATCGTGATCTCCTCGCGATCGACCCTGATCTCTGGCGGGGCGGTGAACCAGTCGCCGGGCATCCGGCCGGTGAACCAGCCGCGCAGCTTGTCGGCCATCGAAGCGGCCTGTCGCTCTTCTGTAGTCATGTAATAATGATTACACCAAGCTGAACGCAAGGCAAGTGTGCGGCGCGCGGGACCCCAGATATGCGGCGCCGGGGCGCGGCTGGCTGGGGTTGCCGGGCCTAGTTGGCCGGCGGCCGGTGGCCAGGCACATAATGCGGCGAAACGGTGGTGGTCACCGGCGTCCGGGTTCCGGCGCAGCCCGAAGCCATGCCCGGGGCGACCGCAAGTGCCGGGGCGGGCTTCAGGCCGCCCGCCTGACGTCATGGTTGCCCCTCTGCTGCCGTTGCAACGGCAGCAGAGGGGCAACCATGACATTGCGCAAGAGCCTCGTCGCCGCACCGTGCCCGAGGGACGTCGCTGGCCCAGCCTGCCCTCGGTCGGCGGGCGGGTCAGCCTGCCGGGTTGCCGGCCACGGCCGCGGCGACCGCCGGAGCCACCTGGACGGCGCCCGCGAAGCCGGCGCCAAAGTCCGCCCGCACGATCTGCACGTCCATGCCGGGCTCCGGCGCCTGGACCATCAGGCCGTTGCCCAGATAGATGGCGACGTGCGAGATGTAACCGGGGGCCGTCGCGTCGGTGTGGTAGAAGAGCAGGTCGCCAGGGGCCAGCTGACTGAGCGAGACGCGCGGGCCCGTCCGGGCCTGGTCGGCGGCGACGCGCGGCATGACGATGCCAGCCTGGCGCATGGACCACTGCACCAGGCCGGAGCAGTCGAAGGCCTGCGGCCCGGCCGCGCCCCAGATGTAGGGCAGCCCGACCCGGCTGACCGCGGCCTTCAGGAAGACCTGGATCTGGACCTGGGTCATGGCCGTCGCGCTGCCGGCCGTCGGCGAGGTCGCGCCCGCCGCCCCGGCCGCGACCGCCTGCGCCTGCGCGGCGACACCGGGCTCGACCTGCAGGACCAGCTGAGCGACCCCGGCGCCATGCGGCAGGTCCGACTTGATCCGCTTCGCCAGTGCGGCCAGGCTCGCGTGCGGGGCACTGATCACCAGCGCGTTGCTGGCCGGGATGCCAAGCGTGCGAGCCACCGCGTCCGATACGACCGCGTCCACGCCCGCGATGCCGACTGTGCCGTAGCCGCCTACTCGCAGGGTCTCGGGGCGCTGGCCGGCGACGCTGACCGAGCCGCCCAGCGGGACCTTGTCCTGCTTGCCCATCGTGTACGAGACGGCAACGTCCCCGCCGGCGACGCTGCGCCACAAGGAGGTGGACCGTGCCGTCGGCCCGGCGGCGAACGCGCGGAACGCGCCCGGGTTGACTCCGAGCATCTGGACGAACTTGCCGTTTACCTTGATCGTGGCCGCATCGAGCGGCGCGGCGGCCGTGACCCCAGGCAGGCGCCGAATCTCCGCGGCCAAGGCCGGAGGGAGCGACGTCGGGGCTACCACCAGCAAGTCGGCCGGCCGCAGCTTGCGCAGCGGCGCGACGGCCGGGGTCGGTGTGGCCGCGGGCGACTTGGCGACCTGTACGGCGTTGAGCGCGGTGCCGACCCGGCCGGGCGGCTGTACCCCGGCGGCCGCGGGCCAGGACTTGGCCCCCACGCCTGCCGAGGCCTCGTCGACCGGCGCGGAGCCTCCCGCGGCCTGGGCCGCTGCCGTTTGCTGCGCGGCGGCCGGGTCCTGCGCGGCGGCCGGGTCCTGCGCGGCGGCTGAGTGCTGCGCGGCGGCCGAGTGCTGCGCGGGCGCCGGCTGCTCACCTGTCACTGGCTGCTGGGTCGTCGCATGCTGCGTGGCTTTTGGCGGAATGGCTGCTGTCTGCGCCGTCGCCGTTTGCTGGCCTGCCATTTGCTGCCCAGCCGTTTGCTGGGCCGCTGTTTGCTGCCCTCCGGCTGGCGGCTGCGCGGCTGGTTGCTGCAGCGCGATCGAGGAGGCAGCGGGCGAATGCGACGACGTGGGCCGGCCCACGAACGCGGCCACAACGCCGACGGCCGCGACGGTTCCGAGTACGGAACCCAGGCGACGCGCTCCGTCGCGCACCAGCACTCCCCTCGGCTGACGGGCCCGCGGCCCGATGTCTATTAGCTGCCGTGTTCCACCATGCACGCCGACCGCGCACACGTCCATACGGGAATGCCCAAAATCGCACAGCTAAAGCGCTAGCCAGAGAAGTCTCGGCAGATCCGCAGTTAAGCGCCGGAGAAGTGCCGGAAGCTCTCGCCGCGTGCTTGCCGACTCACTGCCAGGGCGCCGGACGCATGCCAGCAGGCTGGGCTCCGGCCGCCGCACGCCTGGCTGCTGGCGAGGCCCCAGTCAGGCCGTTAGCTCAGCGCGGAGCAGCTCCGGGTCCGTCACCGGCGCCCGGCAGGTGAAGCCCCGGCAGACATACGCCGCCGGCGAGCCGCCGACCAGGCCGCGGCCGGCGAGCAGGGGTATCGCTGGCTCGGACGGCCCGGCGGCGGGATCGCCGATCGCGATAACCGCGCCGGGCGGCGCCGCCAGGAGAGCCGTGCGGTGCAGGTCTGCGGTGCGGCGGTCACCGGCCGGGCCGACGACCGCGATCTCGACCGGGCCGGACAGGCTGGCCTCGGCTACGGCCAGCCCCCAGCCCGCCGCCCGCGGAAACTTCGCGGCAAACGCCGGCAACGTCGCCAGCGCGCCGGGCGCCGCGGCCCGGTGCCGGGCCGAGCCGGTCAGTGCCGCGTAACTCAGCAGCGCCCCCGCAATGGCGAATGCGCCGGACGGGCTGGGCCCGTCAGCGGGGTCAGCCGGCCGGTAGAGCAGCTGCTCGCTGTCGTCGGCCGTGTCGTAAAAGCCTGCGCTGCCGCCCGCGAACCGGTCGAGTGCGGTCTCCAGCAACTGTCCGGCGACTGCCGCCCAGCGCGCCTCGCCGGTCACCCCGGACAACGCGATGAGACCCTCGGCCACGTTGCCATAGTCGTCGAGCACCCCGGCGCTGACGCCGGGCACGCCGTCGCGCGATGTCCGGGTCAGCCGCCCGTCCGACAGGTGCGTCGCGACCAGCAGCTCAGCGGCCCCGCGGGCGGCCGCGACGAAGTCCGGCCGACCGAGCATCAGCCCGGCCTCCGCGAGCGCCGCGATAGCCAGGCCGTTCCACGCGGCGACGACCTTGTCGTCCCGGCCGGGCCTGACCCGGCGGGCGCGCGCGGCCAGCAGGGCCACCCGGACGCGGGCGAAGGCACCGGCGTCCGCCGGATCCTCACGCCGCTGCAGCACCGAGGTCCCGTGCTCGAACGTGCCCGCCGCGGTGACGCCGAATACGGCCGCCGCGTAGCCGCCGTCGGCGGGTCCCAGCTCCGCGATCAGCTCGGCTGGTGTCCATATATAGAAGGTGCCCTCGGCGCCCTCGCTATCGGCATCCAGCGCCGACGCGAAACCGCCCTGCTCGGTGCGCAGCTCGGCGAGCATCCAGGCGCAGGTCTCCTCCGCCACGCGGCGGGCCAGCTCAGCACCCGTCAGCCGCCACAGGTGGGTGTATGCCCGTGCGAGCAGGGCGTTGTCGTAAAGCATCTTCTCGAAATGCGGCACGACCCAGTCGGCGTCCACGCTGTACCGGGCGAAACCCCCCGCTAGCTGGTCGTACATGCCGCCGCGGGCCATCGCGGCGGCGGTCCCGGCGGCCATGTCCAGCGCTTGAGCGGCCTCCTCGCCGGCGGCCCGCTCCGCGTGCCGGAGCAGGAACTCGATCACCATGGACGGCGGGAACTTGGGCGCGTCACCGAAGCCGCCGCGCGCGGAATCGTACTCGCCAGCCAGCGTCGCCACCGCCGTCTCGCAAGCGGCCGCGAGTTGCGCCTCGGCCAGGCCCGCGCCATCCCCGGCAGCATCGCCCGCGCCATCCCCGGCGACGCTCGGCACCGTCAGGCGGGCCACCGTGGCGGACTGCTCGGCTAGCGCCGCGGCGATCTGGTGAGCCTGGCCGACGACCGTGGCCCGGTCCTCGCGCCAGGCCTTGGCCACGCCGAGGACCAGGCGCTGGAAGTACTCGCGCGGGAAGTAAGTACCGCAGTAGAACGGCTCACGCTCGGGCGTCATGAAGACGGTCATCGGCCAGCCGCCCTGCCCCGTCATGGCCTGGGTGGCGGTCATGTAGATGGTGTCCACGTCGGGTCGCTCCTCGCGGTCTACCTTGACCGATACGAGATGCTCGTTCATGATGACGGCAATCTGCTCGTCCTCGAACGACTCGTGCGCCATGACGTGACACCAGTGGCAGGCGGAATAACCGACCGACAGCAGCACGGGAACGTCGCGCCGTGCGGCCACCGTAAACGCCTCCTCGCACCAGGGCCACCAGTCGACCGGGTTGCCAGCGTGCTGGAGGAGGTAAGGACTTGTCGCGTCGCGAAGTCTGTCTGCCATGTCCCCATCATCCCCCGCCCTAGCAGGCGAAAGTCGCCCCGCCAGGTGAGCGCTGGCCCTAAGCTGCAGCTCAGGGGGTCGTCAGCAAGGCAGGCTAAGCTCGGCCAGCCCGGTCGGGGCAGCGATGCCCGATTGAGCTGGCCAGCGTGACGGCAGTCCCTCGCTACACTGCCACGGATGCCAGAGCCGGAGGTGCCGGCATCCGTTCTCAAGGTGGCCGCAGCGGTCGCTGAAGGTGTCCCTTAGTAGAAGAACAGGTTGGTTGGGAGTACGAATGCGCGTTCTGGTTCTTGGCGGCGACGGGTTCTGTGGCTGGCCGACCTCGCTGTACCTCTCGGATCGTGGCCACGACATCACCATCGCGGACAACCTCAGTCGCCGGAAGATCGACATCGAGCTCGAGGTGGACTCGCTGACTCCGATCCGGCCGGTCGGCGAGCGGATCCGGGCCTGGCGGGAAATCTCGGGACGGGACATCGGCTTCGTGAATGTCGACCTCGCGACCGAGTACGACCGGCTGGTCGCGGTGCTGGAGGACCTGCGTCCCGACGCCATCGTGCACTTCGCCGAGCAGCGCGCGGCCCCGTACTCGATGCGCACCGAGAAGACCAAGCGCTACACGGTCGACAACAACGTCCGGGCGACCCACAACCTGCTGACCGCCCTGGCCACCACGGACCTCGACGCGTCCCTGGTGCACCTGGGCACCATGGGTGTCTACGGGTACGGCTGGTCGGGCAGCGCGCCCATCCCCGAGGGCTACCTGACGGTCAAGGTGCCCACGCCCGACGGCGAGCTCGAGCGGGAGATCCTGCACCCCGCCAACCCCGGCTCGGTCTACCACCTGACCAAGACGCTCGACCAGCTGATGTTCTCGTTCTACGCCAAGAACGACTTGCTGCGGATCACCGACCTGCACCAGGGCATCGTGTGGGGCACCCAGACGGAGCAGACGGTCCGGGACGAGCGGCTGATCAACCGGTTCGACTACGACGGCGACTACGGCACCGTGCTCAACCGGTTCCTCATGCAGGCCGCCATCGGGCACCCGCTCACCGTGCACGGGACCGGCGGCCAGACCCGCGCGTTCATCCACATCCGGGACACGGTCCGGTGCATCGAGATCGCGCTCAACAACCCGCCGAACGCTGGTGACAAAGTCCTGGTCCGCAACCAGATCACTGAGACGCACCGCGTCCTGGACCTGGCCAAGATGATCGGCGACATGACGGGCACCGAGATCGCCTACCTGCCCAACCCCCGGCGCGAGGCCGAGGAGAACGAGCTGCTCGTGCGCAACGACCAGTTCCTCGCCCTGGGCCTGCAGCCGACGACCCTGTCCGAGGGCCTGCTCGAAGAGTGCACGCAGGTCGCGGCTCGCTATAAGGAGCGCGCCGACCTGGCCAAGATCGTGTCCCGGTCCGTCTGGCGCGCTGGCATGGAGACAGCCGACGACCTGCTGACGGAACTGCCCAGCCAGGACTGACGGTTTTGCCGACCGGCCCGGTCCCCGGCTCAATCCGGGGACCGGGCCGACTCAGGTGTGGCTCCGCGACCCGTGCGCGCCGCCGGGCAACGGCTACGGAAAATCGCCTCACGGCTGCTACCGTGCGTGTGTGACCACACCGCGGCCAGCTATCCCGCCAGCGGCGCGCGGAACGCGCGTTCGCGGCACCCGGCAGGCCGAGGCCCTGTCCGCGGCACTGGACGGCTTGCCTGGTTTCTGCAGCGCGCAGCAGATTCATGCGGAACTGCGAAATCGCGGCGAGCACGTGGGCCTGACCACCGTCTACCGGCACCTGCAGGTGCTGAGCGAGGACGGCCAGGTCGACGCGATCAGGGACGCGAGCGGCGAGACGCTGTACCGCAGGTGCCGTAGCGACGCGCATCACCATCACCTGACCTGCCGGAACTGCGGGCGCAGTGTCGAGGTCGAGGGCCGCGCCGTCGAGCGGTGGGCGGAGCAGGTGGCCGCCGAGGCCGGCTTTACCGATGTCGGACACACGGTCGAGCTGTTCGGCCTCTGCCCAGACTGCGGCTAGTGAGTTTCTCCTGGATCAGTTCAGCCAGGTGAGGATGGCGGCGAGGACGATGCCGTCAGGCCACCGCCGGCGGCAGGCGGATCGGCACCTGCTGCTACCTCCATCCGCATGAGCGCTGCTCGGTCTGCGGCACGGGCCGCGCCGTGAGCGTCTACAAGACCAGGACGGCGACCTGCGCCTGGTGCGCGGCCTTGCCCATGGCCGCATGCAGCGCCTGCGGGCTGGACGCGCCGCTGACGGCGCGGCCCGCTGCCCCGCAGGCGACCCGGAGCTGTGCGGGAGCTGCTGGACCTGTCCGGTGGCCCGCTGCGGCGGCTGCCGGATCGGTCGGGCTCCACGGCGAGCACACCATCCTGATACTCGGCATCACGCCCCTCCGCGTCCCCGAACCGCTCGCCACGTTCCTGCACGAACTCGCCCGCAAGCGCCGCTACCTCAGCCAGGTCCCGGCAGGCGAACCGGGGCCGTGGCTGTTCCCCGGCCTGCACCCCGGGCGGCCCGTGCTGCCCGTGCTGCCCGCCACCATCTCCACCGGCTGGCCCGCATCGGCGTCGATACTGTGGTCCTCCTCCGGACTCGCGACCACGCTGCCGCGGCGCGTAGACGCAAGAGATCACCGGTAGCCGCCGGCAGCCACCTCCCCCGGACCTTGCTGCCGGCACCGGCGGCCAGCAGGCCATCCGCTCCGCCCGGATGACCTGGCCCGGCAGCGCTGCCGGTGACCTGGCATCTGAAACCGCGATGAAACCGCGGTAAAACTGGTGGCCTGCACGCTCTGGGCATGACTACTTCGGTATTGCACCCGGCGATCGCGGCTACTGGGCTGTGCAAGTCGTTCGGCGACAAGGTGGTGCTTGATGGCATCGATCTGCACGTTGCTGAGGGATCGATCTTCTCGCTTCCCGGCCCCGGAGCGGGATGGACCGGGATCGGCTGACCAGCGCCATCGAGCGCGCCGCCGGAGAAGACACCGGAAACGAAGGGATATCCCGATGACAACACAGCCGGTCCAGGCGATCCACGTGCAGGGCCTGGAGAAGTCGTACACGAAGCTGCGCGTGCTGCGCGGCGTGGACTTCGACGTGGCGCGGGGCAGCATCTTCGCCCTGCTCGGCTCCAACGGCGCAGGCAAGACCACGGTCGTGAAAATCCTGTCCACGCTGCTCAAGCCCGACGCGGGGACGGCCACCGTCGATGGCTTCGACGTCGCCACGCAACCGGCGGACGTGCGGGAGTCCATCAGCCTCACCGGGCAGTTCGCGGCCGTGGACGAAATCCTCACCGGGCGAGAGAACCTCGTGCTGGTGGCCCGGTTGCGGCACCTGAAGGACGCCGGCCAGATCGCGGATGACCTGCTGGCCCGCTTCCAGCTCACCGACGCGGCGGACCGAAGGGCGTCGACATATTCCGGAGGCATGCGCCGCCGCCTGGACATCGCCATGAGCCTCATCGGGAATGCGCCGGTGATCTTCCTGGACGAGCCGACCGCCGGACTCGACCCTCAATCTCGCGTCGAAGTGTGGAACAGCGTCAGACAGCTCGCCGGGCAGGGCACCACGGTGCTGCTCACCACGCAGTATCTGGACGAGGCCGAACAGCTCGCCGACCGGATCGCGATCCTGCACCAGGGGCGGATCATCGCCAACGGCACCCTCGCCGAACTGAAACAGCTCTTCCCGCCCGCCAAAGTCGAGTACGTCGAGAAACAGCCGACCCTCGAAGACATCTTCCTCGCCATCACCGGCACCGGCAGCAACGGCCCCGCGGCTGGCAACAACGGCACAGGCAACTAAGGAACAACGATGACCACGCACTTCTTCGGCGACACCACCATCTTGCTGGGCCGGACCATGCGCCACATCACGCGCAGCCCGGACACCATCATCACGGTCTCGATCATGCCGATCGCCCTCATGCTGCTGTTCAGGTACGTGTTCGGCGGCGCGATCAACACCGGGCAGGGGCCCGGGCATTACGTGAACTACCTGCTGCCCGGAATCCTGCTGATCACGATCGCGACGGGCATCTCCTACACCGCGCTCCGGCTCTTCACGGACATGCAAACCGGGATCTTCGAGCGATTCCAGTCCCTGCCGATCGCGCGCTCCAGCGTGCTGTGGGCGCACGTGCTGACCTCAGTGGTCTCCACCCTGATCTCGCTCGTGATCGTCGTGCTCATCGCCCTCCC